>VFQR01002593.1_pt1 | contig 11276 bp, 11 predicted proteins | sample 3512321 | NCBI WGS metagenome assembly VFQR01 (sample SAMN10412374, study PRJNA504923) | tailings metagenome | isolation source: Relicate 3 Philex TSF1 revegetated site | place: Philippines: Tuba, Benguet | collected 2017-08-29
CGCCTGCTGCGGCTTCGTGCAGGCGGCGGAAGGCAAATACGGCGCGCACCCCGACGCGATGGGCAAGATCATCGAGGGGCTGATTACCGGCGTCGGCTTCATCGGCGGCGGCGCCATCCTCAAGATGGGAGCGTCGGTGCGTGGTACGGCGACGGCCGCCAGTCTCTGGGCCACCGGCGCGATCGGCACGTCGGTCGGCCTCGGGGCCTATGGTGTCGCGGCCATGATCACCGTCTTCACGGTCGCGACCTTGAAATGGCTGACGCCGCTCAAGGTCGAACTCGCCGATAACGGGTCGCCGCCGAAGGAGGCCGATAAGGAAATGCAGCGCTAGGGACGCTATGATGCCTCCGACAAGCTGACCAGCGGTGCATCATGGTTCTGCGACGGGTCGTGTTCTTCCTTGCGTTGCTGCTGGGCATCGTCGCCTCGCAGGTTCCCGAATTCGCGCAGCAGTACCGCCAGCGCCTCGGCGGCGCGATCGACGAGCTGGCCCGCGTCATCCGCGAGTTCGACGCCGATGCCTCCCGCATGAACCTCTCCCGCGAGGCCGGTATCGAGCGCCTGCTCGCCAATGCAGATACGTTCGTGCGCCAGCGCGGCGAACAGATGAAGAGCGATGTCGAGCGGGTCGGGCGGCTGGAGAAGCAGCTCGCTTCCTATGCCGAGGCCGGGCCGTTCTGGCGTCTCGGCGCCTTCGCCCGGAACTACGAGCCCGAGATCGCCCGCCGCGCGGCGGAGAATTTCGAACCGGCCGTGCCGGTCACATCCGAGGGCCTGTTCGCGACGATCGCGGGCTTCCTCGCCGGCTGGATCGGCGGACGCGCGCTGATCGCGCCGATCCAGCGCCGCCGGCGGCTGAAGGCCGCTCGCGCCTGAGTTTTATTCGACCGGCGCCATCCGGCGCACGCCGTCCTTGATGAACACGCGGAACGGCGTCGTGCCCGATGCCGAGCCGTCGGCCGAGCGCCAGCGCCCGTTGGTGCAGAGAATGCCGCCCTGCGCCGGCTCAGCGTCGAACTCGACGGTGTTGCGGTAGACCGTGCCGTCCGGCAGGGTCGCGGTGAATGGCGTGCGGCACTTGCCGCCCGCGACCACGGGATTATAGCCGCCGATCATGATGCCGCCGCCGCCCGTGCTCGGGAACGGATCGCGCAACAGCGGCCAGCTGCCATAGTCTTCCTGCGCCATGGAAGCGGATGCCATGGCGACGATCAGGGTCGCGGCCCCCATCAGGCTGCGTAGCGGCATCGATTCCTCCCCTCCGAAAGACGACTTCACCGGGGGAACACGTGGAAGCGGCGTTCGGATGCGTGGCTTGCGCCGGCACGGGCGAGGCAGAACAATGGCGCCGTCCTTCCGCCGCGAGCACCCCATGCAGCCATCCTGCCCGAAGAGCCTTCGTCACCTCGTCGTCAGACCCGGCTCGAAGCCGAAGCTGAAGGACATCGATACGCGCGATGTCGGTTTCCTCGGCAGCGAGGACAAGGCGCGCGAGCAGCTTGGCGAGGACATCGTCGCCATCGACCGCCTGCAGGACCGCCTCTACGGCGAGGGCCGGCGCGCGCTGCTGGTCATCCTCCAGGGCACGGATACGAGCGGCAAGGACGGCACCATCCGCGGCGTGTTCAACGCCACCGGGCCGCTCGGCGTCTCGGTCACGGCCTTCAAGAAGCCGAGCGAGGAGGAACTGGCGCACGATTTCCTCTGGCGCGTTCACATGGCAGCGCCCCGCCGCGGCACGATCGGCATCTTCAACCGCTCGCATTACGAGGACGTGCTGGTCGGCCGCGTGCGCAACCTCGCGCCGAAGGAGGCCATCGAGCAGCGCTACGACCAGATCAACGCCTTCGAGCGGATCCTTGCCGAAAACGGCACGGTGATCCTGAAATTCATGCTGCACATCTCGAAGAAGGAACAGGGCGAAAGGCTGCAGGAGCGGCTGGACGAGAAGGACAAGAACTGGAAGTTCAACGCCTCCGACCTCGACGACCGCAAGCTCTGGGGCGACTTCCAGAAGGCCTACGAGACGGCGCTGGCGCGCTGTTCGACCGACATCGCGCCGTGGCATGTCGTGCCCGCCGACCGCAAATGGGCGCGCAACTGCATCGTCGCCTCGATCGTCCGCGACACGCTGGAGTCGATGGACCCGCAATACCCTAAAATGCCCTGGAAGGCGTCGGACTTCACAATCGAATAGCGGACCGGCCTTGGCGCTGCGCGTCGGCGGGCTTCAGAAGCGCCCGCCGGTCTCGAACCCGTCGCTGTTGCTGCCGCCGCCTGAGGAGCCACCGCCGCCCCAGCTGCCGCCGGACGAACCGCCACCCCAGCTGCCGCCGGACGAACCTCCGCCCCAGCTTCCGCCGGACGAACCGCCACCCCAGGAGCCTCCGCCCCAGCTTCCGCCACGGCCCCAGTCGTCATCGTCGTCGCGGCGCCTGTTCCAGCGCCGGCCCTGCTCCATGCGCGACCAGTAATCCGCGCCGTTGATGACGCCCGTGACGAGGCCGCGCAGCAGCGCGCCGACCACGTCGTTGTCGAAGACCGAGCCATCGGCGTCGTAGCGGCGCTGCCGGAAGCCGGTCGCGACCTGCGAGGTCTCCGACCGCCGGCGCGAAATCTCGGCGAGATCGGCGCGCGTCTTGCGGACCTCGACCGAGAACCGCTCCTGTGCGTCGCGGCCGGCCTGGATGCGGCCGACGATGGCCTCGTCCTCGGGCGATGGCGTGCGCCGCGCCTCCTGGTAGAGCCGGTCGATATCCTCGCCGCGCAGCGTCTCGGCGAGCATGCCGACCGCCTGCTGGAACCGGGCATCCTCGCCCCGGCCGAAGGCTTCCGCCTCCTTCTCCAGCGCCTCGTGCTCCTGCTCGGCCGCCTGACGCGCGGCTTCCAGTTCGTCGAGCCGCCGGCGCTGTTCGGCAATGGCGGAATCGGTCTTGTCGCCGCCGACCGCCACGAAGGCCGACTTCTCCATCGCCTTGACCTGCTCGCCCGCATCGATGGCGGCGGCCGCCGCACGGTTGGCGTGTTCCCGCAGGCGCTTCGGAATCTCGGTCAGGCGCGCATAGTTTGGCCGCGCGTCCTGATAGCGCACGAGCCGCGCCACCCAGCCGTCGAGAAGACGCGCGACATTGCCGGCCCGGTAGTCCTGCGTGGCATAGCCGCGCTTCCACAGATAGAGAAACAGCGGGTCGCTCTCATAGGGCTTGCGCTTGGCCTCCAGCTCGTCCTCGGCGAGCTTCGCCTTGCGGTCGGCCTCGGCCGCGACACCGGAGGCCTGTTCGGCCGCGGCGCGCGTCGCCGCGTAGTCCTGCCGCGCCGCGAGGCCCACCTGCGCCTCGTTCTGTACCGCGTTGCGCTGCTCTTCCGCCTCGGTCAGCGCCTTGGCGAAGGCCTCGCGGTCGCTCGCGATCCTGGCGATGCGGGCCTCGACCTCGGCCAGCCGCTTGTCGAGGTTGTTGCGGTCGTTGAGGCGCAGCGCCAGCACGGCCCGCACCTGCGTCGCCACCTGGTTCAGCCGGCCGCCGAGGCCGCTCTCGCTGTTGAGGCGGAAGGCGGCGAGCTGACGGAACAGGTCGCCCTCGGCCGCCTGCGCCTCGGCCGCCTGGCGGTTGACGTCATCGAGCCGGCGGGTCGCATTGTTCTCGGCCTGCCGGAGTTCGGCAAGCGCGCCTTCGATGCCGCCCAGCGCGGAATGTCCGGGGATCATTCGCGAACCTCCTACCAGCTCGTAATGGCGCCGCCCGGCAGCGCTTCGCGCCAGGTCGGCTCAAGCTGGCCGCGCGCCTTGCGGCCGAGAATGTTGTTCTGGACGATGCCGTCGTCGCGCTTGTCGGCCTCGACCTGCCGGTAGAGGCTTTCCGGCACGCGCACGCCCCATTTGGTGACGACACGCGCCACGCTGTCCTCCTCCGAGGTGATCGCACGCGACAGTGCCCGGCCGTCGCGGCCGATGGCCTCGACGATGAGGTAGTAGTTCATGGCATTGGGGTTGCGCCGGGGCCGGCGCCAGACGCCGGTGGACTCGCCCGGCCGCGAGACGATGCGCACATCGTACTCGGAGCGCACGTCGTCGCGCAGGCGTTCGAGGTCGGCGACGGCGGCGCGGGCCGCCTCGGCCTTGCCGTCGCGCGCGGCCGTCTGGCCGTCTGCAACCAGCGCCGCGACGCGCTGGCGCACGGCATCGACGCTCGCCTCGCGGTTGATGTCGGCCGCCACCCGCTCGATGGCCGCGGGGATCGTCTGCGTCAGCTCCACGCGCGCGGAATAGCCCTGCCAGGCGAGCGCTCCCGCGCCGATGCCGAGCGCCGCGACAAGCGCCAGCGCCCATTTGCCCCACCGCCCCCGCGTCACATAGAGACGCGCGAGCTTGACCGAAAAGCTGTCGGCGGGCGGCTTGTAGAGGAAGCGTTCCTCGCGCAGGGCTTTTACGCCCTGCCGCAGGATTTCGTCGGGCACGGCAATGCCCTGGTTGCGGTAGATCGTCCTGAGCCGCTCGATCAGGTCTTCCTCGCGGTCGCCCTCGGCGAGTTCCCGCTCCGTGATCTTCTGGTCGTGGCGCAGCGTATCGACGACATCCATGGCGAGCATGATGTCGTCGAGCTTGGCGGACTGCTTCTCGGCCTGCGGCGCAGCCGGAGGGGCGGCAACGGCGGTATCGGTCATCGGGCGACCCTCCGATCAGGATGCACTTCGGATGTCAGGGAATGCACCCTCACATGCCGAGCGCGGCGCCCTTCTCGGCGAGGGCGGCGAGCCGCTTCTTGCCATCCTCGACCACGTCGCGGATCTCCCTGGAGTTCTGCGTGGAGAGCTTGCGCATTTCGTAGATGATCTCGCCGGACTTTTCCTGGAACGAGACGACGCTTTCGACCAGCTTCTTGACCGCATCGGCGCGGATGGTCGGGCCGTAGCCGGCGCGCAGCGCCTCCTCCTGCACCTTGTCGCCGATCTCCGAGAGGGTTTCGAGCGACTTGGAGACGCCCTCCTTCATCTCGTTCAGCGTCTTGGTGGATTCGTGCAGGCCCTGCAGGCCGGTGAACGAGGCCTTGAGGGCGGTCAGCACGGCGTCGTTGGTCGAGAAGAACGAGATCGCCTGCGAATAGACCCGTTCCTTGGCGTTGGTCGTCTGCATCAGACGCGCCATGATGACCTCGGACGTGTTGTAGCCGATGGTCAGGTTGTCGGAGAGGTCCTTGGCGATCTGGTAGCGCTTCTCCTCGTCCTGCATCTCGCGCAGCTTGGTGTCGCGGACGAGTTCGAGATTGGCCCGCTCGGCCGGCACGGTGCCGGTATAGGCGGCGACGCCGTCGGAGGCGGCTTTCAGCTCGACCTGCTTGGCCTGAAGCTTGTCATTGGCCTTCTCAAGCACTTCGAGGGCCTGCACCTCGGCCTGTTTCAGTGCGCCGCGGAAGTCGCGATAGGCGTCGAGGATGGTCACCTCGCGCTGGATCTGGTCCTTGGTGGCGCGCGCGACGTCGAGATAGACCGTGCGGATACCGTCGAAGCGGGTGGCGATGTCGCCGCGGCGGACCTTGGTCCAGACGTTCTGCAGCCGCTCGAAGGTCGAGATCTTGCCGTCGGCGAGCTGGTCCACCATGCGCTTGGCATCGTCGCGAATGGAGTTGAAGCTCTTGGTGATCAGCTCGTAGCGCTCGCCGATCTCCATGCCGGCGACCTGGTTGCGCACCACCTCGTTGAACACACCGACCTGATTCAACGTCCGGGCGATCATCGTCACCCGATCCTGGTCGAGGTCGGAAATCTTCTGCAGCAGCGGGATGATCGGCTGCTCGTCGATCTTGGCCGGCATCAGCCCGAGGTCCCGCAGAACCCCCGTGGCGCGATCCAGGTACTGCATTGGAGAGGGAATGACGGTCTTGGTGGCGGTGGTCGTGGGCGTGGTGGTGGTGCTCATCTCAACGCTCATTGGCCAGGCCGGCCTGCCGCCGGCCGGTCCAATGTGATAGCCCCCTCCCCCAAAGGCAAGGCAGGCTGACGGATGAGTTGTCCGATGGCCGGCTAAGGACGTTAGCGCGCCGTGCCGGCGATGGTTCCGGCCACCTGTTCGGCCATGCAGGCATGGCCAGAGGCGGTCAGATGCAGCCCGTCCCAGGCGATCAGCCCGTCGAAGGCCGGCCGGTTCGACGCGGCGACAAGCTGCATCGCCGCGTAGCGCCTGACGACGGGAACGCCCTGCCGGCCGGCTTCCTCGGCGACGATGCGCGCCGCCGTCGCGGTGGCGTTGGAGCGCTCCGCCCAGCGGGAATATTGCGGATCGACCAGCAGCGCCTCGGCCCCGGCCGCGCGGATCGCCCTGAGACCGCCCGAAACGGTGCCGCGCAGGCTGTCGGCGGAAACGCCGAAATTGGCGTCGTTCGTACCGACCTGCCAGACGACGAGCAGCGGCTTGTGCCGGGCAAGTTCGGACGCGAGGCGGCCGGCAGCGCCCGAGGCGGTCTCGCCGGAGACGCCGGACACGATGACTTCGATCGTAGCGCGAGGAAAGCGGGCTTTCAGGATCGGGCCGAGCCTGTGGGCGAAGCCGACCCCGCCCGAGCCGACGCCCGCCGTGGTGGACGAGCCGATGGCGAGGATGCGGACCACCTGGCCCGCCTTCAGGCGCGCGGCGGTCTGCGGGAGCGACGCGGCCGAAATGGCGCTGGCGAGCGAAGGCACCGGGCACTGGGCCACGGCGAGAGCAGGCACCGCAAGAAGCCCGCTGGCAAAAGTCGCCGCGGCGACAGTCGACTTGAACATGAAGGGGATACCCCACCGGAGGAGCAGACCGCTCTATGCCTTAAATACTCGGTTTTCGCAACGGGACGCCGCAGAAGCGAAGATAAACTTTGGTTAAGCTTCGCGACGGATGACCAGCCGTGCGGCAAGCGGCAGCAGGAGCGCGATGCCGACGAAGCGGACGAGATGGTGCGCGCCGACGAAGGCCGGGTCCATGTCGAGCACGAAGGCGAGAACGGCCATGGCCTCGATGCCGCCCGGCGCATAGGCGAGGATCACCTTGCCGACCGGCAGGCCGGCGGTCAGCGCCACGGCGGTCGCGACCACCACCGTCACCGCCGTTCCGACCAGAAACGCGCCGACGGAAGCGCGCAGCAGGACGCGCAGTTCCGCCATCGAGGTTCCGGCGAAGCGCCCGGCGATCAGGACGCCCATGACGATGAAGCCGCCGATGACGATCGGCTCGGGCACCATCGCGGTCACGAGGCCGCTCGCATGCAGAACGGCGGTCGCGAGCATGGCGCCGACCGTCGCGCCCCCGGGCACGCGCAGGCGCTCCATGCCGAGCCCGCAGCTCACGGCGAGCACGACCAGCAGCGCCATTTCCGACCAGTGCGCGGCCGTGGTCTGAGCCATAGGCCTCGCCGCCGAGCCGAGACCGCTCAGCGCCATCAGGCTGGGCAGGGCCGCGACCAGCAGCACCAGCCGGAAGCTCTGGATCACCGCCACCACCCGGGCATCGGCGCGGGAATCCAGCGTCAGCGCCATGACATAGTTCAGCGCGCCCGGGATCGAGGCGAAGAATGCGGTCTCCCTGTCGAAGCGCTCGACGCGGATGAGATAGACCATGATGCCGCCGACGATGGCCGGGACCAGAACGACGAGCCCCGCCATCGAGATGGGCCAGGACAGCATCAGCCGCAGCGTCTCCGGCGTCACCGCCGATCCCATCACGATGCCGATCAGCAGGAAGCCCGCCGTGGCGACCGGCCCGGGCACCCGCACCGGCAGCCCGGCGAGGGTCGCGACCGTCACCGCCACCAGCGCACCCGACAGCCATGCCGCCGGCAACCCGAGCCGATCAAACGCGAAACCGCCGGCCAGCCCGATCAGGCAGGGCAGGATGAAGCTGCGCAGGACATTTCCGATGGCGGCGAGGCTCGGCACATCAACCGCTTCGCACGAACGGCACGTCTAAAGCAAAGCATCGCCCGGCATGGCTGCCGGGACGGCGCTCAGCCGGCGGGCGGGCGGACGGCGGCGACCGTCAGGCGGTGCGGATGGCCGCTGGGGCCGCTCCAGTCGAAAGACTGGCCCGGCGACAGGCCGATCAGCGCGGCGCCGACCGGCGTCAGGATCGAGATGCGGCCGGCGGAAATATCGGCCTGCGCGGGCATGACAAGGCGCACGGTGCGCGCCTCGCCGCCGTCGGGCACATAGTCGATCTCCGAGCCGAGGCCGGCGACATCGGCAGGACGGCGCGCGGCCGGAACGACACGGGCGCGGTCCATCTCGTCGAGCAGGGTTTCGGCGACCTGCGGAATGCGCTCGTAGGCGGAATTGGCCAGCGACGTGACGATGCGGTGATCGGTCTCGCTGACGATGATGGCGGGCATGCCCCGCCGGCTGCGGCGTTGGGCCGTCTCGGTGGTCATGAGGGTATCCTCTTGGAAAAGCCAAAGCCTCGCGCCATTGCGCGCGGGCTTGTCGGATGAGATTGGGATGAGCGGCGTGCCGGTGTCCGACAGAAAAATGTCAAACGTGCAGACGGCCCCAGACCCGGGGCACGCGTCCGGGCAAGGGGCTAGGAGCCGAAGATCAGTTTCGCCGGCAGATTGCCGGGGCGCGGACGAGCGACGCTGGTCATGGCCGCAATGTCGGCATCGGCCGTCCGATTGTCAATCCGCCAGCGTTCACTTTTCGTTCGCATCGGCGAGGCGAATCTGCTAGGCGATGGCGATGTCCGATACCGTTTTCGTCATTGCCGGCCGCGCGGTCACGGCAGGTGAACTCGCCCTTGCGCTCCTCGGCCTGTCCGTAGTGCTGCTGCTCATCCTGTTCGTCGCCATGCGGCGGCAGGCTTCCGCCCGCGCACTGGATGCCGAGCGCGCCGTCATCCATGCGCAGGAGATCGAGGAGCGCATGGGCGAGATGGCGCGCATTCAGGCCGAGATGACCGGGCGAATGCAGGCCATGGCGGAGGGGCTCGGTGCGCGGCAGACCGATTTCGCCAAGACGCTGGGCGACCGGCTCGACGGCATGTCGACCCGCATCGGCCAGTCGCTGGAAGGCCAGACCAGGACCACGGTCGAGAACCTCGGCAAGCTCAACGAGCGCCTTGCGGTCATCGACAATGCGCAGAAGAACCTGACCGACCTCGCCGGACAGGTCGTGACGCTGAAGGACGTGCTCGCCAACAAGCAGGCGCGCGGTGCCTTCGGGCAGGGCCGCATGGAGGCGATCCTGCAGGACGGCCTGCCGCGCGGCGGCTACGACCTGCAGGCGACGCTCTCCAACGGCAAGCGGCCGGACGCTCTGGTCCGGCTCGCCGGCGATCCCAGAGGCCTCGTCGTCGACGCCAAGTTTCCGCTGGAGGCGGTGACGATGTGGCGGGAGGCGCGGGCGGAGGAAATGAAGCGCATGGCGGCGCAGCGCCTGCGGCAGGATCTTTCGGTCCACATCAAGGACATCGCCGACAAATACCTGATCGCCGGCGAGACGCAGGAGGTGGCGCTGATGTTCGTGCCCTCCGAGGGCATCTACGCCGACCTCAACGAGCATTTCGACGACATCATGCAGCGGGCCTTCCGCGCGCGCGTGCTGATCGTGTCGCCCTCGCTGATGATGCTGGCGGTGCAGGTCGTGCAGGGCCTCCTGAAGGACGAACGCATGCGCGAGGAGGCGCAGGTGATCCAGAAGGAGGTCGCCCACCTCCTCGGCGACGTGAAGCGCCTGTCCGAACGCGTGCTGAACCTGCAGAAGCACTTCGGCCAGGCGCAGGACGACCTCGGCCAGATTCTCACCTCCGCCGACAAGATCACGCGGCGCGGCGGGCGGATCGAGGCGCTGGAATTCGAGGAGGGTCCGGCGGGGTCTGCTCCCGGACTGCCGCTGAACGGCAGGCTGGCGGCGGAGTAGGATGCCGCACCCGCCGGTTCGGCGGACGCTCGGCGTGATGAGGCGTTACGCGCCCACCGGCTCGATATCGCCCCTCGCCCAGCCCTCGCGCACCTCGGCCGCGTAATCCGCGAAACGGCCGGCGGCGATGGCCGCGCGCGCGCCGGCCATGAGGTCCTGGTAATAGGCGAGGTTGATCCATGTGATCAGCATGGAGCCGAGCATCTCCTCGGTGCGGATCAGGTGGTGCAGGTAGGCTCTGGAATAGTCGCGGGCCGCCGGACAGGACGACGTCTCGTCCAGCGGGCGCGGATCGTCCATGTGGCGCGCATTGCGGAAATTGACCTTGCCGAAGCGCGAGAAGGCCTGCCCATGGCGGCCGTTGCGGGTCGGCATGACGCAGTCGAACATGTCGACGCCGCGCGCGACCGCCGCCAGCAGGTCGTCTGGCGTGCCGACGCCCATGAGGTAATGCGGCTTGCCGTCGGGTAGGTGCGGCATGACCTCCTCGATCATGGCCAGCATGACCTCCTGCGGCTCGCCGACCGCGAGCCCGCCGATGGAATAGCCGGGAAAATCCATGGCAGAGAGGGCCTTGGCGCTTTCGACGCGCAGGTCCGCGACATCGCCGCCCTGCACGATGCCGAACAGTGCCCTGCCCGGCGGCTGCGCCTCGAAAGCCTTCTTCGAGCGTTCCGCCCAGCGCAGCGACAGGTGCATGGCCTTCTCGATGGCGGCGCGCTCGTTCGGCAGCGCCACGCATTCGTCGAGCTGCATCTGGATGTCGGAGGCGAGCAGGCCCTGAATCTCGACCGAGCGCTCGGGCGTCAGCTCGAAGCGCGAGCCGTCGACATGGGACGAGAAGGTGACGCCCTGCTCGGTCAGTTTCCTGAGCTTTGCCAGCGACATGACCTGGAAGCCGCCGGAATCGGTGAGGATCGGCCCCGACCAGCCGCCGAAACGATGCAGCCCGCCAAGCGCGGCGATCCGCTCCGCGCCGGGCCTGAGCATGAGGTGATAGGTGTTGCCGAGGATCACGTCGGCGCCGAGCGCCTTGACCTGATCCATATACATGCCCTTGACCGTCGCCTGCGTGCCGACAGGCATGAAGGCGGGCGTGCGGATGTCGCCGCGCGGCGTCGAGACGATGCCGGTGCGCGCCGTGCCGTCGCGGCCATGGATGGCGAAGGAAAATCCGGTCATCTGGCCTCGCGGACGATCAGGCTGCCGTCGCCATAGGAATAGAACCGGTATCCCGTCGCGATCGCATGGGCATAGGCGGCCTGCATGGTCTCGAGGCCCGCAAAGGCCGAGACCAGCATGAACAGGGTCGAGCGCGGCAGGTGGAAATTGGTCATCAGCGCGTCGACCGCCCGGAAGCGATAGCCCGGCGTGATGAAGATGGAGGTCTCGGCGGCGAA
>VFQR01002594.1_pt1 | contig 11274 bp, 13 predicted proteins | sample 3512321 | NCBI WGS metagenome assembly VFQR01 (sample SAMN10412374, study PRJNA504923) | tailings metagenome | isolation source: Relicate 3 Philex TSF1 revegetated site | place: Philippines: Tuba, Benguet | collected 2017-08-29
GTATGCGTCCATCATTTAAATTCATCGGTTCATAATGACCGCCTACTAACTGAAATGCTTGCAGTTCATTTGTGTAGCGACTGAAAACAACATAATAAGGAATTCGCAGAATTTGTTCATAAACTTCCCATTTGTTCGGAGGTTTATCTGTTTTATTTTGTTTAGTACCTAAATCTTCATCTTCTGTACCAGGCGATAATAATTCCACCACGACAAAAGGATTTGCTGGTTCTTGCCAAGTTACATAACTTAAACGTAAATCGTCCCCTTTGTATAGTTTTTGTACACCAACAACACCAAACCAATCTGGACGTTTGTACCACAAAGGATGCTCAATTGTGTAATAAAGATTCAGGTCAGCAGCGCTGTAAACTAATTCGGGATTCCAATTGATTGGCTGAAAAGTTAAATATAAAAGTAAGGGTTGTAAAAAATGAAAGTCGTCTGGCAAGCCTGGTTCCTCTGGGTTATCGCTGGGTAAATCATACATCGTTGGTAGCGTTTCCCAAGGAGGAAGCGGCGGGTCGGATTGGGGAATGTATTTGGGGAAGGTTGTCATAGTCATCACTATCTGCTAAGTACTTTTATCATTCTAAATCATCAGGATTGACACCCAATTGTCGCAAGCGTTCTGCTAGTTGTGCTGCTTTTCTTTTTGCTTGTTCCGCTTCCTCTGTTGGTTCAAGAATTAATTCTCCGGTTAAAGTGAACCACCTTAACCACAACCTTTCAATATCTCGAAATGACCCTTGCCATAGGCCTAAACTTAAATCTATTTCTGGCATTGGTATGCGTCCATCATTTAAATTCATCGGTTCATAATGACCGCCTACTAACTGAAATGCTTGCAGTTCATTTGTGTAGCGACTGAAAACAACATAATAAGGAATTCGCAGAATTTGTTCATAAACTTCCCATTTGTTCGGAGGTTTATCTGTTTTATTTTGTTTAGTACCTAAATCTTCATCTTCTGTACCAGGCGATAATAATTCCACCACGACAAAAGGATTTGCTGGTTCTTGCCAAGTTACATAACTTAAACGTAAATCGTCCCCTTTGTATAGTTTTTGTACACCAACAACACCAAACCAATCTGGACGTTTGTACCACAAAGGATGCTCAATTGTGTAATAAAGATTCAGGTCAGCAGCGCTGTAAACTAATTCGGGATTCCAATTGATTGGCTGAAAAGTTAAATATAAAAGTAAGGGTTGTAAAAAATGAAAGTCGTCTGGCAAGCCTGGTTCCTCTGGGTTATCGCTGGGTAAATCATACATCGTTGGTAGCGTTTCCCAAGGAGGAAGCGGCGGGTCTGATTGCGGGATGTATTTCGGGAAGGTTGTCATAGTCAAGTTAAAGTTTGATATTGCGATCGCTAGCTACTATTATCTCTAAGGGAACTCCAAAAAATAAATTATTCCGGTTAAAGTGTTGACCGTTGACTGTTGACTGTTAACTGTCAACCGTCAACAGTGAACAGTCTCTATGGAATATTTTTTTTACTTGGAAGTCTCTAAATGTTTGGCTTACTTTGGTCAAATGCCACTGGACTCCAATTATGAAACTTGCTCAAGGTTGGTAATTAGCGAGATATCACTTATCTAAAAGTATAAAAAATTTTTCTTAATTGCTGATAAATAACTATGATTGCCTAAATAACTTGGGGAATACTGAAATATAATCCCGTTAAAGGTGTATGAAAAATGGCAGATAATAAAGTTAGTGCAAAACTCTCTTCCGCAGACAGGGAAGCTGTGATGCAAGCTATTACTACTATCCGCGAAAAGTTACCGTTTTTGATTGATTTGACAACCGAGGAGCGTAAAGGTTTACCCAAGTTGGGGGATAAAAGTCGAGCTTTTGTGAGTAAGGCGTTGGAAATCGCCACACAAAACCCTGACTTCTTACCGCGTTCTTTTGATTTGAATGAACGTAACAAAAGAATAGCTATTTCGATATGTAATACAATTGAAGTGGAAATACTCACTAGTCGTGAGGTGCTAATCAGATGAGCAATTATTTAAATCTTAGTTATCAAGAATTAAAAGAATATATCAAATCGCATCCCCAAGATGAAGAAGCCTTCCAACATTTCCTATCATTAATGAGAGAAAAACCTGGGGTTGTCGTAAAAGGTGGTGAAGCTGTAGAAGCTGAGCTTAGAAAGAGATTATCGTCATGAATAATACGGTTATTGGCTCTCCTATCTAAACTCCAGTCATTTGACCTGGGGATGATAATCATCGTGCATCTCTGTTTATAGAGTAGCTTCAAGCAGTTCTAAATTGACACATTTGTGGCAATACTAAGAGAATGTTGATTTTTTTACAGTTTTTGTATGGCTACATTCTTTAGTTGGTTTGGGCAATTACTTAAATATCTGCGTACCTTGGCAGCAATAGGTATACTGTGTTTCATTGTCACCTACTCACTTCCTGCACAAGCCGCTAGCCGCATCGATCCTCAACTAGAACAGCAAGTATTACAAATTATCCGCGAACATCCAGAAACAATTATTGAATCTGTTCAAGCATATCAGCAGCAACAACAGCAAAAACTCAATCAAGTACGGCAAGGATTTTTACAGGATTTAAAAACCAATCCTCAAACAGTGATTGGTAACTCTCCAACCATAGGTTCAACTAATTCAAAAATTATACTCGTGGAATTCTCAGATTTTCAATGTCCTTACTGTGCTGAAGCGCATAAAACCTTGAAAGATTTGTTAGCAAAATACCCAGACAAGATAAAATTAGTTTACAAAAATTTACCGCTGACTTCAATTCATCCTCAAGCATTACCAGCAGCAGCAGCAGCTTGGGCAGCACATCAACAGGGGAAATTTTGGGAATATCATGATGCTTTATTTACTAATCAAAAGCGACTGAGTGAAGCATTGTATTTAGATATTGCTAAAAATTTAAATTTGGATTTGAAAAAATTTAAACGCGACCAAACTCTTGCGACTCCTGCAATTAGCAAAGATATCCAACTTGCTGAAAAATTAGCTGTTTCTGGTACACCTTTTTTCGTAATTAGTAGTCCAACTATTTCACGAGTGGTGCAGCTACAAGATATCGAAAATATACTGGCTAATGATAAGTAAATTGATGTGTTTGGCAATTAGTTAACATCATTGATATAGTAATCCGATTTGATTCTTGAACTCCTACAGCGTATGTGGGGAGTAGGGAGTGGGGAATCAGTCTTTTCGAGTTCTACCTAGTGGTTTATCGCATTAGTTATGAGGGCTGATAGATCCCCGACTTCTTGAAGAAGTCGGGGATCTATCTGAGCGCCGGTTTTATACAAATAAACAGCAATAAGCTAGATCAATATATACTGAGTAACTATCTATCTCCATAGTATTTGTTTAGCTATATACTTGATTATTTAACATAAATGTGCATCTTTAGTTAGAGGTTTAATGTATCAGTAAACTGCTGTACTTGAAGCAAGTGTAAGGAGTAGCTTTATGAGGAGTAAGGGGGAGAGATTTTCCTCACTCCTCATGTTCTTAAAGATATGACAAATTAACTGAGTTATAGTAAATTTGGCACTAAAACATTACAATTACTTCTTGATATTCCACCTCAAGAAACCGCATATAACTTGTTATTTGTTCTGATTGGCTTTATTTCTACGCAATCTTACCAAAGCTCTAACTCGCCCTTTAAATACTTCAAATTCTTCGGCACTCAATTTAGTTTTCTGCCACGCTGGACGTTCCATCAAGCGCTCACACCATTCATATAATTTGGTGTAATTATTAAGACTAATACCTAAATTAGGTAATGAAAGTACACCTATTCCCGCAACGATATCTGCTAAAGTTAACTGTTGGCTACCAAAAAAAGAGCGATCGCCAAGCACTTGGGTCAAAAATTGCAGTACTTTATCTATATGCTGCTTTGCTCGTGCAGCTTGTGGTGAATCTTCACTTTCAGAGATGAGTGTAATTATTTGTGGAAATAATTCATTACCAGTGATTAATTGTACCATCCTCACCGTAGCTAACGCCTGAGGTTCAGAAGGTAACATCGCAGGTGTAGGATATTTAGTTTCTAAATAGTCCATAATTGCCAGGGATTCCACAACTCGAAAACCGTCATCCACCACAACCGGAATATGATGAAATGGGTTAGTCGCCACAAACTCTAGTTGGAATTGATCGCCATCTAATTTCATCAAAACTCCTTCAAAAGGAATCTCTTTTTCCAGTAAAGTCAACCACACACGACGAGCATTTGGCGAGAGAGGATTGTAGTAAAATTTCAGCATCTTGAATCCTTAATAAATAGAAAAATTATAAATTAAACTAACTTTTAAAACCAGTCGGTCTGTAATTTTCTAAAATTATTCCTATTAGACAATATTGCCTATCGCCTGCCTCCAGAAGTAATTTCACAATTCAAATAGACAGGTGAGTTTCTAAGTATTGATTCAGGTGATTAATTACCCTGTGCATGTGAATTGAATCTCCATAAAGCTTGCTCATCATGATTGCTCCTTCCAAGCTTGCAATGATGATGGTGGCGATTTCATCGGCATCGGCCTCAGGGGTAATTTCACCTTTTGCAATTCCCGTTTGAATAATTTTACGAATCAGATTTAGCCAAGAGTTCATTGCTTGTTGAGTGCGATCGCGCAATACTGGATGAGTATCATCACTCTCAACAGCAGTATTCAGCAATGGACATCCTCCCTTGATGGGTGGATTTTCCGCAAAGCTGCTAAAGACTCCAATGATTGCTTGTAAGCGTTCCACCGCATGGCGTTTGTTTCGCAGCGCCGATCTAGTATGCTGTTGAATGCGGGCGATCGCAAACTCAAAAGCCTGTAGCGCTAAATCATCCTTACTTTGGAAGTGATTGTAAATTCCTCCTTTCTGCAATCCAGTGACACGCATGATGTCTGACATCGATGAGCCTGCATACCCCTGCTGATTAAACAGTTCAGCTGCTTGCTGAAGAATTCTGTTTTTTGTTTCTTCACCCTTAGACATTAAAATTTACAAACCAATCGGTCTGATTTAAAATACCATTAAAAATTTTATAAGTCAAGCTTTTTTAATGGAGGGTGTTTGGTATGTTGACTGCTAACTGTTCAGTATTGACGCTCGGAGTTATTATTTCCCCTCATCTCCCTCATTCTCCCATGCCCCATGCCCCATGCCCCATTCTCAATTCACTATACAAAACAAATACAGTAGACGTTTAATCATAATTACGATTAAAATACGGTAAACTAGTCGGATTACCGGGTTTTATGTGGAAAACTGCAAAAACATTAGTCAGGAGTAGTAATTCAGCAATCAGTGAACAATGAACAGTTATCAAAGCTTCGTTTAGGGATTTAAACCCTAACTTAGTTTCCTTACTGATAATACGACTGCGATCGTGCGGACACTTGATAACTGATTATTGAAATTCCCGAAGAATATGCACTATCTATTACTACCATTCTTAAGCTTCTTCGTTGGCATCATTGTTGGTTTAACGGGAATTGGCGGAGCCTCTCTCATCACTCCAATGTTGATTTTTGTCTTTCAGGTTCCGCCTTCTATTGCTGTGAGTTCTGATGTTGTGGCTGCCACATTGATGAAGATTGTTGGTAGCGTCAAGCATTGGGAACAGAAAAGCCTTGACACAGAAATTGTCAAATGGCTGGCATTCGGGAGCGTTCCAGGCTCACTGCTCGGCGTGGGAATTTTACACTTCATCAAATGTACCGGCGAGTATAACCTCGATCGCATTTTGCTGCGTTTGCTTGGGGTGATGATTTTACTAGTGACATTGTTGGCATTAATACAATTGTTGCTATTAACTTTTTTCCCCAAGTTTAATTTACCTGAACTACCAAAATTAAACCTAGAAACTAACTTTGGTCGTTTTCAAACAATGACTTTAGGAGCAATTTTGGGTTGCTTGGTTGGTCTAACAAGTGTTTCCTCTGGTTCAATGTTTGCCTTAGTAATAATTGCATTTTTTCGTCTTGATGCACGTAAGTTGGTCGGTACAGACATTTCACATGCAGCGATTTTGTTACTGTTTACATCATTCGGACACCTCAGCTTGGGAACAGTTAACTGGAGTTTAGTAGTGCCTATATGGTTAGGCTCTGTTCCAGGAGTATTACTAGGTGCTAAAGTTTGCCAACTAGCTCCCCAACGCCCACTCCGGTTTATTATTTACGCAATCTTGATGATGGTGAGTTGGAAATTAGTTCATCAAGTGTAGAAGGGAATGGGAAATGGGGCATTGGGCATGGGGTTAGGGAAAGATTGATTGCCTGTTGCCTTTGATTGTTCAATCCAAAATCCAAAATCCAAAATTGACTCGGTAATAGGCTAAATGTACCTCGTTCATAGATAATAAATAGACCCAAGCCAATTAGTACAAAAGGTACGAGAGCGTTGCCGTAGCGACTTAAAATATTTGCAATGATAAGTTGACGACTTAATAAATAAGCGATCGCACACCAAACCCCTACCATGACAAAAAATATACCCAAAATTATTCCCAAGCTCGTAAGGTCATGACCAGCGAATAACGGGATATATATACTAATATTGTCACCACCGTTAGCGATGGTTACTGCTGCAACCTTATAAGTTTGGGGGTGCAAAACACTCAAAATAAAAGCCAATATTGGGTTAGTAGGTGTAGATTGCCTAAAATCAGTGCTTACTGTTTGAATTGTTGTAGTTTCTTCTTTTTTAAACACTAATTGTTGAACGCCAATTGCAATTGGTAGCAGTCCTAGTAATCCTATCCATTCTCGCTGTATCACCAAGCCACCAAAAAATCCTGGTAAACTAGCAATGATAATTGCTGCAAAACCTAAGTATTGACCGAGTAAGATATGCCGCCGCCGAAAATTAACATCTACTTGTGAGAAAAATACTAATAAGATAATGATGTCATCAATATTGGTGGCTATAAAGGCAATGATTCCTTCAGTGAAAGCTGTTACAAGCTGACTCATGCTCGATGCAAATAATACACAACTTATGTAAGAATTCAGGAGTCAGAAGTCAGAATCCAGAATGATTAAAAAATCAAGCTTGCTATGGCTCTGTCATTTTATTAAGCTGATTCAGCTTACTATCAAAGTATTCTGAATTCTGAATTCTGGATTCTGAATCCTTACTAATTTATCACTATACTAAGTTAATGTCCTGGCACAACTATGTTACTGCAATTAGTACAGGGGCAATTACGTTTATTGCCACTAACATTGATGATATTGTTATTTTGTTATTGTTTTTTTCTCAAATAAATTCTACTTTCCGTCCCCGGCATATAGTTACTGGTCAATTTTTAGGTTTTACAGTTTTATTGATTCTGAGTCTTTCTGGTTTATTTGGTGGATTAGTTTTATCAAAAAGCTGGATTGGATTACTTGGTTTGCTACCAATTGCCATCGGAATCAGCAGTTTAGTTAATCGGGAAGAAGATTCATTAGAAGAAGTTTTAGAAGAAACACCAAAATCTCAAGGAACAATAATTACTAATTTGCTATCTCCTCCAATTTACAGCGTGGCAGCCGTGACAGTTGCTAATGGTAGCGATAATATTAGTGTCTACGTGCCATTATTTGCTAGCAGTAATTTAGAAACTTTTGTAGTAACTATAGTAATATTTTTTCTATTATTAGGAATTTGGTGTTACGCAGCATATAAATTAACTAACCAGAAAATTATAGCTGATGTCTTAACCCGCTACGGCAATAATCTAGTGCCTTTTGTGCTTATAGGATTAGGCGCTTTTATTGTATTAAAAAGTGAAGCTTTGAGCTTGATAAAACTAGCAGGTAGTTGTTTTTGTTTGATGATTTTAGTGAAAAATAATGAAATTGAAGAAAATTGAAGTACTTGAGTAAGGCAATTTTATCGAGAAAGAATTTAGGGACTTCCAAAAAATAAATTATCCCAAATTATTTGTACATTTGTAGGGGCGCACAGCTGTGCGCCCCTACTATGGAATATTTTTTTCCTTGGAAGTCCCTTAGAAGGAGGCACAACCCTGTGAAAAATTTTGCACAGGGTGTAGAACTAGTGGTTTGTGATTGAAAAAGAATTCATAAGTCACAATTCATAAGCCACTCCCACCATTGCGTAGTTTACCGCCGCAGGCATCGCGCAGTATCCGCAAAATTTCATCGAGTAATTGGCTATGATTGTTCAGAATTTGGGTGTGGTCGTTGAGAATTTGAGTGTGTTCTGTTTGGGTGTTAAGGATTTGGGCGATCGCTACTTGGCTTGTACCTATTGTCCCTGTTAGTAATTTGAGTGAATTTACCTCAAATTCAATAGTGTCTAGACGCGAGTAAATGTCTTGGATTTGTGATTCTGTCATGCTGATTTTTCCTGATGATTCTGCTGTGTATGGTCATCAATTGCTTTTTTGGTTAAAGCCAAAACCAAGCTAGGAACCGTTCTGTAATCTTTATCTGCCCATGCTTGTAAAACTTTGTATTCTTCGTCTGTCACACGAATTGTGATAGTCGGTTTTTTAGAAGGCATAGTGTAGCACTTATCAGTTTTTATAGCGAGTAATTATAATTATCCTTCCTTAAAACAAATAGTTTAAATTGTTGATAAGTGTTTTACTCGCTTTTATATGTTTAGAGGTGCAACACCTGTAAAATAGCATAGCACCATGACAATCGAACAACAAGACAGTAAAATCCAAAATTGCTTTATATCAAACTTTGCTCAACCACTCATTCTCCTCTGGGTCTTTAAACAGTGAGGTGCTGAGGTAGCGTTCGCCGAAGCTAGGCTGCACCATAACGATTAGCTTACCTACATTTTCTGGTCGCTGTGCAACTTGAATAGCCGCATACAAAGCCGCACCAGTAGAAATCCCAGATAGTAATCCTTCTTCTTTTGCTAAACGACGGCTGTAGGCGATCGCTTCCTCATCTGCAACCTGAATCACTTCATCTACCAGTTCTGGACGATAAATTGCTGGGACAAATCCCGGACCGATACCTTGGATTTTATGAGGGCCTGATTTACCACCGGCTAATACTGGGCTATTACTTGGTTCAACTGCGATCGCTTGAAAACTCGGCTTACGCCCCTTTATGATTTGTGATACTCCCGTAATCGTCCCACCGGTACCAACTCCCGCCACCAGAATATCTACTTGTCCATCGGTATCATCCCAAATTTCTTCTGCGGTGGTTTGGGCATGAATTTTGGGGTTAGCAGGGTTGCGAAACTGCTGCAACATATAAGTATTGGGGGTTTTAGCTAAAATTTCCTCTGCACGAGCGATCGCCCCTCGCATCCCTTCTACCCCTGGCGTTAACTCTAGTTGTGCGCCATAAGCTCTGAGCATAGCTCGTCTTTCTTGGCTCATTGTGTCAGGCATCGTTAGAATAAGATGGTAACCCTTCGCGGCTGCCACCATCGCCAACGCAATTCCCGTATTCCCAGAGGTTGGCTCTACTAAAACCGTTTTTCCGGGGTGAATCAAACCTGTTTCCTCTGCCGCTTCCACCATACTTGCGCCAATCCGGTCTTTGACAGAAGACGCTGGATTCATGCTTTCTAGCTTCACCACAATTTGAGCAACTGCTCCCAAAGCTTGGGGAATCTTGTTTAATTGAACTAAAGGAGTCCGTCCGATTAATTCTGTAATATCTCTGGCGATCCGCATATAAGTACTCCTGTGTCAAACAATTTGGGATTTGGGATTTGGGATTTTAGATTGATCCCATACATGTTCCTTGCGCGTTCCCCTTCTTTAGATAGGAACTTGAGTAAAGAATTCTAGATTTGGGATGAAAGAATGTTCCATAAATAAAGCAAGCTTGCTCTGGAACCTTTTGAGATTTTAAGTTTTGAATAAACAATAGACTTCTTGCAAAAGTCCTTCTTTTCCTCCTCTTCTTTGCGCCTTTGCGCCTTTGCGTGAGACAAAAAATTATTTATGCAAGAGGTCTAATCCAAAATCCAAAATCCAAAATCTAAAATCTAAAATTCCGTGGCTAAATATAATACATGGGACTCTGCTGAGCGCGAATTTCCCTTTCCTGGCACAAATCTTGGAGTGTATAGCGACCCAAAACTTCAATTGCAGCAGCATTGGCTTGCTCCCAGATTTCATAAACCAGAGTCCTTTCCAGAGTGGGAGATTCAGAGGTATCTTTCTCTTTTCGTTCTCCTTCGACCAAAGTCACAATTTCCAGCAGGGTGATCTGCCAAGGTTCACGAACTAAGACGAAACCTCCTTTAGAGCCACGTTGACTCTGCACCACACCAGCACGCCGGAGGTTGGTCAAAATTTGTTCCAGATAGCGTTCAGGTATGGGTTGTTTAGCGGTGATTTCACTCATGGTCAGAGGAACTTTTTTCCCGTGGTGGCTTGCTAGTTCTAAAAGTGCTAGCAGCGCGTACTCCACTTTGGAAGACAGATCGAGAAGAGAGTAGTTTTGGGTATTCAAGACTTTACTCAATATACTACGGTTAATTGAGAGGTTTATCGCATTTTAGGCGAAATTTATTTTTCCAAGTGTCAGATGTGATAGCATCGCACTTACTAGCAATTGAAAGACTATAAGCCTATCGACTTACCGTAGATTATCCTACACGATTCCCAAAAATAAGTCATTTTTTGCAGAAATTATCTGCATAGCCGATTTGGGAGCCTTACCTACCGATGATGTGTTAAGTGAGTATGCTAATAACTGATTTGCGAACGATTTTTGAGCGCGATCCAGCAGCCCGTAACTGGTTGGAAGTATTGTTTTGTTACCCTGGATTTCAAGCCTTACTTTTCCATCGCTTGGCGCACTGGCTGTATAAAGTTGGAATTCCCTTTATACCTCGGTTGATCTCTCATCTTAGTCGGTTTTTAACTGGAATTGAAATCCATCCTGGGGCATTAATTGGCAAGGGAGTATTTATAGACCACGGTATGGGAGTAGTGATTGGCGAAACAGCGATCGTTGGCGACTATGCCTTGATTTATCAAGGTGTTACCCTTGGTGGTACTGGCAAAGAAAGCGGTAAGCGTCATCCGACTTTAGGTTCTCATGTAGTTGTGGGGGCGGGTGCCAAAGTATTGGGAAATATTCAAATTGGCGATCGCGTCCGCATTGGAGCAGGTTCAGTAGTGCTGCGAAATGTGCCCAGCGACACCACCGTTGTCGGGATTCCAGGGCGCGTGACTCGTCAGAACAATTTACCAGGGAATGTCCTAGATCACGATAAAGTCCGGGACGTAGAAGCCGAAGTCATCCGCGCCTTATTTGAACGAG
>VFQR01002595.1_pt1 | contig 11272 bp, 12 predicted proteins | sample 3512321 | NCBI WGS metagenome assembly VFQR01 (sample SAMN10412374, study PRJNA504923) | tailings metagenome | isolation source: Relicate 3 Philex TSF1 revegetated site | place: Philippines: Tuba, Benguet | collected 2017-08-29
ATGATGATCCTGCTGTTCAGCGTGCAGCTCGGCTGGCTGCCGCCCTCCGGCTACGTGCCGCTGTGGGAGGATCCGGTGCAGAGCCTCGCCACCACCATCATGCCCGCCTTCGTGCTCGGCACCGGCGTCGCGAGCGTGCTGATGCGCCACACCCGCGCGGCGATGCTGACAGCGCTCGCGCAGGACTATGTCCGCACCGCGCGCGCCAAGGGCCTGCCGGAGAAGGTTGTGATCCGCCGCCACGCGCTGCGCAACGCGCTGATCCCGGTGGTCACGCTCGGCGCCATCGAGTTCGGCCGCCTGCTCGCCGGCGCCGTGCTCACCGAGCAGATCTTCACCATCCCCGGCTTCGGAAAGCTCGTCGTCGATGCCGTGTTCAACCGCGACTACCCGGTGGTGCAGGGCGTGGTGCTGGCCACCGCGCTGATCTTCGTGGTGCTCAGCCTGGTCGCCGACATCCTCTACATGCTCATCAACCCCAGGCTCCGCGCCGCATGAGCGGGGAGGCGTCTCCGCAGCGCATGAGCGCCACGGCGACAACCGCCGCACCCGATGCGCGCGGCGAAAGCCCCGGCCGCCGCGCGCTGCGCCGTTTCCTCCGCCACAAGCTGGCGATGGCGGGGCTCGTCGTCGTCCTCGCCTTCATCCTGATCGCCCTCCTCGCCCCCTGGATCGCGCCCTACGACCCGATCGCCACGAGCTGGGCCACGATCCGCCGCCCGCCCTCGGAACTCCACTGGCTTGGCACCGACGAGAATGGCCGGGACGTGCTCTCGCGCCTGATGTGGGGGGCACGGGCCTCGCTGATGGCCGGCGTCGTCTCGGTGCTCGGGGCGGTGCTGATCGGCGTGCCGATCGGCCTGCTCGCGGGGCTCGCGGGCGGCTGGGTGGATGCGCTGCTGTCGCGCATCGCGGATGCGATGCTTTCGGTGCCCTTCCTCATCCTGGCGATCGCGCTCGCCGCCTTCCTAGGCCCCGCCTTGGAAAACGCGATGCTCGCCATTGCGATCACCGCGAGCCCCGTCTTCGTGCGCCTCGCGCGCGGCATGGCGCTCGATGCGCGCTCGACCGACTGGGTCGAGGCGGCGCGCGCGCTCGGCAACCCGCCCTGGCGCACCGCGCTCGTGCATGTGCTGCCGAACATCATCCCGCCGCTGATGGTCCAGGCGACGCTGGCCATCGCCGAGGCGATCATCGCGGAGGCGGCGCTCTCCTTCCTCGGCCTCGGCCAGCAGCCGCCCGCGCCCTCCTGGGGGAGCATGCTGAACAGCGCGCAGCGCTTCCTCGAAACCGCCCCCTGGCTCGCCGTCGCGCCGGGTGCCGCGATCTTCGTCGTCGTGCTCGCCTTCAACCTGGTCGGCGACGGGCTGCGCGACGCGCTCGATCCCCGCGCGCAGCGGCGGTAGCGACGGTTCAGGGATGACTTCTTCGGAATAATTACCTATTCTGCTCCCATGCAGGCAGGCGCACCCCGCTCCCGACCCACCCCCCCCTCCCGGTCGCAAGGCCGCCCCGCCGAATTTGTCCGAAACCGATTCCCGCATTTCCCGCCCCGCCCGCCGCACGCTGCTGGCCGCCCTCGGCGCCCTGCTGGCCGCCCCGGCGGCCGCGGCGGCCAGCAGCCGCGTCTTCCGCACCTCCGATGGCGTGCGCCTGCACTACCTGGTCGCCGGCTCCGGCCCGACCCTCGCCATCATCCCCGGCTGGTGCATGCCCGCCTGGATCTTCGGCCCGCAGCTTGAGGCGCTTTCGGGACGATTCCGCGTCGCCGTGCTGGACCCGCGCGGGCAGGGGCGCTCCGACATCCCGCGCAGCGGCTACGAACCCGCGCGGCGCGGCCGCGACGTGACGGAGTTCGTCGCGGAACTCGGCGAGCCGCGGCTGGTGCTCGCCGGCTGGTCGCTCGGCGTGCTGGACGTGCTCTCCTCGCTCAACGCCGCGGGCGATGCACGGCTCGCCGGGCTGCTGCTGATCGACAACTCGATAGGGGAGGGCGATCCGCCGCCGCCCCGCTCCGGCAACTTCTTCCGCAACCTCCGCACGAGGCGCGCCGAGACGGTGCGCGGCTTCTGCGCCTCCATGTTCCGCACCCCGCGAGAGCCCGCCTATCTCGACGCGCTCGCCCGCGACGCGCAGCGCATGGCTGTCGAGGACAGCATCCGCCTGCTCTCCTACCCCCGCCCGCGCGCGTTCTGGCGCGAGACCCTCTACGGCACGCGGCGGCCGATCCTCTACGCGGTGCGCCCGAACTTCCGCACCCAGGCCGAACTCCTGGCGCAGCGCCATCCCTCGGCGGAGGTGGACATCTACGATAGCGCCGGCCACGCCCTGTTCGTGGACGAGGCGGCGCGCTTCAACGCCGCCGCCGACCGCTTCCTGCGCCAGAGGGCAAGCTGGGCGTGAATCCCTCCCTTCTCCCGCTCTTCCTGATCGCCGGCTCCGCCGTCGGCGTCGAGATCGCGCTCACCCGCTTCTTCGCCCTCGCAGGCTGGTCCGAGTACGGCTACTGGATGATCTCCATCGCGATGAGCGGCTTCGCCGTCTCGGGCGTGGTGATGGTGCTGGGCCGCGAGGCCTTTCGGCAGCGCGCCGCGCTGCTGCTTCCGGCGCTGCCCCTGGCCATGCTGGTCGCCGGTGCGGCCGGGTGGATCGCAACAACCGAGAATCCGTTCAACCCGCTCGAGCTGCAGAACCCGGCAACGGCGGGCGGGCAGCTCTGGAACATCGCGGGCTACTACGCGGCGCTGTTCCCCTTCTTCTTCCTGGCCGGCCTCGCCGTCTCGCTGAACTTCGTGGTGCATGCGCACCAGGTCGGCCGGGTCTATGGCTACGACCTGCTCGGCGCCGGCGCGGGCGCGGTCGCCGCACTCGGGCTGATGGTGTGGCTGCACCCCTTCGATCTCGTGCCCGCCCTGCTGGTGCCGCTCGCCGCCGCCGCCTGGCTCGCGGCGCCGCCGCGCTGGCGGCTCGCCGCGCCGGCGGTGCTGGCGCTCGCGCTCGGCGCGGTCCTCGGCTTCGCCGCGCCGCGCATCAGCGAATACAAGCCGATCTTCGCCCCGCTCAACGTGCCGGATGCGCGCATCGCCGGCGAATGGCGGCATCCCCGCGGGCTCTACCAGCTCCTCGACAATTTCACCGAGCGGCTGGACACCGATGTCTCCAACAATGCCGGCGCGCTCGGCACGCCGCCACCGCCGCGCGCCTTCGGCCTCTATCGCGACGGCGCGCGCATTGCGGCGCTGCCGATGGAGGCGCCCTCCGGCGCGCATGCGCCCGCCGCGCTCGATGCCGCGCCCTATGCGCTGCTGGCCGCGCCGCGCGTGCTGGCGCTGGGCGGGGCAGGGGGGTTCCGCGCGGCGGAGGCGCTGGCCCTCGGCGCCGCCCATGTCACGCTCATCGAGCCCGAGCCGGTGCTGCATCGCGCGATGGCGGCGGGCCTCGGCCCGTCGCCACCGCTCGCCGCCGATGCCCGCGTCACGCTGTCCGCCGCGCATCCGCTGCACGCGGCCGGGCGCTACGACCTCGTGGACATCGCCGGCGATTTCCTCGGCGCCGACGACCAGAACCGCCACCTCTACGCCGCCGAGGCGCTCGCCGCCTGGTTCGCGCAGCTTGCGCCCGATGGGCTGCTCTCCATCCCCGTCGGCATCCGGGAACTGCCGGCCTATGCGGTGCGCGTGATCGCGACGGCGCAGGAGTCGCTCCGCCTGTCCGGCATTGCCGATCCCGCCGCGCATCTCGCGGTGATCCGCTCGGCCTGGAATCTCCGCGTGCTGATCTCCCGCGCGCCCTTAGACGGGGAGCGCGTCGCAAAGCTGCTGGCCTTCGCCGAGGCGCGCTCCTTCGACGTCTCCTTCGCGCCCGGCCTCGATCCCGGGCGCGAGGTCTGGAACGACCTGCCGCCCGTGCGCCTCGAAGCGATGACGCGGGAGGACGGGGAGGGCGCGCAGGATGCCGTGGCGGGGGAGGCGCGCGCCCTGCTCGCGGGACGGCCCTTGGCGGATGCCTATGACCGCTCGCCCGTCACCGCCGATCGGCCCTGGCTGACGCCGGTGGTGCGCGCCGCCGCGCTCCCCACCGCACTCGCGCGCGTGGAGCTCCTGCCGCAGGCGGAGCTTGGCCTGCTGGTCAATGCGGCCGTGCTGGCCCAGGCCACCATCCTGGCGGCTTTCGTCGCCGCGCTGCCGCTTCTGGCACGCGGCGCGCTCGCCGTTCCGGCGCCGCTGCTCGGGCGCGCGCTCGGCTATTTCCCGGCGCTCGGCCTCGGCTTCCTGCTGGTCGAGATCGCGCTGATCGAGCATGCCGCGCTGCTGCTGGGCGATCGCAACTCCGGCTTCGCGCTGGTGCTGACGGGGATGCTCGTCTTCTCGGGGCTCGGCGCGATGCTGGCGGGGCGCAGCACGCGGCCGGGCCGCCTGCTCGTCGCGGCCGTGATCGTGGCACTCGCCTGCATCGCGCTGGCCGCCCTCTTCGCGCGGCCAGTGGTGCTGGCGGCGCTGGATTGGCCGCTGGCCGCGCGCATCGCGCTGCTGCTGGCCGCGCTGGCGCCGCTCTCGCTCGCGCTCGGCATGCCCTTCCCGCTGGGGCTCGACCGCTTCCAGGCCGCGCATCCGGGCATGCTGCCCTGGGGCTGGGCGTTGAACGGCGCCTTCAGTGTGGTGGCGACGCCACTCGCGAACCTGATGGGTCACGCGGTCGGGATCACGGCATTGTTCGTTGCGGGACTCGTCTGTTACATTCTGGCGCTCGCAACCTGGCCGCAAGGGCGCAGATAGGTGCCGATCGTGACCCCCCGCCGCAGCCTCGGGCTGCTCGCCGCCGGCCTCGTCCTCGCGCGGCCCGGACTGGCCCAGAGCGCCTGGACGCGCGAGGCGTATCTGGAGGCCATGCGCGCCGGCAACCGGCCGACGGAGATGTCGCAGGCCACCTTCAACGCCATCCAGGCCCGCAAGCCCGCCGCGCTACGGCGGATCGAATCCTATCTCCGCGAACGCTTCCGCGAGGCCGACCCCGAGGTGCTGCGCGCCTTCGCCGAGGTGCCGCGCGAATACTTCCACTACCTGCACGACAGCCGCCGCTCGACCGCGGGCGATGCCTATGAGGCCGAGGCAAAGCCCTGGGGCCTCGGCTACGGCTCGGCGCTCTCGGATTACCTCGGCCAAGCCTACATGACGCAGGTCTGCGCGCCGAAGCCCGACCATGTGGTGCTGGAGGTTGGCACCGGCTCCGGCTTCCAGGCGGCGTTGCTCTCGCGGATCGTGGCGAAGCAGTATTCGATCGAGATCATCGAGCCGCTCGGCCGCAGCGTCGCGCCGATCTTCGCCCCGCTCGGCTACACCAATGTCGAGACGCGGGTGGGCGATGGCTTCTTCGGCTGGCCGGAGGTCACGGGCGGCTTCGACACGATCATCGTGACCTGCGCCGCGCAATGGGTGCCGCCGGCGCTGCTGGAACAGCTCAAGCCGGGCGGGCGGCTCGTGATCCCGATCGGGCAGCCCTTCCGGCGCGGCCAGTTCCTCTACATCTACACCAAGGATGCGGATGGCCGCGTGCGCAGCCGCAAGGATGTCGGCGTCTATTTCATCCCGATGACGGGCGCGATGATGAACCGCCCCGAGTTGCGGCAGGCTCCCCCGTCCTGACCACCCGCTGACATTGCCGTGACGGCCCCGCCCCCCGCGAAACCGCGGGCGGGCGCGAGGGGTTCTCCCTTCGCTAACGCATGAGAGGGGCCGTCATGAGTGACGAATACGCGCTGCTCCAGCAGCGGATCCGCGACGAAGCCTATCGGCTTTGGGAGGAGGCAGGCCGGCCGGAGGGTGAAGCAGACAGCTTCTGGCATGCCGCGAAGGTGGCGGTGGACCAGGCGGAGGCGAAGCTGGACAAGGAGGTCTCGCAGAGCTTTCCTGCCAGCGACCCGCCATCCTCCTCGGTGATCACCGGCCCGGTCGGCGAGGGGCCGGCGAGCCCGACCGATGACGACCCGACGATCCGGACAGCACCCGCGCCGACCCGCATCCCACCCCGGCGGCGCGCTGGCTGAGAAGGCGGGTGAGGGGGGCGACCGCGCCCCCCTCGCCCTATCCGATGACCGGCAGGATCAGCGTCAGGATCGCGGCCCAGCCGAGCAGCGACAGCCCGGCGACGACCCGCCCGGCATGCGGCCAGGGCAGGCGATCACTCACGGGCTGGACCGTCGCTTCCGCGACGGATGGCAGGCTGGACGCGACAGCAACCGACTTCCCCTGCATGGCACCACCCTCTCCCCTGGCCGGCCACACTACCGGCACGCGAAAGATACGCGCCGTTACGCAGGAAGGGGTGTCATAGGGTGTGCGAGAGCGTATGGAATTGTAGGGTAGCAGGGCCTGCTCAACCGGGAAGTGTCTCAACGAAATATTCGTAGTTGTCGGCATTCTCCGCCGCACGAATAGGGTCCTGCTTGGCCAGGATGGCCGTTGCCTGCGGGCCATAGGCGTGGTCGCGCGTTCCCGCTGCGATATGCGACGCCTCGTGGATCAGCACGCCCCAGCGCGTGTCGTAGCCGCCGTCTCCGGCGCGGAAGAAGGACGGGCAGAGGCCGAGCACGCCGCGCGACGGCGCCGCATAGGCCATGCGCATCGCCGGCCCGCACCCGGCCATGTCGTTGCAGCGCAACTGCACGCCCACCGGCTTGGCGAGCCATGCGGCGGTGCGCCGAAGCCGCTCCGCGACCTCGGCAGGCGGCGCGCTGCCGAACCAGCGCTGGACATGGGCGTGGCCCGGTTCCCGCTCGATCAGTGCGATCGCCACGGCCATGCGCTCGCGCGCCATGGCGAGCGCCGCCTGGATCGCCTGGTTGTGCTCCGGTCCGCAGACCGGGCCGGGGATATCGGCGGGCGAGGCGGGTGCCGGCGGCGGCTTGACGATCGCCACCTCGGTCGCGACGGGCGGCGGCGCGAGATCGGGCGGGGCGGCGCAGGCGGCCAGCGCCAGCAGCGCGAGAAGGATGGGCGGCAGGCGCATCAGGGCGTGTCCCGAGAGTCGCGGCGGATTGTGCCGGGAAGATGCCGCCGCGGCGACAGGGCCGGGACAGTCTTCGCAGCGGCGCGGCGCGGCGGCAGATTGCAGCCATGGAACTCGACGATCCCGCCGTTCTGGCCGAGGTGCGCGCCGTCTTCGACCGCTACGAGGCGGCGCTGATGGGAAACGACGCGGCGACCCTCGATGCGATCTTCTGGGCCGATCCGCGCACGGTGCGCTTCGGGATCGCCGAGATCCTCTACGGCCATGATGCGATCCGCGCCTTCCGGGCGAGCGTGAGGGCCTATGCGCAGCGGGTGCAGCGCAAGGTGCACATCGTGGCCTTCGGACGGGATGTCGCAGCGACGCATCTGGAGTACGAGCGGATCGGCACCGGGCTGATCGGGCGCGAGACCAAGATCATGGCGCGCATGCCGGAAGGCTGGCGCGTCGTCTCGGCGCATGTGTCGCTGATGGGCCAGGGCGATCCAGGCCGGGAGATGAAGGCTTGAGCGATCGCGATGACCGGAGGGCGGAGACGCTGGAGGCGGCGAGCACCGGAGGTCTGAGTCGCGATCGGCCTCCGCAGCATCTTGTCGTGATCGGCGCCGGCATCGTCGGCGCCGCGACGGCGCTGGAGGCGATCAGCGCCGGCTTCCGCGTGACGATCCTGGAACCGGGCGAGCCAGGCGGCGAGCAGTCGGCGTCCTACGGCAATGGCTGCTGGCTGAGCCCGATGTCGGTGATCCCGCCGGCGGGGCCGGGGCTCTGGAAGAAGATCCCGAAATTCCTGATGGACCCGCTCGGCCCGCTGGCCATCCGCTGGTCCTACCTGCCGCGCGCCGCGCCCTGGCTGGTGAAGTACCTGCTCGCCGGCTGGACCGAGGCGAAGGTGGAGGCCGCGGCGCGTGCGCTGCGCCCGCTGCTGGTCGGCGCGCCGGCGCTGCACAAGGCGCTGGCGGAGCGCGCCGGCGTCGGCCACCTGATCGAGCAGCGCGGCTTGATCTACACCTACGAAAACCGGGGACAATTTGAATCCGAGGCAATGGCCTGGCGCATCCGTCGCAAGGTCGGGATCGAATGGCTCGAACTCGACGCCGACGAAATGCGCCAGCGAGAGCCGGAACTCGACCGCCGCTACACCTTCGGCGCGTTGGTGGAGGAGGGCGGCCATTGCCGCGACCCGGGCAGCTACGTCGCCGCGCTGGTGGCCCAGGCGGTGGCGGAGGGCGCCGAGCTGAAGCGGGCCGCCGCCACCGGCTTCCGCATCGAGGGCGGCCGGCTGCGCGCCGTGACGGTCGAGGGCGGGGAGGTCGCCGCCGACAAGGCGGTGATTTGCGCCGGCGCCTATTCGCGAAAACTCGCCGCGGCGGCGGGATCGCCGGTGCCGCTCGAGACGGAGCGCGGCTACCACGCCATGTTCCCCAACGCCGAGGCCGGGCCTCGCACGCCGATGATGCCCTATGACGGGAAGATGTCCATCACCTGGACCGATCGCGGGCTGCGCTGCGCCGGCCAGGTGGAGATCGCGGGGCTCGAGGCGGCGCCGAACTGGAAGCGGGCGGAGATCCTGCGCGACCACCTGCTGCGCAGCTTCCCCAACCTCAAGCCTGGTGAGGTGAAGGTCTGGATGGGCCATCGGCCCTCGATGCCGGACGGTCTGCCCTGCCTCGGGCCGAGTGCGGCCAGTCACGATGTCTTGCTCGGCTTCGGCCATGGGCATGTGGGGCTTGTCGGCGGCCCGCGCAGCGCGCAAGCTCTTGTTTCAATGCTCGCAGAGCGTGTGCCGCCGGTCCCGGTGGAACCCTTCCGGCCGTCCCGCTTCGCCTGAGCGCCTTTTCCTCTGGCGTTCACCTCGCCGCGATGCCATGCTGCCAATTGGCGGTCCTGCATCGTGTGGGATCGTGTCCTGGGTAGCGGATAGATAGACAAGTGTTTCCCGAGAACGAACAGGGTGGTTCCGGCCCGATCGAGGCCGAAGTCAAGTGGTACAATGCGAGGAAGGGCTTCGGCTTCGTCCTCGGACCGGATGGGCAGGATGTCTTCTTCCACGCCTCCGCGCTGACGGAAGCGGGGATCGAACCCCCCGAGACCGGCGACAAGCTCAACTGCGAGATCGGCACGGACCGGCAGGGCCGGCGCCTCGTCACGCGCATTCACAGCGTCATCAAGGGCCCCGGCGGCGGCGCCGGCGCTCGTGGCGGCTTCGGTGATCGTCCCCCGCGCCGCGACTTCGGCGGCGGCGGCTTCGGCGACCGTCCCCCGCGCCGCGACTTCGGCGGCGGCGGCGGCTTCGGCGACCGCCCCCCGCGCCGCGATTTCGGTGGCGGCGGCGGCTTCGGCGATCGCCCCCCGCGCCGCGACTTCGGTGGCCCCCCGGGCGGCGGCGGCTTCGGCGGCCCGCGTGCCGGCGGCTTCGGCGACCGCCCGCCCCGGCGCGACTTCAACCGCGACGAGGGCGGCCCCACCTATGCGGTCTCGGGGACCGTGAAGTGGTTCGACCAGGTGCGTGGCTTCGGCTTCGTGACGCCGGATGATGGCGGCCAGGACGTGTTCCTGCACTCCTCCGTTCTCCAGCGCGCCGGCAAGCAGGACGTGCAGCAGGGCGAGAAGGTCGCCCTCGACGTCCGCGACGGGCAGCGCGGCCGCCAGGCCGTCACCATCAAGTAGCGCCGCCTCCGCCACCTCGGACAAGCGTGGAACCCCGGCCGCTTCGGCGGCCGGGGTTTTTCGTGTGAAGGGGGGCGTTAACCTATTTTTCGACGAACGGGCTTCTCGAGCCTTCACCATTAAGGAAGTCTTAACCATTCCATGAACAGGTGAGACGGGGACGCGAATTGGTGGAGTGCATATTCGCCCGATGTCGAGCCTCGTTTCGTCTGCCGGGCCGTGGCGGTCCGGTCATGCGCTGTTCAAGGAAGATTCCGGCCGCGCCAGCAGCGGCGGCCTCCCGGGGGCGCTGATCGCGGCGGTGGCCGCCATCGTCGGGATCGCCGCCGAGAAGGCCCGCCGCTCAGGCCATATGGGCGCCCTGCGCGAAGCGATCGAGACCGCGCTCGGCCCCGCGACGGAGGCGGAAGACCCGCGCGAGAAGGACCAGCAGGACCTGCCGCGCATTGCCGACGCGGACCCGGTGCTGGAAGCCGCCAGGCTGGGCGCGCTCGCCGCGCGCGGCTGACGGGCGGCGTCCGGCCAGGTTGCGCGCGGGGGCTTGCGCGGGCGGGACGCACGCCCGACTCTCGCGCCATCAGCCCGGAGAATCCCCATGCGCACCTCCCGCCGCGGCCTCGCCGCGCTTGCCAGCCTGATCGCGACCCCCGCGCTCGCGCAGAGCCCCTGGCCGAACCGGCCGATCGAGATGGTGATCGGCTTCCCCAACAGCTCCGGCGTCGGCATCTACGCCCGCAAGCTGGCCGATCCGCTGGGCCGCGCGCTCGGGCAACCCGTGGTGGTCAACCCGCGCATCGGCGCCGGCGGCAATGTCGGCTCCGACTTCGTCGCGAGGGCACGGCCGGACGGCCATGTCATCCTGTTCGGCACGGCCGGCACCCACGCGATCAACCAGACGCTCTACAGCCGGCTCGCCTTCAACGTGCTGAACGACTTCACGCCGATCGCGCATCTCGGCGACGTGCCGAACATCCTGACCACCTCGGTCGAGCGCCGCGGCCAGTACCGGACCTGCATGGACGTGATCAACGACGCCCGCGGGCGGCCCGGCGCGCTGAACTACGGCAGCACCGGCAACGGCGCCTCCACCCACCTCGCCGGCGTCCGCTTCGCCCAGGCGGCGGGGCTCGACGTGGTGCACGTGCCCTTCACCGGACAGGCCGGCGTGGTGACGGCGCAGCTCGGCGGGCAGATCGACTTCTTCTTCAACCAGACCGGCCCCGCCATCGCGATGATCCAGCAGGGCCAGGTGCGCGGGCTCGCCGTCACCACGCCGAACCGCGTGCCCGCGCTGCCGGACGTGCCGACCGTCGCCGAGGCCTGCAACCTGCCGGGCTTCGAGAGCACCACCTGGTACGGCATCTTCGGCCCGGCCAACCTGCCGGCCGAGATCACCAACCGCCTCAACGCGGAAATTGTCCGAATCATCTCCGAACCCGAATTCCGCACCTGGCTGATCCAGGACCAGGGCATCGAACCGCCGACGGTGCGCACCCCGGCCGAGTTCCGCGCCGTCCAGGAACGCGACGTCGCCCGCTGGGCCCAGGTGGTGCGCGACGCACGGGCGACGGTGGACTGACGGCGGCGGGTTTCCGGTGTG
>VFQR01002596.1_pt1 | contig 11272 bp, 8 predicted proteins | sample 3512321 | NCBI WGS metagenome assembly VFQR01 (sample SAMN10412374, study PRJNA504923) | tailings metagenome | isolation source: Relicate 3 Philex TSF1 revegetated site | place: Philippines: Tuba, Benguet | collected 2017-08-29
CTGGTGGTTCTGTGGAAGTACAATTTACTGGCGTACAAAGAAGAATTCCACTTGAAAAAATCTTACTCTATGGAGTAACTGCAAAAAGAGTTGGATTAAACGGAGATATTCCTATTGGAACAGCCAGAATTGATATTCCTGATAAAGGTTAGAAGTGAGAATTCAGGAGTCAGAAGTCAGGAGTCAGAATTCAGGAGTCAGGAGTCAGGGGTCAGAATTCAGGAGTCAGAATTCAGGAGTCAGAAGTCAGAAGTCATATATTTTAAGTGCGGACTTTGTTAGTAAAATCCGCACTTTTACATATAGAATAGCGTGCAAGTTAATAAAGAACATCTTTTCAAATCAAAAGATGGATATAAACCAATTTAGGTTAAAGGCTAATTCTACAAAATTGTGGGTTTACAAGACGTGATAAATCACCATCTCTACAAGTGTTTTGGTCTTATTTTAACTGTATTGAAATATAAACTAATACACTTTACTGAAAACTTTGTTCTGACTTCTGAATTCTGACTTCTGAATTCTGACTTCTATTTAATTAAATTGGTAAAGTAATTGTAAAAATACTCCCTTCTTCTAATTTGGATTGTACGCTGACATTACCACCCATACCTTCTACAAGTGTCTTGACGATTGATAAACCTAAACCAGAACCTCCAGTGGTATGAGAGCGAGATTCATCTACGCGGTAAAATCTTTCAAAAATACGTGCTTGATGTTGTAGAGGAATTCCATAACCGTTGTCACAAACTTGAATAATTACTTTACCTGGAAGTTGGTCTAATTTAAAAATTATAGGTGTGCCAGCTTCCGAATATTTTACAGCATTATCAATTAAATTCAGTAATACTTGTTTGAGACGACTGTAGTCTACTTTTGCTTCAATTGGATAAATTGTAGACTCAATATTAATTTGGCGATCGCTATATTTTTCTGCCATCACTACAATTTCTTCAACTAAGTCATTTAAAATATAAGATTTCATTTGAAAATGTAGGTGACCACTATCTGCTCTTGCTAAATCAAGTAAATCTTGTAACAGGCGAATAGTACGTTCGGCTTCTGATGCAGCAGTTTCTAAAGCTTCTTGTTGAGTTTGAGTTAAGTTATTTTGCCGCCGTAAAACGCTTTGTAAGTAACCGTGTACAATTGTCAAAGGTGTACGTAATTCGTGAGAAACATTACTGACAAATTCTTTTTCTTGCTCCCACGATTGCGAAAGACGCGACAGTAACATAGTTAAAGTTTGAGCTAATTCTTTAACTTCGCTTGGTGCATTATCGAGATATAATTGTGGTTCTCCTAAATCTTCTGGGGAAATCACAGCAGCCATCTGATTTAGCTGACGCAGAGGTTGTAGGGAATGCTTAATATAAATGGCGATCGCAACTGTTAAAATAATAATTGCAAACACGCTAATCATCACTAAACTCCGTACCATCGCCACTAACATTTTCTGTTCGCGGGTAATATCTTTAGCTATAAATAAATTACCCAGTAACCTACCCTGCACTTCTATAGAACTACCACATAAAAGAAAATAGTTTTGATTAATTTGATAAACTTGTGCTTTAATTGGCATTTTCGTTAAAGACATTAACTCCGATACCAGAGAATTAGATAATAAAGTTAAAGTACTAGATTGTACCAAAATTTGATTTTCCGAATTTTTTACCCATAATAATGTATTGTGATTCGTTAAGTTATTGATAGCCTTCTGTAACCCGGTTTCAGGTTGCATCATTTCACTATAAATTTGTACATCTCGCGGTAAACGTTTAGCTATTTGTTCTATATTATGTTTATGATTATCAATTAAAACTTCTTGGGTTTTCCAACTCGTCCATGTAGCCACACCACCTAATACTGAAGCCGAAAAGCCAGCTATACCAAGCGTTAGGCGTAGCTGTAATGAAAATGGGTCTAGATTTAGCCAATTTTTTTTTATTTGCTTCACTGTTTTAATATTTTGAAAAATAAAATTGTGAGTAAAGAATAGCGTATATTAAGTTTTAATTCCTAGTTAAGTAAAATCACTGTAAAAAACCAAACTGTGTGAAGTAATCTAAAAAGCTTGGTCTAAATATTTCGTAGTAAGGACTAAAGTCCTTACTACAAACCTTTAATTATTTACACCATTCTACTTATGGCTAACCTACAAAAATTAGTTATTGCCAAAATTTTGCTGTCTTTTATTGTACTTTTATTTCAATTTTGATAGTCTCTCTAATTATAATTTATATGTAATTCATCTCAATTAAATTAATTTTGTCTGAGAATTACCTGAAAATTTTTTAAATACACGATTTCCGCAAAAATCAGGTAATTTCGTGATTACGAGAGATAGCGTAGTCATCCCCCCTGACGCTATGATTACTTTCCTACGCTTTGTTTTGCTTGCAATGACAATATTGACAGTGCGTAAGTCTTCAAATCAACTGAACTTTTTTAAAGACAATAACCCTGGTGATTAAACAAACCAGGGTTATGAACGATTGTTTTGTGAATAAAAACTGAATTTTAGTAAGATATTTTTACCTGAGAACATTTTGTTTGCTGGGCTTGAATTTTCTGTTGAATCCCTGGTGGTAAGCCAGGTTTAATTTTGGTATAAAGACGAGCAAATTCCCGCACATAATGAGCAGCAACAATTGGATTTTCAATGACTAAAAGTGTCTCGTCGTTACCGTTATTGGCTGCATCAGACCAATTATGAGAACCTGTAATTACTGTTCGATTATCAATAACGGAAAACTTATGATGTAATAAATCTCCTTTTGGTAATGTAGGTACGCCTACAGTGGTAATTGGATTTTTCCAAGGATGATTGTCAAGTTCATATTTACATTTATTACTGAGAGCAACTCCCATCATATCTAATGCTTCGCTATAAGGACGATAAGCAAATTGTGGCTCAATTAAAGCTCGAATTTGGACATTTTGTTGATGTCGATTTTCCAAGATATTAGCTAGACGCTGTTCGGAAAAGACAAATAAAGCTAAATCAATAGAGTTTGTTGCTGAATCTAAAGTTTTGCCAATTAAACCATTACTACTATGACTCCAAGGTTGAGTAGGAGAAGTAGGAGAAAACTGCACAGTAATTTTGGTTTGATTTAATGTGATTTGTTGGGGTAAGCGTTGTGGTTTTTTAAGACCAAATCGACTATCTGGGTTACCTCCTGGGCCGTCACCCCACATAATGTTAAACTCTTGTGTAAATAAAGATGCTAATTCTAAGCTATCAATTTGCAATAAATTATTGGCATTCCCTAAACTGCTAGGATTTGTATAATCACCAGAAGTATCGCTCAAGGTGAAATTGGCGGAAGTAATAATTACAATGCGATTATCTACAATTACAAACTTATGGTGCATTAAACTACTACCAGCTGAACCATCTGCTTTATCGTCCAGCCAGGGAATTTTTGCATTTTGTAAAATTATTAAAGCATCTCTTTGATTTATTTCTGCGGGAGTTAGTTGATTATCGTGGTTAATATCGATGAATTGATAAAATTCTTGATAGCGTTCTCGCTCTCTTTTATCTAATTTACTTACTTCTTCTGGTGTAAAACTACTCCAAGGTCGGCTATAAGTATTTTCTAAAATTAACCTGACTTTAACTCCAGCTTTTTGTCTATCAACCAATGCCTGGGCGATTTTAGGTAAACGTAATTCTTGCACCGCCACATCTATTGTAGATTTAGCTTGAGAAATAGCATCAACAATTTGTTTTTCTAAGTCATCTCCCAACCGCGTTTGCTGGCGGTAAGCTTCTTGATATTCTGAAGCTTGAGAATGGTTAAAGTAAACTTTAACTAGGGGATCTTGTGGTAAAGCTGGTAGAAGTTTATTAGATGACTGGACTCGTTGACAACCGACGAGGGCAAATATCGGTAAAAAGATATATAAAAAAAACCTTTGTCTAGATAAAAGTTGCACTGTAATCTGTTAAAAGTGGATTGAGAGGGGACATGTTTATCATTCCCAAAATTTGGGGTTATGAGATGGAGTAAAAAAATAGCTTTACCAGGCAAGAAAAACTCACTCGAACATCCAAAATTACAGAGATTTTCTCAGATTTGCTAAAAAAATCAGCAGCCTATTGCCAGCGTGTGTTCTCATCATTATCGGTTATATGCAAATTTATCTAGATTACAGTGCGACTACTCCCACTCGCAAAGAAGCGATCGCAGTTATGCAAACAATCCTCACTCAACAGTGGGGGAATCCTTCTAGCTTACATGAATGGGGAAAACGGGCTGCAACGGTTGTGGAACAAGCCAGAATCCAAGTTGCTTGCTTAATTAACGCCGCCACTCCAGAATCGATTGTTTTTACCTCTGGGGGTACTGAAGCAAATAATCTAGCAATTATGGGTGTGGCTCGCTTGTATACTGTTCCGCGACATATAATTATCTCCAGTGTCGAGCATTCTGCAATTTCTGAGACAGCGCGATTGTTGGAAATATGGGGTTGGGAAGTTACACGCTTAGATGTAGATACCAAAGGAAAAGTCAACCCCTTGGACTTAAAGGCGGCATTGCGACATAATACAGTGTTGGTTTCCATAATTTACGGTCAAAGTGAAGTTGGCACTGTACAACCAATTGCAGAATTGGGAAAAATTGCGCGATCGCATGGTGCTTTGTTTCATACAGATGCAGTGCAAGCTGCGGGACGTTTAGGCATAGATGTACAAGAACTTCCAGTAGATTTACTTAGCCTTGCCAGCCATAAAATCTATGGCCCCCAAGGTGTAGGGGCGCTGTATGTCCGTCCTGGCGTGGAATTGATGCCTTTATTATGTGGTGGCGGGCAAGAAATGGGATTGCGTTCTGGTACACAAGCAGTACCGATAATTGCCGGCTTTGGTGTTGCAGCTGAATTAATAGCAGAGGAATTACCAAAAGAAACACCACGGTTGATTCAGCTACGCGATCGCGCCTTTGCCCAATTAGCTGAAATTCCTGGTTTAATTCCTACAGGGGATACCTGCGATCGTTTACCTCATCATGTGAGTCTGTGCTTAGAATACGCCGATGGCGAAAAACTCAGCGGTAAAACCTTAGTAAAACAGCTAAATCTTGCAGGTATTGGTATTAGTGCCGGTGCTGCTTGTCATAGTGGAAAACTCACCCCAAGTCCGATATTGTTAGCAATGGGTTTTTCCGAAAAAGCCGCCTTGGGCGGAATTCGCATCACATTAGGGCGTGATACCACCGAAGCCGACATTGATTGGACAACAATGGTATTAAAGCAAGTTTTAAAGAGACTAACCCCAGATTTATCTATTATCAAGCGTTGAGTTTTCTAACTAAAATTTCAGGCGTTGTTGAGAGACTATTTATTCTGATTCTCTTTATAGAGAAGGAGATTGGATTTCGGTTTCAGGATTGCAGGGTTTTGTACAGGTAATGAATATTGGATTTAGAACTACAACCTTGCATGTCTACCAATGGGGTTCCATTGTCAAAATGCCCAACTCTAGGATGATTACCGGAATTGTAGAAAATTGGTCACAAAATCCTGGTGAAGAATTAAAGTGGGGTATTAGTTTAACTCTCAAAATTGATAATATTTCCGCCCAACAAACTGCCAAAATTTGCAATGCTATTCGCGAAACACCTTCGTATATTCAGGGATTATCGCAAGAGATAATTGTCCGTTTTTCCAGAATTGAAAATAATGCTCGTGTCATTAACATTGTTGCCTTTGTTAATGATGATAAGCTTTATTATGATGCTGAGAAAAATTTGAATTTAGCTATCTTAGAAATCTTAGAAAAAGAAAGTATTGATTTCTTGTACGTGGATCTCCGAACCGATCCAGAAAAATATAAACAGAATCAGCTAGCAGCTAATAACTAATTTCATACCAAAAAAAGCTGTGAATGATGGTGGCTAGTAGTCTACCAACCCAAAAATGTTAGGTGGAGGTTGGGTAAAGGTTAAAGGCAAAAGGGGAAGGATAAAAAATATGAGTCCCTTTTCCCTTTCCCCCTTCCCCTTTAACCGAACTGTATTGGGGGTGGGGTGACGCGGATGGTGATGGTAAGCGAGAAAATTTCAAATCCTGCTTTAGCAAGGGTTTCACATTGCGTTTGTGTTGGTGCTAACGAAAATCACAGCCAATGCTGGAACAATAGAAGTAATGCTAAACCAACGATAATAAATCATGAGTGAACTTCCCAATAGTCTTGAAGATGCGATCGCCCAATCTCAGACAGCTGTCCAAGCCGCCCTTGCCGATGGTTGTAATCGCCTACAAGTTGATTTCCTGTTCCCAGAACTGAAACTCATGCCCGTGGCAGAACAATTTGTGCCGTTGTTTGCTGAATACGATTCTCGCTTGAAGATTTTCTTTGCTGATGCTGGGGCTGCGGCCTTAGCCCGCCGCGATTGGGCTGATGCACCATTTCAAATTTTGGATATCGGGACGGGGAGGGCTGCTTCGTTGCAAACAAAAATACAGCCAGAGGATGAAATTTTCTTATTTATCTCTCCCACTTCCGTAGAAGTACCACAGTTAGAAAAGTTATGTGACGAAATTGGCGATCGCCCTTTAGTATTTTTAAATCCCCGCCTTGAAGATTCGGGAACTGTGGGTATTGGTTACGCAGCTAGAAAAATCCGCGATCGCTTCATCAATACCATTGAATCCGCCTATTACCTGCGGCCGATAGACGACCAAACCGCTTTATATCGCTGCTACCCAGGACAGTGGCAAATTTGGGTAGAAAACAGCGGTGATTATCAAAAAATTGCCGATTTACCCACAAAACCATCGGGTGATGAGTTGGATCTCATCCTGATGAAAGGACAACCACAAACAACAACCAACGCTGTACCAGGAAGAAAGCCGAATGTGTTTAAGAGTTTACAACGGTTTTTAAAAGCTTTGAGTAGTTAGGAAAAAGCACAGCTAGCAGCAGGAAACTTAATCTCCTGCTGCTTATACGTCTTATTAAAGTAAAATACAGGATATTTCCATATATTTAGGGCTAAAGCAGAAACTTAATGTTGAAAACCCTGTATATTCTGCGACATTGCCAAGCAACTGGACAAGAACCTGACGCGCCTCTGACATCAGAAGGCTATCTACAAGCGATCGCTCTTAGTAATTTGTTATTCGGATTTGGCATCGAGCGAGTAATCTCCAGTCCATTTACTAGAGCATACCAGTCAATGGCTCCCCTCGCTGAACGTCTGGGTCTCTCAATCGAGACTGATAACAGGCTTGCCGAACGCGTTTTGTGTGCAACACCGCTTGCTGATTGGCGCGAACGATTGGCCCAGTCATTTACCAATCTTGATTTATGTCTGGATGGTGGCGAGTCAAGTCGTAATGCTATGGCGCGTGGAATAGCTGTAATTAATGAAGCATTGCAGCAAAAAGTAGAGACAATGGCGATCGTCACCCACGGTAATATAATGGCGCTGATCCTAAAGCATTTTGACGATCGCATCGGTTTCGCCGAATGGCAAAAATTGACCAATCCAGATGTGTATCGTCTACAGTTTGTCAACGATGGAACAAACTTAGAGCAAATGATTTTTTTCTAAGTTGTTTAGCAACTACCTTTTAACTTACAGCATAATCTGTATACTGCCGCATATAGGGCGGGTGAAATCCAACTACAATATCTTGTTTTGGTACTCCCATTGCCACTAATTGCTCACCTACATCCTCTTCTGTACCATTCCACTGAATCCAAATCTTGCCATTTTTAATATCAAAATGCATCACAGGGCCAAAAATCCGACGTTTATTTTGACAACCAATATATATCAGTTGGTAATGGTCTTGTTCTAAATCAAAAATTGTTTGAGCTTCAATTTCATTATTAGATGAAGCCAATTGAGCATATTCTATAATTATTTTCCGAATACATTCCCGGTATTTTTCTAAATTTGCCATCGGATAATTTCCTCATTTTCCACATCATAAATTATCAGATTAATTTGACTTCGTTGGATAATACTTTTAATAAATGGTTTAGTTAAAAAATCGTTATAAGTATTTAATGGTACTGCTAAATACAGAATAAACTCAGAACAAAATTTTGGGCAAACAATAAGAGTTAGGAATTTTAATATTAACTCCTAACTCCTAATTCCTAACTCCTAACTCCTAACTTTTTTAATTTGCTTGTAACGGCGCATTCAAGATTTTTTCAATGCGATCGCGTGTTTCTAGAATATGCGCTTTGGTATATTCATCATCAGAATTAACATCTTTGAGTTTCTCATCCAACTGTTTGAGTTTATACCATGCCAAAGTGCGAGCATCTTCTGGGACGTATTCTTTTCGCAAGACCATATTGCTTAAAATGTCTAAATACTTTCTCTGCAAGCCTCGCCGCAAGCTAGCAATCTTCATTGGTTTACCTTTTGGTTTGATGACTTCCGTCCAAATACCTGACTGTAATGTGTCAAATAGTTCTGGAAGAGTCAATGCATTTTCTGGCTTACTTTTAAGTTCGATATCCTTGAGACGCGAAAGGCGATCGCCAGAGAGTAAATCTCGCAACACAGAACCCTGCAACAATAATACTAAATCGTGAATTGGATAATCCAAGCGACCAACTTGGGGATAACTACCCCAATGTCGCCAACGGGAAGGTGCTAATTTATTCAGTAGTTCTGGGGAAAAGCTGAGGGCATCTTCGGCAAATAGATATTTTTGCAGTGTTTCTAAAGCCTGACGTTGTTGATCTACTGGTACTGGTTCAAATGGTAATCGGCGTTGGCTAACTTCCAAGGGGATTTCGTTGGGGCGGACGCGGTAGAAAGACTGCCCGCCGATGTATTTTGTGGTGTAGTATATTTGCTGAAAATAGTTACCCAATACTGTAGTAAAACGTTCGCTGACATCGCTGTAACTATCTCCATCCACAGGGAAACGTTTATCCAGACGATCCCACATAACACGGGAATTATTCAATTGCCACTGAGAATAAAGTAGCACGTTGCCGCTATTATCCCAGGCATCAGCAGTTGGGTCGAGGTCATACACATCTTCGTCGGTGGAATAACTCAATTCAGGTTTGTAAGATTGTGCAGCAATTTCTTGTAAAACTTGCTTTTCTCCTATTGCATTTGATGTCTGAATTGGTATGTAGCCGTACTTAATCGCCCATTCATCATAAGGCCCCACCATACTAGGAAAGTAATCTCCCTGTTTTGTACCTTGGGGGGCAATGTTTGGGGGAATATAATCCATTACCGAAGTCGTCAAACCTTTAGTTTTGGTAATTTCTGTATTATTCATTTCTTCTGGTGGTAGCAAGGTACTACCACGGAAGTTATGGCGTAAACCAAGGGTATGTCCAACTTCGTGGGCGATGATTAAACGCAAATATTGGTTAATATATTCTTTCACCTGGATTTGATTGGGTGTAGTATCTGGCAGCAGTGACATTGCCAAGGAACCAAAGGCAAATTGATTCGCTGCTTCCATGCCATAACACAAATCGTACTCCCCTGCCATTTTAGATAAATGACGCAAAAACCCTTGACTTTGCTGGGGTACATTCCGATCTTTGGCATTTAAACCATTGGCGCAAAGTAAACGATTTTGCATCAATGCCGTTAAAGTAGTGGTATTTTGTGTATTTTGTACTTCGTTGGGTTGGATAATTTTGCGATATTCATTCTTGAGTGCCCGCACAAAACTAGCATCTACAATAATGTCTGCATCTAAAATTTCTCCGGTCAATGGATTAACACGCGATGGCCCCATTGCAAAGTATCCGTCTACCGTGTTAATCCAGCGAATCGTGTTGTAACGAATATCTGCTGGATCCCAAGTGGCGTCATCTGGCATTTGGCGGGCTTCAATGGCGTCCTTGAATCCGGCTTTGAGGAAGGCTTTGTTCCACATAACGATGCCTTCTTTAATGGCATCGCGGTATTCTAAGGGCACAGCGTTATCAATCCAAAAGACAATAGGTTTTTTGGGACGAGAAATTGCTGCTTTTGGGTCTTCTTTTTCCAAGTTCCAGCGGTTGATGTAACGCACAAAAGAATCGCCGCGATCGTCTTTGGATAAATCTTGGTAAGCGGTGATAAAATAGCCGATGCGATCGTCGGCAATGCGGGGGCGATAATTATTATCGGCAAGTTGAGAGAGGCTGTAGTGGATGCGTAACGTAAAACCACGGTTATCAGCTAGTGAGGCAAAGCTTGGCACTTCACTGTCTTTACCACTACCACCGGAGAAATTTAACACAGATTCAACTTCTATGTTTTGGGGAAAAGCTTTAGAATTACCGAAATATGACTGGTCTGTGGTTCCTGGAACTCCTAAACTTGAAGATAATCCCGCTAAGTCTGTGAGTAACAAATCCCCCAGGTCAATGAGAATGGTTTTGCGTTGCGGATGAATGCTTTTAATAGAAATATTATAGAGAACAGAGTCACTAAAGGAACGGGCAAGCGATCGCGCCTGCGGATCTCCCTCACGAGTCCGGAAATTGACATTGCGAATCACAAATTGTAAATTATTATCCACTTGCCGGAAATAAAACAAAAAATCTTGCAAAGGCATCCCGCTATAAATACCCCGTTCGCCAATGCCCGATTCCAAGGTTGCCGCAGCCAGAAAATTTTTATTTAGTTGCTCTGGTTTAATTTCTAAATAAATTTTATTCTTTTCTTTATTTTGATAAAGGGTAAACAATCCTCCCTGCTTCACAGTATCTTTGATTACTTCATCAAAGGCTTGTAAATCATCCTTTGCTTCTGGTTTAGTACTAGAATTCGGTTTGGAATTCGGTTTTTGTGATGGTTTGATAACTTGTAAAAATGGTTGCTGTGTTATTTTTTTTAGGTCTTTTACTACCCACATAAAGGGTTGAGGCTCTACCTGTTGATGTTGATTAACTACCCAAACTTGCCCTGCTGCTAGTCTCTGTTGGGGACGGCTATTGCTATTTTTTAGTGATAAGCTTGAGTTTTTGTTGGAAAAAGTTTCGGTCTTTGAAGGGTGATGAGACTTTTGTTTACTTGTTAATACTGTCTGATGTTCGCTAGATAACTCCGAATTTACTTTATTCACAGCCAATGACTTGGCATTAGTCGTTACTATTCCTAAAAACAAACCTTGTAACAAAATCACATAAAAGCCAAATCTGGTCATTGCATTCATCCCCAATAACTATCTTTCGTTAAGTTTTAACTTTTGCAAAGGTACGCAGCCCTTGTGGTGTTGATTCAATACCTGCTTTATATCCAGCAGCAAAGTTTGACTTCAATTTTAATTGTCA
>VFQR01002598.1_pt1 | contig 11260 bp, 13 predicted proteins | sample 3512321 | NCBI WGS metagenome assembly VFQR01 (sample SAMN10412374, study PRJNA504923) | tailings metagenome | isolation source: Relicate 3 Philex TSF1 revegetated site | place: Philippines: Tuba, Benguet | collected 2017-08-29
CTGGCCTCGCACATCGCGCAGAGCGTGATCCAGCAGGACTTCGACCTCACCATCGTCAACAAGATGGAGGTGGACCACGGCCTCACGGTGCCGCTGTCGCTGATGTGCGGCGCGCTCGATCCGGTGAAGGACGCCTGGCCCTGCCCGGTGATTCCCTTCGCGGTGAACGTGGTGCAGTACCCCGTGCCCAGCGGCCGGCGCTGCTACAACCTGGGCCAGGCCATCCGCAAGGCGGTGGAGAGCTACGACGAGGACCTGAACGTGCACATCTGGGGCACGGGTGGCATGAGCCACCAGCTGCAGGGCCCGCGCGCCGGCCTCATCAACAAGGACTTCGACAACCGCTTCCTCGACCTGCTGGAAACCGACCCCGAAGCGGCCGCGTCCATTCCGCACATCGACTACGTGCGCGAAGCGGGCAGCGAAGGCATCGAGCTGGTGATGTGGCTGATCGCGCGCGGCGCCATGGCCGACGTGGCCGGCGGGCCACGCCCGAAGGTGGCGCACCGCTTCTTCCACGTGCCCGCGAGCAACACCGCCGTGGGCCACCTGATCCTGGAGAACAACTGACATGAGCAAGAACATCAAGGTCGCACTGGCCGGCGCCGGCGCGTTCGGCATCAAGCACCTGGACGGCATCAGGAACATCGACGGCGTCGAGGTGGTCTCGCTGATCAGCCGCGACATCGACAAGACGAAGGAAGTGGCCGCCAAGTACGGCATCGGCCACGTCACCACCGAGCTGTCCGAGTCGCTGGCCATCAAGGAAGTCGACGCGGTGATCCTGTGCACCCCCACGCAGATGCACGCCGAGCAGAGCATCGCCTGCCTGAAGGCCGGCAAGCACGTGCAGGTGGAGATCCCGCTGGCCGACAGCCTGGCCGGCGCGAAAGCCGTGGTGGACCTGCAGAAGCAGACCGGCCTGGTGGCCATGTGCGGCCACACGCGCCGCTTCAACCCCAGCCACCAGTACGTGCACAAGAAGATCGCCGCGGGCGAATTCAACATCCAGCAGATGGATGTGCAGACCTATTTCTTCCGCCGCACCAACACCAACGCGCTGGGCCAGGCCCGCAGCTGGACGGACCACCTGCTGTGGCACCACGCCGCGCACACGGTGGACCTGTTCGCCTACCAGGCCAACAGCCCGATCGTGCAGGCCAACGCCATCCAGGGCCCGATCCACCCGGTGCTGGGCATCGCCATGGACATGAGCATCCAGCTCAAGGCCGCCAACGGCGCCATCTGCACGCTCTCGCTCTCGTTCAACAACGACGGCCCGCTCGGCACCTTCTTCCGCTACATCGGCGACACCGCCACCTACATCGCGCGCTACGACGACCTCTTCAACGGCAAGGAAGAGAAGATCGACGTGTCCAAGGTGGACGTGAGCATGAACGGCATCGAGCTGCAGGACCGCGAGTTCTTCGCCGCCATCCGCGAAGGCCGCGAGCCCAACGCCAGCGTGGCGCGCGTGTTCGACTGCTACCGTGTGCTGCACGACCTGGAACTGAAACTGAACGCCCAAGGCTGAGGACTGAAAGCAAAAGGGGTCAGATCACTCGCCGCCTGCGGCGATGTGCTCTGACCCCTTTTGCGCTGCCACGAGGAAACCCCCCATGCAACAACGCCAACTCGGTCCCTTCCAGGTCAGCGCCATCGGCCTGGGCTGCATGAACATCTGTCACGCCTACGGCCCGCCCGTGCCCGAGGCGCAGGCCGAGCGGCTGCTGCTGGCCGCGCTGGACGCGGGCGTGACGCATTTCGACACCGCCGCGCTCTACGGTTTCGGCGCCAGCGAGACCATCGTGGGCAAGGTGCTCTCGAAACACCGCAGCCGCTTCACGCTGGCCAGCAAGTGCGGCATGCAGGGGGTGGACGTGAAGGGCGACGGTCAGCTCGTGCGCGTGATCGACGGCCGCCCGGCCACCCTGCGCGCGACCTGCGAGGCCGCACTGCAGCGCCTGCGCACCGACGTCATCGACCTGTACTACCTGCACCGCTGGGACAAGCAGGTGCCGATCGAAGAGAGCGTGGGCGCGCTCGGCGACCTGGTGCGCGCCGGCAAGATCCGCGCGGTGGGCTTGTCGGAGGTGTCGGCTGCGACGCTGCGCCGCGCGCATGCCGAGCACCCCATCGCGGCAGTGCAGACCGAGTACTCGCTGTGGACGCGCAACCCCGAGATCGCCGTGCTCGACGCCTGTCGCGAGATCGGCGCGGCCTTCGTGGCCTTCAGCCCGGTGGCGCGCGGTTTCCTGGCCATCGACATCGACGCTGCCACGCTCGACGCCAAGGACATCCGCCGCAGCATGCCGCGCTTCGCGCCCGAGCACCTGGCCGCCAACCGGCGCTGGTTGCCGGCCTACCGCGCCATCGCGGCCGAGGTGGGTTGCACGCCGGCGCAACTGGCCCTGGCCTGGTTGCTGCACAAGTCGCCGCACATCCTGCCCATCCCGGGCACGGCGAACGTGGACCACCTGCACGAGAACCTGGGCGCCGATGGCGTGGTGCTGGGCGCCGACGTGATGCGGCGCCTGGAGGCGCTGATCAACCCGCAGACGGTGAGCGGCAACCGCTACAACGAGCAGAGCAACCGCGAGGTGGACACCGAGGTGTTCGCGGGCTGACGGCCCCAGTGCGCCCGCTCAACGCGGGCGGGGCCGCACGCAGCTCACATCGCCCTCCGGGCAGCTCATGTGGCGGCGCAGCTCGGCCGTGCGTTCGCGCGTCAGGCGCGCCTGGCAGAGCTGCCGCACCATGGGCTCGGCGCTGCCACCGCGCACGCCGCTGGCCTCGAAGTCGCAGGCCGCGGTGCGGTAGGCCAGCCAGGCGGTTTGCGCGTTGCGCAGCAGCGTGCGCTGCGCGCTGTCGAGCACGGCCGACAGGTCGCGGAACGTGGCGGCGTAGCCCGCCTGTGCGACCTCGAAGTCCCGGTAGGCACAGGCGTTGAGCTGGCGTTGTGTCTCGGCCTTGTCGCAGTCGGCGGGCAGGCCGTCCGACGGTGGCGTGGTGGGGCCGGTCGCTTGCGCGACGGGTGCCAGGAGCACCAGGCAGAGCAGGGCGGTGAAGCGGTGCATGGCTGTGCTCCGGCGGGATTGGGGTGGCCGCATTCTGCGCTGAAACAAAACGACAACAAGCGATACCGCGGCGAGACCCGGTGTCGGGGCGGGCCGCGCACCATCACGGCCATGTTCAACAGCGTCCCGAAAGGACCCGCCATGAAACCCTGGATCAAACGCACCCTCATCGGCCTCACCAGCGTCACCGTGCTGGCTGGCGGCCTGGCCGCCTGCGGGCACCGTGCCCACCACGGCCCGGCCTCGCCCGAGCAGGTGGCCGAGTGGCGCGGCAAGGCGGTCGAGCGCGTGAGCAGCAAGCTCGACCTGAACGCCGAACAGCGACAGAAATTCGAGGTGCTGGCCGACAAGCTGATCGCCCAGCGCGCCGCGCTGATGGGACAGAGCGGCCACCCGCGCGAGGCCATGCGCTCCCTGGTGGCGGGCGACAAGTTCGACCGCGCCCGCGCGCTGAACCTGCTCGACGAAAAGACGCGTGTGCTGCAGATGGCCACGCCCGAAGTCATCAACGCCCTGGCCGATTTCTACGACAGCCTCAACCCGACGCAGCAAGCCGAGGTGCGTGAGTTCCTCGACAAGCGCCGCGGTGGCTGGGGCCGCGGCTGAAGCGTGTGGCCCGAGGCTCGGCTGCTCACCGGCCCGGTGTGAGAATGCGCGCATGCCCCGCATCCTGCTGATCGACGACGACGCGCAGCTCGGCCCGCCGCTGGCGAGCTACTTCCAGCGTTTCGACCTCACGTTGGTTCAGGCGCTCAAGCCGAGCGAAGGACTGGCGCAACTGCGCCGCGGCGGCTTCGATGCGACCATTCTGGACGTCATGCTGCCCGAGATGGACGGCTTCCAGCTGTGCCGCACCATCCGCAAGGAGAGCGACCTGCCGATCGTGATGCTGACCGCGCGCGGCGACGTGACGGACCGCGTGGTCGGCCTCGAACTCGGCGCCGACGACTACCTGCCCAAGCCCTTCGAGCCGCGCGAGCTGGTGGCACGGGTGCAGACCGTGCTGCGCCGGCGGGTGGCCACGCCCGCGCCCGACCCGGGCGTGCTGGTGTTCGAGGGCCTGAGCATCGACCCGGCGCGGCGCGAGGTGCGCCGCCAGGGCGAGGTGGTGGATCTCACCGGCACCGAGTTCGAACTGCTCTACCTGCTGGCGCGCGATGCCGGGCGCGTGCTCAGCCGCGACGACATCCTCAACCACCTGCGCGGCCACGAGGCCGATCTGCTCACGCGCGCGGTGGACATCGTGGTCAGCCGCCTGCGCAAGAAGCTCGAGCCGCTGGACTGCATCAAGACCTTGCGCAACGCGGGCTACTCGCTCGCGCTGCGGCGCGCACCGACACCATGACGGGCACGCTGCGCCGCTGGCGCCATTCCATCAAGCTGCGCCTGCTGGGGGTGTTCCTGCTGCTCGCGTTCCTGGTGGCCTTCATCTTCATCGGCGGCGCGCAAAAGGCCTTCACCCTGGGCTGGCGCGAGGCCGGGCGCCCGCTGCTGATGGACTACGTGAGCCGGCTGGCGAACGACGTGGCACCGCAGGGCCGGCCCGACGTGGCGCAGGCGCAGGCGCTCGCGCAGCGCCTGCCCATCGTCACCATCGACATCAGCGGCCCCGAGGTGCAGTGGCGATCGCACCCCGAGCTGCCGCGGCACCGCTGGCGCCCCGACCCGGCCAGCCGAGACTGGGGCGACGACGAGGTCTGGCGCGAGGTGGTGCAACGCCGCACCACCGACGGCCACCTGATCGAGTTCGGCCTCAACGAGGCCGCGATCGAACGCCGACCGCGCCTGTTCCTGTTTGCGCTGGCCGCCCTGCTGATCGTCACCACACTGGCCTTTTGGTACGTGCGCCGCCTGCTGCGCCCGCTGGACGCCATCCGCGCGGGCGCGGTGCGCTTCGGTGCGGGCGACTTCTCGCAACCCATCGACGTGCCCGCGCGGCGTGCGCGAGACGAGCTTGGCGAACTGGCCACCACCGTCAACATCATGGGCCGCGACATCGAGCAGATGTTGCAGGCCCAGCGTGCGCTGCTGCTGGCCATCAGCCACGAACTGCGCAGCCCGCTCACGCGTGCGCGGCTCAACACCGAGCTGCTGCCCGAATTGCCCGAGGTGAACCCGCAGCGCGAGGCGCTGCTGCGAGACCTCGGCGAGATGGCGCGCCTCATCGGCGACCTGCTGGAGAGCGAGCGCCTGGCTGGCCGCCACGCGGCGCTGCAGCGCGAGCCCACCGACCCCGCCACGCTCGCGCGCGAGGCGATCGACGAACTCGCGCAAGCGCGGCCCGAGGCGCGCCGCATCGCGCTGCACATCGACGACGGCCTGCCGACGGCGCAGCTTGACCGCGTGCGAATGCGCCTGCTGCTGCGCAACCTGCTCGACAACGCCCTGCGCCACGGCGCCGACGCGCCGCAGCCGCCCGAACTCCATGTGCAGCGCGGCGACGGTGCGCTGCGCTTCGTGGTGCGCGACCACGGCCCCGGCGTGCCCGAAGACCGCATCGCGCAACTCGGCCAACCCTTCTACCGCCCCGACAGCGCCCGCACCCGCGACGCCGGCGGCGTGGGCCTGGGCCTGTACCTGTGCCGCCTGGTGGCCAAGGCCCACGGCGGGCAATGCGAGATCCGCAACGCCCGGCCCGGGCTGCAGGTCAGCGTCACGCTGCCGACGTGAGCTTCAGGCCGGCGATGCCGGCCACGATCAAGGCCACACAGCCCAGCCGCGCCGCGGTGGCCGGTTCGGCGAACAGCACGATGCCCAGGATCACCGTGCCCACGGCGCCGATGCCTGTCCACACCGCGTAGGCCGTGCCCACCGGCAGCGTGCGCATGGCCAGGCCCAGCAGCACCACGCTGGCCACCATCGCGCCGGCCGTGGCCACCGACGGCCACAGCCGTGTGAAGCCCTCGGTGTATTTCAGGCCGATGGCCCAGGCAATTTCCAGCAACCCGGCCACGAACAGCAGCAACCAGCTCATGTGTTTCTCCAGTGAGGCAATGCCCGCATTGGAGCCGATGCCCGCGGGCACGGCCGGGTGTCGCGTGGCAACCACCCAAAGTGGGCAAGGGCACTGCCACCCACGGCGCGGGCCACGGAAGAAACAAAATGCGTCATTCGTGGGGGTGTGCGCTGAGGTGGTCTAGCATGGCCTCGATCGCCTGCCCGCCCCGCACCTTGCCGAGCCCATGACACCCGACAAGCCCTCCCGCCTGCCCGAAACCCTCATCGTGCTGCTCGTGCTCGGCGTGGGCGGCTACCTGGCCTGGAACCACTTCAAGCCGGCGCCCGAGGCCGCACCCGCCAGCGCGCCCGTGCCCACCGCCGCCGTGCCGGCCACGCCATTGCCCGCCACGCCGGCCGAGCCCACCATCCAGCACCCGGTGGAGACGCCCACCGACGCCGCCGCGCAGCCCATGCCCGCGCTGGCCGACGCCGATGGCTATGTGCGCGACGCGCTGGTCGGCCTGCTCGGGCGCGACCCGGTGCTGGCCTGGCTGCTGACCGAGGGCTTCGTGCGGCGCGCCGTGGCCACGGTCGACAACCTGCCGCGCGAGCTGGCGCCGGTGATGGTGTGGCCCGTCAAGCCCACGCCCGGGCGCTTCACCACCCTCAAGGCCGCGGACGGTGCCAGCGAAGCCATCCACCCCGACAACACCGCGCGCTACACGCCATTCGTGCGCTTCATCGAAGCGGTGGACAGCGCTCAGGCCGTGGCGCTGTACGGGCGCCTCTACCCGCTGTTCCAGCAGGCCTACGAGGAACTGGGCTTCCCTGGCCGCTATTTCAACGACCGCCTCGTGCAGGTGCTCGACCACCTGATCGCCACACCGGTGCAGCCCGGCCCGCTGGCGGTGAAGCTGGTGGAGGTGAAAGGCCCCGTGCCGTCCACCCGCCCGTGGGTGCGCTACGAGTTCGCCGACCCCGCGCTCGAATCGCTGTCGGCCGGGCAGAAGATGTTGCTGCGCACCGGCGCCGACAACCACCAGCGGCTGCGCGCCAAACTGGTGGACCTGCGCGCGCGCGTGGCACGGCGTTGATCACGGTGCGCCCCACCGTTCTCCTCACCGGCTTCGACCCGTTCGGCGGCGCCGCGCTCAACCCGAGCTGGCTGGCCGTGAAAGCGTTGCACGGCCGCCAGGTGCTGGGCCACCGCATCGTTGCCGCGCAACTGCCCACGGTGTTCGGTGAATCGCTGCGCGTGCTCGACGCGCTGCTGCAAACCCACCAGCCCGCGCTCGCCATCTGTGTCGGCCAGGCCGGCGGGCGCAGCGCCATCTCCATCGAGCGCGTGGCCATCAACGTGAACGACGCGCCCATCGCCGACAACGCCGGTGCGCGCCCCATCGACACCCCGGTGATTCCGGGTGCGCCCGCCGCCTGGTTCAGCGGCCTGCCCATCAAGGCCATGCAGGCGGCGCTGCAGGCCGAAGGCATCGCGGCCGAGGTGTCGCAGACCGCCGGCACCTTCGTCTGCAACCACGTGTTCTACGGCCTCATGCACACCCTGGCCACGCGCCCCGCGCTGCGCCAGGCCCGCGGTGGCTTCATCCACGTGCCCTGGCTGCCGCAGCAGGGCACGCCCCACATGGCGCTGGACGACATCGCGCGCGGGCTGCGGGTGGCGGTGCGGTGTGCGCTGGAGAACGTGAACGATGAGGCTTTGGGTGCGGGTGCCACGCACTGATTCAACGCCGTTTGCTCACGCCTGCCAGACCCCGAACCCCGCGGTGCGCAAGTCGATCGCGACCTCGATCTCCTTGTCCACCGCGTCGTCGTAGCGCATCGGGTTGAAGCCCTCGTACAGATCGGGCAGCAACCGCAGGCCGTACCTGAAGACATAGGCGTTGGCCTGGATGCCCGCCTTGTGACGGTCGAATCGCAAGTCCGGGTCGAGCCCCGTCATGCCCACGTACACGCAAGGCTTGCCCGCCACGTAGCCCGGGTTGCAGTCGCGGAACTTGCGTTCGAGCAGCACGTCGGGGTGCAGCTCGATGACGTAGACGTGGTGGTGGGGGCGGGGCATGGGGCAGGTTGCAACGTGCGTTCAGGCGGACGAGCCCGCGAGTACCTCGCGCAGCCGTTCTGCCTTGAAGGCCATGGCCCGGCCAAAGCCGGCCACGAAGCGCAGCGACTCGGGTTCGATGACAAAGAGTGAGAAATCGCCGAAACCGAACAGGGGCTCGGCGTCGGGCAGCCTGGCCAGATAGGCCTGCCGCGCCTGGGCATGGGCGGGTGCGTCGGCCGGGCAGGGGCGGGCGTGGCCTTGAATGCTCACCCGCGGCAAGGCCAGCGGTGAATCGCCGGCCGCCACGGTGCCCGTGACCAGCAAGGCCACGCCCGGGTGGTCGAGCATGTCTTGCGTGTGCGTGGCCAACCGGCTCACGTGAACCACCAGTCCCTCGCCACCGGACAGCAGCGCAAACGGCACCATCGACACCGCCGGTTCGCCGCGGTGCAGCGTGGCCAGTGCGGCCACGGGCTGGGCGGTGAGCAGGTTGCGCAGGGCGATGGCTTCGGTGGGGGTCATTCAGCCAGGCACGCCGAATGACGCGCCAACAGGGTGGAACAGGTGGTTTTGGAGGGCTTTTCGCGCCGTTGACGCCATCAGCGCTCCGTTGCCCGCCATTGTGTGCATCATGCCGCCCAAGGGAAAACAAGAACAGGCACTCACATGGCGACCCTGATTCCGGCGCTGGGCAGTTGCGTTTCGCGGATGACGCAGGGCGAGCGGCGGCTGGCCGAACGGCTGGAAGAGAAGCTCGACGACGACTATCTGCTCTGGTATGACGTGCCGATCGGCCCCAAGCAGACCCACCCCGACTTCGTGGTGCTGCACCCGCGCCGCGGCTTGCTGATTCTGGAAACCAAGGACTGGCGGCTGGACACCATCCAGCGCGCCACCCGGCAGGCGTGGGACATTGCCCCCGACGGCATGCCCAAGGTGGTGATGAACCCGCTGGCCCAAGCGCGGCATTGCGCCATTCAGGTGGTGCAGGCGCTGGAGCGCGACGCGCAACTGGTCAGCCAGCCGGCCCGCACCACGGCAAGCTGGCGTTTCCGTGGGGCCATGGCGTGGTGTTCTCGCGCATCACCCGCAAGCAGTTCGACAGCGCCGGCCTGGCCGAGGCCATCGAGCCGCACCTCGTGATCTGTTCGGACGAAATGACCGAATCGGTGGAGCCTGAGGCCTTCCAGCAGCGTCTGTGGAACATGTTCGCGCACACCTTCGGCAACAAGGCGTTGAGCTTGCCTCAGATCGACCGCGTGCGCTGGATCATGTTCCCCGAGGTGCGCGTGCCGGTGCAAGGCAAGCTCTTCACCGCCGAAGACGACGCCACGGAGTTGCCTTCCATCATGCGCGTGATGGACTTGCAGCAGGAGCAGCTGGCGCGCAGCCTGGGCGACGGCCACCGCGTGATCCACGGCGTGGCCGGCTCGGGCAAGACCATGCTGCTGGGCTACCGTGCCGAACACCTTGCGAAGGCACAAACCGCTTTCAGCAAGCCCATTCTCATCCTTTGCTACAACGAGCCGCTGGCACGGCAACTGGCGCGCATGATGCAGCTCAAGGGCGTGGACCATTGCGTGCACGCCGTGCACTTCCACAAGTGGTGCCGCGACCAACTCAAGACCTATGGGCAGGCGCTGCCACCCGATCACCTGCCGGTGGGCGAGAAGATGGCCGACATGGTCCAGCGCGTCATCCACGGCGTGGAGCGCCGCCAGATCCCCAGCGGCCAGTACCTGGCCGTGCTCATCGACGAGGGTCACGACTTCGCGCCCGAGTGGTTCAAGCTCGTGGTGCAGATGGTGGACCCCGACACCAACAGCCTGCTGGTGCTGTACGACGACGCGCAGAGCATCTACGAGCGCAGCAAGAACCGCCAGTTCAGCTTCAAGAGCGTCGGCATCCAGGCACAGGGCCGCACGACGATCCTCAAGATCAACTACCGCAACACGCGCCAGATCCTGGACACGGCCAGCCTCGTCGCGGCCGATCTGCTGACCGCCGAAGACAAGGACGATGATGGCGTGCCCCTGCTCAAGCCGGTGAGCTGCGGCCGCGACGGCGAGCCTCCTCTCATCATCCGCCTGCCCACCTTGCGCGACGAAGCACAGCGCGTGGCCGAGTTGCTGGCCAGCGCCCACCAGGAAGGCCACGCCTGGGGCGACATGGCCATCCTGTGCCGGCACAAATCGGAAATGCGTGTGTGCGCCGACGTGCTGGCCCGCCGCCGCCTGCCGCATCAGGTGCGCGAAGGCACCGGCAGCTTCAACCCCGCGGCCGACAGCATCAAGGTGATGACGATGCACGTGAGCAAGGGCCTGGAGTTCCCGGTGGTGGCGCTGGTGGGGGTGGGCAACATGCCCACGCACGGGGAGGACGAGCGCGACGAGGCGCGGCTGTTCTACGTGGGGGCCACGCGGGCGACGCAGCGCTTGATCGTGGGTGTGGGTGGCGCGGGCGGATTTGGCGTGCGTTTGGGTGCGTCGCAACGACCTCCGCAAGGCGGGCGACAAGTCGGGTGAGCCCGCAACGGCGCCTTCCTGCGGGCTGTATCGCCGCGGTCAGGCTGCCCACATCCGCAGGCTCGCCTATTTCCGTCAGCACTTGGGCATTGGTTGCTCGCTGCAGTGCTCACAGCCCGCGTTGTTGCGCCCGGACGCGTTGTTTCTCCCGCAACTGCCGAAGCAGGCTGCACTGGCGTAAAAGGCCGCCCACTTGGCCTGGCAGCTGTCTTTGCTCTGAGTGGCAAACGCGCGCTTGGGCTGCGGCGCGGGTGCAGAGCTGACCGTATCTCCCGAAGCCTCTGTGGAAACGGATGTTCCGCCGCCCGGGGCTGCCGGGGCCGGACTGCCCTGGGTTGTCGGTGCCGCGCCCCTGAGGCCCGCTGCCAGATTGGGGCTGGGAACGGTGATCTGCCTGGCTCCCTGCGAGTGGGTGGAATTCGGTCGATCACCAAAGTGGACTTGACCGTTGCTGTCTTTCCAGCGGTACACCTCGGCATACGCACCGCCGCTGCCTGGCAACAGTGCAACTGCGAGCAAGAGACAGACCCGGCGAGCAACCGCCATGTTCACCCCCCAATCAGATGAAGTCCATGGCCATCTTGTTGCAGTCAACGCAGGCTCACTTCCCCCACGAATCCTTCAACCCCGTCACCCGGTTGAACACCGCCTTGCCA
>VFQR01002599.1_pt1 | contig 11259 bp, 5 predicted proteins | sample 3512321 | NCBI WGS metagenome assembly VFQR01 (sample SAMN10412374, study PRJNA504923) | tailings metagenome | isolation source: Relicate 3 Philex TSF1 revegetated site | place: Philippines: Tuba, Benguet | collected 2017-08-29
CTAACGCACCCTACAAATACTTAATCTTGTTCAAAAATCAAACCGGATTCCTATATCCACATTCATCAATGTAAAAACGTCTAAACCCCTTACCAATCACCAATGACTAATGACGACTATCAGACCTACTCCAACTACAAATATCAACCTGGAGGAAGTCTACCTCCTGACGCTCCTACCTATATTGTTCGAGAAGCTGACCACGAGCTTTACAATGCTTTGTTAGCTGGGGAATATTGCAATGTCCTCAATTCCCGACAAATGGGTAAATCTAGCTTGCGAATTAGGACTATGTGCAAATTACAAGCGCAAGATATTAATTGTGTCGAAATTGAATTAAGCGGAATTGGTAGTCAACAAATTACTGCATCGCAATGGTATGGAGGGATTATTCAAGAATTAATCAGTGGATTTGAGCTACAGATAAACCGTCGTAGTTGGTTGCGCGAACAGGAAGATTTATCACCTGTGCAGCGTTTGGGTGGGTTTATTGAAAATGTATTGCTCAGGCAAATTCAGCAAAACATTGTGATTTTTATTGATGAAATTGATAGTGTTCTGAGTTTAAATTTTCCTACAGATGAATTTTTTGCTTTGATTCGTCACTGCTACGATAAAAGAGCAAGTAATCCAGAATATAGAAGACTTTCTTTTGCATTATTGGGTGTTGCTACACCTGGCGATTTAATTCAAGATGAAAATGCGACTCCCTTTAATATTGGCCGAGGGATTGAATTAAAAGGTTTTCAATTGCACGAAAGTGTCAGTTTGATGCAGGGTTTGGTGGAAAAAGTTAGCAATCCTGAGGCTGTTTTCCAAGAGGTGCTGTATTGGACTGGGGGACAACCATTTTTAACCCAAAAGCTTTGTTGGTTGATTTCTCAAGAATCTGAGGTGCAAACACCGCAATCTATCAAGCATTTAGTACACAAGCGGATTATTGAGAATTGGGAATCTCAGGATGAACCGGAGCATTTACGGACTATTCGCGATCGCATTTTGAGAAATTCACGCTCCAGCACATCTTTGCTGTTATTGTATAAAAAAGTTTTGCAACGAGGAAAAATACCTGGGAATAATTCTCAGGCATATCTAGAATTGCGCCTCTCTGGCTTAGTAACTCAGCACCAAGGCAATTTAATTGTTAAAAATCATATTTATAAAACAGTTTTTGATTTAAATTGGCTCAAAAAATACTTAAATAATCAAAATAACTCCGAAAAAACTCTCCCATTATGGCAAGTAGCTGCTGCAAGTTTAGCTATTACCAGTATAATTATTGCCATCAGAACCCTTGGTTTTTTACAAGCATGGGAACTGCAAGCTTACGATCAACTGATGCGATCGCGGCTGGATGAAGGCATAGATCAACGTTTATTATTAGTTACCATCACAGAAGAAGATGTCCAATCACAGCCGATTACAGAACGCAAAGCAGCTTCCTTATCTGAGCGTTCTTTCGCAGAATTACTCACAAAATTAGAACAATTAAAACCGCGAGCGATCGGTTTAGATATTTATCGAGAAACTCCTCTAGAAGCAGAATACAAAAATTTAGCTAACAAAATCACAAACAGCAAGAATCTCTTTATTATTTGCCGATATGGAAATCCTGGAATTAAACTTTCTCCAGAAGTTTCAAAACACAGTCAAGGCTTTAATAATGTACAACTTGATTTTGATGGCGTTCTCCGTAGGCAAATATTAGCTGTAGATTCTGCATCTCCGTGTGAAAGTAAATATTCTTTTGCTTGGAAGCTGGCAGTTAGTTATTTAGCAGCAGCCGGGATTCAACCAGATTTTACCGCAGATAATTATTTAAAATTGCGGGAAGTCGTCTTTAAAACTTTAGAGAAAAATTCAGGTGGCTACCATCATATTAACGCTAGCGGTCATCAAATATTACTCAACTATCGCGCCTCAAAACAAATTGCCGAAAAAGTTACTTTGCAACAACTTTTGAGCAATCAATTTAACCCTAATTTCGCCAAAAATCGGATTGTCATTGTTGGGACTACAGACCCTAGTTTTAATGACCACCATTGGCGCACACCTTACAGTGATGGTTATTTTGCAGTTCAAACTGTGACAGGTGTGGAAGTTCAAGCACACATGGTCAGTCAAATTATCAGCACAGTATTGGATAAACGACCGTTGATTTGGTCTTGGTCAAAACCAATGGAAATGATATGGATTTGGGGTTGGTCGTTAATAGGAGGTTTGTTAGCTTGGCGTTTGATGTCACTGCGTCTAATTTTACTGGGAGGAGGAGTTGCTTTAGGTATTTTATATGCAAGTTGTTGGGGTTTGCTGACTTTTAAGGGAGGTTGGATACCCTTAGTTTCCTCAGCTTTAGCATTGGTGGCTGTTGAAAGTAGTTTAGTTATTTATAGGTACAAAAACTGATGAAAAGCAGTAAAAATTACCTTTTATTATGTAAATATAGTACTGTAAATTTATTCTTTTTTTGGGGAGGATTGGCGATCGCTACGGTGAGCTACACTAGCGCCATAGCCCAAATTACCCCCGATAATACTTTAGGTGCAGAACGCTCAATTATTACCCCCAATGTAAATGTCAAAGGCATTGCGGCAGACCAAATTGACGGCGGCGCAATCCGAGGAAGTAATCTTTTTCACAGTTTTAGTGAATTCAATATCCAAGATGGAGAACGAATATATTTCTCAAACCCTCTGGGGATAAATAATATCCTGAGTCGAGTGACAGGTAATAACCCCTCGAATATTTTCGGAATATTGGGTGTAAATGGGAACGCACATTTATTTTTAATTAATCCCAACGGCATAATTTTTGGGCAGAATGCACGCTTGGATGTGGGGGGTTCGTTTGTCGCGAGTACGGCGAATGCAATTAAGTTTGGTGATAGTAGAGAGTTTAGCGCGATCGCATCCCAAACTACACCCCTACTAACAGTGAGTGTTCCCATTGGCTTGCAATTTGAAGGTAATACTGCCAGTATTCAGGTGCAAGGCAATGGTCAAGGTCAAAGGTTCACGTCTGAACTGATTGATACGACTGCGGCTTTGCGGGTGCAGCCAAATCAAACCTTAGCTTTGGTGGGCGGTAATCTAGCCCTAGAAGGTGCAACCCTAAAAACAGCCGGGGGACGGATTGAATTAGCCAGTGTTGCTGGCTCTGGTTTAGTTAGTTTAACCCCGATAGAATCTGGTTTTGCTCTAGGATATTCAGGCGTACCAACTTTCGGAGACATCCGGCTTTCTGGTGGGGCGGTAGTAGATGCAAGTGGCGCTGGTGGCGGTGATATCCAAGTCCAGGGTAGGCAGGTGACGCTACAGGATGGTTCTCAGATTGAAGCCAGTACCTTGGGAGCCGAATCGGGAGGAACATTGCATATCACTGCTTCGGAGTCAATAAAACTAATAGGAGCGACACCGAATGGTCAGTCTTTTAGTGCTTTTTTTGCTCAAATCTATCCAGGTGCCACAGGCACAGGAGGCAATATAACAGTGGTAACGGAGCAGTTAATCCTTGAGAATGCAGAGATATCAGCTACATTCCGTCAAGGAGCGACAGGCACAGGGGGCAATATAACATTGGAAACGGGTCAATTAATCGTCCGAGATGGCTCACAGATATTAGCTAATACTTTTGGCGAGGGAAAGGCGGGTAACTTGACAGTCTTGGCTCGTGAATCGGTAGAACTAATTGGAATATCGGCAGATAATCGCTTTCCCAGTGGGTTATTTACTTCTTCCGAAGAAGGTGCGACAGGTGATGGAGGCGGCTTGAGAGTGGAAACAGGGCGGTTAATCGTCCGAGATGGCGCACAGATAGGAGCTGGGACATTAGGTAACGGAGATGGGAGTAGCTTGATAGTCTCGGCTCGTGAGTCCGTGGAACTGATTGGAAGATCGGCTGATGGTCGGCGTTCTAGTGGGTTATTTACTTCAGTCGGTTCAAACGCGACAGGTGATGGAGGCAGCTTGAGAGTGGAAACGGGGCGGTTAATTGTCCGAGATGGCGCACAGATAAGAGCTGGGACGTTGGGTGAGGGGGCGGCGGGTAACTTGACAGTCACTGCTCGCTACGTTGAGTTGGACAACCAAGCAGGTATCACGACCACAGCTACATCAGGGAATGGTGGCAATATTACACTGCAACTTGACGACTTATTGCTGCTGCGCCGTAACAGTCAAATCTCTGCCACAGCCGGAACTACACAACAGAATGGCAATGGTGGCAATATTACCATCAATGCACCTAAAGGCTTTATCATAGCTGCCCCGAATGAAAACAGCGACATCACCGCAAATGCTTTTCAAGGTAGCGGTGGCAAGCTTATTATCAACGCTACTGGCATCTTTGGACTAACACCACGCAGTCGTCAAGAACTGGAGCGATCGCTGCAAACAACTGACCCCACAAAACTCGACCCCAATCAGTTACCGACAAGTGACATTACTGCTATCTCTCAAACTAACCCTTCCTTAAATGGTGAAATAAATCTCAACACACCTAATACTGACCCCAGTCAAGGATTGCAAGAATTACCAACAGATATTGTTGATGTTTCTGGATTAATTAATCAAAACCTCTGTGTTGCAGCTCAAGGTAGTGAATTTATTGTGACTGGTAAAGGTGGTTTACCTCCTTCTCCCTATGAAATTATTAGTGCCAATACAGCTTGGGAAGATTGGTTAATATCACCGCAGGCACAAACTAAACCAACACCAATAACTAATAATTCATCACAGCAAAAACAAACAGAATCTACAAAAATTATTGAAGCCCAAGGTTTGCTAAAAGATGCAAATGGTAATGTGATACTCACAGCAAAAGCAGTGACGGTAACACCTAAAGGTACTTGGCTACATCCCCAAGACTGTCATACGATTTTGGATTTTGGATTTTAGATTTGTGAAAATCGAGGGGCTTCAGATCCCCGACTTATTTTAGAAGTCGGGGATCTTGTTGTTCACGAATAATTTAGGAATGCTATATATAGGACAATACCGTTCAGTTAGCGCTAAAAACCTGATTTTATGTAGGTTGGGTTGAACGAAGTGAAACCCAACATTTCCGAGATTTGTTGGGTTTCACTTCGTTCAACCCAACCTACAATTATCCTTAGCTGAACCGTATTGATATATAGGACTCATATTTGATTTTTAGCAAGCTAGGTACACCTTTATTCCTTCTTCCCAGTCCCCAGTCCCCAGTCCCTTACCTCTATGAGTGATTCAGAAATCAAATAGGATTGCTATATGTATCAAGATTTTGGTGAAATGCGTCAGATGTTGAGAGTGAACTCATGAAGCGCTTGTTGAGATTCATTTTGCTTGGGATTTTCGGGTTAATATTTAGCCTGGGTATGCCAATACTATTTCCAGTGATTGCCCAGAATCCCCCAACCCAAATTCAACCTGCATCAGCTTTATCGCTCGTACAATCTGCTAAAAAATATTACGATGCTGGTCAATTTTCAGCAGCGGCACAACTTTTACAACAAGCAGCGCAAATTTATCAAGTTTCAGGAGACATAGCTCGCCAAGCTCAAGCATTAAGTTTAATGTCTCTAGCTCTGCAAAAACTTGGGTATTGGCAACAAGCAAAAACAGCAATTGATACTAGTTTAAATTTATTAGATAAATTACCATCTGACAAAGAGTTCAGCCGCATTCGTGCCCAAGTATTAAATAGTTCAGGGCATTGGCAATTGGCACAGGGGCAAACTGAAGCTGCTCTTTTCAGTTGGGAGAAAGCGGAAAAATTGTATGTTCAATCTGGAGATCCGGTTAGTATTATTGGCATCCAGATGAATCAAGCTTTAGCATTGCAAGCTTTAGGACTTTATCGCCGTGCAGAGAAACTTTTAACCCAAGTAGAACAACAGCTTTACCAACAATCCGACTCTCCTTTGAAAGCAATTGGTTTGCTCAATCTTGGTAATATCCGCCGATTTTATGGGGATTTAGAAAAATCTGAAGAAATTTTAACCGAGAGTTTGACTATTGCCCAAAAATTGCATTTAGCCGAAGCAGAAAGTACAGCTTTGCTCAATTTAGGAAATACAAAATTAGCGAACGCCCGCAGAACCGAAAACTTAAAAAACACACAAAGCACTGAGCAATACAAGCAAATAGCTTTAGAACTCTATCAAAAAGCTATTGCTACGGCAACTTTACCCACGACAAAAATTCAGGCACAACTTAATTATTTTGCGGTACTAATTGAGACTAAGCAATTTACATTGGCTTCAGATGTAATTGAGCAAATCAAAGCCGATCTTAATCAATTACCAGCAAGTAGAGTATCTATTTATGCTCGTGTAAATTTTGCTAAAAGTTTGCTCAAAATGGAGAAAACAAGCGATCGCCCAGACATCATACAGATACTAGAAACAGGAATTGAGCAAGCTAGAAGTTTAGCAGACCAAAGAGCAGAATCCTACGCCCTTGGTACTCTCGGTGCTGTATATGAAAAAGCTGGAGATTGGTCAAATGCAAAAAAAAACACTCAGTCTGCTTTAGTCATTGCCCAAGCAATTAACGCACCAGATATAAGCTATCAATGGCAATGGCAAATGGGGCGAGCGCTCCAAGCAGAAAATGAGACTAAACAAGCTATTACATATTACACCGAAGCTTTTAAAAACATCAGTAATTTACGCAGTGATTTAGTTGCTTTAAATCCAGAAGTTCAGTTTGATTTTAGAGAAAGTGCAGAACCTCTGTATCGGCAATTAGTTGATTTACTCTTGCTTTCGCCACAACCAAATCGAGATCATCTTATTCAAGCTCGTCAGGTAATGGAAGCACTACAATTAGCAGAATTAGACAACTTTTTTGGCGATGCTTGTGCCCAGCCAAAACAGGTAAATATTGACCAATTAGATCCCTATGCAGCTGTTATTTACCCAATTATTTTACCAAACCGTTTAGAAGTGATTTTGAAATTACCAGGCTCGGATAATTTACGTCACTATGCCCATGCCAATATTTCGGAAACCCAAATCGATGCAGCAGTCCTACAACTGCAAAATTCCCTCAAGCGACGCAGCACCAGTTTAGGTCAGATCAAAAAAGAAGCAAAACAGTTATATGACTGGTTAATTAAACCTTTTGCAAACGAACTTGAAACCACAAAAACACGAGAACAAAGCCAGATTAAAACCTTAGTATTTGTCCTTGATGGTTCATTGCGGAATCTACCAATGGCAGTTTTGCATGATGGAGAAAGATATTTGGTCGAAAGGTATGCTGTGAGTGTAACCCCCACATTGCAGCTACTTGAACCCAAACCCTTACACAGAGAAGCACTCAGCGTCTTAAGTGCTGGAGCAACTGACGCTCCCAGCTTTCAAAAAGAAGGATTAGGAGCGATCGCTAATGTCGCGGTAGAATTAGAAGGAATTAAAGAGAATATTCAACGTAATCAAACGCTAACAAATCAAGAATTTATCAAGAAAAATCTTCAAACCAAGATTAATACAACACCCTTCAATATCATTCACTTAGCAACTCATGGTAAGTTTAGTTCTAACCCAGAACAAACCTATATTCTGGATTGGCACGAACGCATCAAAGTCAAAGATTTAGATAACTTACTGCGTTTGAATTACCAAAGAATTGCTAATCCTATTGAATTACTAATCTTGAGTGCTTGTGAAACAGCAACCGGAGATAAACGAGCCGCTTTGGGATTAGCGGGGGTAGCGATTCGAGCAGGTGCCCGCACAACTCTAGCTAGCTTGTGGCAGATTAACGACGCTTCTACTGCCGAATTTATGATTAGGTTTTACCAAGAACTGAATCGTGGACAAATTACAAAAGCAGAAGCTTTAAGAAATACTCAGCTTGCATTTTTGCAACAATCTACCGATAGAGATTACAATCGCCCTTATCATTGGTCTGCATTTATTTTAGTGGGAAATTGGCTGTAGTAATTTTAGATTTTATATTTTGGATTTTGGATTGTAATTATGTTACTCTGAAACAGTAAAATCACCTGAAGTTAAAATCATATTACCAATAATTGGCTCTTGAAAAATATTCGCTAAACCAAAATTTTCGGTATTTAAAATTTCAACCCAAACTTTCTGTAGTGTAGAATTATTTGGCTCGTTTAAACGTAATTGAGCCAGTTCAGTTATCGCTTCATACCAAATATCATTTTTCGCGTAAATCAAAATCTTGTCCAAGGGAGTTTTTGCTGTTTTTAAATCTTTTTCAAGTTCTACAGAGATTAACTTTCTCTCTACAATTCCTGTTACGGAAGCAGGTGTCGATGAATTATTGGAAGAGATATTCCGAGAACAATTAATGTCAAAATACCATCGATACTCTTTGCCAACCTTTAAAGCTGGAATTGTTGAGGGTAAAGTAATACCAACAACTCCAGATTTGCTGGGTAACTTAAAGCGAGTGTGGTACACCTCCATATCCCCATCCTGTAAAGAGAATTCTCCGCTAGTTGCTTCCTGGGCAGTGTAAGGCAGATAAACCCAAATAGTTGGATAATCTTTAACAGAAAAGTAAGATTGATTACCACCTACTATACGAGTCAGTGAAGGTTTATTCTGCTGATAAATACAATCACCTCTGCTTCCTGTTCCCTCTTTTGCTGGAGGTGTTCCCCTCTTTGGGGGGTCTTTTTCCACTGGAGTCAAATTAATTTGTGCTTGAGATGTTTGGTTATTGTTAACTTCTGTTTCTGCCCATGCAAGTAAAATGATCGAATAGCTAGCCCAACTAACTATTACCGACATCAAGAGAAATAAAGCTTTTGTGCGATTTAACAACATTGGCTAAATTTTTTATTTCTTGTCATATTAATATAACTACAATATCTAACTGTATTTTTTCAGAAAGCGAATTTGCCAGAGGTACAGAAAAAATAGATCCTCGTAGGGGCGCACAGCTGTGCGCCCCTACCCATACAATACGGTTCGGTTAAGGTTTTTTGATCAAAATTCTAGATCGCAAAGACGCGATTTATCGCGTCTGATGTCTTAACCGAATACCTCATTCAAATGAGAATCGCTATAATCAAAAATTTGTATAGATTCTTATCTCAAAATTAAAAGACCGTATTGTTCACGCAATTGAACAATACGGTCTCAGGTTCATACAGAAAGAAGAAATTTATACCAGTCAATCTTCGTTTTTCGATTCTAATTATCTGCCTACTATTGGTACAAAACTCCAAGGGTAAACACAAAGTCAGGTATAAACTTTTATAGAGTAGCTAAGGGGTTTTGACGATCGCTTTGAGGTTATCGGATGAATACCACCCCTTTTAAGAGTCGGTGCATCAAGAGGCTGCTTCACTCTCTTCTTCAGCAGCAGCGTTAATTTGTGGTGGCAAAACGCTAACAAGAACTCGCTCTGATTCAGCTAGAGGTGTCACACCTCCAGGAAAAGATATATCACTGATATGCAAGTTGTCTCCAATTTTCAGGTTAGTGACATCAATATCAATGAACTCTGGGATGTTCTCAGGCGCACAACTTACTTGCAATTCGGTAACAACGGTGTCTAAGACACCACCTTCTTGTTTAACACCAACAGGCTCTCCCACGAAACGCAGCCTTACTTCCACATTTGTGTCACCGTGACCTGCAACTGCAAAAAAGCTGAGGTGGTAAGGCGTACCCTTTGCTGGATGAACTTGAAGTTCCCGGATTAGAGCTTTGCCCCGCCAAGGTACATCGGTAATGTTTAAATCAATCAAAGTATTGTTGACTGATACTCTTTTGAGTAAGCGCTCAACGGTTTTGGCATTAATGGTCAAAGAGATTGATTCTGTACCCTTGTGACCGTACAAATTTGCTGGGATTGCTCCAGAACGGCGCAAAGCTTTGGGTTTGCTACCTTCTGGTCGCTTTTGACATTCGACTGTAATCGCCATAGAAGTTGTTAGTTTTTAATTAGAGTTAGGAGTTAGGAGTTAGGAGTTAGGAGTTAGGAGTTAGGAGTTAGGAGTTAGGAGTTTTGATTTAATTACTCACTCCTCACTCTTAACTCTTAACTTTTAACTAAGCACTGAGCAAGGTAGCGGGTGTGCCGTCGGCGTGTAATAAAGCGCGTTTGGGACCGTGGATGGGGTCTTCTACGATTATGGTTTGATCGCGGCTAGCTCCTAGTGAAACGATCGCAATCGGGACTTCCATCAATTCTGCTAAGAATTTTAGATAGTCCAGTGCCTGTTGTGGCAAGTCTTCCAAGGTGCGGCAGTGGCTTGTTGACACTTGCCATCCTGGTAAGGTTTTATAGATAGGGCGACACCTGGCAAATTGACGGGAACTGGTGGGGAAGTGTTCGCTGCGAACGCCGTCTATTTCATAGGCGACACAAACTTGGATTTCTGCTAATTCATCCAGGACATCCAGTTTGGTCAGTGCCATACAGTCCATGCCGTTAATTCGCACGGCATAACGGCCGATGACGGCATCAAACCAGCCGCAGCGCCGTTTGCGTCCGGTGGTTGTGCCAAATTCGGCACCGCGATCGCACAGTAATTCTCCCATCTCTCCATGCAGTTCCGTGGGAAATGGCCCTTCTCCCACTCTTGTGGTATACGCTTTCGATACCCCAATCACCCGATCTATCATTGTCGGCCCTAGCCCTGTACCAACGCAAGCCCCCCCGGCTACGGGGTTGGAGGAGGTAACATAGGGATAAGTTCCGTGATCTAAGTCCAGAAGTGTGCCTTGTGCGCCTTCAAATAGAATATTGCGCCGGCGCCGAACTGCATCGTATATTTTTAAAGATGTATCAACCACGTAAGGCCGCAAGCGTTCTGCATACCCCAGATACTCCTCAATCACCTCTTGTGGATCTAGAGGCGGCAAGTTGTAAAGCTTTTCTAAAATGACGTTTTTATAATTAATCGTCCACTCTAGCTGCTCGCGTAGCCCATCGGGGTCCATCAAATCCAAAACCCGAATGCCTGTACGTTCAGATTTATCAGCATAAGTCGGACCAATGCCCCGACCTGTAGTGCCGATCTTATGGCTTCCCCGTCGTTCCTCTGATGCCTGGTCTATCAATCGATGATAAGGCATTGTTACGTGGGCTGTCTCAGATATCAGCAAGTGGTCAGTGGAAATATTTAATTCTTTTAGTTGGTCCAGTTCTGCTATCAAAATCTGTGGATCGATAACTGTGCCACAGCCGATAATGCAATCGGTATCTGGATACAAAATACCTGAGGGGATTAAGTGCAGCTTAAAGGTTTGACCTTTGACTACAATTGTGTGTCCAGCATTGACACCCC
>VFQR01002600.1_pt1 | contig 11255 bp, 10 predicted proteins | sample 3512321 | NCBI WGS metagenome assembly VFQR01 (sample SAMN10412374, study PRJNA504923) | tailings metagenome | isolation source: Relicate 3 Philex TSF1 revegetated site | place: Philippines: Tuba, Benguet | collected 2017-08-29
GCTCGGCCTGATCGACACGCGCCTGTGGGGCAGCTGGCTGCTGTGGATCTCGGCCGTGCTCACGGTGTGGTCCATGGTCTATTACCTGCAGAAGGCCATCCCCGAAATCCGCGCGCGCTCGCGCTGACCCTCGTCCCGTGACCGCTTCACCGCAAGACAACGGCTGGCTGCGAGCCATGCCCTGGGTGTTCGTGCTGATCTGGAGCACGGGCTTCATCGTGGCCCGCTACGGCATGCCGCACGCGCCGCCGCTTTCTTTTCTGGCCATGCGCTACGCGCTGTCCATCCTGTGCTTCCTGCCCTGGATCGTGTGGGCCGGCGTGAAGTGGCCCACCAGCCGCGCGCAGTGGCTGCACCTGTCGGTGGTGGGTGTGCTCATGCACGCGGGGTACCTGGGCGGTGTGTGGGCCGCGGTGAAGGCGGGCATGGGCTCGGGCCTGTCGGCGCTCATCGTCGGGTTGCAGCCGGTGCTCACGGCCATCTGGCTCAGCACCGTGGGGGGCGCGCAGGGCCAGGTGTCGCGCCGGCAGTGGCTGGGCCTGCTGCTGGGCTTTGCCGGACTGGTGCTGGTGGTGTGGCGCAAGCTGGTGGAAGGTTCGCCGGGCGATCAGGCGAACGCCGAGAACCTGGCCTACGCGGTGTTCGCGCTGTTCGCCATCACCGCGGGCACGCTGTACCAGAAACGCCACGTGCAGGCCTGCGACGTGCGCACCGCGAACACGGTGCAGCTCATCGCGGCCTTCATCGTCACGCTGCCGTTGGCCTTGCTCGAGGCCGAGTCGATGCGATTCACCGGCGAGTTCATCGGCGCCATGGCGTGGTCGGTGCTGGGCCTCACGCTGGGCGGCAGCTCGCTGCTGTACCTGCTGATCCAGCGCGGCGCGGCGGCCAGCGTGGCCAGCCTGATGTACCTGGTGCCGCCGTGCACGGCGCTCATGGCCTGGCTGCTGTTCGGCGAACCGATCACCGCGCTCACGGTGGCCGGCATTGCGCTCACCGCGTTCGGCGTGAGCCTGGTCGTGCGCGCGCCGCGCTAGGAACCGGCCGCCAGGGTTCGCCGCGGAAGGCCTCGGACAGCGCGGCCACCAGCAGCTGGATGCGCCTGGGCGACTGGGCCCGCCAGGGCGCGAGCCAGTGGATGTCGGCGTCGCGGTGGCTCCAGTCGGGCAGCACATGCACCAGCGCGCCGCTGGCGATCTGCGGCGCCACGTCCCACAGGCTGCGCAGCATGATGCCGTGGCCCGCGAGGCACCAGTCGCGCACCAGCTCGCCCGAATTGCTGGACAGCGGCCCTGCGATGGTGACGCGGTGCACGTTCGCATCACCCTCGCGTTGCAGGGCCCAGTGGTCATGCCGATGCGGGCCGGCGTCGGTGTGTTCGCGCACCACCAGGCAGTGGTGCATGGCCAGGTCTTCCAGCGAATCCGGTTCGCCGTGTACCGCCAGGTAGGCCGGGGACGCCACCAGCACGCGCCGGTTCGGTGCCAGCCGGCGCGACACCCATTCGCCGGCACGCTGGTCGGGTGCGCTCCACAGCCACACCGCGCCGTCCAGGCCCTCGGCGGCCAGGTCGGGCAGGCGTTCGGTGAGTTGCAGCTGGATCGACACCGCCGGGTGTTGTGCCTGGAAGCGCGCCAGCGCCGGGCCGAGCCACAGCCGTCCGAACCCGAAGGTGGCCGCCAGGCGGATCGGCCCCGCCGGCTCGACCTGGCGCTCACGCAGCTCGCTCTCCAGCGTCTCGAACCCGCGCAGCAACTCCGCCGCGCGCAGGGACAAGGTCTCGCCCTCGGCGGTGGCGCTCACGCGGCGTGTGGTGCGCTGGAACAGACGAACGCCGAGCGACGCCTCGAGCGAGGCCAGCCGGCGCGTGATGGCCGAGGGCGTGAGGCCCAGCACCTGCGCCGCCTGCGCCAGGCTGCCGTGCCGGTGCACGGCGTGCACCACCTCCAGATCGGTGCGATCCATTCCTTGCTCCGGAATCAACAATGAATGCACGGATTATTGCGAATGAAACCGATAAAGTGCGCGTCAACCCATTCTGGAGAACCGCCATGAGCAAACACCGCATTGCCGTCATCGCCGGCGACGGCATCGGCACCGAAGTCATGCCCGAAGGCCTGCGCGCCATGGAGGCCGCGGCCTCGCGCTTCAACATCGACATGCAGTTCGACCACTTCCACTTCAGCAGCTGCGACTACTTCGAGAAGCATGGCCAGATGCTGCCCGACGACTGGAAGGAGCAGATCGGCGGCCACGACGCCATCTACTTCGGCGCCGTGGGCTGGCCCGACAAGGTGCCCGATCACGTCTCGCTGTGGGGTTCGCTGCTGATGTTCCGCCGCGAGTTCGACCAGTACATCAACCTGCGCCCCGCGCGCCTCATGCCCGGGGTGACCGCGCCCGTGGTGCGCCGCGACGGTTCACCGCGCCAGCCGGGCGAGATCGACATGGTCATCGTGCGCGAGAACACCGAGGGCGAATACAGCAGCGTGGGTGGGCGCATGTACGCCGGCACGCCGCGCGAGATCGTGATCCAGGAGACGGTGATGTCGCGCCATGGCGTGGACCGTGTATTGCGTCACGCTTTCGAGCTCGCGCGCTCGCGGCCGAAGAAACACCTCACCAGCGCCACCAAGAGCAACGGCATCGCCATCACCATGCCGTACTGGGACGAGCGCGTGGCCGCGATGGCGAAAGAGTATCCCGATGTAACCGTGGACAAGTTCCACATCGACATCCTCACCGCGCACTTCGTGCAGCGGCCCGACTTCTTCGATGTGGTGGTGGGCAGCAACCTGTTCGGCGACATCCTGTCCGACCTCGGCCCGGCCTGCACCGGCACCATCGGCATCGCGCCCAGCGCCAACCTCAACCCGAGCCGCGAGCACCCGTCGCTGTTCGAGCCGGTGCACGGCTCGGCGCCCGACATCGCCGGCAAGGGCATCGCCAACCCCATCGGCCAGATCTGGTGCGGCGCGCTGATGCTCGACTTCCTGGGTTACCGCGATGCGCATGACGCCGTGTTGCGTGCGATCGAGGCCGCGCTGGAGCCCGGCAGCGGCGCGCCGCGCACGCCCGACCTGGGCGGCAAGGCCGGCACCGCGGACCTCGGGCGCGCCATCGCCTCCCTCATCTGAGTCGGTTCATGGAAAGTCCGTAGGGCGGGGCGTGCGTTGTGGCGCGTCGGTGCGACTAGAATCGCCGCTCGCGTGGCCCACGCGCTGCAAAGTCCCGTGTCGTGTTGACACGCTCTGCGGCACGTGGGTCTAATCTTTGGGAGCACGCACCGGCCTGTGAAGCCGCGGCCTGCGACCCCGGAGTGACCGGGCCTCGCCACGCAGCCCTTGCTGCCGGCGGCCCGCCCAACGAACCAACCTATCCATTGAAGAGGGGCTTTTCGTGAACAAGACCGAACTCGTCGAACACATCGCCAAGCACGCCGACATCTCCAAGGCGGCCGCGACGCGCGCACTGGACTCGACCATCACCGCCATCCGCACCACGCTCAAAAAAGGCGGCACCGTGTCCCTGGTGGGCTTCGGCTCGTTCGGCGTGACCAAACGCCCGGCCCGCAAGGGCCGCAACCCGCGCACCGGCGCCGAGATTAAAATCAAGGCCGCCAAGGTGCCGAAGTTCCGCCCCGGCAAGGCACTGAAAGACGCGGTCAACTGATCGACCCTCGCAAGCACATGGGTGCTTAGCTCAGTCGGTAGAGCGGCGCCCTTACAAGGCGTAGGTCGGCGGTTCGACCCCGTCAGCACCCACCACAAAAAGGCGAACGAGGGTTCGCCTTTTTTGTTGTCCGTCAGAATCACCAGCCATCACAGGGTATCCCGCATGTTCGACCTCATCCGCGATCGCAAGAAGTTCCTCATGGGCTTCCTGTTGATCCTGATCATCCCGTCCTTCGTGCTGTTCGGCGTCGAGGGCTACACGCGCTTCAGCGAAGGCGGCGAGGCGGTGGCCACGGTGGACGGCAAGGACATCAAGCGCGCCGAGTGGGACCTGGCCCACCGCCAGGAAGCGCAGCGCCTGCGCGAGATGCTGCCCTCGATCGACCCGGCACTGCTCGACAGCGAACAGGCGCGCTATGAAAGCCTGGAGCGCCTGGTGCGCCAGCGCGTGCTGGGCACGGCGGCGGACAAGCTCAATCTCTTCACCACCGACCAGCGCCTGGCGCGCGAACTGCAGCAGAACCAGGCCATCGCCGCACTGCGCAAGACCGACGGATCGCTCGACGTCGAGGCCTACCGCCAGCTGCTGGCACGTCAGGGCATGACGCCCGAGATGTTCGAGGCCTCGGTGCGGGCCGACCTGTCGCAGCGCCAGGTGGTGCAGGGCGTGCAGGGTTCGGGCTTTGCGGCCACCGCCATGGCACGCGCCACGCTCAACGCCTTCTTCGAGCAGCGCGAGGTGCGCGTGAAGACCTTCGCCGCCCGCGACTTCGCTGCGCGTGTGAGCCCCAGCGACGCCGACATCGAGACCTTCTACCGGGACAACGCGGCCCTGTTCCAGGCGCCCGAGCAGGCCGACATCGAATACCTGGTGCTCGACGCGGCCGCGCTGCAGCAGGGCGTCACGCTCAGCGAGGCCGACCTGCGCAGCTACTACGACCAGAACGCCGCGCAACTCAGTGGCGCCGAAGAGCGCCGCGCCAGCCACATCCTGCTCACCGTGCCGCAGGGCGCCACGCCCGAGCAGAAGGCCGAGGTGCGCAAGAAGGCCGAAGGCCTGCTGGCCCAGGCCAAGGCCGACCCGTCGAAGTTCGCCGAACTGGCCAAAGCCAACTCGCAGGACCCGGGTTCCGCGGCCAACGGCGGCGACCTCGACTTCTTCGGCCGCGGCGCCATGGTGGCCCCGTTCGAGCAGGCGGTGTTCGCCATGACCAAGGGCCAGATCTCCGACATCGTGGAAACCGACTTCGGTTTTCACATCATCCAGCTCACCGACATCAAGGCCCCGCCGGTCAAGCCCTTCGCAGAAGTGCGCGCGCAGATCGAGGCCCAGCTCAAGCAGCAGCAGGCGCAGCGCCAGTTCGCCGAGGCGGCCGACACCTTCAGCAACACGGTCTACGAACAGGCCGACAGCCTCAAGCCCGCGGCCGAGCGCCTGAAGCTGGCGGTGCAGACCGCCAAAGGCGTGCTGCGCACACCGGCCCCGGGCCAGCAGGGCGTGCTCGCCAACCCGCGCCTGCTCGAAGCCCTGTTTGCACCCGAGGCCATCAGCTCGAAGCGCAACACCGAAGCGATCGAGACCGGCAGCAGCCAGCTTGTGGCCGCGCGCATCGTCGAACACCGCCCGGCGCGCACCCAGCCACTGGCCGAGGTGCGCGATCAGGTGCGCCAGCGTCTGGTGGCGCAGCGCTCTGCCGAGCTTGCGCGCGAGGAAGGCGAGAAGCAGCTCGCCGCCTGGCGGGGTGGTGCCGACGCCGCTGCGCTCGGCAACGCCATCACCGTCTCGCGCGAAGCGGCGCAGAACCTCGATCCGCGCGTGCTCGATGCAGCGCTTGCGGCCGACCCCAAGGCCCTGCCGGCCTGGGTGGGCGTCTCGCTGGACGCGCAGGGCTACGCGGCGGTGCAGGTCACCAAGGTGCTGCCGCGTGGCGAGGTGCCCGCCCAGCGCCTGGCGCAGGAAGTGCAACAGGTGAACCAGTGGTGGTCGTCCACCGAAGGTGACGCCTACTACGAGACGCTGAAGGAGCGCTTCAAGGCGCGCATCCTGGTGCCGCGACCGGCAGCCAACGCGGCGCCGACGGCGCAACGCTGAAACCCGCAGCGCCCGGACGCTATAATGCGCGGCTTGCGGTGGCTGTAGCTCAGTTGGTAGAGTCCCAGATTGTGATTCTGGTTGTCGTGGGTTCGAGTCCCATCAGCCACCCCACCGCATCGACATGAAAAAGCCCGGCACTGCCGGGCTTTTTTGTGCGTGTGTGGAGCAGGTCAGATCCACGAACCTCGGCCAGCCCTTGTGATCGCGATCGTGTGCGTCACAGGCGCACACGGGCTTCGCCGATGCCTTCGAACCGTACCCGCACCACGTCGCCCGCCTGCACCATGGGCATGCCGCACCAGCTGCCGGTGGTGACCACCGTACCCGCGGGCAGCACCGCGCCATGGCGCGTCGCGTGGCGCAGCCATGCAGGCAACAGCCAGTTGGGGTCGGCAAGCGGGTGTGTGCCCTGGAAGGACTGCTCCTTGGCGCCGATGTGAAGCGCGACGCGTTGCACTGCCCAGTCGACAGCGCGCCTGGGCTGCCACTCGCCCAGCACCAGCGCACCGTGCGATTGCAGGTCGGCCAGCTTGTGCCACGCGGACGCGTCCTGCGCCTGAACCCAGCGGAAGTCCACGATCTCGATGGCGACGGCCATCGCGTCGACCAAGACATTCGCTTGCGGTGGTGTGAGCTGTTGTGCCTGCGCCGGGTTCACCGGCTGGCCCAGGCGCAGCGCAATTTCGGCTTCGATGCCGCGCCAGTGGAACGGCCAGTTGCGCGCATCGGCGGGGCTGGTCCAGACGCCGGCCGGTGGCAACGGGGCGTGCGTGAGCGTGGCGTCGCGCCCCGGGCCACCGGATTTCCAGTGGCGCGGCGGCGCATCGTCGAACCAGCCCATGGCCTGAGCCACGTGCTCCTGGACCCGGTAGGCCTGCGCAGCGTCCGCGACGTCGACGCGGCGCGCGTCGGCCAGGCGGCCGGTGCGGCGCGCCTGCAGCAGGGCTTGTGCGATGGCGCTGTCGTCCGCAGACGTGGGGCCCACCCGAGCAACCCGTCCGGTGTGCAGTCGCATGCTTCAGCCGCCCGCGGGCGTGTGGGCCAGCCAGTGGCGGGCGATGTCCTCGCGCCGCGCCACCCAGATGCGCCCGGCGTGCTGCGCCACGTGGCGCAGCACCAGGTCGAGGCCGCCGATGCGCGCCGGGCGCCCGATGATGCGGGTGTGCAGGCCCACGGTGAGCATGCGAGGGGCCGTTTCACTCTCCTGCAGCAAGGCGTCCATGGCAGCGATCACGTAGTCGGCGAAATCGCGGCCGTGCACGAAGCTGGCGCGGTCGAAGAAACGCATGTCGTTGGTGTCGAAGGCGTAGGGCAGCACCACGTGCGCGGCGCCGTCGGCGCGCGCCAGGGTGCGCGGCAGGTCGTCGCCGTAGTCGTCGCTGTCGTACAAGAAGCCCATGGTTTGCAGCAGGCGGCGTGTGTTCACCGAGCGCGAGGACTTGCAGTGCCAGCCCGCCGGTACCCGGCCCCACAGGCGCCGGATCACGGCCACGGTGCGGGCCATGTGCTCGCGCTCCGTGGCTTCGTCCATCAGCGCCGGCGATTCCCAGCGCCAGCCGTGGCCGCAGAGTTCGTGGCCGTGTGCGATAGCGTCGGACGCCACCCACGGCGTGTGTTCGAGCGCGCGGCCGCAAACGTTGAGCGTGAGGGGCCAGCGCCATTCGGCAAAGCGCTGCAGCACTCGGTCGTAGCCGCAACGGGCGCCGTACTCGAAGTGGGTCTCCATGCAGAAATCGCGCGCGCCGCGGATCTCGTTCACCACCTCGTGCACGCCTTCGTTGCGCTCGTCGCCCGCACCTATCGAGAACTCGGCGCCTTCTTCGATGTTGAGCACGAAGGACAGGGCCAGGCCCCGGCCGCCCGGCCAGCGCCAGTCGGCCGGCAAAGCGCTGCGGCGTTCGAAGTGACGCTGCAGGTCCGGGGTGTCTGTGAATGGGCTCATGGCGGTGGACGGCGCTGGGACCAGGGGAACAGGCCTTCAAAGGCCTCGGCGGTGGCCAGTACCGCGTCGTCGGCGCCGTACGGCCCGATGAGCTGCAGCCCGATCGGCAGGCCGTTGCGCGCGGGCGCGGTGGGAAGCGAGACGGCGGGCAGCCCGGCCGCGTTGACCCAGCCGGTGAAGACCGCGTGGCCTCGTGGCCCGACGGGCTGGCCGTCGATGACCGGCGGGAACGGCGTTTGCGCCGGCCAGGGCAAGGCCGCAGCGCTCGGCATGGCAATCAGGTCGACGGCCTCGAACAGGCGCACGCAGTCGTGCCGCAATTGCGCTGCGGCCTCCAGCAGCGCCCACAAGGCCGGCGCACCCAGCGCCTCGCCCTGGTCCGCCATCTGCAGGTACTTGTTCGAGGCCTGTGTGCGCCACTCGGGGTGCGCCCGGAACATCGCTGCCAGACCGATCTGCCCGACCTGGGGCCATTGCCGGACCATGGCCTCGATGGCCAGCGGCAGCTCGCCGTGCTGCACGGTGAAGCCAAGCTGGCGCAACCCGTCTGCCGCGCTGGCGCAAGCGGCCGCGATGTCGGGGTCAATCGGTGCCTGCGCCAGCGTGGGCACATACAACACGCGCGGTGCCCTCGCCGGGTCCGGCCTGTGGGCCCCGGCCGCGGCGTGGCAGGCCAGCGAATTGCGTTCGACGGCTTGCGGCCCACGCAGCGCCGCGAACAGCAGCCGCGCATCGGCCACGCTGCGCGCCATCGGGCCGACCACCTCGAAATCCAGCAATAGCGAGGGCAGCCCGCCCGCGCGCGCGATGGCGCCGATCGAGGGCTTGAAACCCACCAGCCCGGTGTGCGAAGCCGGGCGGCGGATCGAGCCGCCACCGTCGGTGCCCAGCGCCAGGGGCGTGCAGCCCGCGGCCACGCCGGCCACAGCGCCACCGCTGGAGCCGCCCGGCGTCAGCGCCAGGTTCCAGGGGTTGCGGGTCGGTCCGAACAGCGGGTTGTCGGTGTAGCCCTCGAGTGTGAACTCGGGCACGTTGGTCTTGCCCACGATGAGCGCGCCCGCGGCGCGTGCGCGCGCCACCGGCAGTTCATCGCGTGCCGGGGGCGGGTGGGCACGCAGGCCGGGGCACCCCCAGGTGGTGGGCAGGTCGGCGGTGCACAGGTTGTCCTTGATGGACAGCGGGATACCGTCGATGGCGGACAAGGCCTGGCCGGCGCGAAAGCGCTCGGCGCTGGCCTGGGCATCCACCAGCACGGCTTCACTGCGCAGCGCCACGAAGGCATTGAGCCGCGGGTTGACCTGTTCGATGCGCGCCAGGCAGCTGCGCACCGCATCGACCGGCGTGACCGCGCCCGTGCGGTAGGCCGCCGCGAGCGCGACGGCCGACCACTGCCACAGCGGCGTGTCCGGGCGCGGGCTCACATCTGCCCTGGCAGCCAGGTGACGACGGCGGGGAAGGCGATCAGCAGCAGCGTGAACGCCAGCAGCATGATCACGTAGGGCAGGGCACCGACGATGGGATCGCGGATCGAGCCGCCGTCGGGTCGGATGCCCTGCACCACGAACAGGTTCATGCCCACCGGCGGCGTGATCAGTCCCAGCTCGCACATCAGCACGATGAAGATGCCGAACCACACCGGGTCGATGCCCAGCGCCACCACGATCGGAAAGGTGATCGGGATGGTGGCGACCATCATGGACAACACGTCCATGAACATGCCCAGCAGCAGGTAGAACACGATCAGGATCAGCGGCATCTGCGTGGGCGACAGGCCGAACGAGGTGACCCACTGCGTCATCATCCCGGCCACCCCGGTCAGGCTCACGGCGAGGTTGAGGATGAAGGCCGCGGTGATGATGAGCAGGATCATGCCGCTGGTCTTGGCGGTCTGCACGAAGCAGTTCTGCAGCAGCGCCCAGTCGAGCTTGCGGCTGTGCCAGGCAAAGCCCAGCGAGGCCACCACGCCCAGGGCGGCAGACTCGGTGGTGGTGGCCACGCCGCTGTAGAGGCTGCCCATCACGATCAGGAACACCACGCCGGGCGGGACCAGGTCCTTGAGCAGGCGCAGCCGCTCGGGCAGGGGCACCTTGTGCTCGCGCTTGCCCTCTCCTGTGAGTAGCGCATGCGCCGCGATGAAGGCCATGAACAGGCCCGAGAGCAACAGGCCCGGCACGATGCCGGCGACGAACAGCTTGCCGATGGAGGTGTCGGTCAGCGAGCCGTAGACGATCAGGTTGACCGAGGGCGGGATGAGGATGCCCAGCGTGCCGCCGGCCGCGATGGAGCCCAGCGACATGGGCATGGAGTAGCCGCGCTTGTGCAGCGAGGGCAGAGCCACCGTGCCCACCGTGGCGGCCGTGGCCACAGACGAGCCCGAGGTGGCGGCAAACAGGGCGCTGCAGCCGATGTTGGTGTGCAGCAGGCCACCGGGCAGGCGGCCCAGCCAGGCCGCCAGCGCGCCGAACATGCGGTCGGCAATGCCCGAGCGCAGCAGCAGCTCACCCATCAGCACGAACAGCGGGATGGAGGTCAGCAGGTTGTCGTTGTGCACGCCCCAGACCACCGGGGCGATGGAATTGATGAAGGGCGCACCGTAGGCGAGCAGGCCACCGAGGATGCCCACCACGGCCATGGCGATGGCGATGGGCAGGCCGAGCAGCATCATGCCCAGCATGGCGAAAAAGCCGATGGCAACGTAGGGCAGTGTCATGCGGCACCTGCGGAACGGGGTTCGGGGGCGATGGGGGGCGTGCCGTCGGCGGCGTGCTGGCCCGAGCGATGCTGCAGGTCGTCAAGCTCTTCCTTGAGCTCTTCGCGCGTGGAGCGCGGGTGCAGCATCTGGTTGAGGCGGTCCCAACGGCCGGTGAGCAGCAGCCCGGTGGCGTAGGCCGCAATGCCTGTGGCCAGCAGCGCGAACACCACCAGGCCCAGCAGCCAGGCCGACTGCGGATAGACCAGGGGCGTGGCCCAGGGCGTTTGCGAGACGCTCTGGTAGGCCTGCGAATCCTGCAGCGCGAACCAGGCCAGCCAGGCCATGAGGCCCGCAAAGCCGGCCATGGACAGGGCAGACAGCCAGTTCAGCACGGTCTGCAGCCCGCGCGGCAGGCGCTCGTGGATCACGTCGACCCGGATGTGGTTGCGGCCCAGCAGGGCCAGGCTGAAGGCGATGGTCGCACCCACGGCGAGTGCGTAGCCGCCGAGTTCGTCGGCGCCCTGCAGTGAGATGTTGAACAGCTTGCGCAGCGCGGTCTCGAGCGCGACCACCAGCGACAGGGCCACAAAGACAAGGCCGAACAAGGTGCCCAGCCAGCGTTCCACGGTGTCCTTCATGAGCACCCTCCTTGAGAAAGCAGGCACTCGCGGCACGCCATGGGCGGGACAGCGAGCGCCGGGTTCGACTTATCTGATGCCCACGACCTTGCCCACGGTTGCCTTCCAGGCGGCCGAGCAACCGGGGTTGGCGTTGTCGCAGATGGCGGCCCAGGTCGGCACCGAAATGGTCGCCACCGCGTCGCGCAGCGTGGTCAGGTCGGCCGGCTGCACC
>VFQR01002602.1_pt1 | contig 11251 bp, 11 predicted proteins | sample 3512321 | NCBI WGS metagenome assembly VFQR01 (sample SAMN10412374, study PRJNA504923) | tailings metagenome | isolation source: Relicate 3 Philex TSF1 revegetated site | place: Philippines: Tuba, Benguet | collected 2017-08-29
AACTTTCACGAATCTATCCAACCCATCAAAATTAATGACATAGACTACTAGTGGTCTTTACCATTAATTTTGATGAGTTTGTAGTGAGTACTTCAGTGCTTAAAAATTCAGGACTAAAGTCCTGACTACAAACACTTTTACCCATCATATTTAATGGGACAGACCACTAGACGTAGTGTACTTTACTTTATTAACTAGAAATATGCTGTCAATTATGGCTATTTGATTTTTTTAAATTAAAACTAGAGTAGAAGTAGTAAACATGCTAACTAAAAATACTCATCAAATTTTCCCAAGAGACTGTCGTTTTTGCTCTTTGGTTTCCCAAGCTAATGGAGAAGATCCAATTGGGACAGCAGGTACTTGGGACTATTGGTTGATTATGGAAATTTCACAACCTTGGTCGCCACAAATCTTTGAAGAAAATCCAACTACCAAGTCCTTAATCGGTTTATTTCAAGAGTTAATTTTTCAGCATGGAATCAACTTGAAACCGATGCTAATTGCTCCTGACCGTGAGTATTCTCATCCTGGTTTCACCCGCGTTTTCTATTATTATCGCCCTGAAAAACTGTTTTCTCAATTTGAAAAACAAGAGTTTATCGTCCCAGAAGATAAAGCTGCTGCTTTAGTGACAGCAATATTTCAGCAGTTAATACAACAACCCAATGATTTATCACAATTTCAGCAATATCAACAACCAACAAATGATATTCGTGAACTGATGATTTGCACCCATGCTCAAGTTGACCTGGCTTGTGGCAGATTTGGGACTCCTATATATCGACAATTACGTAAAGAATATGCTGCTGCTTCTAATGGAAAATTACGGGTTTGGCAAACAACTCACTTTGGTGGTCATCAGTTTGCCCCTACATTAATTGATTTACCCCAAGGCTGTTTATGGGGACATTTACAACCAGATATATTGGATTTATTAGTGCAGCGAAATCATTCAGTTTCTGCTTTGCGTCAATACTATCGAGGATGGACTGGTTTAAGCAAATTTGAGCAAATTGCTGAACGCGAAATTTGGATGCACTTTGGTTGGAATTGGCTAAATTATTTGAAGGCGGGCAAAGTATTGGCCATAGCAAAAGATGGTGAATGGGCAGAAGTTGAGATTGATTTTGCACTTCCTGATGGTAGTCTATCAGGTGCTTATGAAGCCAGAATAGAAGTTTGGGGTGAGGTGATGAGTGCATTTAACTCAGCCAAAGAAATGGAGTTAGAAGCAGTGAAGCAATATCGTGTTAGCCGTTTGGTTCAGGTTGAGTAAACAGGAAATCCGAAAATTAAAAAATGACTTTACAAAAACAATCTCAAATCACTAATGAAATCCTTGATGGTAACCTTGTTAAACTAATGTTCAAGTTATCAATTCCTAGTACTCTGGGGATATTGATGCTGAGTTTGAATACTTTTATTGATGCTTTATTTGCAGGAAGATTTATTGGTGAAACTGCTTTGGCTGGTATTTCCTTGGCAATGCCACTAATAGGTATAATAAACGGATTTGCTTTTTGTATTGGGGTGGGTTCTGCTTCTGTTTTGAGTCGGGCTATTGGTTCTGGAGATGTTAAAACTCAGTCCAAAATATTTGGCAATTTAATAGTTATGAGTGCTGTAATTTCGTTATTCATTACTATTATTGGTTACAACTTTGGGGGAGAATTAATTTTATTCATGGGAGGCACTGGAGAAGTTGCTTTAGAAGGTACAAAATATTTTAATATCTATATACTAGGTTCAGTATTTTTGATTTTAGCAGAAGCTTGTAGTCAGGTGATTAAATCAGAAGGAAAAATTAAATTAACTTCAATTTTTGATTGGGTTTTTGTTAGTGTTAATATTGTCTTAAATTATATATTTATTACTGTATTTCGTTGGGAAATTCAAGGAATTGCTCTTGCTACAGTCATGGCGATGATTGTTTATAGCACTGCCAATTTAGCTTATTTTATTTTTGGTAAAAGCTCTATTCCAATTAATTTCAAAAAAATAGCGATCGCCATCAACTTAATCACCGCAATTTTATCAGTTGGAATGTCAGAGCTATTTTATCCACTTACCGTATTAATACAAGATTTTGTAGTTTTTAATTCAATTTCTCATCATGGAACAAATACTGATATCGCTTTCTTTGGAGCAGCAGGAAAACTCATCTCAATTGTGTTTATTCCTATTTTTGGTTTTTCCCAAGCATTACAACCTATAATTGGCATGAATTATGGCGCACAAAATTACACAAGGATAAAAAAAGCCTATTTAACTTTTGCAATCATTGGCACATTTTTATTAATATTAATTTGGCTGCCTTTACAATTATACCCAAGGACATTTTTAGAAATAATTCTGCCAAATGTTAAATTTATAGAAGACGATATACTAAATTTTAGAATTCTCAGTGTATTAATGCCCATATGGCCTTTAGCACACTTTACTAATACTCTTTTTCTATCTATAGGCAAAGGCAAAACTGTCTTAATAGTAATTTTGTTAAGAACCATAGTCTTAACCGTGCCAATGGTTCTATTCTTTTCCAGAATTGCAGGTGTTAAAGGCACATATTTTGGTATGCTTTTTGCAGATATTGTGTTTATGTTAATTGTATTAATATTAACAATTTTAGAATTTAAATTTTTAAGTTCTCTCAAGGCTGAACCCGGAGGGCTTACGGCTACCGCAAAGGACACATAGACACGTAGTAGCTTACCGCAGGGTAGTTTCGGAGAGTTTTTGCATAAGTTTTAACTAACATTCACAGGTGAATTATGTATCAAGATGATCGAGAAGACACAACAATTTACAAAGTTGTAGTTAATCACGAAGAACAATATTCCATTTGGCCATCCGACCGCGAAAACCCTATTGGTTGGCAAGATATCGGTAAAAATGGTTTGAAACAAGAGTGTCTGAATTACATTAAAGAAGTCTGGACTGACATGAGGCCGCTTAGTCTCCGGAAAAAAATGCATAGTCTTTAAAGAAGAATTCGGTGGTCAGATCCCCGACTTCTTCAAGAAGTCGGGGATCTTGCAACCCATCAAAATTAAATTTTGAATTTTGTGTCACTGATTCCTGAATTATTTTGTTAAAAATGGAGAATTTTTATGGTAGCGTCCTCAATGAATCAAACACGAATATGGTTGATTACTGGTAGTTCAAAAGGTTTGGGTCGAGCATTAGCAGAAACAGTGTTAGAGCAGGGTGAGATTGTAGTCTTAACTGCAAGAAATCCAAAGTCGATAGCAGATTTAGCAGCAAGCTTTCCAGAACATACATTAGCGGTGCAACTTGATATCACCAAACCTCAAGAAGTACAGGAAGCAGTAAAGCATGCAATTGCCAAATTTGGACGCATTGATGTACTTGTTAATAATGCTGGATATGGAATTTTAGGAGCAATAGAAGAAGTCAGCAACGAAGAAGTTCGCCGTCAATTTGAAACAAACTTTTTTGGTGTTTTAGAAGTACAAAGAACAGTACTACCTTATATGCGACAGCAATGCAGTGGACACATAATTAATATTTCATCAGTGGGTGGTTTTGTGTCTTATGCTGGTACGGGAATTTATAATGGTACAAAATTTGCCATAGAAGGAATTTCCGAAGCATTAGCTCAGGAAGTTACACCATTGGGTATCAAAATTACAATAGTCGAGCCTGGTGCATTTCGTACAGATTTTGTGACCCGTTCTCTTGTGATATCTGATAGCGAAATCAAGGACTATGAAGCAGTAATTGGTGAAATGCGTCAAGGTGCGCGAGATATATTAGATCATAAATTGGAATTTCAAGAACCAGGCGATCCCAAGAAAGCAGCTTTGGCAATTATTCAAGCAGTTAATAGTAATAATCCACCACTGAGATTGGCATTAGGAGAAGATGCTATTAATGCTATTAATGCCAAATTGGAGTCGATGAAAACAGAACTAGATGCTTGGAAAAAAGTGTCTGTAAACACTGCTTTTGATGAAGTTGTGAGTGTTTAAAAATTACATTAGACCTAGCTGGAAAAAGGGAGTGGGGAGTGGGGGAGATGAGGGAGTGGGGGGGGAAAGGAGGATGGGGGAGTGTGGGGAGTTGGGGGTGAAAGATTTCTTCCCCATCCTCCCACACCTGCCACACCTCCCACACTTCCTGTTTGCCCCATGCCCCATGCCCCATGCCCAATTTTCATTTAGACAACCTGAAAAGTAAAGCTCAAACTTGCCCAATTATTCACATCCAAGATATATGAGTCAGTTGCTGTGCCGTTCATTTCGGTTTTGATTAAGCTGGCATTATGCAAATCTTGTAACAAGGCTTGAATGACATCTAACGATTTCAATAATGGGGCAATTGGATGTTGGTCGGGTGTGGGATACTTTGTAGTGTTCAAGATGGCGAGAGTTGAACTGAAGGGAGCAATACTAAAAATTAGTTGTTGTTCGGAAAAGAAGGCTGGGCCTGGAATTACCCATTCAGAACCAGCATTAGTTTGGGGTAAAATGACGGTTTCACCTGGGGCGATGACAACTTCCTGGAAGAGGGGTTTATTGTCGGTGGTGTCTGTTTCTTTTGGAGTTTCCCAGGAGTAGAAGGCAATTGCTGTCTGATTATTTCTTAATCCTAGCAGGATTAAATACACTGGGCGATCGCTTTGATTTTGCAGCCGATATTGCATTTGGCTACCAACGGGGACAATGGGAGTGGGGAATGGGGAGTGGGGAGTGGGGAGTGATTTTTCAGAAATCTGAGTTCGCAGTGTTTGGCGTTGGGTTAATGCCTGAGATGATGTACCGCTAATTATCTCTAGGGTTGCTTTAATGGCTAGGCCCGAAGAACCTTCATTTTCTGTGAGTCGCCATAATTTGGCTGCCAGCAAGGTGGATAATTTCGGTGCTAGCCGCAGTACTGCAACTTTTACCGCCTCACCAACTTCGCCAGCGGTGTTGGCAATTAACTCGCCATCGAGAGTAAATAGTCCATAGCGACTAGGTGTTTGCTGGAGCTTACCAAATATATAATCAGCTGGTTGTTCCCCTGCTGCTACGGTGGATACGTGAGCAATGGCGGCAAAGCCACTTGTAGCATCTACTCGCTCAATTCTTTCTAGTTGAGTATCCAGAGCAATTATTAAATTAATATTTCTTGGTAAAACGCGGACTGCTTCTCGGACAAGTTGCCCCACTTGCACCCCAGTTGCACCTTCAATTTTGACAATTTGCGCTTTTGCTGTTAACCCACTACGCGATCGCAATATCAATTGCTCTGTTGTCGGGAGGGTCAATCGAGAATTAACTCCATAGTATAGCAGCACTTGAGGAGGTAATCCTGCTAACCACAGATGCACTGTTTTACCGTCTTCTTCAACAGCTTTGACCACGCCCTCTCCACCAATGTCACTGTCTGGCAGCAAATTCTCAACTAGTGACCTTTCCTGTTGATTTTTCTGTGTACTTAATAAATCTGGTTGCTGTTTGCTACCCAATTTGTACAGAGAATTTTCCACATGGGAAAGAGCAACTTGAATTTTACTAGCTGGTGTAATTTCCCATAAGTACTGAGTCAAGGCGTAAGTAAATAACCCAGCACTAAAACCAGAAAACACTGCTTCCCTCGCTGACTGCTTGGAATTTAAAGTAGCTGTTAATACAACAGGATTGCCCAGTGATTTTTGAGTTTTCAGTTGTTTGAGAAAATCGAGTTCCTCCGCTATCAGCTTGGCTTCTACTGACTCCTGGAAGGCGCGATTTTTTAACCCGATAACTGAGCTAGGAGCAGAATAACTAGTATCTAATACTGCTGTGACTCGGTTTGTAGGGAGCGATCGCAATAATAATAGTAAAGTTTCTTCTAATAAATAATTGACTATTTTTTCATTTTCTGATGTCTGACTTTCATTAGCTGACACCAGAGCGTTTTGCATTGTATCTCCCGATGTTTCCAATTTGACACGGCTGCCATAGCCGCTAAAGTGGAACACCACCACATCGCCGGGTTGAGCTTGCTTGCCCAGGTGGTCTAAAAAAGCCGCCTCAATGAATTCTCTGCTAGCTTCTTCCTCAGTTAAGGTGAGAATATCCGATCTTTGGAAGCCAAAGCGATGAATTAAAAGTTCTCTTTGCAGTTCTACATCAGTCAGACAACCACTGAGGGATAGAATTTGGGGGTATTGGTTAATACCAATTAATAACGCCAACTTGCGCCGACTGGGTTGTGCCAAAGCATAGTAGTAGCGGTTTCCCAAAGTCAACCACTCAGTTTCAGTTAGCCCCAATACGGTGAGTATTGAGCCAATTCTGTTTAAAAACGTGCGCCGTTTCATAATTAGCTACCAGTTCTCAACCTACCAGCTAGCAGCTTAAAGGTTTGAGGTTTGTAGTGTAAAGGGGGAATGGGGAATGGGGACTGGGAAGATGAGGGAGATGAGGAGGTGGGGGGGAGAATAATAACTCCTAACTCCTAACTCCTAACTCCTAACTCCTAACTTTTAACTCCCAATACCCTAAACCGATACCTGTATCCGCATTGCCCGCGCCAACTCTGCGGCGACTTCGGGGCGGGAAAATTCTGGTGGAGGTAATTCACCGCGTCGCAGCATTTCTCTGACTTTGGTTCCCGATAGGTGGACGCGTTCTTCTGGTTTGCTGGGACTGGTTTTAGTTGTCGCCATCTGCTTGGTACGGGTACAGTAGAAGGCGTGTTCAAATTTCATGGGCACAATGCCTAATTCACCCGGCTCAAATTCATCAAAGATGTGTTGAGCATCATAAGTGCCATAATAATCTCCAACGCCGGCATGATCCCGACCAACGATAAAGTGAGTACAGCCGTAGTTTTTGCGGACTAGGGCATGGAATATTGCTTCACGAGGACCAGCATAACGCATTGCGGCTGGGTTAATTGCCAAAATTACCCGATCGCTAGGATAGTAGTGTTCCAGCAAAATTTCATAACAGCGCATCCGCACGTCGGCGGGAATATCATCATCTTTGGTTGCCCCCACTAATGGATGCAAAAATAGCGCATCCACTGTTTCTAAGGCGCACTTTTGGATGTATTCGTGGGCGCGGTGGATGGGGTTGCGAGTTTGGAAACCGACAATGGTTTTCCAGTTATTTTCGCGGAATGTTTGCCGTGAGGCTGCGGGATCGATTTGGTAAGTGGGAAACTGGGGATGGGTTTGGCGTTGCAATAGCCAGATATCACCAGCTAGATGGACTGAACCTTGATTATAAATTACCTGCACACCAGGATGATTGGCATCATCAGTGCGGTAGACATTAATTGCCTCGCGGGTTTTGTCGTAGTGATATTTTTGCGTGAGTTGCAAAACTCCAATAAATCGACCTGCGGGGTTATCTAGGCGAATCCAACTACCTTCTTTGAGAGGGGAAGCTACTTCTTCGGCTACCGATAGTGTAATTGGTATTGACCACACAAAACCGTTAGCTAGTCGCATTTCTGTAACAGTGCGATCGTAGTCTTCCTGGTTCATAAAACCTGTGAGTGGACTAAAACCACCGATCGCAATCATTTCTAAATCAGAAACGGCGCGATCATCAAGCTGCACTCGCGGCAAAAAATCAGCTTTTGAGAGAAATTCCTCTCTTTGTTCTGGTGTGGCAATACGGTTAACTAACTGTCCACCGTGGGGGGCAATGGCATCTTTCTGGTGACTCAACGTAATCCCCTCTTGTGATAACTGCTATTGTTTCAGACTATGTACTAACTTACCAAATGGTGGCACAAAAGAGTTTGCATCAGAGCGTCTGGCCACTTCAATAATCCGACACTCAATAGAGTCTACAGATAGCCTTGAGATTGATACCACAAGACTGTATCTTTCAATGTATTCCTGAAGGGGCGAAAGGTTACTCCCAACTCTTGGTCAGCTTTGGCTGAACTTAAGTTCGCTTTTTCCAATAAGGTTTGGATGCCAGCCAGTGGCATAGGGTTGACTCCACCCGTCAAACCCGCCCAAGTTTCCAACAACCATGCGATTGAAAGTGCAAGCCAATCAGGAATTTCCATCCTGGGAGCTTTCACTCCTGAAATCGCTTCCAGTTCTAAGGCAATATCTTTCATGGTTTTCAGTGGCCCGGCAACAATGTAACGCTCGCCCCGTTCTCCTTGTTCGGCAGCAATAACCATAGCTGCGGCCACATCACGAGCATCAGTCAATGAAGCACCGCCGTTAATTATCCCCGGTAGCTTACTTGCCAATAAATCCAACACCATTTGCCCCGCAGAAGTCGGTGCAGCATCCCCAGGACCCATCATCCAACCAGGCAAAATCATCACCACATCCATGCGGCTAGTGTCTAGAAACCGATAAATTTCCCGTTCTGCCAAAACTTTAGTTTTGAAATAGAGGTTCTTTTGGGCAAATTTGCTGTAAGGAGCTGTTTCGGTAGCAGCCCGGTCTGGATAGGTTTGGATAACGCCACTGGATGAGGTGAAAATTGTTCGTCCCACCCCCCTGGCCTCTGCGGCTTGCAACAGTTCCATCGTGGCATCCACGTTGATGCGCTTCATCTTCTCCCAATGATGACCTGGCTGGTAATACTCCCGAAAAAAGGCTGCCGTGTGAAACACCACATCTACTCCCTTTAATGCTTGAGCAAAGGCGGGCACGTTCTCCATATCACCCTGAATCAACTCAACTGCACTGCTGCCCAGGAACCGTTTAGCTTTATCAATAGACCGAACCAGCCCTTTGACTTGCCATCCTTGCTCTTTTAGCAATTGGCAAAGATTACTACCCAGCAGACCTGTCGCTCCAGTCACAAACGCTGTTTTGCCACTCATGATAGTCATCCTTTGGCGATCGCATTTCTTGTAGATTTAGTCCGAACTTTGCTAATGTGAGCTATTACTCACATCCATATTGGCAAGTATATGAGCAAAAACTCACATAGTCAATCTCCAGGTGATAAAACGGTAAAATCACCTGTTTGGGGGGATGACAATTCTTCATCTGGGAAAACCCGCCGCAGTCCCTCAGGGGAGCGTGGTCAACGACGGCGCGATTTAATCTTGGATACTGCCGCCAATTTGCTAGCAGATGGAGGGGCAGAAGCCATCAACACCAATGTCTTAGCCGAACGAGCTGGTATTTCAGTTGGTTCGGTGTACCAGTATTTCTCTAACAAGGAAGCAATTCTTACAGCCTTGGGGGAGCGATATATGCAACAATTGGGCAGTAATACAGTGGCTGCTCTACAACAGGATGTGTCTGGTCTGGATTTTGCCACTATGGTCGATCGGGTAATTGACCCGATGATTGCCTTTGAGCGCAAACATCCTGCCTTTAGACATCTCAATGCTGGGCAAGAAGCAGAAGGAACTCTAGCCGAAGCTGCTCAACGGGTTGATCGGGAAATATTGGCGACCATCTACGATTTAATCCTACGGGTTTGTCCGGATCTAAACACCATCCACGGCTGGCAGATTGCACGGATAATGAAAGCTCTCTACAAAGGCATGAGTTATCTTATACAGCAAGAAAAAGAAATTGAAAAGGATGGTGGAAATGTTGATGGTATGATTGCTGACATGAAACGGATAATGGTGGATTATCTAAAAGACCATTTAGAGTAATAACTAGGTAATACCATTTTGGATTTTGGATTGTGAAACAGTTAGTAGCAATCGTTGTTCGCTATCCATCCCTCACAATCATAGCTCAGAAGCCGAACCTACCACTTATTGTTTGGATAGTCACTAGTTTACTAACTCTAATTTTTACAACTGGCAAAATCAATATAGCGTTAGACGTAGTAGCAAGTGGCTCTTTATTTACTTGGGCTTGGCTAGAATTATTTCAAGGCGTTAATTATTTTCGCAGAGCCTTAGGTCTTGCCGTATTGATTGGTATTATTGCATACAAAGTTTATTGATTAAGTTAATTAACTACTTTTTGAGAGTTATCTAGTTCAAAGTTTTGCTGATATTTTCCTAATTAATGTCTCGGTGCTATCGTCCATCTTTACGGAGTCCAGGGATTTCATTGATTGCTAAGCTTTTTTTTCAAAGCTCAAGCTGATTCGCTATTACCTAAAGGTTAATTTCTTCACTAAGACAGTGATCGCTGTCTTTTCTACTAAATTATGATAATATCAACTATATCGAAAGGAATATATCTTCTATATCCTGATAGAGAGATAAAAATATCTATCATCGTTATACTAGACATTGAATAGATTTATTAACTCACTGTCACAAAAGTTTCTTCTTTGAAAAACTTGATATGTTCAATCTGCAATTACCTAAGATGAATTTCAAAAAGCGTTCTAAATGATTTGTGAAATATTACATAAAAGTTTGTTCGCTGTTAATCGTTAATAGTCAATAGTCATAACGGATATTTTTATAACTGAGATATGATTGTTATATCTCAATGTCTTTTAAGAGTAAACAGTGAACAGCAATCTATTTATAGTTGGGTCTAAGTCCCCCACCAATTGGTGGTAGGCATTGGTGCGTCCTAACATCACACATAGGTCTGATAACTGATTTAATGCTTGTATTTCTAAGTAGTCATCAAAAGTGAACTGGCAAATCAATATTATTCTTCTGCTAAAAAAGACGATGATTTATCATTCATAACATGGGTTAATGGTGAAATATGGATGTTATTACTACAGCTATTTTGACTGCTGTTACTAACCTTGTCGTCAAGGATAGTTATAATAGTTTGATCATTGCTTTAAAGAAAAAAATTGGTGAAAAAAGTGACCTAATAAATGCAATCAAAGAGTTAGAAAATAAACCAAATTCTGAGGCTAGAAAAGCCACAGTCAAAGAAGAGGTAGAAATCGCTAAGGTCAATGATTACCCAGAGCTTGTTAAGTTAGCTCAAGATTTACTCGACCGGATTAAAGAACAAGCAGGTGGGGAACAATTCATCAATCAAACTATTAGCAATGTAAAATATGCTGCTACTTCTGGTACTGGTACAGCGAGCATTACTAACATTACCGAATAAGATTAAGAATAATTGATATGAAGCTTTAATGCATCAGGAGATAGGAGGCCGAAGTGTCTGGGCAACTCGATATCAAGCAAACTGTTAAAGACACAGGAATTGCTGCTACCTCGGCAGCTGGTGATGCTATTATTGCTATCACTAATTATTATTATCGAGAGCAACCCAAAACAACATGTCTTGAGTCTGTTGATGAAAATATTTTATGTCCTTATCGAGGTCTATTTCACTTTGGACCAGAAGACACTCAGTTTTTCTTTGGACGTGATGTGT
>VFQR01002603.1_pt1 | contig 11250 bp, 7 predicted proteins | sample 3512321 | NCBI WGS metagenome assembly VFQR01 (sample SAMN10412374, study PRJNA504923) | tailings metagenome | isolation source: Relicate 3 Philex TSF1 revegetated site | place: Philippines: Tuba, Benguet | collected 2017-08-29
GCCCGATGCCGCCGACAGTGATACGACGTTGGGTGAAGAATCTCTTTTTGATCAGTTCTACGGAAAGGCTCATACCGGGGCAACTATCGAACAGGTCAACCAACAAGTTGATAGCTTACGCAACGAATGGACGAGAAATTTCTGATTGACACGAACATTGCTATCTATTTCCTGGAAGGCTTACTTCCCGATTACTCACTACCTTTCAGTCGCTTAGTGTTCAGCAAAGAAATCAATCTGTCGGTTATTACTCAAATTGAATTGCTTGGCTGGGCGTTTCCTGCTGAGAAGCAAGCCGCCGTCGCAGAGACTTTTGTTAGCCGAGCTACGTTGTATTCGCTCAATGAACGGGTAGTGGCCGAAACTATCCAACTCCGAAAAGCCCATAAAATCAAGCTTCCAGATGCCATCATCGCGGCTACCGCCTTAGTGAATGGTCTTACGCTTGTATCGCGCAATGATAAAGACTTTAAGCAGATTCCTGCCCTTGCCTATCGCAATCCATTTTCACTGAACCCGTAAGAACGCTGGAGACAAACTCCCGGCTGAACCTTAACGCGGCCACGGCACCGTAACGGTGTCGGTTTCCACCACGTTGCTTTCGTTCAACTGCCGGTCGCGGATGGTGATGCGGAATTTGGTGGGCAGCAACCGGAAACTGCTGCCGTATAGGTAAGTTTGATTAAAATCTAATGTGCCTTCTATTGCTCCCGGTGGTTTGCCCTTCGCCAAGTCCGGAAAGAAGAGAGTCCGATTTACGGGCTGGTCAAATTCTTCGTATCGGCCATTGATGAGCCTGAAGGTTTGAATACGGTAATTACCTTTAAAAAGGCCCCAATTACTGTTTGCGTAAAGAGTCGAATCAGCTTTCGACAGCGGTAAAGTGTTGCCCAAATCGCCACGTCCATCTTTGAAGCCAATGGTAATCACCACCGAATCGCGACGGCCTCGACCTACACCTGGCCGGGCGGGTAAGTTTTTGTAGGGGAAAATGCTTCTGAACTCAATTTCGGGCTTGTCGGCGTAGTTGGGTTCATTGAAACAGCCCGACAGCGACAGGCCGACGGCCAGCGCGAGGCAATAGGTTTGAATTACTTGCCGTTGCATACTGTTGTACTCGTAGCGTATAAAACTCGATTTACTTTTGTCTTCTTTCCCATCGCTTCCGGCGGCAGTTGCCTCGTGGCGGCAATCGCTTCGTCAGCAAATTCTGACCTTATCGGCCCAGCCGCCCAACTCCGACGCGTTCGAGTCGCTGGCGTTGGCCGTGTTTCGCTATCAGGCTGAGTACAATCCGCTCTACCGTACTTACGTAACGCATCTGGGCGTTCGACCCGAACAGGTCAGCAACGTGCGCCGGATACCGTTTATGCCCATCGGTTTTTTTAAGAACCATGCCGTACTAACGGGTTTTTCGCCCGACAAGATACAACCCGAAACGATAACCTTTACCAGCAGCGGCACCACCGGCCAGCAAACCAGCAAACATTACCTCTTCGATGCAGACCTGTACGAAACGGTCAGCATCCGACTTTTTGAGCAACTGTATGGCCCATTAACGGGTATGCCTGTTTTGGCCCTGCTACCATCGTATCTTGAACGAAATAACTCGTCGTTAGTGTACATGGTTCAGCGATTTATGCAGGAATCGAACTCGCCCCTGTCGGGCTTTTTCCTGAATAACTACGACGAACTGACCGGGCGGTTGCGGCAGTTGGCCGAAGAACCCACTCCACCCCGGACACTGCTCATCGGTGTTACGTTTGGTTTGCTTGATTGGGTCGAATCGGGTCTTGATTTGTCGTTTCTGGCGAAGCACCCGAATCTGATTGTGATGGAAACGGGCGGTATGAAAGGTCGCCGGAAAGAACTGTTGCGCGAAGAAGTACACCAGCTTTTAGGGCATAAACTCGGCGCATCGACCATTCACTCAGAATACGGCATGACCGAGTTGTTGTCGCAGGCGTATTCGTTGGGCGCGGGCGTGTTCCGGCCCAGTGCCACCCTGCGCGTCTATCTGCGCGACATCAACGACCCTTTCTGCATCTACGATGATGCTAAGCAAACCGGCGAGCGTCGCACCGGGGGCATCAATGTGATTGATTTAGCCAATGTAGATTCCTGCGCGTTTATCGAAACGCAGGATTTGGGCCGCTACACAAACGAAAGCGGCCAATTTCAGGTAATTGGCCGCTTCGATAATTCCGATGTCAGGGGGTGTAATTTGTTAGTTGTCTGAACCAGGATTAGCCAGGATTTACAAGATTACCACAAGATTTTACGCTTCGCTTATTTAGTCATCTGCATCCTGCTTCGCAGGATGCTAAATCCTGTTTAATCTTGTAAATCCTGGCTAATCATGGTTCAGACTACGCATACAACTTCACGTCATCAAGTGTGATTTCGTCGCCACACATGATGATGAGCCGTTCGATGACGTTCCGAAGTTCGCGCACGTTGCCTGTCCAGGGGAGCGATTGCAGGTGGGTCATGGCGTCGGCTGTAAACTCTTTGGGAGGAGCACCGTACTCGTTGGCAATGTCATGCAGGAACTTGTCGGTTAACAGCGGAATATCCTGCCGACGTTCGGCGAGGGGCGGCACGTGAATCACAATCACGCTCAGGCGGTGAAACAAGTCTTCGCGGAAGTTACCGTTGGCAATCTCCTGCCGCAGGTCTTTATTGGTAGCCGCAATCACGCGCACATTAACCTTGATTTCTTTGTCGCCACCAACGCGGGTAATCTTATTTTCCTGCAACGCCCGCAATACTTTAGCTTGTGCCGACAGGCTCATGTCGCCAATTTCATCGAGAAACAGCGTACCGCCGTCGGCCTGTTCAAACTTGCCCACGCGCCGGGCGGCTGCGCCCGTAAAGGCTCCTTTTTCGTGGCCGAACAGTTCGCTTTCTATCAGTTCGCTCGGAATGGCCGCACAGTTGACTTCAACGAGCGGCTGGCTGGCACGGCTGCCTTTTTCGTGTATTTGCTTGGCAACCATCTCTTTGCCCGAGCCGTTGGCCCCAGTAATCAGTACGCGTGCCTCGGTAGGTGCCACCCGGTTGATGGTTTCTTTGACCTTGCGAATGGGGTCTGACTCACCAACAATCTCGTTGAGTTTGTAGATACGCTTCTTCAGCGTTTTAGTTTCCTGGACCAATTTCGACCGCTCGATGGCGTTGCGAACCGTGATGAGCAGGCGGTTCAAATCGGGTGGTTTGGTAATAAAATCAAAGGCTCCCAGTTTGGTGGCTTCTACGGCGTTTTCGATGTTACCGTAGGCCGAAATCATCACAAATTGGGTGTTTTTACTGGCTTCACTGGCGCGTAGAAGCAGTTCCAGACCGTTGAGTTTTGGCATTCGGATGTCGCAGAGGGCCACGTCATAGCTGGCCTGCATAATCATCTCCAATCCTTCTTCACCATCTTTCGCTTCGTCAACATCGTAGCCTTCATACTCTAAAATATCGCGTAGAGCCGCCCGAATGGGTTTCTCATCGTCCACGATAATCAATTTAGCCATACTCCTCGGTCGGTAGGGTTTGAACAAATGGGTTTTTATGGTGCCGAAAATAGTAGTTTTTGGCCCGTATCTGCAATAGAAGCGGCCAAAATTCCAGCAATACTTGCTTATCGTCCTGAAAAGAGAAAAAAGCCGGGTGTATGTTTACTGAAATTACCTCGGCAATACCGCCGAAACGGCATTTCCTACGTTCGTTTGCGCGGCAATGGGCCGTAGCCGGAATGAATAGCTATACGGCTTCGTGGCCGCAAGCTGGTATTCAGCATGAACGCGCGGCTCCCAGCTATCGTCGCCACCGAGACCCATCTGCGCCAGATCGACGTTCAGAACCGTCACGTTACCGCGCTCAACGGCCTGCGTATCGGGGTTTTTGGCCCGCATCAGAGCCGCGTCGGTATAATCGCGGGCGTTGATGTTCAACAATGAACCGCCCATTGACTGATCGCTGATAATGAGCAGCCCCGTTCCGGCGTTGTCGGTAAGTTTGGCCCAGCGGACGTCGGTTTTGTTGCCGTTTTCCTGCGCCATCGTGTACGGAAAAAACTGGTTGGCTACGGTGCTTTCGTACAGACCCACGCGGGCGGCATCCTTACGGTCGGCATAGCTCTCGAACGGACCGCGCCCATACCAAACGAAGTTGGTAAACGTAGCCGGGAGTTCCATCTGCATACCCACGCGGGCCAGCGGGGGCAGCGAGCCGGTGGGCGTGTAGGTGGTTGTTACCTGTACGTCGCCGGTGCCGTAAATGATGTAGTCGGTTTGCTGCCGGATGCTGCCGCCGTTGGCTGTAATCTCGTTTACACAGCTTACCCGCACCATCTGCGGGCGCGAACCGTCGAGGCTCAGGCTTACGGGCCGGGCCGTGGCCGTGTCTAAACCCGCCTGCCGCCAGCGGTCGGCAAAACCGAGTTTACCGCCCCCTTCGTCGTTGTCGGTCGGAACGCGCCAAAGGCTGGGTTTTGGGCCGCTCGTGAGCAGGTTTTTACCCCGGAAAAAATACTGGCTGAGCGCACCGGTGGCCTTGTCGAACACCACGGCGAAGTCGCGTCCGCGCACGGTTACATTCGTGGGCGACGGCGTAGCTTTCACGGGCGGAATCCGGCTCATGCCCATCACCGGCGGCATGGTGGTGTTAACCGAAATCGGGAACTGCCCGAGGGCAATTTCGTGGCCTGCATCGGCCCAGGTAGTGGCCTGTTTCAGCCGGATGCTGACGTTCAGAAACAACTCACTCGGTCCGTCGCTCGTGCTGAAGCCGGGGTATTTTAGCGGTAACGTCAGTACCTGCGTTTGACCGGGTTTAGCCACTAAATTGTTCTCCCCGCCCTGCTGCACCATGTCGCCGTTGCGTAGCAGTGACCACTCTAAACGATACGGCTCAAGCGACTGAAAATCAAATGTATTCTTCACGTTCAGTTTGGCCGCTTGCCCCACCGATAGGGCCGTTGGCGTGCTGAGCTTTACGAACTGATGCCAGTATTTTACCTCGTTGATTTCGGGTTGCGGGGTTCGGTCGGGGTTTACCAGCCCGTCGCCCGCATTGGCCCCGTCGATATAGTTGATATGGTCGATAAATTCTTTGCCCGCCCGGTTGCGTGACCGCAGCCCCTGATCGACCCAGTCCCAGATAAAACCGCCCTGCAAACGCGGGTACTTATCGATGGCCTGCCAGTAATCTTTAAAATTGCCGACGCTGTTGCCCATTGCGTGGGCGTATTCGCAGACAATAACGGGGCGCGTGGGGTCTTTTTCCATCATCGCAATCATAGCCGCTACGGTCGGGTACATGGTCGAAATAATGTCGAAATTCGTCAGCGGCTGATTGGTTGCCATGAAGGCCGGGTAGTTGTTGCGGCCTTCGTAATGAATGGGGCGCGTGGGGTCGATGAGCCGGATAATATCGGCCATGTCGCGAAAGTTTTGGCCCATGTCGGTCTCGTTGCCGAGCGACCAAATCACGATGCTGGGGTGATTTTTATCGCGCTCGACCATTGCCCGGCCCCGCGCCACGAAGGCGTCGCGCCATTCGGGTTTGGCGGCTGGCGTCTGGCCGGTTTGCCAGAGGTAGTGGCTTTCGATGTTGGCTTCATCAATAACGTACAAACCGTATTCGTCGCAGAGGTCGTACCAGTCGGTTACGTTGGGGTAATGCGACGTTCTAACGGCGTTGATGTTATGCTGCTTCATCAGCTTAATGTCCTGAATCATAGCATCGCGGCTAATCACGCGCCCTGTGCTGGGGTCGAACTCGTGCCGGTTTACGCCCTTGAACGTTACGGCCTTGCCATTTACGAGTAGTTGCCCGCCCGTCAGTGTCATTTCCCGAAAACCGATGCGCTGACTAACCGCTTCGGTTGGTTGCCCATCGGCCCCGATAAGCTGGGTGGTAAGCGTGTAGAGCGCGGGCGATTCGGCACTCCAGAGGGCGGGGTTTTTCACGGCTTTATTGAGCCGAAACAGCAACTCCTGCCCGGTGTCGGTGGCGTCGGTGGTGCGGATGGTTTCGGTGAAAACGACGGCTTTTTTAGGGTCATAAAGCGTCAGTTTTAGCCCGGCTGGGCCTTGCGACGACGTTGGGGCGAGGTTCCGAACGTTGGCCGTTAGTTTCAGGGTGGCGTCGCGGTATTGGTTGTCGAGGTCGGTTACTACATACAGGTCGCGGAGGTAGGTGCGCGGGGTAGCGTGCAGAAACACGTCGCGAAAAATGCCCGACAGCCGCCAGAAATCCTGGTCTTCGAGGTAGCTGCCATCCGACCAGTTGATGACCTCCACCGCCAGCAGGTTCTCACCCGGTTTGAGTTGGTCGGTCACTAAAAATTCGGCGGGTGTCATGCTGTCTTCGTGGTAACCAACGGGTTGCCCGTTCAGAAACACGCGGCAGGTCGATTGTACCCCTGCGAAGTGCAGAAACACGTTACGGTTCTGAAAATTGGCCGGTACCGTGAACTTCAGCCGGTATAAACCCGTGGCGTTGGTATCGGACGTGATGCGCGGGGGCGTGGCCGGAAACGGGTGTTTGATGTTAGTGAAGATGGGCCGGTCGTAACGGCGGCCTTCGCGGGCACCTACCACCTGCCAGTTCGACGGCACGGGCAGGTCGTCCCAGCTTTGGTCGTTTAGCGACGGTTGAAAAAAGTCGCCCGGCACCAGATTTGGGTGTTTCACCCACCGAAATTTCCAGGTGCCATTGAGCAGTTTGACAAACGGCGAACTGCGCCAGTCGGCAGCGGCCAAAGCCTCCGCTTCCGTAGCGAACGGCACCAGCGTGGCGTGGGGTTTTTCGGTGTTGCGGCTAATGACCTGCGGGTTTTCCCAATCGGGCAGGGGCGGGGTTTGGGCGTTGGCGAAACTGGCGAACAGCGTTGTGGTAGCAAGTAGCAGAAGAATACGGGCGTACATGGTGGAGGGCTTTCCGGCAAATTACGGATTTTTCCCTCAGGCCAGCTCAAGGCCGATAGCGACATCGATTTGGTCATAGTCAGCTATCGGCTCTTGGCAGGCGTCAACGCATTAGTAGCCCGGATTCTGTTGCACCCGGCTGGGATTTATATCAATCTGACTTTGCGGAATCGCAAATACCAGGTTGTTGTTACTCAACGCCCCCCGAATTCCTATCGCCTGCGCTTTGGCCTGCAAGACTGGTAAGGCCCGCCCTGTGCGCACCAGATCGAACCAGCGGTGGCCCTCGAAAGCCAGTTCCCACCGCCGTTCGTTTTCGAGGGCCAGCCGCATGTCGGCCTGCGTAGTGATGGTGCGTTCAGGTAGACCCGCCCGCCGTCGGATCCGGTTCAGAAACGGTAACGCTGTAGCCGTTTGGCCTTGTTCGTTTAGGGCTTCGGCATACATCAGCAGGACGTCGGCGTAGCGCAGCACCGGCCAGTTATCGTCGGAGTCGTAACGTACAGTGGGCGGATCGGCGTATTTACGGATGAAATTGATGTTGACTCTAACGCCCGATGCATTGACAAAACTCGTTGCGAGCGAAACATCCCGGCGACTATCGCCCGGCTCATAGCTGTTTACCAAGTCGGCAGAGGGTTGGTTATTGCCGTCACCCCCAAACTGAATAACGGCGTTGCCTGAGTTCTCCGGGGCATACGCGTTGGAAAAGGGGCTGCCTTCACCTAAGTTACCTTTGCGATACTGCACATCGAATATTTACTCGCGGTGATTTTTGTTAGCAGGGCGAAATACGTCGGCGTAGTTGACCAGCAGGTCGTAGGTGCCTGCATCGATTACTTGTTGCAGCTTAGTGGCGGCCTGCGGATATTTCCGTTGGGTCAGCAACACTTTTCCCAACAACGCGCTGACCGCTCCGCGCGTGGCCCGACCAATGTTCGCGCCCGTGTAAGAAACCGGCAACACTGTTTCAGCATCGGCAAGGTCTTTTTCAATTTGAGCATACACGTCGGTGGCAGGATTCCGCCCAAACTGATAGCCCTGCTGCGGGTCGGTTATCTCGTTGATAACTAACGGTACGTCGCCATACACCCGCACCAGATTGAAGTACATCAGCGCACGCAGAAACTTCGCTTCGCCAATGATGCGGGCTTTCAGCGTTTCGTCCATCTGAATGGCGGCACTGCGATCGATGACCGCGTTTGCCCGGTAAATACCTTGGTAGCCGTCGGCCCAGCGTTGTGCCAGAAAGGGGTTGGTTGTGCGCAAATAAAATTTGTCGAATTCGTCCTGGTCGGTAACAGACCCCGACAATACTGGCACCGTATCATCGGACGGAATTTCGGCCACCACGTAATACTGACCATATTGCCCGTTCGACTGAAGAGCACTGTAAGCACCCGTCAGCGCATTGAGCAAATCAGCCGGGGTGCGGTAGAACGTGGCTACGCTGGCCTGCGAAATCGGAGCCAGTTCAATAAATGATTCACGGCAGGCAACCAGACTCAGGCTCAATCCAACCGTTAGAATAAGTTTGCGGTTCATGGTGTCAGTTCGTTACAGGCCAATGTTTAAACCAATGGTATAGGTACGCGCAACCGGATAAGAGCCGTAATCGACACCACCGGTCAGGGGGCCTTCGTAGCCGCTCACTTCGGGGTTATAGCCCAGATAGCGGGAAATGGTCAGCAGGTTCTGCACCCCGCCATAAACCCGCAGCGTTTGCAGTTTGGCCCGGCTGACGAGCGACCGGGGCAGGTTGTAGCCGAGCGTAATGTTGCGGATGCGGAAGTAGCTGGCATCCTCTACCCACCGCGACGAAATGGCGTTGGTGTTGCCCGTGGTGCGGCTATTGGCGCGGGGTACTACACCATTGCCAGGGTCCTGGGGCGACCGCCAGCGGTTCAGCACTGTAGTGAGCTGGTTCTGGTTACCCTCCAGATTGTCGATAAAACGCCGGGAAAGGTTTAATATCTGCCCGCCCTGAACGCCCTGCACTACAAGGCCGAGGTCGAAGCCTTTAAAACTGAACGTGTTGGTAATGCCGTAGATAAAATCAGGCTGGTTGTTGCCGATGCTGGTGCGGTCGTTGGCGTCAACGCGGCCATCGCTGTTGACATCGGCAAATTTTGCATCACCGGGGCGGGCATCGGGGAAGCGGGGCGAGGCATCAACATCGGCCTGATCGCGGAAAACTCCGATTTGCCGATAGCCGAAAAAGTTGCCTAATGGCTGTCCAATCAGGGTGATATTGGTTTCGCCAACGCCCGAACCACTGCGAATCGGGTCGCCGGTGGGGCCGAGTGCCAGCACCTTGTTGCGATTAAACGAAATGTTCAGGTCGGTGTTCCAGGTGAAGGCTCCGGTCAGGTTGCGGGTATTGACCGCAAACTCAAACCCTCTATTCTCGACCCTGCCGATGTTCTGCACGGCTGAATTGAAGCCGGTGAGCGTGGGCACCTGCACCGCCAGTAATAAATCGGTGGTCAGTCGGCGGTAATAGTCGGCTACCACAAAAATCCGATTGTTTAGTAGACCGATTTCGGCCCCAATATCTAACTGACGGCTACGTTCCCAACTTAAGCCGGGGTTCGATATCGTGTTGACGGCCAGTCCATTGGCTAACGCATTGCCCAGTACGTAGTTGGAAATGCCAATGAGGGCCAGTGCCGGGTAGTTCGATGTAAAGGCATTGTTGCCGGCCAGCCCATAACTGACTTTTAGTTTTAATTCCGACAATACCCGGTTATTTTTCAGGAACGCTTCTTCCGACACCCGCCAGCCCACCGAAGCTGACGGGAACGTGCCCCAGCGGTTGTCGGCACCAAACCGGCTGCTGCCGTCGCGCCGGATAGACGCGTTCAGGATGTAGCGGTCGGCGAACGAGTAGGTTACGCGGGCAAAGTACGAAGCTAATGACCATTGATCGCGCAGGTTACGGTTGGCGTTCGATCCGACAATCAGCCCCGCGTTAACCGTACGAACCAGGTCATTAGGAAAGTTGGTTGCATCGACCCGTGTCCGTTCAAAGTCGTTTTTCTGGGATTCCATCCCGATGAGTCCGTCGATGCGGTGCTGGGTGCCAACCTGACGGTTGTAATTGAGAACGTGGTTGGTAACCCAGTTGACATTTTGGGAGTTTTCGGCAAAGGCCGAGTTGGCCGTTGGCGGTAAAAGCTGGTTGAGCGGCAGAGCCGAGGTCTGGTAGTTGTTCTGGCGGGCCTGAATGATGTCTCCGCCTACCGTGCCCCGGTACATTAACCCTTTCATGAGCGACAGTTCGAGGTAGGCGTTGCCTAACAGTCGGGTGGTCCGAACCTGGTTGTCAACTTCGGTGATGTTGGCAACCGGGTTGGTGATGCCCGGCCAGTTGTAGGGAGCCGCGTAAAAAGCCTGTGAGTTATAAGTGACTCCATCGGCCTGGAAGATGGGAATGAACGGCGGTAGCGTGAGGGCTGCGTTGATAACTCCGTTGCTGGCCCAGTGACCGTCGGTATTGACCCGGTCTTCGACCGTAAACGACGGGCTGAAACTCAATCCCATCTTCACCACCGAATTAAGTTTGGCGTCAACGTTGGTACGCAGCGTATAACGGTCGATGCCCGACCGCCTGATGATGCCGTCCTGCTTGAGGTAATTCCCCGCTATCAGGAACTGGACTTTATCTGTACCGCCCGACCCCGTTAGCTGATAGTTGCTCATGGGCGCACGCCGAAAAATCAGGTCCTGATAATTATAGCTCGTCAGAGAATTGGGGGCATCGAAATTAACGCTGGGGAATTCTCCGCGCGGGTAGCGGAACCGCTGACCAGCCTGGCGGGCGTTGTTGGGGTCTTCGGTCCGCGAGCCAGTTACCCGTTCTAAGTAGGCGTTGTTGGTCGCTTCTCTCGAAAATTCGGCAAACTGCTGCGCATTCAGTATGTCCATTTTGTGGGTTACTTCCTGAGTGCCGGTGAAGTAATCGAAGTTCAGCCGCATTTGCCCCGATTTTCCCCGTTTTGTAGTGACCATAACGACCCCGTTGGCCCCGCGTGACCCATAAATGGCGGTGGCACTGGCATCTTTTAGCACTTCTATGCTTTCAATATCGCCGGGATTGAGCAGGTTCAAACCGCCCCCGTTGGTAAGGTCGCCCGAATTCACCGGTTGACCGTCGATTACCACCAACGGACCGTTACCGGCACTGATAGAGCCTAAGCCGCGAATTTTGATGGAGGGGCTGTTGCCCGGTGCGCCGGTGTTCTGCTGAATCAGCACACCCGGCAGCCGACCGGTTAAACCTTCCACAATGTTTGGCACGGGCTGGTCTTTTATTTCTTTGGTATTCATA
>VFQR01002604.1_pt1 | contig 11247 bp, 16 predicted proteins | sample 3512321 | NCBI WGS metagenome assembly VFQR01 (sample SAMN10412374, study PRJNA504923) | tailings metagenome | isolation source: Relicate 3 Philex TSF1 revegetated site | place: Philippines: Tuba, Benguet | collected 2017-08-29
TATTTGCCTACTTAGTACTGGCTCTGCAATTGGGTATTGTGGGTATTCCTGAGAAGTTAAACTATAAACCTGGTGTCATCGTACAACCTATTAATCAAGAATCCATTGCTTACCAAGCAGGTATTCGGGAAGGAGATATTATCACCGCCATCAACGGTCAGGAACTCTCCGCTTCTGATAAATCAACTGCTTTGCTGACAAAGGAAATTCAAACTCATCCCAATCAGCAAATCGAACTCAAAATTCAACGCCAAAATCAACAACAATCCCTGAAATTAACACCAAAACTAGGAGCCGATGGCAAAGGTGTAGTAGGTGTGGCACTTAGCCCAAATGCTACAGCAGTTTATCGTCGTCCTAATAGTCCTTTTGAAATTTTTGGCATTGCCGCTAACAGGTTTCAACAATTATTTGTGGGAACACTCAGCGGTTTTGGCCAGTTAATTACCAATTTTCAACAAACTGTAGGACAAGTTTCGGGCCCAGTTAATATTGTCAAAATCGGGGCACAATTGGCTGCTGATAATAGCACAAATTTGTTATCTTTCGCGGCAATTATTAGCATTAATTTGGCAATTATTAACATTTTGCCTTTACCTGCTTTGGATGGCGGACAACTGGCTTTTCTGTTAATTGAAGGTCTGCGCGGTAGACCTGTGCCTGCTCGAATTCAAGAAGGCGTAATGCAAACGGGTTTAGTGCTACTCTTAGGACTAGGGATTTTTCTGATTGTCAAAGAAACTACCCAATTAACTAGTCAATTAGAGTGGGTACAAAAGTTACTCCAGTAAAAGTAGAAAGTGGAGAATTGGCAGTGGGGAGTAGCAAAAAGCAAGTTTTATCTTTAAAGCAACGGGCGGTAGAAATTCTGTTGCGTTTGAAGCGTCTTTATCCAGATGCAACTTGCTCTTTGAACTACTCAACACCAGTGCAGTTGTTGGTGGCAACAATTCTCTCCGCTCAGTGTACTGACGAACGAGTAAATAAAGTGACACCAGCATTATTTAGTCGGTTTCCTGATGCTGAGAGTTTAGCGATCGCCGACTTAGAAGAGTTAGAAAATTTAGTGCGTTCCACAGGATTTTATCGCAATAAAGCCAAGAACATTCAAGCGGCCTGTCGGATGATTGTCACTGAATTTAACTCTGTTGTTCCCAACCAAATGGAACAGTTATTAAAACTTCCAGGCGTGGCGCGGAAAACAGCAAATGTAGTCCTCGCTCACGCTTATGGCATTAATGCTGGCGTGACCGTAGATACTCACGTTAGTCGCCTCAGTCAACGTTTGGGTTTAACTGAGCATACAGACCCCATCCGCATTGAAAAAGATTTAATGCTTTTATTACCGCAACCAGATTGGGAAAATTGGTCAATTCGGCTAATCTATCACGGTCGTGCTATTTGCAAAGCCCGTTCTCCTGTCTGCGTTGCTTGTGAACTTGCCGATTTATGTCCTGCTGCAAATAAGCCAGTGGTTGTAGGGTAAGGAAAGACGCGGGGACGCGGGGAAGGAGAGACGCGGGGATGTTAAGCAAAAATTCCTTTTGCGCGTTCTTACCTCCTCTTTTGTTTGTATTCAAAATCCAAAATGGTATAACCTAGAATTGAAAACAAGACGGTAGAATGGAAAATGCTGTCTTTAAATTAAGTTAGAGAATATATGGCAAAAAAGAGCATGATTGAGCGCGAGAAAAAACGCGCTAAATTGGTAGAAAAGTATGCCCAAAAGCGGGAAGCTCTCTTGGAAGAGTTCAAAAGCACAGAATCTCCCCTTGATAAGCTAGAAATCCATCGGAAAATTCAACAGTTACCCCGTAATAGTGCGCCCAGCCGTCGCCGTAACCGTTGCTGGTTGACTGGTCGTCCTAGAGGTGTTTACCGTGATTTTGGACTGTCTCGGAATGTGCTGCGGGAATGGGCGCATGAAGGTCTTTTACCTGGAGTAGTGAAGTCCAGTTGGTAAAAAGTTATGAGTGATGAGTTATGAGTTATGAATAAAGACAAGCTTAACTTCTAACTTTTAACTCCTAACTACTAACTGTCAGCTGTTATTGACCGCAACACTTATCAATACCCAGACTTTCTAAGAGTAGATCGCTAACGGCGTTGGCGATCGCAAACTCTCCATAAAAACTATTGGAAAAATCATAGGACTGCATCTCTGTGACTATGGCGATAACCAGAGAACCAAGGTCGTTTTCTCCTTCCATTCGTTGGCGCACAAAAATCTGTGCGGCTCGTTGAGCAATTTTTTGGTTAACTGCTTCTGGGATAAATTCTGTATCTAGCCACCGCAACAGACGTTCTCGCAACCATTCACCTTCGAGTTGCGGATTTTGAGGGCGTGGTAGGGTAATTGCTGGAATTGGTTCAGTCATATTTTTTAAACGCAAAGGAACGCTAAGGAAATCGCAGAGGAACGCAGAGAATGACTGCTAGTATCAAATTGCGTTCTTTTTGTATTTTTGATATTTATGCAATATGATATCCCTGCTATTGTTCAAGGTTATGCTCAAGGCTATTTTCTCATGGCTGATGAGAGCGATCGCCTGAATTGGTACGGAAGTCGCGATCGGACTTTCATACCCTTGGATGAGAGGTTTCGCTACCCCAAGTCTTTGCAGCGCGTTCTCAATCAAGAACGCTTTAGTGTGGCGATTAATCGAGATTTCCAAGCTGTGGTGGCTGGCTGTGCTAACCGCGAAGTCACTTGGATTTCACCAGAATTGCAAGAGATTTACTGGCTACTTTACCAGAGTGGTTATGCTTATAGTTTTGAAACTTGGCAAGGTGACGAACTAGCCGGGGGAATTTTGGGAATTGTGATTGGCGGTGCTTTTATTGGCGAGTCAATGTTTTATCGGATTCCTAATGGTTCAAAGGTAGCGATGGTTAAGTTGGTAGAAAGATTGCGCCAGAGGAAATTTGTCTTTTTTGATGCCCAAATGATGAATCCCCATTTGGAAAGATTTGGTGCTTATCGAGTTGGGGATGAAGAATATCAAGGTTTACTTAAGAAAGCATTGCAGCGTCGTTGTTATTTAGTATGAAGGATGCCAATATTCTTAATTGAGCTTTTATTTATTATTTATAGTGTAAAGTGTAGTACTTGATTTAAAGTCAACCGCCCACCCGAACCAAAACCTTTCTTGGTAAAATCGATTCTTGGCATCTGTGACGCAGTGTTAAGTTAATAGATCATCACTGCACTAAGCCAGAAGTAGACCGAATGATGCGTGAAGCATCAGATGTCGGTGCAGACTCCGCTATCTTGCCTGGATTTAACTTAGATGATGCAGACCGAGATGCATTGGCACGATATCGGCGATTGGATCAAACCCTTCACCCCGGAGAACCACGTAATACCTATGATGATCTCCGCTTTATGACAGCAATTGGTGGCTATGCTCGTGATAGAGGAACAGGAAAAGAGGGCTTGACTGTTGCAGGATTGCTTTTACTAGGAACCGATCAAGCTATTCGGGAGTGGCGATCGCGTCATATTATTGACTACAGAATGATATTAACTGAAGATGACCCTGATAAGCGTTGGGATGATCGCGTTCCGTGGGAAGGAAATTTGTTCGGTGCTTTTGAAAATATCTATCTTCGTTTAACATCAGGTCTAACTACTGCCTTTACTTCTAGTATAAAAGTAGATAAAATTCATGCCCAGGAAAATTCGGGAGTTAAAAGCCCAGATTTCACGTGAAGGATTCGTTTATCTGCCTAAGCGTGGCAAAGGTAGTCATGAACGTTGGCGACATCCTTTGCTCAAAAAAACATTAACAATTTCGGGAAAGGATGGAGATGATGTGCCAGTGTACCTGGAAAAGCAGTTAGGAAAGTTATTAACTGAACTGCAAGAGTTAAGAGAGGACGAGAATTCATGAATCAATACAGTATGATTATTCAATGGTCTAATGAAGATCAGCTTTTTCTAGTCACTATTCCAGAGTTTAGCGATCGCGTTATTATGCCCTGCACTTACGGCAAAACTCGTGAGGAAGCTATTCGTAATGGCGAAGAAGTGATTGAAATGTACTTGGAAGCTTGGCAAGTAGAAGGTGAATCTATACCAAAACCCAGCACGGTGCAAATTGCCTAATTATTATTCTAAAATCTTTGAATTTGCACAGTAAGTGTTGACTGGTTATATGGATTTTGCAAATTGTGGAAGTGTTGATTAAGCAGTATAATTACTTTCAAATGGATAGAGCGATCGCCAGTTTATATATTAAGACTATTCTCAGTAAACAGCACAACTACAATCACTCCAGCAACCAGCTAAATAAACCTTCTACTGTTAAGCTGAAATCTTGAGCAAACTCTGGGACTGGTAACTTTGCTTCTAATTCTTCGTAAACATTAGTTGCTTGGTTTGGCAAGTAAACAAACACAGATTTTTCTTTAGGATCTATCAACCATCCCATCTGAGTTCCATACTTGAGACAATGCAAAATATTTTTGATAACTTTAGTTTGACTTTGGTCAGGAGATAAAATTTCAATTGTCCAATCTGGGGCAATTGAGAAGACGTTAGCAATTCCACCATTTTCTTGACGAGGAATTCTCTCCCACATAAATACAGAAATGTCAGGCACAATCGAGCGATTTCCAAATGTACAGCGAAGTTCGCAGAAAGCGCGTGCAATTTTTTGGGGCTTTACGATTAAATTAATTGCTGGTGCTAACTCAGTTTGAATTGCGCTGTGTTCTCCTTGTGGCCTTGGTTTTTGGATGATACGCCCATCAATATATTCACTTGCAGGTTTTGTCTCTGGTAAATTTAGGAATTGTTGGAGGGTAAGAAGTTTAGTAGGGATTTGTACCATTTAAGGTTTCCTTACACCCTTTGTTCGGTAACTAATGTCAGACTAACCCATTCGCCTTTGTCGTTATAGCTGCGAATCATTCGCTGGCGGAGATTTGGCTGGATTAACCAACCGGCTTCTAAAAATAAAGGTTGACGCAGTTGCACTTTGAGTGGTGAAGTTGCAGAACTGCCATCAGGTAGGAATAATACTTGTATCTGCTTTTCGGGATTTTCGTCAAAGAGAACAATGGAACCTTTGATGGTAGCAGTTGAAGTAAGTGTGCGTTCTGCAAAAGAAGTACTTTGAATTAATCGTCCAGCGTTATCTAATTGTAATTTGAGAGTTGTAGAGTAAGTATCAGGCGATCGCAAATCTCGATATATTGTCACTGCCTCACCTTGCCATTCTCCCAGCAAATCATTTAACTGCAAAGGTGGACGTTCTGCTGCTGGGGTTCCGGCTAGATGTTCTCGAATTAGAGTTAATCCACTGAGATTACCTGTTCTATCAAATAATTGCACCAGACGCAAGCGGCGATTTTCATGGACAAAAGCCAGTTCCCCACCAAATTCAGAAAACGGCCCAATCTGAATTAAACCTTCAGAAAACGAACCATTTTCAAAAAACAGCAAACCTCCCCCCACAGAATTAAATTCTCTAACTAAATCTCGTCCAGAACGAGTTAGAGTCAGGCGCACTGTTTGGCTACCGTTTAATTTTTCCAGAGAAAGACGGCTAGGAGTATCGTTAACAAGCGTACCTTGGGGAGAAAAATTCGTGAATGAACCTTCCCAAACACCGAGATTTTCTAAAAAACATTCCCATTGCGATTTCATAGCAATTTCACCCTTTCTCCTTTACCCATGCCCCATGCCTATCTTTTCGCAAAACATCTGACAGCAAATAAGCTTCCCATTAATCCTACCGTGCCACCGAAGCTCAAGAGAATTAGGGGCAATAATAAAATTTGGGCTGGAGTGAGTTGTATGCCGTTGGTGATTACTTGGATAAACTCTGGTTGATTGGCTAGCAATTTACCGAGAAACTGTTGAATTAGAGAAATGAAACTCCAAGCGATCGCACCACCAACGAAACCAAAGGTAATTCCTTGTAAAATGAACGGCAGGTAAATCCAAACAGAAGTTGCTCCCACAAGTTGCATAATTTCAATTTCCTGGCGTCGCGCCATGACAATCAAGCGAATTGTGGTAGTAGTCACAGCGATCGCTGTTACAGTCAAAATAATCGTAATTGTTAATGTAATCCAGTTCAAACCCCGGTGCAGCTGGGCAATGCGTTTAACTGCTTCATCGATATACTGCACCGTATCAACTCCCTGTAACTTAGCCAGTTGGGTTGCTAAAGTTGGCACAACTTGAGAGTTACGTGCTTTCACTTTAATCTCATCAACCAAAGGATTCTCCCCTAGCTGCTGGGTAACACCTTCAATATCAGAAATTTTCATTTCCTTAACTAACTTAGTCCAGGCTTCCTCCTTAGTAATAGTTTGTATCGCTGCTACCTCTGGGATTTTTGCTATCAACGGCTCAATGCTTTGGCCTTGCATATCCGGTTCGAGATAAACTGATACTTCTAGCTGGCTACCGAACTGATAGAGAAGCTTTTCTACTTGCCAAGAGGTTTGCAAACTCAAACCGAATAAAAATAACAATACCGTCACAGTACTGACAGCTGCCCAATTCATCCAACCCCCCCGGAGTAAGCCGAGAAAAGTTTCTTTGAGCAGATAGTCAAGTTTCGTGAGAGATTTCAACACAAATTACCCCAGGCAAAAATTCAGAATTCAGAATTCAGAATTCAGGAGTCAGAATGGGCTTTTCTACGAGACGCTACCGCGTAGCTTGCTTCCCCGTAGGGGTACGCCCCCCTGCGCTTACAGAATTCAGAATTTATAATTGATAACTCACAATTCAGAATTCAGCACTCCCCACCTCCCCATCTCCCCACCTCCCCATCTATCTCCCCACTCCCCACTCCCCAGCTTGATAGAATTAAGGTAGTAGGAATTTTCACCATCTAGCCATCAAGACTCATGCCTTCTGAAATTGCTGTCGAGAAAAAAAAATTAAAAAATCCGCCTTTGGAGCTTCATTATTTAGGCGATCGCGTGCTGCGTCAAGCTGCAAAGCGCATTTCTAAAGTTGATGACGAACTCCGCCAAATAGTGCGCGAAATGCTGCAAACTATGTACAGTAAAGATGGTATTGGTTTGGCTGCACCCCAAGTGGGAATTCACAAACAATTAATTGTCATTGACCTGGAACCAGATAACGCAGCGAATCAACCCTTGGTGTTGATTAACCCCGTAATCAAACAGGTGAGCCGTGACATCTCCGTTGCCCAAGAAGGGTGTTTAAGTATTCCCAATGTATATCTGGATGTAAAGCGCCCTGAAGTGGTGGAAATCGCCTATAAAGACGAGTATGGTCGTCCCCAAACTTTAAAAGCCAATGACCTCCTTGGACGCTGCATTCAGCATGAAATGGATCACCTCAATGGAGTAGTATTTGTAGACCGTGTGGAAAACTCCTTGACTTTGGCCCAAGAGCTGTCTAAGAATGGCTTCTCGTATCAAGCGGTGAAACCAGTAGCATAGGGGGCTAGTAGTGTATTTAACTCCAAAAAGCGGTTTGTTTCTGGGTGGTTGTTGCATAAGTGCGATCGCGGCGGTGGGTTCGATTTTTGAACTCAGTTACGGACAACCAGATTTCGGTGTCACAACCACAGCAATTATCCTCGCATTAAGCATTCCACTCACAGGTTTATTTTTCTTTGCCGCAGTGAGGGACGCAAGGGCTAACATGAAATAAGCATCAGGTACATAAAAAAGGTAAACGGATGAACTAAGAATACTCAATTCATCCTTTTACCTTTTATTTTTGTTCTGTATCTTCTACTGCTCCTAAGGCTTTGAGCGTCATTAACTGTGGTGGGGTTAAGCCTGTGACTCCAAAATTTTTGCGACGCTAAAAACCTTGGATTCTTGCATCTAGTGGTCTGCCAACCCAAAAATGTTAGGTGGAGGTTGGGTAAAGGTTAAAGGGAAAAGGCTAAGGGATAAAAAACCTTTTCCCTTTCCCCCTTCCCCTTTGCCCTTTAAAGAGCCAAGTCACGAAAGCGAACTTGGTGGTCTGCTAACCCAAAAATGCGCTTCTTTCGGGCTATTTAAAGGTGAAGGGGTAAAGGATAAGGGATTTAAAACCTTTCCCCTTTCCCCTTTAAAGAGCGAACTACTAGTTAACTACGAGGTACAATCGAACAGAGATAGCTGCACATACTCTGCTCTCCTTGGAACTGCATTCATCAAGTTTGGGAGGCTTGCCAATGACCCCACCCGACATATAGAAGGATGCTATCAACTACCACTCAACTACTACGACTTTCTCAAGGACAACTCAACTTACTAGAAGCTTGTCCGCGTAAATTCCAACACACTTACTTAGAACAACTCAATTCCCCTGCAAATCCCGAACACGAGGAACGGCAAACTTTGGGTAGCCGCTTTCACCTGCTGATGCAGCAGCGAGAAATGGGCTTACCAATTGATAGTATTCTCCAAGCAGATCCTCAATTGCAAAGGTGGATGGCTGGTTTTACAGATGCAGCCCCAGAAATTTTAATGTCTGCAACAGACAATCAAACTTTTCGTGAAAGCGAACATTACCGCACTCTGCAAATTCAAAACTATTTGTTGACGGTTGTCTATGATTTATTGATTGCAGATAACCAACAAGCACAAATTCTCGATTGGAAGACTTATCCGAAACCACTTCATAAGCGCAAGTTAGAATCTAATTGGCAAACACGCCTTTATATGTATGTTTTGGCTGAAACTAGCGTTTATTCACCAGAAAATATTTCCATGACTTACTGGTTTGTTCAATCTGAAGGTAAACCGCAAAATATTAAATTTACTTACAATGCTGCTCAACATCTAAAAACAGCAAAGAAGCTTAAGCAGCTGTTAAATCAGTTAACTGATTGGTTGGAGGATTACCAAAATAACATACAGTTTCCCCAAGTGCCGGAGGGCAGTAAAATTTGTGATTATTGTACCTTTTCCAAGCGGTGCGATCGCACAACAGTCACTGAAGAAACTGCGAATGAATCTTTGCTGAATCTTGAGAGCATTCAAGAAGTTTCACTTTGATTTTATCCACACCCAAGGGATTTAGTCATCCGATAGATGTAGATTTACGAGAAATATTGAATGCTATTTTCTATGTGCAATGGACTTCTTGCATAAGTCGGGAAAAGGGTAAGGGGAAAGGGGGAAAGGTTTGGTATTTTCCCTTTCCCCTTTAACCCCTTCGGGGTTCGCCAGTCGCTCATGGGGGAAACCCCCAAGACCGCGCTGGCTCACCTTTTCCCTTTGACCACAAGAGTCCAAAAAGCACTTTTGCACTCTTACTCCATAAGCTGCGCTCACAAGGAACAATAAAAATCAATATTCTCATACCCAATGCCCAATGCCCTATTTTTAAGGCAGGTCTAATGTACCGGATATCGGTCTACATACAACTGTCTATAGCTACTTTCCCAAATAGCATTTAATCCTGCTGGTGAGCAAATTTATAAGCACCCCAAAGAGAAAGAGCGATGGCGGCTGCTAACAAAATCGGTATGCTATACCAAGGAAACTGAGACAAGGGTAAATGAGCAGCCGCACGTAGTCCGATGCTGGCGTAGGTTAAGGGTAACAAGTAAACTACTACTTTCAGGGCTGCTGGTAATGTACCAGGGTCAAAAAAGGTCGCTCCTAAAAAAGACATGGGGATAATTATAAAGTTATTGTAGAGTCCTACTGATTCGAGCGATCGCACACTCAATCCCACAATCACTCCCAACCCTGCAAATACAGCACAATTGAGTACAAGTAAAACTAAAAATAGCGGATTCAAAAAATTCCAATTTCCAGTCAACAGTACCGCTACTAAAATCACCGAACCTGATGTCATCAACCCCCGCACTACTCCCGCCAACATTTTGCCGATGTGTAATGCTAACGGATGTATAGGAGTTAACAATAATTCCTCGAAAGTTTTACTAAATAATCTGTCTCCACAAATGGAAAATGTCGTCCCCCCAAAGCTAATTGTCATTGACGACAGCGCTACCATACCTGGTAATATAAATTCCAAATAGTTGTGATAGTTACCACTAATTCCTGAGCCTGGTTTGATGGAACTACCCAAACCTAAACCAAAAGCTAAAATATATATCAGTGGAGATATTAACCCTGATGCAGCAACTTGCACAACTCTAGCACGTAAATCTAGCCAATCTCCCCAAAAAATAGTTAGACTATCAGTTAGGAGAATTTGAAATTGCGAAGTTTTGAAGCTCTTGCCCGATAGTAAGGCTTTTTGAAATTTCACTTGCTTTGAGTTAGGTATTGAAATTGTATTCAAAGTTAATTTACATTGTTTGAGACATCAAATACTAGGGGTGATAAAAATATCTGCATCGAAAAATATGTCATGAAAATAATTTATCCAAATTTATAGATAAGATTACTAGCTAGTTAATGTAAATTGGAACTGTCACCAACTAACCTTGAAATTGCGTTCAGAAATTTAAATAAGACTTACGCAAAATCATGAAAAAACTAACCGCAAAGGACGCATTCGCGCAGCGTCTCGTCAGAGAAGGACACAAAGGGATAAGAATTTCAGAGAGTTATTGCGTAAGTCCTGTTAAATAATCTGCTATTGTTGTCATTTAAGAAGAAAATTTTCACAAACTCCCACACAATTACAGTTAAAACTAGGCATACTGAAAGAGGTAGAAAAATTTAGACTACTCCTGCTCAATTGACGTGAAGGTGATTAAGCAACAATGAGACGTAAATCGACTGGTAGATCGGCTACTACTTCTAGACCCTCTAATTTTCAATCCCCGATGTTTAACCTCTTCACTATCGCAATTATGGGAGGGGTATTGATTTTGGGAATTGGAATCGGCATTGCTTTTAGTTCTACAACCACATTGGCACCATCAAATGTCGCTTCTCGTGAATTTATTGATACCAAAGCACCGAACCCTGAGATCTGCGTGCAGTATGGAGCCAGTGCTATGGTGATGGACGCTAGGTTGTTCGTAACTCTCAACCCCTTCAATGTCTATGTTTCTCAGCCGAGTATGCGTCCTGGATGTGTTATCAGACAAAATAACTGGGCAATTTTAGAGCAGCGTCGCTTGGTGACATCTGAACAGGTAAGGGATTGTAAGAATCGCTTAAATACCTTTGGTTTTACAGGTAATTTGGATAGTGATAACCCTGATATTAGATGCATATATCAAAATGAAGCTGCTCAAAACTTCTTCACAGCTCAACCAGGAGCAGTGGGAACACCCCAGGAAACCGATAGATTTTAGATTTGGGTATGGGGAGTGTTGACTGGTAGCA
>VFQR01002605.1_pt1 | contig 11244 bp, 8 predicted proteins | sample 3512321 | NCBI WGS metagenome assembly VFQR01 (sample SAMN10412374, study PRJNA504923) | tailings metagenome | isolation source: Relicate 3 Philex TSF1 revegetated site | place: Philippines: Tuba, Benguet | collected 2017-08-29
GGAAGTCGTCGATCTGCTTGGCCAGCTCCTGGAAGGTGGTGCTGGTGGTGCGGCCACAGCCCGGGCAGGCCGTGACGCTGGGGTTGAAGTGCCGCAAGCCCAGGGCCTGCAGGATCTCCAGCGCCACCACCACCTCTTGTGTGCGCGCCTCGCCCGGCTGCGGCGTGAGGCTGACGCGGATGGTGTCGCCAATGCCCTCCTGAGCCAGGATGCCCAGCGCGACGGAGGAAGCCACCGTGCCCTTGGTACCCATGCCGGCCTCGGTCAGGCCCAGGTGCAGCGCGTAGTCGCAGCGGCGGGCCAGCTCGCGGTAGACCGAGATCAGGTCCTGCACGCCGCTGACCTTGCAGCTGATGATGATGTTGTCGGGGTTGTAGCCGAGCTCGCGCGCATAGGCCGCCGAGGTCAGCGCCGATTCAACAAGCGCCTGGTACATGACTGGCTTGGCGCCCCAGGGCTGGGCGCGGCGGGCGTTCTCGTCCATGAACTGCGCGAGCAGCTCCTGGTCGAGGCTGCCCCAGTTGACGCCGATGCGCACGACCTTGTCGTACTTCATGGCCGCTTCGATCATCTGGGCGAACTGCTTGTCCTTCTTCTCGCCCTTGCCGACGTTGCCGGGGTTGATGCGGTACTTGGACAGCGCCTGGGCCATGGCCGGGTACTCGGTCAGCAGGCGGTGGCCGTTGTAGTGGAAGTCGCCCACCAGCGGCACATCGATGCCCATGCGGTCGAGCTGCTCGCGGATGTAGGGCACCTGCTCGGCGGCCTCGGGCGTGTTGACCGTGATACGCACCATCTCCGAGCCGGCAATCGCCAGCTCCTTGACCTGGATGGCAGTGCCGATGGCATCCACCGTGTCGGTGTTGGTCATCGACTGCACGCGCACCGGGGCGTCGCCGCCGATGGTCACGACGCGATTCCCCCAGACAACGCGCGCCTGGCGGCTCTTGCGCGGCGCGGGCGCCGCCTCGGGGATGATCCATTCGCTCATCAATTCAACTCCAGTCGAGCGACGTTGTTGTTGCCGCGGGCGGCCAGGTCGACGGCAGCGCCGCGCCACTCCACGCGCGTGCCGCGCACATTGCCGACGCGCACCTTGTACGGCGCCGCGCCGCTGAACTCCTGCTGTTCGCCTTCACGCAGCACGCGGGACAGCAGCACCTGGCCCTGGGCATCCGCCACCTCGATCCAGGTCTCGGCCGTGGCCGTCAGGCGCAGGGTGCTGCCGCTGGTGGCGGTGATCGTGGGCTTGGGCGAGGACGCCGCGGCCACGGCGGGCGGCGGCGGCACGTCGCGCACCTGCAAAGGCGCGGAAGCCACCGGCAGCGGGCCGGGCGCGGAAGCCGTCGCCACCGGCATGGGCACTGTCGACGCGGCGCTGGCGGCCGGCAGAGAGGCGGCGGGCGCCGGGACAAACTCCGACGGCACGCTGGCGGCGGTGGTCACCACGATGCTGGATGCCGCAGCGCCAGGCGCTGCCAGCGAGGCTTCCCGATCGGCAATCCAGCCGGCGGGCATCCAGTACACCGCTGCCGCAGCAAGCAGCAGCAGGGCCGGCCCCCACACCACCGGGCGAGCGAGCACGGCAAGACCGGAGCCGTCCATGGCGCTGCCGGCGTTGCGTTCGCGGAAGGGCTGGTTCAGGCCCTGGCGCACATCCAGACCCAGCTCACTGGTGCGAGGCAGCAGGGCCAGCACGGGCGCGGGGTCGACCTTGAGCGCGCGGCACATGGCCGTGGCCAAGGCGCGGGCGAAGGTCGCGTCGGGCAACTGGTCGAAGCGGTCGGCCTCCAGGGCCTCCAGCTTGGCCTGGGGCACCTTGAGCATGACGGCCAGCGCTGCGATGTGCAGGCCGCGCTGCTGGCGGACGTTGCGCAGCCACGCGCCGGCACTGGTGGCCGCTGGCGGGTTGCGTCCCTCGGACATGGATTCCATCGTCTGGTCGTTCTTGTTATGGGGCGCCATGCGGCTCAGTCTTCGAAGCGGCCGGTGTCCAGCAGCTGGGTCTCGGGCGACTGCGGATGCTTGCGGCGCAGTTGCAGGGACAGATCGTCCACCGCGCTGGTATTGCCGGTCTTGCGCTCGATGCGCAGCTGCAACCACAGGCTCTGGGCATTGGCCTGATCCGGCTGGCTGTTCACCCGCTTCACGTAGAAGCGGGCGCGCTCGTACTCGGCGTTGCGGTAGAGCACTTCGGACAGGTTGACCGCGATGACGGGGCTGGCCGGGTCGAGTTCGAAGGCACGCAGCAGCGTCTTCTCGGCCACCAGCAAGCGACCGGAACGTGCCTCACAAACCCCCTTGGCGAGCAGCGTGCGGGCGGGCGCGCGGTAGCTGGGCTGGGAGAGGGCCTGGTCGAACAAGGCATCGGCCGTCTGCCAGCGCTGCTGCTGGCACATGAACCAGCCGTAGTTGTGCAAGGTGTCGGGGTCGCCGGGGTAAACGGCCAGGGCACGACGAAACGCCTCTTCGGCCAGCTGGCTGTCGCCCATGGCGGCGTAGATCAGGCCGCGCAGGTTGACGGCTTCCCGCATGTCGGGCTTGGCCTGCAGCGCGAGCTTGAGCTCGTCCAGCGCCGTGTTGAGCTGCCCGCGGGAAAAGTAGCCCTGGGCCAGCTCCAGGCGAATGGCCGCCCGGCGGTCGCCATCGGTCTGGTCGGAATCGGTCTTGATCTCCCGGTTGGCACTGGGGCCGGTGCCGGCGCAAGCGGCCAGCAGGAGAGCAGTGAGTGCGATCGTCAGGGTAGGCAGCAGGCGCTTCATCAAATCCTCGAGGGGTGGCTTCACCCGGATTTGGCCACCGTCACCGGGGCCCTGACCATGCGGATATGCGCGCGGGTGCGGTCCTGCACCTCACCCGCCAACTGGCCGCAAGCGGCATCGATGTCGTCACCGCGTGTCTTGCGCACGGTGGTGACGATGCCGGCCTGGATCAGCACCTCGGCAAAGGCCTGCACCCGCGCGTTGGTGCTGCGCGTGAGGCCCGACGCCGGGAAGGGGTTGAACGGGATGAGATTGAGCTTGCAGCTCACCTTGTTCCTGAGCAGCCGCACCAGCTCCATCGCCTGCTCGGGCGAATCGTTCACCTCTTGCAGCATGCAGTACTCGAAGGTGATGAAGTCGCGCGGCGCCTTCTCGAGATAGCGGTTGCAGGCCGCCAGCAGTTCGTCGATCGGGTACTTCTTGTTCAGCGGCACGAGCTGGTCGCGCAGGGGGTCGGTCGGCGCGTGCAGGCTCACCGCCAGCGCCACCGGGCAGTCCTCGCGCAGCCGGTCGATCATGGGCACCACGCCCGAGGTGGACACCGTCACCCGGCGGCGGCTCAGGCCGTAGCCGTGGTCGTCCAGCATGGTCTTGAGCGCCGGGACAAGCTGGTCGTAGTTCTGCAGCGGCTCGCCCATGCCCATCATCACCACGTTGGAGATGACGCGCTCGGTGGTGTTCTGGCGCCGGCGCAGGTTGTGCTCGGCAAACCAGAGCTGGGCCACGATCTCAGCCGTGGTCAGGTTGCGGCTGAAGCCTTGATGGCCGGTCGAGCAGAAGCGGCAGCCCACGGCACAGCCGGCCTGGCTGGACACGCACAGCGTGCCCCGGTCGTCTTCGGGGATGAACACGGCCTCGACGGCATTGCCCGCGCCGACATCGAACAGCCACTTGATGGTGCCGTCCGCGGAGACATGCTCGGAGATGACGTCCAGCCCCCGGATGACCGCGCGGCCGGCGAGCTTCTCGCGCAGGGACTTGGCAAGGTCGGACATCTGATCGAAGTCCGACGCGCCCTTTTGGTGGATCCAGCGGAAGAGCTGGGTCGCACGGAATTTCTTTTCGCCCAGTTGCTCGCAGTAGGCGGCCAGGCCTGGCAGATCGAAACCGAGCAGGTTGACCGCTTGCATACGAACTTCCTGGGCCGGGGTCACCGACCCCGTTAGGGGATCAACGACCAGCGTAGACGTTCATGCCGGGGAAGAAGAAGGCCACTTCAGCAGCGGCCGTCTCGGCGGCGTCGGAGCCGTGCACGGCGTTGGCGTCGATGCTGTCAGCGAAGTCGGCGCGGATGGTACCCTTCTCGGCCTTCTTGGGGTCGGTCGCGCCCATCAGGTCGCGGTTCTTCAGGATGGCACCTTCGCCTTGCAGCGCCTGGATCATCACCGGGCCGCTGATCATGAAGTTGACCAGGTCGTTGAAGAAGGGGCGGGCCTTGTGGACGGCGTAGAAGGCTTCAGCCTCGCCACGCGACAGGTGCACCATCTTGGCGGCCACGATCTTCAGACCGGCGGCTTCGAAGCGGGCATAGATCTGGCCGATGACGTTCTTCGCCACGGCATCGGGCTTGATGATGGACAGGGTGGTTTCGATCGCCATGGTGTTCTCCTGGAGGGGCGTATTGGACAAAGCCTGCGATTGTAGCGGGCAGGGATGACCCTAATCGGTCATCCCGCGAGGATCAACGGTTGCGGCCGCCAAAGCCGCCGCCCGAGCGGCCACCGCCGCCCTTGCCGCCCCGCCCGCCGCCGCCACCGCCGCGGCGCAGGAAGGCGTCACCGCCGATGTAACCGACCGAGGTCTGCATCGGGTCCGGCTCGCGCGGGCCGCCGCCCTTGTTGCCGCCCTTGCCCGGCTTGCTGCCGCCATAGGGGCTGCTGCCGCCGGCACCGAAGCCCTGAGGCAGACCACGCTTGCCGCCCGTGGCGTGGCGGCGGTCGAAGGTCTGCTCCAGCGGATTGATGTGGTGGGGGATGAAGTCGTCATCCTCCTCGTCGTCATCCCGGCGCGGGGCGCGTTCTTCGCGCTGCATGCGCGGCTGCTGCGGCTCGGGTGGACGGCTCGGGCGCGGGCCCACGCCGCTGTGGCGGTCATCGGAGCGACGCTTGTTGCGGTCGCCCTTGCCCCCCTGCCCTTGCTGCTGGCCCTTGCCCTGCGGCTGGCACTGGCCGGCCTGGCCATTGTGGGAACCATGGCCGGCCAGGCGGCGGATGACGCGAACGTCGTCGTCGCCCAGTTCGACCCACACGCCGCGCTTGAGGCCGCGCGGCAGCACCACGGTGCCGTAGCGGATGCGGATCAGGCGACTCACCACCATGCCGACCGCCTCGAACAGCTTGCGCACCTCGCGGTTGCGGCCTTCGGTGATGACGACGCGGTACCAGCGGTTGGCGCCTTCGCCGCCGCCGTCCTCGATGCTCTTGAACGACGCCGTCTGGCCGTCCACGTTCACACCTTCGAGCAGCTTGCTGCGTTGCTCGTCGGACAGCGAGCCCAGCACTCGCGCCGCGTATTCACGCTCGACGCCGAAGCGCGGATGCATCAGCTGGTTGGCCAGTTCGCCCGAATTGGTGAAGAGCAGCAGGCCCTCGGTGTTGATGTCCAGGCGGCCGACGGATTGCCACTTCTGGCCCTGCACGCGCGGCAGCGTGCGGAAGACGGTCGGCCGGCCTTCGGGGTCGTTGAAGGTCGAGACTTCGCCGGTGGGCTTGTGGTACGCCAGGATGCGCGGGTTGGGCGGAGAGATGCGCACACGGACTTCCTTGCCGTTCACACGCACCTTGTCGCCGAAGGAAATGCGCTGGCCGACGTGAGCGACCTCGCCATTCACTTCGATCTTGCCCTCGGCGATCCATTCCTCGATGTCGCGGCGGGAGCCGATGCCGGACTGGGCCAGCACCTTCTGCAGCTTGGGGGCATCGGCGTCCGGGGCCAGCACGCGCTTGCCTTCACCTTCCTCGCCCTCGGCCGAGGCTTCAGCCGGTTCCGGCGCCAGCACGGGCGGCTCGGCAGCCGGACCTTCGGACTCGGCATCCAGCGTGCCCGACAGCACGTCGGCAAAGCGGGCGCCGGCAGCCTCGACCAGCTCGGGTGCCAGCACCGGGCCGGCCAGCTCGCCGCCGGCAGTGCCCTGCGCGGCCGCCTGGCGCTCGGCGCGTTCCTTGCGGTTGCGGCGGCGGTTGCGGCCGCGCCCCCCCCGTTCGCCGTCTTCGCCGCCGGCATCGCTGCCGCCGTCGCCGTCAGCGTCGGCGTCGCCATCGTCATTGCTGTCGACCCGGGCGCCCCCCTCGGCCGCCGCGATCGGCGCGGGTGCAGGCGAAGCGGGCACCTCCGGGGCCAGCGTGAACAGCGGCAAGGGCGCCGGTGCCTCCGCCGGCGTCGGGCCTTGCGCTTCGGCAGCGGCGGCGGTCTTGCGCGGTGCGCGCTTGCGCGCCGGGGCCGGTGCTGCGGACTCAGCGGCTTCGGCTGCCGGCGCGGCTTGCGCGGCGACTTCGGCGACCGCCTCAGCGGCGGGGTCGACCTTGCGGCGGGCGCGCTTGGCGGGCACCGGTGCCTCGACCGCAGCCGACGCTTCGGCAGGGGCTTCGGCGGCGGCCTCGGCGACCGCGGCCTTCGTCGTGCGACGGCGCTTGGGCGCCGCAGGCGCCTCGGCGTCGGCAGCGTTGGGCAGGGGCTTGTCTTGATCAGCTGCGTCGTTCATGCGGATTCAGGCTGGGTTGCAGGGGGCGGATCATTCAGATCGGTCGGGGGGGAGCGCAGGCGTGCCGTCAGCACCGAACAGGCTGCTGGAGGGCACGGGCGGGGCCGCGTGAGATGCGGTCTGCGGCGCCGGCTCAGGCGCGCTGGCCGGCGTAGGTTCAACAAGGGGTTCGTTCACGGCGGCAGGCACTGCCGCTTCGGATGTCTGCGCGGTCGCTGCGTCTTCCAGCACCGCTTCAGGAGCGGCAGCGTCAGAGGCCACGGCCTCCACGGTGACGGGCGCCGGGGCAGCTTGTTCGTCCACGGGCGGCTCGGTCGAAGGCGTCTCGGTGGCGCCCGTGGCCGCCTGCTGGGCTGGCGCAGCGTCGTCGGCCACGGCCTCAGGCTCCTCGGCGTCGAGCAGTTGGCCCTGCAGCGCCTCGAAGGCCGGCGGCTCGCTGCCCACCTCCAGTGCGGGGAGCTGCTCAAGGCTGGCCAGGCCCAGGTCGTCAAGGAAGGCCTTGGTCGTCGCGTACAGCGCGGGCCGGCCCGGGGTTTCGCGGTGACCGATGGCCTCGACCCAGCCGCGGTCCTCGAGCTGCTTGATGATCTGACTGGCGACGACGACGCCGCGAATGTCTTCGATGTCGCCTCGCGTCACCGGCTGCCGGTAGGCAATGATGGCCAGCGTCTCCATGACCGCACGCGAGTAGCGCGGCGGCTTCTCGGGGTGCAGGCGATCGAGGTACTCGCGCATCTCCGGCCGGCTCTGGAAGCGCCAGCCGGACGCGATGGCCACCAGCTCCACGCCGCGGCCCTCCCAGTCACGGCTGAGCTCGTCGAGCAGGCTGCGCAGGGTATCGGCGCCGAGTTCGTCGGCGAACAGGCTGCGCAGCTCGCGAAGCGTCAACGGCTGCGAGGCACAGATCAGCGCGGTCTCGAGGACGCGCTTGGCATCCTGGGTATTCATGAACGCAATTGCGCCCTCAATCAGGCCAAGTCTGGCAATCCGCCTGGGCTTCGGCGCTCCCAGCGCTCGTCAAGCCATGCAGACGGGGTCGGTCCGCGCGTCGTCGAGGGGCTCATCAGCCGGCCAGCGGGACGCTTACGGGGTGGTTGACCGGCGGGCGGAAGAACTGCAGACCGCGCGGGTCGCGCCTCAAACGGCGCGCTGGCTGCCACGACAACCGGGGCGCATTGTAGCCCGCTCAATCAGGCAGGTCCGAAGCGCCGATCCCGGCCCAGGCCGAGGCCATGTCGGCAGGCAGCGGCGCGCGCAGGCTGAGCGCCTCCCCCGTGACGGGATGGGTGAAGCCCAACCGCGCCGCGTGCAGCGCCTGCCGCACGAGGCCCAGGGCCGGCGCGCCGCCGTACAAGGCATCGGCCAGCAGCGGATGGCCGCGGTGGGTCAGGTGCACGCGGATCTGGTGGGTGCGACCGGTGTGCAGCACGCAATGCACCGCGCTCACTGCCCGCCCCTGCACCTCGCCCACGCCCAGCGGATAGACATCGGTGCGGGCCGGCTTGCCGAGGTTGGCGGGGGCCACGGCCATCTTGACGCGCGATACCGGGTCGCGTCGCAAGGCCTGCTCGACGGTCAAGGGCTCCTCGACGCGGCCCCAGGTGAGCGCCAGATACTCTCGGTGCACCTCGCGGGCGGCGATCTGGCGGGTCAGCGCGGTCACGGCTTCCAGTGTCTTGCCCACGACCATCAAGCCGCTGGTGTCCTTGTCCAGCCGATGCACGATGCCCGCACGGGGCAGCCCGGCCGCCGCTGGATGGTGGGCCAGCAGCCCGTTCATGAGCGTGCCTGACCAGTTGCCGGCCGCCGGGTGCACCACGAGCCCCGCCGGCTTGTTGACGACGGCCAGGTGCTCGTCCTCGTAGACGAAGTCGAGCGCCATCGGCTCGGCCCGGAAGGCACGGCTTTCGTCGGTCGGCTGCAGCTCGACCTCGATGCGCTGGCCGGCCCGCAGCTTGTGGGCCGACTTGGTCAACGCCCGCCCGTCCACCTGCACGCAGCCTCGCTCGATGAGGGCCTGCAAATGGTTGCGCGAGAACTCGGGCGCCAGGCCCGTCAGCCAGCGATCCAGCCGCTCGCCATGGCCAGCGGCATCGACCTCGGCGAGGCGGCGTTCGACTTCCTGCGCCTCATCGGCCTCGGTCTCGAAGTCTTCTGGAACCCCCACCCTATACTCCGCGTCCATTGTTCCCTGTGACCGGCCGGCAGCATCGCCGTCGACTTCAGACATGTTTGTTGAGAAATTCAAGGCCGGCCGCGTTGTCGCCGGTGCTGTGGTGATGGCGCTTGCGCTCGGCTTGAGCGGCTGCGGCTCCGCGCCCAAGGAGGACCCCAACTCCCAGGCAGCGCTGGACAAATTGTATGCAGACGCCAAGGACGACCTGAACGCCGGCAGCTACGACCGCGCGATCAAGACGCTCGAGAAGATCGAAGGCCGCGCGGCGGGCACGACCATGGGCCAGCAAGCCACGCTGGACGTGGCCTGGGCTTACTACCGCACGGGCGAACGCGCGCAGGCCATCACCACGCTGGACCGCTTCATCAAGCTCAACCCCTCCAGCCCGGCGCTGGACTACGCGCTCTACATGAAGGGCATCGTCAACTTCAACGAAGACCTGGGCCTGTTCGGCCGCCTGGCCAATCAAGACGTCGCCGAGCGCGACCAGCAGGCCTCGCGCGAGGCCCTGCTGTCCTTCCGCCAGCTGGTGGAGCAGTTCCCCGACTCCAAGTACTCCGCCGACGCGTCCCTGCGCATCAACTTCATCACGAACACGCTGGCCGCCTACGAGATCCACGTGGCACGCTACTACTTCAACCGCAAGGCCTACGTGGCCGCGGCCAACCGCGCGCAGTCGGCGGTGGCGGAATTCCAGCATGCGCCCGGCATCGAGGAAGGCCTGTTCATCATGGCGGAGAGCTACGACAAGCTGGGTCTGGACCAACTCCGCGACGACGCCCGCCGCGTGCTGGACAAGAACTTCCCCGACAGCCAGTACGCCAGCGGCAACGCCGGCAAGCGCAAGCCCTGGTGGCAGCTCTGGTGATGTGAATCGGACGGGCCTTCGGGCCCGTTTCCGCTTTTTCGGCGGGCTTTTGGGCCGCCGCGATGGCCCGGGTGCCCGTCAGCCGCGCGCTTGATGCAGCTGCTGCAGCCAGGCGAGCGCCTCGGCCTCGTTGGCCACCGGCGTCATCGGCGGCAGGGCGGCGCGCAGTCGGCGGCCGTAATTCATGCCGGCCATGCGCGGGTCGCACACCACCAGCAAGCCGCGGTCGGTCTCGGTACGGATGAGCCGGCCGGCGCCCTGCTTCAAGGCGATGGCGGCCTCGGCCACGAAGTACTCGGCAAAGGCATTGCGACCCTGCGCCTCCAGCCGCTGCACACGGGCCTCCACCAGGGGGTCGTTGGGCGGCGGGAAGGGCAGCTTGTCGATGACGACGCATTGCAGCGCATCCCCCGGCACGTCAATGCCTTCCCAGAAGCTGGCCGACCCGACCAGCACCGACGCCGGATCGTCCAGGAAGCGTTGCAGCAGCAACCGCTTGGGCAGCGCCCCCTGCTGCAGCACGGTGATGGCATCGCCGGCTTCCTCGAAGCGCTCTCGCAGCGCGTCAGCCACCGTCTGCAGATTGCGCAGCGTGGTGGTCAGCACAAAGGTACGGCCGCCCAGGGCCCGCGCCAGGCGCGAAGCCAGCAGTGCGACGCTGGCCGGGTGGTGTGGCTCGCTCGGCTTGGGAAAGCCACGTGGCACGTAGAGCCGGGCGTTCGCCGGGTAGTCGAAGGGGCTGCCCACGCGCAGCACCTCGGCATCACCCAGGCCTGCAGGCTCGGTGAACCAGGTCAGGCCTTCGTCATCGCCCAGCGTGGCGGAGGTGAACACCCAGGCCTTGGGCGCGGCCTCCAGCTGCTGCTGCATCGCCTCGCGGATGTCCAGCGGTGACTCGACCAGGCGGGCAGCATGCGGGCTGATGTCGATCCAGCGCACATCACCCGGGTCGGGCTCGGCGGCAAAGGCACGGGCCAGGTCGCGCAACATCTGTGCGCGCTCGCAGAGCCGGGCGAAGTCGGGTGAGGCCTCGCGCACCGCCGTCAAGGCCTCCAGCGCCGTGGCCGTGGCGTTCTCGACGCCCGCCAATGCCTCGCCGAAGGCCGGTTGGGCCGCCCTCTCCTTCCATGCGAGCTTGAGCGTGCCCCGCAGCTCTCGCCCGCCGGTCGCGAGCGCGCCGGCAGCGGCCAGGCGCAGCTCGCGCGCCGCCTTCTCGACGCCGGCCTGCAGCGCCTGCCAGTCGTTCACGCCCCGCGCATGGGCCAGGCCCTGGGCAAGCAGGTCTCGGGCAAAGTCGATCAAGGCCGCCGTGCCGAGCAGCGTGCCGAGGAACTGCACGCCCGCTTCCGCCAGCTGGTGGGCCTCGTCGAAGATGGCGATCTCCACACTGGGCAGCAGTTCCGCCACCCCGGTGTCGCGCAGCGTCATGTCGGCGAAGAAGAGATGATGGTTGACCACCACCACATCGGCCTCCATCGCCTCGCGCCGCGCCTTCACCACGAAGCAGGCCTTCCAGTCAGGGCACTCCTGGCCCAGGCAGTTCTCCCGGCTGGAGCTGACGATGGGAATGATGGGCGAGCGCTCATCCAGGCCGTCGATCTCGGCGAAGTCGCCGGTCGTGGTGCCAAGCGCCCAGCGCTCGATGCGCGCCAGTGACAGTGCGGTACGGCGGTCGGGAAACTCACCCGACACCCGGGCTTCTCTCATGCGATGCAGGCCCAGGTAGCTGCCGCGGCCC
>VFQR01002606.1_pt1 | contig 11239 bp, 10 predicted proteins | sample 3512321 | NCBI WGS metagenome assembly VFQR01 (sample SAMN10412374, study PRJNA504923) | tailings metagenome | isolation source: Relicate 3 Philex TSF1 revegetated site | place: Philippines: Tuba, Benguet | collected 2017-08-29
ACTTCTCTCCTTGTCTCCCTTGTCTCCCTTGTCTCCCCCATCTCCCCATCTCCCCATCTCCCCATCTCCCCATCTCCCCATCTCCCCCAATCCCCAGCCATAAGTTAATCAGATTTGAAATTTGGGAAGAATAAACTCTGGTGAGATTACGCAAAGCACTGTAATTCATAAAAAGAGGCTTTAATCCCTATGAGTTCTGATTTTCAACCCCCACCTAAGAGTTTATCCATCCTGGCTTCTGTTGGAGGAGTGGTGACTGCTGTTGTGGCGATCGCTGGGTTTAATTTTTGGTCACAACAAATGTCTTCAACTTCTGTGGATCGACCAGAACTATCAACATCCAAGATAGCTTCACCAGTAAAGGAACCCTTACCAAGCACTCCTTTTAGTGCCGAAGAAGCTGAAACAATTGCCAAGCTTGACGCTACATCTGTGGTTTTACCAGGTGAACCGATTCCTGCCAACCAATTAACAATAGCCATCACTCCTTATGTTGCTCCTGGTGCAGGATCGTTAACTAAAGAAGAAATGGCAACAGCTCGTCAAGCTTGGTCATATTTCCAGCGTAACTGGAATGACGAAACTGGTTTGGTTAATTCTGTTGATGGTTTTCCCTCTGTAACTATGTGGGATCAATCAGCTGCGATGGCCGCCTTAATCAGCGCTAGAGAACTCAATATTGTATCTGCGGCTGAATTTGATGCCAAAATGACCAAAATGTTGAAAACACTGGCATCTATCCCCTTATACAAACAAGAACTACCCAACAAAGTCTACAATGCAAAAACCCTGATACCCGTTAATTATGGTCAACTAGAAAAACAAGAACAAATTGGTTGGTCTGCCATTGATTTGGGGCGGATGGCAATCTGGCTAAAAATAGTTGGTGCAAAGTATCCCGAAATGCGATCGCTCTCCAATGATGTTTGGAAACATTGGCAAGTCAAGCGTCTCACCAAAAATGGGCGAATGTATGGTACTAGTGTCATCAAAGGTAGAGAACAGTACAACCAAGAAGGTCGCTTGGGTTATGAGAATTATGCTGCCTATGGTCTGAAACTTTGGGGCTTGGATGTTAACAAAGCTTTGGATTATCAGTCGAATACTGCCTTTGTAAATGTTTACGGACAAGGAATTCCTTACGACAAACGTGATTATAAAAAATCTGAAGCCAATAACTATGTTTTGAGCGAACCTTATATATTAGATGGTATTGAAACTGGGTTTCAAGCTTTGCCCAAAGCCTACGCCGATCGAATTTTAGCTGCTCAAGAATCTCGCTATCAAGCGACAAAACAATTAACTGCGGTCACAGAAGACAATTTGGATCGTCCTCCTTACTTTGTTTACAGCAGTTTGTTTGTCAACGGAGAACCTTGGGCTACCATCACAGACACCCGCCAACAGCGTAATGATTTGCGCTTTTTAAGTGCTAAAGCAACGGTAGGCTGGCATGTGCTTTATAACACTGCTTACACGCGTCAGCTATTTGATTTCGTCCAAACCAACCTCAAATCAAAAGATGGTTGGTACAACGGTTTTTATGAATCTCTGCGTCAGCCGAATAAAGCTCTGACAGCTAATAATAATGGCGTAATTTTAGAGAGTTTGCTCTATAAACAAGTCGGACAACCGCTTACGGTTTGGGCAGGAGTTAAAAGAAGTAGCAAGTTAAATTAAACTAGTCACTTGACCGTGATACGAATCATCACTCCAGCGAACTGTCGCCGCACCACACAGCGCCGATTAATTTTGTTTCCAAATTGCTGGGGTGGTGCTATGCGTATCACTTCAAAACCCAGCTTTTACTAAAAAGTGAATCCTGGTTGATTTCCTCGCAGAACAGCCAAAAATACAGATTGCGCTTCCTGCTGTGCTACTCAACGTTCATCTTGCACTATTACTGTAATCGTAAAGCGTAATGATAAAACTCTTCATCCTTGATATATCCTTGTGTTTTATAAAGCTTTTGGGCATTTGTGTTAGAAATATGAGTCGCTAATATTACTCGAACTGCCCCACTCCCTTTGGCATGTTCTTGTGCAGCACTCATCAATAAGGTTGCAACCCCCTTCTGGCGATGGGACTCTTTGACATACAAATCGTTCAATATCCATATTCGCTTCATCGACACTGAAGAAAAACTCGGATAAAGCTGAGTAAACCCAATTATTTCTCGATTTTCATTAGCTGCAAATACTACTGAATCATTATTCTGAAAACGTTCTTTGAGAAACTCTTTGGCAGCTTCAATATCTGATACCTGATGATAAAAAACGCGGTATTCATCAAACAGTATCGACACACTTTCAAGATGATTAATATTAGCTAAAAAAACTTCCATATGACTTTTTCTCCCCTTACACCCGTGTAAATTTTTCATTGAATCTGTATTCAGATTAGCTTAAGGAGAGTTCTCAAAGCGATCTAGTGGTCTGTCCCATTAATGTTGTAGAAAAAAATGTTTGTAGTAAGGACTTTAGTCCTTGATTTTTAACCACTAAAGTGCTTACTACAAACCTTTCAGAACTAATGGGACAGACCTAGCCTGAACTCAACCTTCTCACCGAGTGTTGAGGTTTTCATCCCCTGTTTGCTTGCCAAGTCAGGACTTGCGTTTGCACACTGTTTGTGAAATACTACTTCTAAAATACGGTAAATCGGTAAAGATTAAGTATTTTATACGGTTACCACATATACTTACCTCAAAGCGATTGGAAGCTAATCTCAAACCATGACAAACAGAGAAATTCGCACTAGTCAGGTTAAAGTCCCCAACGGTGATTTACAAATTGACGCTTACTTAGCCGAACCAGTACAAAAAGGAACTTTCCCAGCGGTGATTGTGATTCAGGAAATCTTTGGCGTAAACATACATATTCGGGAAGTTACCGAGAAATTTGCTAAAGAGGGTTATGTAGCCATTGCTCCGACTTTGTTTCAACGTACTGCTCCTGGTTTCGAGGCTGGGTACAATTCAGAAGATGTCCAAAAGGGGAGACAGTATAAAGAGCAAACCAAAGCAGAGGAAATATTGAGCGATATTCAGGCTGCGATCGCTTATTTAAGAACTTTACCAAATGTGCAACGGGATGCGATCGGTTCCATTGGTTTCTGCTTTGGTGGCCATGTCGTTTACTTAGCTGCCACATTACCAGATATTAAAGTTACAGCTTCCTTTTATGGTGGTGGAATTACAAATTCAACTCCCGGTGGTGGAGAACCAACTATCACACGTACTCCCGATATTAAAAGCCCCATCTATGCATTCTTCGGTCTTGAAGATCAAGGAATTCCCTTAGAACACACACAACAGATTGAAGCTGAATTAAAGAAATATCAAATTCCCCATGCAATCTTCCGCTACGAGGGAGCAGGGCATGGTTTTTTCTGCAACCATCGCGCTAGCTATAACTCCGAAGCTGCTGCTGATGCTTGGAAAAACGTTGTCGAACTGTTCCAAAAGAATCTTCAGTTGCAAGCTGTTTAAAAAGCAATACACCGTAGGGTAGCACAGCTGTGCTACCCGAAAAACGAACATAACAAAAATCAAGCATCACACCCATGATTACCGCCTTCAAACAGCCAAAAGTGAAAATTTTTCAACGGTTTTCACTATTCGTCTTACCTGGATTATTCACAATTTCAACTACCTTAGTGAGTTGCTCAGTCGAAACCCCAAAAGCAGAAAATCAGACTACTGGTTTTCAAACTAAAGTTGTTCGCATGGGATATCAAAGTTCTGGCGATATTGTCAGACTCAAAGGATTAATTGAAAAGCGTCTACAACCTTTAGGTGTTTCCGTTGAATGGGCGCAATTTGCCGCTGGGCCACAACTGATGGAAGCAATGAATGTGGGCAGAGTTGATATTGGTTCAGTAGGCGAAACTCCCCCAATATTTGCTCAAGCTGCTGGAACATCTTTAGTTTATGTTGCTAGTAACAAACCCAGCACTGGTAAAGGAAGCGGTATTGTAGTTCAAAATAATTCCCCGATTCGGAGTTTAGCCGACGTCAAAGGTAAAAAAATAGTTTTTCAAAAAGGTTCTGCCTCCCATTATCTATTAGTAAAAGCCTTAGAAGAAGGTGGCTTAAAATATAGTGATATTCAAGCGCTGAGTCTACCTCCATCGGAAGCTCGTGATGCATTTATTCAAGGAAAAATTGACGCTTGGGTAACTTGGGACCCTTATTTAGCAGTCGCAGAAAAAAAGGCAAATGCTCGTGTTTTGAGAGATGCTAGTGGAATTTCTACTCAAGGTGGATATTACATGGCAGCACGAAAATTTGCTACAGAAAATCCCAAATTAGTGCGATTAATTCTTGAGGAAATAGATAACACAGGTCAATGGGCTGACAAAAATCGAGCAGAAGCTGTAAAACTTATTGCTCCTCATCTGAAAATTGATCGAGATATTTTAACAACAATGGTTGAAAGGCGAAATTACGGTTTAAGACCAATTACTCCAGAAATCATGGAGAACCAACAGAAAATTGCCAATTTATTTGCGAAGGAAAAAATAATTCCTAAACCTATAAATATTCAACAAGCGATGCTGACTACTGAACAATATGCAGCTATCACCCCGGAAACTATGAGTCAAAGCAGCATTAGATAGTGTCTTAGGGATAAGAATTGGAGAATCAGGGAGTGTGGAGGAATGTAGCAAGATACCGTAGGATAGAATATCACTTACTTAACCAGAATTTAGATCCCCGACTTCTTGAAGAAGTTGGGGATCTGGACAGCTACTTTTGCTGAAGTAAGTGACATTCTACCGTAGGTTACCCTAACCTTTACCTTGCTTTGTTGGGTTACTCTACAGGACGCCAGAGGGCGATCGCTTAAATCAATTTACGTTTATAGCGTCCTTAAAATCTTATAAAATTAGCGTAACTCCAATAAGCGTCTGCCAATGCGTAAATTCTTGCGACTTCTAAATTTATCTGCTCCAATCTTGTTGTAAAGTCATCGTTGCTGTTATTACTCCCATCAGAAAGCGATAAAAAGTAATTAGTATTTCCTGCTTGTGGTTGGATGCGTACATAGTAAGTACCTGGAGACAATTGAAGGTTTTTAGTATCGACTGTAAGACTGACACCAGGATTTGATACAACGGTATTTCTAGAACTTAAAACATTCCCTCTACTATCAATTACTTCCTCAAGTACACTTCTAGAAAGGCTAAAGTTAAATACTCTAACAGTCCTAGTTTGATTCAAATCAAATCGATAGTAATCAAAAGGATCGGATGAGCCGACGTTTTCAATTACGCGAGTATAATTTGAACCTATAGGCAGTTGACGAGCAGCACTGAATATGTTTCCGGCGTAGTCATTAGCAGCTTGGCGTCCTTCAAACAGACCACTAAAATCAAAGTGTTCTACTAAGTTAATGCCTTGCAAAGAAGCTAAATCTGGATTGTTGGCTTTATAGTATCCAGCATCAAAAGAGGGTGAAGATTTACGTCCCTCATTGATGCCATAGATTTGAAAATGCTGTAACAACTGCCTGTTACTGAAATTAGTCAAGTCTGAGTTGTTAGCACGATAGTAGTTGAAATCAAAAAATGGTGAGAACTGACGACCTTCGTTTATGCCATTGATTTCAAAATGATTCAATAGTTGAGAGTTACTCAAGGAAGTCAGGTCAGAGTTATAGTTTTTATACCCGATTAGCCCAAAAATTGAAGAAAAATAACGCCCTTCTGAAATACCAAAGCCTTTCAAATGAATAAATAATTGTTCATTGTTAAGGCTTATGAGGTCACTATTGTTAGCACGATAGTAGTTTAGACTAACGTTGGGCGAAAAACTACGTCCCTCAGCTACTCCGTGATTCATCAGATGATTTAATAGTTGGCTGTTGTTGAAGTTTGCTAGGTCAGAACTACTCCCTCGGTAGAAACCCAAATTAATCAGTGGTGAGAATGAACGACCTTCATTTAAACCATAGTTTTGGAAGTGGGACAAAGCTTGAGTATCATTCAAACCAGCTAAGTCTTGATTGACAGCACGATAGAAACCAGCGTCGAACACGTTTGAGATAGTTAGAGCCATATGATTAATATCCGAAAGCTATTCTGACCAAGCAAATTACATAGTAATACGCAGTATTATAAAGTATCACCAAATATCTCTGAATACTAAAAAAAAATTTACAGCAATGCGGTAGGGGCGCAAGGCCTTGCGCCCCTACAAAGATGTGGTTCAAATAGATGAAAACTGACGCGGAGAATTTTTTTGATAAGTGATTAGGCGGACATGATATAACTTCTGAATAAAGCCATTTTTCCAACAAAAAGGCTCAAGCATTCTTGCCTGAGCCATGATTAAATTTAAAGATTAGCTTCAAGAGCTAAATATTGAAATTCTATTGACCTATTCTAGCACCTTAAAAGGTGCTATTAGCTTTCATCCCCGGCTTAAAAACACAGGGCTTTCAGCATATTTTCTAGTAACGATTGCGGAAGTTAGTATTTCCTCGGTTACCACCAAAAGAACTTCTGTTTTCTTTGGGCTTAGCCTTATTTACTTTGAGGTCACGTCCCATCCACTCAGCACCATCAAGAGCATCAATGGCAGCTGTTTCTTCAGCATCTGTGCCCATTTCCACAAAACCAAAGCCACGCACACGACCTGTTTCACGGTCGGTAGGTAGCTGAACCCGCTTTACAGCACCATATTCTGCAAATACGGCATTCAAAGTTTCTTCTGTAACTTCATAAGAGAGGTTACCTACATAAATCGACATAAATTATCTCCAAAATCATAGAGGTGCAGAGGTTTAGATTTCGGAGAAAAGTCTGTGAATACCAAAAGGAAAAAGCCTGTCAATAATAAAAACAAACGAGGTCGCCGAATTAACTCTCACTTCTGATTGTGACATAGGAGGCAAATATTGAGAGAGACTTAATAAAACCGTTACTAAAAGTAATGTAAGCAATTTTTCGCTCAGTAAGTGGAAATAATTAAACGTCAAATAATTTATCAAACAGCAATATTGGCGTCAGTCGTCAGAATGGGCTAAACGCCCCGCTACCGCTAACAGAATGAATTTTGTGCGACTGGCGGATAAATAACCTCTTTTTACACCCCGACCAAATCGTAGATTTGGTGGTGCAACAATTCAGTTGCGGATCTGAATCCCCGACTGATAGCTAGCTCCCGCCGAGTCTTGCAGCGTCTTGATTCTGACTACTGTTAGCGCAGCGGGGCGTAACCCATTCTGGCTACTGAATTCTTGTTCAATTTTGCAATTTTGGTGAATCAAACGAACTCAACATACTCAATAATTGTTCCATCAGGATGCATGGCTCGCATATTAATTCCAGTGGGGACTTTGTTCGGTTCCGTCAGAATCACTGCGCCTTGTTGAGTGAGTGCTTCTCGAAAATCATTGAGTGAGTCCACGAGAAAAGTTGCGTGTGTAGTTTTGAATGGAGAGAGTGCTTCAACTGAACCGGCAATTAAAAGAATAGAACCGACGCCAGCCAGTTCCAACTCGATTTCGGAATATTGAAACCACAACCAACATTTTTCTGTAAAGAGGTTTTCATAGAAAGCGATCGCCTCATCCAAGTCTATGGGACTAAGATAGACTCTAGTTAGTACTTTAAGAATTTGCATTGCAACCTGTCTATTAGGCAGCTATTGTATTTGGTGATGGGAGGAAATTCGGGCATTGTCTACCCGAAAGACTACTTTGGAAATGTTTCCAATGCAGTCGTTGTTTTTGAGTGCTGAATTCTTACCTTTGAAAAAGGTCTTTAACTCTGTGTTTACCTAGCTCAAGATAACGTTACTCCTATCACTCAAAATGCATTTCATTTCTACACCTTTAACTGTACCTCAGTCATCTGTATGGTTATTACGAATATATATAGAACTTACGCAATAGTTACGGAATAACGTAGACGCAAAGCGGCTTGCCGTAGGCTACCGCAGAGGCGCAGAGGACACGGAGAAATAAGAGTTTGAGAGATATTTTGCCTAAGTCCTGATATAGTCAGACTAACAGATATGGTATAAAATAGCCATTTAAGTAGGTGAGGCGATCGCAGTTAACAAAAGGCATGGAATGTTTTGGCGATCGCGTTGGCTCAAGGATGTATAAATATTTCAGCTGCTAGAGACCATATGTCCTGTTTAGAATAGTCGGGGCAGAGCATCAAAGAAGATGTTACGGAATTGAAAAAAACATTAGTCTGCTTGTATTCAAGGTAGGCTACCACTCCATTTGTCCTGACTTGGAACATAAAACTTAAAATATGTTTATTATCCTTTAAAATCATTTGCAGAGATTTAGGTGTCGAATATGGCTGATATTGTTGATATTGCTGTTAATGCTGAGTCTTTCAAAACACTAGTAGCAGCTGTACAAGCTGCTGGTTTAGTAGAAACATTAAAAAGTCCTGGCCCTTTTACTGTCTTTGCTCCCAATGATGATGCTTTTGCCAAGTTACCAGCCGGAACCATTCAAACTCTGTTACAAAATATTCCCCAGCTAACGCGGATTTTAAAATATCATGTTGTTTCGGGAAAGCTCCTAGAGAGTGATTTGGCACAACTCGGTACGGTAGATTCTGTAGAAGGTTCACCGATTAAAATTAGTTCTTCTGATGGTTTTGAAGTTAAAAATGCCACAGTTTTGGCAGCAAATATCGAAGCTGATAATGGTGTAATTCACGTTATTGATACAGTGATTTTACCCGGTTAATTCAGTTAGGGTGGGCGTTTACCACCCTAATATCGTTTTAGATTTTAGATTTTAGATTTTGGATTTTGAGTTGTCAGACAATTATTGTTGCATAACCTTTTGAGCAATCCATCTGTAGCAATGTTTTTTGATATTGGTATAAATTATCCAAAATTTTTAGGATTCATTAGGATTCACTATTGTTACTATAATAACTTAATTGAATTGTTTAAATAATGTTAAATTTACCATTTTACTACTCTCCATATATGCTAAGGTAAGTTTAGTTATTTAGAAATAAGTTACATTAAATTATAGGTTTCTAATATTATCCCCAGGATCTTAATGTTCGATTTCAACACCTTAGCTGAATTCTCTCGCGCCAACTGCGTGACTATTTGTGCATTTCTTGTACCAGCAAATTTGTTGGTGACAATTTTAACAATGGTTCTGACGGCACTACGTCGCCCATCACATCAAATCTGGCAGTCTGCGGCAATTGCCAGTTTTTTCGCTTCCGTGATGATCTTGCACGTATACACTTGGTTTATGATTGGCGTGGTGATGGCTCCTACTTATATCTTGATGTCTTTAGCAATCACCTGCTTGCTGACTAATTCGGTAGCAATTCTTTTTCACAAGCGCTACAATAATAGCCCTAGTCTTTCCAACAACGCTTGATATTTTTTGTAATTTATTATTGGATTTTGGATTGAAGATTCAAAATCCAACATTGAAAAAGGTTTCAATAAAGCGAATTTACAGCAGTTTTCATGTATTTGAACCACATTTGTCGCAAGGGCACAGCAATGCTGTGCCCCTACCGCGTGGTCTATTTACCTGAAAATAACTGTAAACGCGATCGTAATATCAGGTTCGGTTAAACACTTATAATATTTGTAGGTTGGGTTTCGTTCCTCAACTCAACATTTGATCTGTGTCGATGTTGGGTTTCACTGCTGTTCAACCCAACCTACATTGAGAGATTTTATGACAAGTAATCATCCGAACTTGATATAAATCTAAAACCTAAAATTACTTGACTTGCCCTTGACTTGATTGCTGGAGTCAATCTAAAATCTAAAATTTAAAATCCAAAATTGATTGAATGACTAAACCAATTGTTTGGGTACATGGAGACTGCCTCAGTCCATATAATCCCGCGCTACAAGAATACTCTGATGCTGCCGCTATTTGGGTTTGGGACGATGCTTTGATAGAAGAATGGCAACTCAGTCTTAAACGCTTGACGTTTATTTATGAATGTTTGCTAGAGTTACCTGTTGTCATTCGTCGTGGGCATGTGGTAGAAGAAATTTTGGCTTTTGCTAAAGAACAGAAAGCAGACTTGGTGATGACAGTGGATAGTCCGAGTCCCCGGTTTGATGATATTTGCAATCAAATTGAGCGTTCCATAAAAGTGGAAGTGCTAGAGGTGGAACCATTCTTTGATTATGATGGCTACATTGATTTGAAACGGTTTTCGCGTTATTGGAAAGTGGCTCAAAATTATGTTTTTGAGTAGGTTACAGCTATTTTCATGTATTTGAACCACAATTGATTCTGAATTCTGAATTCTGTTTTAATTACAAGACCAGGGTAAACGCAAGAAAATTTATACCTGAGATGAGTTAGAGTGTAGAGGAATCGAAGCTTGTAAAACTTTCAGCATATACTCTTCATCCATGCTAGCTCGCTTTGCTTTTTGACGAATACTACGTTTATAAAACCTTGTTTTACTAGTACTGAATTTTTTCAGGCAATCAAATAGGAGTTCTATAAAAGCCTTGGCGAATGGAATTCGCGGCTATACAGACAAAAGCTACCGTTCCTGGATTTCAAATTTGTCTCAAAGTCAGTCATGAAGTCTGTTTTCTTGCTGAATTCTGACTCCTGAATTCTGAATTCTGCTATAAAAAAGCGATCGCTATCCCCAAAAAAACTTAACATTAACTTTAGAAGGGCTAAATATTTATCAGATAGATTCATGGGTTACTACATTGCTCCCCGCTTTCTGGACAAACTTGCTGTCCATATCACCAAAAATTTCTTGAAGCTTCCTGGTGTCAGAGTACCCATCATTTTGGGTATTCATGGACGTAAAGGTGAAGGCAAGTCTTTTCAATGCGAGTTAGTCTTCGAGAAAATGGGTATCGAGGTGACTCACATCTCTGGCGGCGAATTGGAAAGTCCAGATGCAGGAGACCCAGCGCGGTTGATTCGGCTGCGGTATCGGGAAACAGCAGAATTGATCAAAGTACGCGGTAAAATGTGCGTGTTGATGATTAACGATTTAGATGCCGGTGCCGGACGCTTCGATGAAGGCACCCAATATACTGTAAACACACAGTTGGTAAATGCCACACTGATGAATATTGCTGATAATCCCACAGATGTGCAGTTACCGGGAAGCTACGATTCTACGCCTTTACATCGCGTACCGATTATTGTCACTGGCAATGACTTTTCCACCCTCTATGCGCCGTTAATTCGGGATGGACGGATGGAGAAATTTTATTGGGAACCAGACCGAGATGATA
>VFQR01002608.1_pt1 | contig 11233 bp, 11 predicted proteins | sample 3512321 | NCBI WGS metagenome assembly VFQR01 (sample SAMN10412374, study PRJNA504923) | tailings metagenome | isolation source: Relicate 3 Philex TSF1 revegetated site | place: Philippines: Tuba, Benguet | collected 2017-08-29
GGAAGAAACCCTTTTTTATCTTTAGTTGTGGAATTTTTCATCTGAGAAATGGAGACTTGGAAGGCGGGCTGTATGGATATCGATCAAATACTCCAGCGCTATTGTGCAGGAGAGAGAAATTTTACTCAGGTAAGCTTGCATTTAGCTAACCTCAGCGAAATGTGTTTAGCTGGAATAAATTTGGATAGAGCTAACTTGGCTAATGCCACTTTATCCCACGCCAACCTGCGCGGAGCAAATTTGATTCAAGCAAATTTAACTGCTGCGGCTCTGTGGAGAACTGACTTGAGTGGAGCTAACCTGATTTGGGCAAACCTCAAGGCTGCTAATTTGATACGAGCGACTCTCAGCAAAGCAGACTTGCACAAAGGCAACCTTGTAAAAGCAGATTTACGCTTAGCAGATTTGCTGGATGCAGACCTGAGTGGTGCAAACTTAGCCGGAGCAGACTTGCGCTATGCCAACCTGAGTGGTGCCTTTTTGGCTAAAGCAAATCTCAGTGGTGCAAACCTGACTGGAGCAAACTTAAGCAACACAGATTTGAGCGATGCCAATCTCGCCAAAGCTATTTTGTATAAAACCGATTTGAGTTACGTTGATTTCACCGAAGTAAACCTGACTAAAGTTGATTTGCATCAGTGCGTACTCAATGGAGCAATTCTTCCGCAACCAAGTTTGATTAAGAAGAGTTGACCGTGCCAATTTTAAATTTGAGATTTTATAGCAAAAGCCTTGGTGGTTAGGACATTAACAGATGATAAAACCTAGACACAAAAAGACTTTTCACCCAGTCCCCAGTCCCTTGCTATAGATGAAAAATTACTTTGGTACTCCTGCAAAAAGGCAAGCTACATAACCATTCTGCCCCATACACAAATTGAATTAGTAATTGTTTATTATTACCGACCTAGTTACCAATGACTGTCTCGAATTCCTTATTGGAAGATTTGTGCCAAGTTATACCAGATTTACAACCTCAAATCTATTTTAAGTCTTCGTTGACGGCTCTTTCTCACGCAATAGAAGACCTAGTACTGGCAGCGACAGATCAGCCCCTAGTGATTGCAAACTTTCAGCAGGAGCGTTTTTATCGCCAGGAGATTCCTCGCTATGAAAAAATTGCTCAGCATACAGATCAAGTTTACATATTAGCTGCACCAGAGAGTGACTTTGGTATTGTTTCAGCTCCTTATGCAACCATTCCCTTTGCCCCTAATGACGAATTAGCTCAGGAATGGCATTTGATTGTAATTGGTCAGCTATATTCAGCGTGTCTGGTTTGTCGAGAATACGCTTCACCTGTAGATGCTGCATCCTTAGACCAGGCAAGGGAATTTCAGGGAATTTGGACATTTGACCCCCACGTTTGTATTCAGGCTGCCCGCCTATTATTGGAACGGATTCTAACTTATCGGCCAGAACTTGCCCCGAAAATTCGGCAAGCTCATAGACGTTATCGAATTTTGCGGGAATTGCAAGTACAGGCATCAAAAAATAAGACGCTAGGAATTGACTTCAGGCTATTTACCAACCGCTTAGTTACATATCTGCAAGCTAGTCAATACAGGCTACTAAAAGTTTATCGTACTATAGCTAGCAAAGAGCGCAAAGAGCGTTTGATTAATGCGATCGCTACTACTATTCGTCACTCTTTTGATCCCGAAGAGATTTTAACTGTTACTGTTAGAGAACTAGGTCAAGTTTTTAGCGATTGTCGGTGTCTAGTTTATATTTATCAACCAGATAGTCAAAAAGAGCCAATTGCTTATGAAGCAATACCTCCGGGATTGGCATCTTTGAAGGGTGAAGTTTGGTCATTGGCAAGTCATCCACTGTTTCAAAGTGCTTTATTACCAAGTCAAACTCAGGGCGAAAACCAATCGCAAACTATAGTTATTGCTGATATCAACCAGGATTTTGGCTTACAGTCCCATCCAAAATTAAAAGCTCAATTAGTGCGCTGGCAAATTCGTGCTTGCTTGTTGGTACCGATTTGCTATCAAGGTATTTGCTTGGGAATGCTAGAACTGCACCAGCCAGAGGCTCATTTGTGGACAGAAGATGATATAGCTTTAGTAGAGGCCATCGGTACACAAGTTGGAGTTGCTTTGATGCAGGCACAAGCTTATCGCAACTTGGAAACTTTAAATCGTCAGCTGATAGACTTAGAGCGCACCCAAAGTAACTTAATTGCGATCGTCGGTCATGAACTGCGTACTCCTTTATCTACCATCCGCGTTTGCTTGGAAAGTTTAATTACAGAACCACAAATGCCCCTTGAATTGCAACAGACGATGTTGCAAGCTGCTTTAGACGATGCAGATCGCTTACGTAAACTAATCCAAGATTTTATTACCTTATCTCGCTTAGAAGGCGGGTTGGTGCGTTGGCAACTGGAGCCAATATCCCTGCAAGAATACCTAGATTTAGCCCTCAGTGGACTCGAATCACGTCAGAAATTGCCTAAAATCGTCGTCGAATTGCCCCATTACCTACCGCCAATTCAGGTAGATGGAGAAGGACTGATTGAAGTTTTAACAAAGTTACTCGATAATGCCTGTAAATTTACTGATAAAAGTGGACAAGTCACAATTCGTGCAGACCTGTTGAATCGGGAAGAAGTTGACCCAGCCATAGGAAAATTTAAAAATAAATCTGTCTTAAAAGTTACGATTGCAGATACAGGTCGTGGGATTGAACCAAGTCGGCTAGAAACTATCTTTGAGCGTTTTTATCAGGAAGAAGGATTTTTGCAACGCACTGTAGGTGGGGCGGGACTTGGTTTAGCAATTTGTCGTCGGATTATTGATAATTTGGGAGGGAAAATTTGGGCTGAATCTCTGGGGAAAAATCAGGGTAGCGAGTTTCATTTTACGGTTCCGGTTGCGGTGCCTGTTTCTTAATTTTAGAACTAGCCCTTTCAAGGTGACTAACCAAGATACGTTGTTTCAATGCTGTCATTTAGAGTTACACACCTAAATTTGGGATTTTTTGAACGTTGAAATTACCAATCTTCGTTCCGAATTTCATCACCTTGAAAGGGCTAGTCCTAGCATCATTCATTCTTATCCTCACAAAGCTTAATTTGATACTCCATCAAGCGGCTGATTTTTAGCGTAATTACTATTGACAAAACTAATTTTTCCTTAATTTGTCACCAATGTAGTGATTCCATAGGCTCAATGAGCCTTTATCTTTTTCTGCGACAAAATATTGCGTTCCTCCTCCATAATTAAGCTCTTTATTTTCTGTCCAATTTTCAACATCAAAGCTAGTGGATTTTAAGACTTGAATTTCTTTATTAGTTACATAGAGTTCAGGCACACGATTTTGATTTAAGAGGGAGTCGCCTTGGATACCTAGCTCTGATTTATCTGAATCTTTGGTAAAGTAGGAACCCATTTTACCCTCTCGGTTCGCTTCTGGGTATTGATATTGTATCAAGCTTTCATCGGGTTTAATCGTTTCGATACTTACCTCTCGATTGAAATTAATTCCTTTCATCTCCTGTAAAGCCTTGTCATTGTTATATCCGGCTTCTTTATAAAAATTTTGGGCTGTTTCAAACCGGTCTCTGACGACAGGATTTGAGTGGTTCTGCCAGTATTGTCGCCAATTTTTATCAAACCGAGCATCGCTAGTTAGATCGTTGGTTTCCGCCTCATTTTTGAGGGAATCTTTTTCAGTTTTTCCTTGAGCTTTACTGAAAGTTTGTTCAGCATTTCTTCTCACCTCATCTGCTTTTTGAGCTTTTAGTTCTTGTTTAACCAAATCCAGAGCCTCTTTACCAGTTTTGGGTTTTGACTTTAAATTTTCTAGGTTTTTGGTAATTTCTTTTCGTTCTTTTTGTGCTTTGACAATATCAAGAGCTTGTTTCCCAGTTTTTGGTTTGTCTGTCTCTTGCTGTTCAAGCTTTTGCTGTTCGATTTTAGATTTGTCGTGATCTTCAATACTCATTTTTTACTTTTCCTCATTATCTTGATAAGTCGGACGAGTTCGAGATGAGGGAGGTTGAACTCCCATTGAAGCTAAATATTTGTGATAATCTTTTTTTTGCTCATCGTCTGAAAGAGAGAGTAATGCTGGATTTTGAGCGAGAAATTCTCTAAAGGTTAAAATTACTTGTGGTGGAGGTGGTGATGGAGGCGTAGATCCAGAACCCTGATTTCTTTGAGCATTAGGAGAAATATCTTCATTGTCATGAAGTCCAAAACCAGAAACTGCTCGATGATCCTCATCACTATAGGAATACCAATAAATCTGTTTACCTCCTTTAATGTTTCTCAAGCTTTCCCAACCTAAGCGCATCTCTTCAGGGCGGATTAAATTCTTAATTCCTTGCATTGCCTGAATTTGAGCACTTGCCCCACCCATACTGATTTCAACCCATTCTCTACTAATGTCTTCAGCCATTCTGATAGCATTTCCGAGATTTGTTGTATTGGGGAAACCTCGTATCTCAGTTGTTTCATCTTCAAGCAACTCAGATTTTTGATAGGGCAGATAATTAAGGTTCAATTGTTGGAGTTGCTGAAGAGTGTTTTCAAGAATATAAATGATTCCTTCAGGATATTCTGTCTTTAATGCTGCTTGTATACTCCATAAATAAGCGTTAGAAATAGCCTGAGTATAACCCGATCTTTTGACATGATTTAACATTAAATAATATGAACTCACAAGAACTATAATTACAATCATCAACGCAATACTAGATCCTGAAATAACTGCGAAATAAAAGAAACTTCCCAAGAAGACAAACGTTAGAAGAAAGGCTTCTAAATAGTGTCTAAAACCCATATCTAAGCAAATTTTATGTTTCATTGGATCTCTTGCATTTTGTTGATTTACTTGTTTAATTTCAGGGAAAATACAGTTATTATTACAATAAGTAGCGCTACAAATAATACTCCCATTTAATTTTATGTTCTGTTTTTTAGTGTTTAGCGAACAAAATCTTTAAATGAATCTATAAAATTCTCTTTCTCCTGCTCCTCCAGAGATTCTTCCTCATGCCTTAACCACATCTCCTTGGTATAACACCAAGCCAAATCTAACTTCTTGTCTTCCTGAATCTTTGTAATTTGAATGATTACTTGAGCTAAGTCTTGAAATGCTCGACTTTTTTGGTCATCTGCAACATCATTAAAATAGTCCAATGCTTGATTGAATCGTTCCTTACCTTCCTCTGCTAATTGCAAAATACGATCTCGATATTCACATTGAGAACAACACAAAGAACAATCCACCTCTTCTGTTTGAATAACTGAAAACTGTTGCATATAGTTTCGTACTTCTTGATCCGATTTATGCGGACTTAACTGCTCGTCAAATTCTTGCCAGAGATTTTCTATGCGAGATTTTTCTTGATAATTCGGTGATGGGGGATCTTTATACACCGGAACGTCAATAAACGTCGCTTTTTGCAACCCCGTATAAAATACCGCCGCCCTTCCCGTCTCGCATTTCCCTAAAAAATTCTGTTGTTCTTCACTCATAATCATCGCATTGGCGATCGCCTCGCGATCGCGAGCATCCCGCAACTGATGGGCAATTTGGACATTAGTATTTCGCATCGCATCCCGCGCCAACTTTTCCGGCGATTGATCCACAATAATCAACCCTTCCCCATAAGCTCTGACCTCAGCTAACATATTGCAAAAGGATTGGATTGACTTCGCTTTCACATCCGATTGATTCTCATTACTACTACTCACCGAATCCACATTCGCTAAAACATTGTGAGCCTCTTCCACTAACGTAATATGAGTTAAATCCTGACTCGGATGCAGTTCTCGATACTCTCGCAACAACGTTAAAAAGAACATCATCACCAAAGACTTATCCTGCCCATTGAGGTCATTCAGTTCTAAAATTACCGGATATTGAAATAAATCCGCCGCATTAGGATTAGAAAGACGACTACTAAACATCTTCCCCTTACTTCCCATTAATAACGGCTTCACCCGCCCTTTAATCGCCGCTTCCACATTACTTTTAACGTCTCCCTGATAACCCCTCGACTGCACTACCTTTTCAATGACTAAATAAAAATCCTCCATAATCGGAAATAAACGTGGTTCTGACTCTGGATGTCTGCCACAATCCGTTAATTGCCAGCCATATTGCCGATAGACTACCTCTAAAGCCTCAGAAAGAACCGAAGGTAAAGGAGGAATAGGCGGTAAAGCCCCCTCAAAACAAGTCTGTAAATGGGCTAAATGGGACTCTACCCTAACCCCCGGAATCAACTCAAAAGGATTAAAACGCAAAGGGGAGAGGGTTTCATTCCCTAACGTATAAATTCGCAGTTTACCTTTAAAAACATCCACATTGCGTAGCCCCCGATATTCCTTTTTCGCCGACTCAATCACCAAAAAGGGAATCTGAAACTTCCGCCAAAACTGGTCGAGTAAATATAAGCTGGTGTTACTCTTGCCACTTCCCGTAAAACCTGTAATTAAAGCGTGTTTCGTAAAGGAATTTTTAGATACGTAAGCCCTTCCCCCCACATGAAAACGCCCCAAATCAATGGCATCCTCGGGAATTTCTTCATTTCTCGCCCCCGGATGGAAATCAGGCGGACGTTGCTTAACCGGAATACCTGGTACACCCCCTTCTACGGAAACTGGAAACCGAAACGCCGAAGCGGCTCCCCGCCCATCCATCAGATAACGTAAGCGTCGCAAAGCATTATCAGGGGCTTTTTCCCTGTGATACTCCACATGGCGAGGCATCCCCAAAAAACGCGTAAAATCAAGATATTGACAAGCTTTTCCAATATAGGAATAGTAATCAGGATCGTCAGAATTAAAATAGGGGTTGACTTTCTCCCAAGGGTAGATCGTAAGCTTGTTCTTCTCGTAGCGTTGAAGCGATGGCTGAAGCCACCTGTTGAGCTGCCGCGTAATTATCAGAAAAACAGAAAATAGTGCTTAAAAAGGGATGATTTAGTCGGCGCAGATTCGCCGCATAAAGCCTTGATTCCCACCGCAACTGAGGATCTGTTTTATTTTGAGACGGATCGTTGGGCATCCCTTGAACATTGATTACTCTAGTTTGCAGTTGTGCTAAACTTTCCGCTTGTCTAGCAATTTCCGCCATGAGGTTTTGTTCTGTGGGATTGAGTTGAGTGGGACTCAGTAAGATACAAACACTAACCGCAGAACTTTGGGAAGCGAGGGCATTAAACGGTACTAAAAAGCTTCCCCCTGCCCCCCACCAAGGACGAATCCCATAAATATATTGGTTTCCCTGATAAACAAACTCTTTAGGAATCGCAAATTCCATCTCTTTAGAAGTGTTTGCTTTGCCTTTGATGGGAGTATCCTCTCTAATAGGAGTAATAACCTCCTCTTGACAGACTTCAAAACAATAATGGTAGCTATAATTATCAACCAGAGACTTTAATTGATTACCCGTCAGGGATGTTGGCTCAAACCCGAAGGTTTCTAACATTCTCTCTAAATCAGTTAGCAGGATATTCGCTTGATTGATACCTTTAGGACTATTTGAAGTCGTATGTAACCGCCCCAAAATATAAGTATCAATACGCCTATGGGTCTGATTAAAGTCAAATCTGAGAGAATAAGTAACATCCCCACGACTGCGCCATAAACCTGAGACAAACTGCGTCCACCGTCGAGAATATTCCTGAATGCGATCGGAGGGTTCTTTCCCCAACAGGGTATGGTCGAGGAGGAAGTCTGGCAAAAAGGGAATTTGTAAGCCAAAAATGAAGCCTTTGGCAGTATCTAAGGAGAGATTTAGATAGACTAAGGGTGCAGAATCCGAGGTTTGATTCATAGGGTCATAGGGTTGGTTTCTTCCTAAGAAACACGGGGAACGGAGAGCAGACAATCACAATCCAGAAAGAGAGCAGTTTCTCAACAAGTACGACAAAATTCCTCAGCTTTTCCATTTGGGGTACAGCCAGGATTCATTGCAACTAACATGCAATCATCGGTTTGAGCCAGGATTATCTGCAACTATAAAAGTAAAAAAAACGAACGTTTTCTTTACTGCCCTACTGATAAGCTTTCGGAATCACTTCTCATTTCGCCCCGTAAAAAATAATTGCAGATTTTCGGATATTACTCAAGTTGATTAAATAAGCTTTATAAAAACTTTATCAAAAACCAGATAGAAGTATATTCAATTATACAAATCTATTAAAAGTTTACTCTGTGTAGTTTTCAGACTGATTGCATCCATCCCACTTTGCAAGGAGCGATCGCTTTACCTATCATTCTCATCCATATTCTTTGGTGGATGCAGATTTACGCTACAGTAACCACGCGCACGAGCAGCAACAATACGCCTGATTGATTCTGGAGTTCGTTCTGACATTAAGCTACATTGCTGTGTGTAGGCAAGAACTCGTTAATCAGCATTTTCAAATCAACTTGACGAAGTTGAGCCAATTGAATTAAGGCTGCTGCACGTTCTGCATCTTGTTGTTCGACGCGTTCGACATACATTAGTAGCTCTTGATGTTCTGTCTGTGTAATTTTTCCAGTCTCGTTTTGCTGACGCAGATAAGCCAATCTCTCTTGTTCTTCAAAAGACAAATGACATTGAATAATTTTCAGTAAAGCTGCTTCGTCTGCTGCTGTTGATACTTGCAAAGACTCTTGAGAAAGGGCTTCCAAAAATTCAACTGCCCTGACTAAAGATTCTCCTGGTAATTGTTCTAAGAGTGCGATCGCTCTTTGACGAATTTCTGTAGGTACAACCATAGAAAATCTAAACTCGTTTGCTTCTAGCTTAGATTATTCTTGCCGACAAAGCAGAGATTATTCAAACCTTAACCAAAAACCTTATCATGAGCGGTAGAGGAATCACTAAAACCCCTGGTGTGTGTGGTGGGGAAGCGTGTATTGCCGAAACCCGAATTGCCGTTTGGCTTTTAGTTGAAGCACAACAGATGGGCATCCGTGAAGCCCAACTTTTGCAGGACTATCCTCATATCACCGCTGCCGATTTCGTCAATGCCTGGGCTTATACCGATGCCCATCCCGAAGAAATTGCTGCCGCAATTCGCGCTAATAACGAGGTTGCCTAGCTGATGGCACGTCGCAAGTTACAAAAAAGTCAACCGCCACACCACTAAACTAGAAACTAAGATGTCGGAATAAGTTTATGAACGCTACTACAGTCGCCTTACCTTCTATCCTCAAATTGAAAATTGAGCGGTGGAATGCTTTAACACCAGAACAACAAGAAAAATTTGCCCCGATTTGTCCTGATTTTGTAGTAGAGTTACGTTCTCCTAGTGATTCTCTAAAAGATTTACAGGAAAAAATGCAAGAATATATCGAAAATGGCGCTCAATTAGGTTGGTTAATCGACCGAAAAAACAAGCGAGTAGAAATTTATCGTCCTGGTAAAGATGTCGAAATATTAAACAATCCTACTACTTTATCAGGGGAAAATGTCCTACCTGGATTTGTCTTGAATTTACAGGATATTATGTAGCTTTATTGATTAATATACACATGGCGCTTTTCAAAGCGACTCTGTTCCCAAAGAGGTTGCAAAGCCTGTTTAGCAGCATTTAACTGAGTTTGGGAGAAACTAATTTTTCCGTTTTCTATTATCCAGATAAAAGTCCGAGTCATTAAATCTGCTTTAAAACTCTTTTCAAATGTACTATTATTTATTCTTGCTACTTGTTCATCTAAATAATAGATAGCATGTTTAAAATTACTGTGTTTTGAATCAATATAAATTTCTTTTTGTGTATTCTTCCATTTCATTCTCAGCAAATTTCTCATAATATAGTCTATTCCTGTTATGGAAGAATCAGTATTTCGGATCAAGTCTGTAAATGTTTGATAATACGATCGCAACAGTGAAGCAGCAATATTTTCTTTATATATATGTAACCAGGACTGGATATCACGAAGATAAGGTAGTAAATCTTGAATATCATTAATTTCTTCTATTTCCAGGCGCTCGGCTTTATAATTTACAATCTCAGCTAGTAATTCAACTTCAGATAATTGAAACTTGTCTAAATAATAATTAATAAGTTTGGGAATATACTTCTCTAATAACCACTGCTTAGTATATCTAGCCGTCCAGGTTCCCCATAATCCGATGTCTTGCTGCCAAGAAGTAACTTTTCTTTTTTGAAGAGATTGTAAATAGACATCATTTATTTTATATATAATGTTTATTTTATCACTTTGTAATAATGACAAATTACTATCAACTCTGGGCAAGATAAATGCATGGTCGTGAATTCCTCGACTCACTCGAATTGAGATATCTTCATTATGAAATAAATGCCATTCAGACTTGCCTTTAGTATAATCAAATTCTTCAGCAAACTGCTGCATTAACTTCCATAATTTTTGTCCAACAGAAAACAATATAAAACCTCGAATATTTGCAATATCTACAAATTCAAAATCCCAGGTTTCTAGAGAATTTTCAAATTCAATGATTGATTTTTTATATTCTTGGCAAATTACATCAATACACAAACACAAATCTAATGTTTCTAATTCGGATAAAATAAGTGTTGTTTTTCCTAAATTTACTTCAAAATAATTTTTATCTAGCTGTTTCAAAAACCGACGACAACCCCAATCTGGTTGGGTGTTTAGTCCAATCATTAATTGACTTAAAATATCTTGATGATTTAGGCTAATTTTCAGACCTTTTAAAATGATGTTACTAAAATCTATTTCACAATTACCTTCTGCAAAAGCTTTGGGTAAATCACAGGCGATCGCCACTTTCGGTTGCACAACAACCAAGCGATAACCTTCTCGCCTAATTGAAGGTTCAAAATTACATGTTTCTAAAACATCCTGTAAATCTGGATGGCTTTTGATAATATTTTCTATTAAATTATATTTAGAATTTATCCAAATATTACTCATTTTATAAATTATTAATTGATTCTGGAATGGACATCAGATAATCTACTTGATTGTATAAATTTACGAAACCTTCTTTTATTCGTATAATTAGCAATTTATCAAGTAATTGTAAATTATATGGTGATTGTAAATACTTTACTAAGAATCATCGACGCAATCTTTGATGAGATGCGTATGCAACATATTATTTATATAGCAATCCGATTTGATTCGGAGAATCACTCGTAGAGGTAAGGGATTGGAGATTGGGGACTGGGAATAAAGGTGTACATAGCTTATGTAAAAATCTAAGTATTTGTAGGGTGTGTTAGGCGTAAGCCGTAACGCACCATCTCAAGCTTTTG
>VFQR01002609.1_pt1 | contig 11230 bp, 11 predicted proteins | sample 3512321 | NCBI WGS metagenome assembly VFQR01 (sample SAMN10412374, study PRJNA504923) | tailings metagenome | isolation source: Relicate 3 Philex TSF1 revegetated site | place: Philippines: Tuba, Benguet | collected 2017-08-29
GGCGATCGGCGGGCTCGGCGCGATCGGATTGAGGGTCGCGCGGGCGGTCGATGCGGGCGAGGTGAAGGATATGACGCTGGCCGCGGTCAGCGCCCGCGATCTCGCCGGTGCGCGCTCCCGCGTTGCCGGGCTCAAGCAGCCGCCCAAGGTGGTGCCGCTGGGTGAGCTGGCCAGCCACGCCGACATCGTCGTCGAGTGCGTCCCCGCCGCCGTCTTCCGGGAGCTTGCGGAGCCCGTGATCGCCGCCGGCAAATGGTTGATGCCGCTGTCGGTCGCGGGGCTCCTCAACCATATGGATCTCGTCGACATGGCCCGCGCTTCGGGGGGCCGCATCCTGGTGCCGACCGGCGCACTGATCGGTCTCGATACGGTGCGTGCGATGGCGGTCGGCAAGATCAACGAAGTGCGGCTCGAGACGCGCAAGCCGCCGGCCGGGCTCGCCGGCGCACCTCACCTCGTCGAGAACAACATCAATCTCGATGGCCTGAAAGAGCCGCTGTGCGTTTTCCGCGGTACCGCACGGCAGGCGGCGAAGGCGTTCCCGGCCAACGTCAACGTGGCGGCGGCGCTCGGCCTCGCCGGCATCGGACCGGACAAGACCATGGTCGAGGTGTGGGCGGACCCCGGCGTCGACCGCAACAACCAGTCGGTGACGATCTCGTCCGATGCCGGCGACGCGAAGATGACGATCGCCAACATCCCCTCACCCGACAATCCGCGCACCGGACGCATCGTCGCCAACAGCGTCATCGCGACGCTGAAACGCTTCACCGATCCGCTGGTCGTCGGGAGCTGAGCTCAGGCAATCGTCGCCGGCAGCGCATCGCGGATCAGCAGACCCACGACGACCAGCTCCGGGCTCGTCTTGCGGTAAGTCTGCCCGACCGCGAGGAAGTCGGCGCGATCGGCATCCGACGGGCGCGCGCGAGAGGTCGGCACCGGCGGCAACGCCGCAAGAATTTCCGGCACTGCCGCATCGACGCGGGCGCGAAGCTCGTCGAATGCCGCCGCGCCCTCGGCGCTCGCGATGCGCGGACGCAGCACCGTTCCGAGATGCGCGACGAGGCCCGGCCAGTGGCCGAGCATCCGGTAGAGGCCGGGCACGAACGGCTTGCCGCCCATCTCTGCAGCGAACAGCATCACGGCATCGCGCGCCGCGGGATCGAGCTTGCCGAGATCGACCATCGCCGGCGGCTGCGGCAGCAGCTCCGGCGGCGACCAGAGCTGGCAGAACGTTCGCCCGCCGGGCGGGAGGCCTTCGAGAAGCGACTTCGTGAGCCCCGCGAAGACCATGTTCACCGGCGCCACGCGAATGAAACCCTCGGCCGCGTCCCGCACCGTCGCGAGCGCGGCCTCGTCGAGACCCCAGGCGCGCAACGCCGCCGCCGGAATGGGATCGAGCGGCGGCAGCGCGAGGCCGGCGGCAGCGTGCCAGCCTGCCTCCTGGATGCTGCCGTCGCGATAGGCACGCCCGACCGCGGCCCACGCCCATTCGAGGAAGCCGGGCTTGGCCGCAAGATAGCGATGGATCGCGGAAACGTACGGCACGCCGCACAACCGGCGCAGCTCGGCGAAGATCTCCGCGATCTCGCCGGTGGCTTCGTGCTCGCTGATCTCGCTCGCCATCGCCGCCTCCGCGGAGCTACGCCTTGATGTGGCGGAACATGTTGCGGCGCGCCTCCGCATCGTTCTCGGTCTTGAACGTGAAGCGATCCTTGAGCTTCAGCGCACGCTGTGCCGCCGGCCGCGCTTCGATCTCGTCGACCAGACGCTTGACGTTGGGGAAGTTGGCCCACGCCTCCTTGCCGAGCACCATCGGCACCAGTCGCGCCCAGCCCCACACATCCATGTCGACGATGGTGTAGGTCTCGCCGACCATATACTTTCGCTTCGCAAGGCGATCGTTGAGGATGCCGAAGTGTCGATCCGCCTCGAAGACGTAGCGCGTGATCGCGTACTCGATCTTGTCGGGCGAGTAGTGCTGGAAATGCACCGCCTGGCCGCTATAGGGGCCGACGCCGGACGCGACGAACATCAGCCACGAGAGCAGATCACCGCGATTGGCGGGCGTGTCGGGCGGGAGGAACTTGCCGGTCTTCTCGGCGAGATAGAGCAGGATCGCATTCGAGTCGAACACCTTGGCATCGCCATCGACGATCGCCGGTACCTTGGCGTTGGGATTGATCGCGACGAACTCCGGCGAGAACTGCTGGCCCTTGCGCGTGTCGACTGCGATCGGCTCGTATTCGAGACCGGCTTCCTCGAGAAACAGCGCGACCTTGGTCGGGTTCGGGGCTCCCGAGAAGTAGAACTTGAGCATACACTTCCTCCTGGTGGGCGAGGCACGCGCGCGTGCACCGCATTCATCGCCGTGGCGCACGGACGTCAGCCGATGCGGGCACAGCCGTTGGTTCGCTTCTGGATGATGCGGGGCAGCCTAGAGCATCATCGGGCCGCGCGGAACCGCTTTCGCGATACGAGCATAGGGCCCTTGCGTCCCTGCTCCTTCGGTCGCAACGCGACCGACCGGGCGCGGGCCGGGCTAGGCCTTCCGCCCGACGCCGACGATGGTGAAACCATGCCGGCTGACCTCGTCGGGCCGATAGACGTTGCGCAGATCGACGAACATCGGGCTCGCCACCACCGAACGCAGCCGGGCGAAATCCAGCGACTTGAACTCGTCCCACTCGGTGATCAGCGCCGTCACCGTCGCTCCTTCCGCCGCCGAATAGGGATCCGGGCCGAAGACGATGTGCGGCATCAGCAGTTTCGCGTGCTCCATGCCCTCGGGATCATAGGCGCGGATGGTGGCGCCCGAGTCGCGCAACGCCTGGATGATCGATAGCGACGGCGCCTCGCGCATGTCGTCGGTGTTCGGCTTGAAGGTGAGCCCGAGCACGCAGATCGTCTTGCCGCGCACATCGCCGCCGGCCGCCTGGATGATCTTGCGCGCCATCTGGCGCTTGCGGTTGTCGTTGATCGCGACCAGCGTCTCGATCAGGCGCAAGGGCGAATCGTAGTCCTGCGCCGTCTTTGCGAGCGCCAGCGTATCCTTGGGAAAGCAGGAACCGCCGTAGCCGGGACCGGCCTGCAGGAACTTGGCCCCGATGCGATCGTCGGCGCCGATTCCCTTGGCGACGTCGCGCACGTCGGCGCCGACCCGCTCGCACAGATCAGCCACTTCGTTGATGAAGGTGATCTTCATCGCGAGGAAGGCATTGTTGGCGTACTTCGTCAGCTCCGAGGTCCGCCGGCCCATGGTCATCAGGGGCGCGCCGGCGTCGGTCAGCGGCTTGTAGATCGCCGCGAGCACACTTTCGGCGCGCGCATCGTTGACGCCGATGACGATGCGATCCGGATGCATGAAGTCAGGGATCGCCGCGCCCTCGCGCAGGAACTCGGGATTGGAGGCGACGGCCACGTCGGCGGTGGGGTTCGTCTCGCGAATGATGCGCTCGACGTCATCGCCGGTGCCGACCGGTACGGTCGACTTCGTCACCACGACGGTGAATTTTCGCACCGCCCGTGCGATGTCCTGCGCGGCGGCATAGACGTACGACAGATCGGCATGGCCGTCGCTGGCCCGCGACGGTGTGCCTACCGCGATGAAGATCGCATCGGCCGCCGCGGCCACGCCGTCGAGTGACGTCTCGAACGAGATCCGGCCGGCCTTGGCGTTCTTCTCAACCAGTTCCGCGAGGCCGGGCTCGTAGATGGGAATGCGGCCCGCACGCAGCGCTTCGATCTTGCCTGCATCCTTGTCGACGCAGATCACGGTATGCCCGAGGTCGGCAAAGCAGGCTCCGGACACCAGTCCGACATAGCCAGACCCGACCATCACAATGTTCATCTCGCAGACCCTCAATAGCAACGTGCGCCGCATAGCCCCGTGCGCTGCACCCCAATCGAGATGGGGCGGTGCGCTCCCCGTCCAATGGCGATGGTCTAGCGCGGGCCAGGGTCGCGAAACAGTGCATATTGCCGCGCTAGCACGCGTTCGGGGCCGGCAATGGTCCGACTTGGGCTAACTGGCCGGCCGAGCACACGCATTTCTGCCCGGCAGACCTTCGTCGAACGTCTGGTCATGCAAGAATGTGGCCAATTTCTCACCCCGGATGGTCGGGCCGGTGACGGCGCCGCCGGGACCCGAGCAGGCTGAGACCGATCACGAGCGGCGCCAGCGGCCACCATGTGGTGACGAGGGCTTTGACCTCGGATGCCGGCACATAGCCCAGGTTGATGCCGAGGAACACGGCGGCGACGGTAACGATGATAAGCGGAAACAAGCGGACGTACATGACTGCCTCCAGAGGTGGATATCCGGGCCATCCCGATGCCGCGCACCCGCCACCCGTGGCGGGCGCACATCGGGACATCGGATCGTGATCAAGCCGGCACGCGAAGGATTCTCATGCCGCGAAAGAGGAACAGGCCGCCGAACAGGCCATAGGCGATGCATACCGGCACCCAGAATGTGGGCTGCGATTTCACGATGGGCGCCATGGCGAGGGTCACGCCGACACCAAACTTCGTGAAGAAGATCGCCATCATGAGCGCCAGCGGCGTCCAGCTCCCGGGCACGACAACGGCGCCGCTCGAATCGCGCACGAGACCGCTCGGCCCGCCGAGGACGACCGAGGCCGTCAGGAGCGCCGTCGCTAGCCCTGTGAACCAGGCTGCTGCGACGGCCGGCTGCGCACCGAAGACGGATACCGCACCATAGGCCGACAGCAGCAGCATCGCCGCGGGCAATATGACGGCACGCGCCGTGCCCACCTTCATCGTGCGGCTCTGCATGAAGCCGAAGGCAACAAGCACCGCGAACAGGCCATAGACCCAGGCCGGGGTTCTGATCAGGATCTCGAGCAACATGGCAGCGCACTCCTTTGCTGAAGCAAGACCGCCGTCGCATCCGCTCTCTCCGGGGTTGCGCAGGCCGCCAAGCGTTGGTATGGATGGGTTGGTACTGCTTGGTACCAGCGATTGATAGCACTCGACGGTACCGCGCGGTACCAAATTCGTCAGGACAGAATGTCGCACCCCGAAAAACTGCCGAAGCCATCGGAAAAAGCCGGTTCCGACCCTGCCGTCAGAAGCGACGCAACGAAGCGCGCCGCCATTCTCGCCGCGGCGGGCAAGGTATTCCTGGAGCGCGGCTTTGATGCCGCCACGACGCTGGAAATCGCCGGCCAGGCGAAGATGTCCAAGCGCACGCTTTATGAGCATTTCCCGTCCAAGGACGCGATGCTGGCGGCGCTGATCGAAAGCGGCAGCCGGCCGATGACGGCACCGCCGCAGGGGCCATTGCCGGCCAGCCGCGACGAGTTCCTCGCGGCGTTGCGCGACTTCGGCCTGAGGTTCCTGCGCGGGCTGGTGGAGCCCAGGAGCATCGCCATGTACCGCCTGGCCATCGCCGAGGCGCAGCGTTCCGGCAACGTCGCCAACGAGCTCTATCGCGGCGGCCGCGAGCCAGCCATCCAGGCGGTGATGCGGATCCTCCAGCACGGCGCCAAGGAGGGCTTCTGCAGCGCCAACGATGTCGACATGCTGCTCACCGCGTTTTTCAATGTCCTGGTCGGTCCGCTGCAGATGGGCCTGCTGCTCGGCGTCGATCCTCAACCCACCGACGATGCCCTGCGCGCGCGTACCGATCTTGCGATCCGCGTCATCGCCAGACTGACTGAATAGTCGTCTCGAGTGAAAGGCATGGTGGGCGCGACAGGGATTGAACCTGTGACCCCACCCGTGTGAAGGGTGTGCTCTACCGCTGAGCTACGCGCCCGTTCGCCGTTCGATCGCCATGAGGCCCGAGCCGGAGAAGCCCCCGCTCTTTATCCCACGGCGCACCGCGGCGCAACCGTGCCCGCTGGGGACAGGAAAATGCGACCTCAATTGCTCTGCGTCTCGCGGCCTTCCTGGAGAGCCAGAACCTGCCCTGCGAGGTAGAGCGAGCCGCAGATCAGGATCCGCAATGGTCCGTCGGCGACCGCGCTCGCAGCCGCGAGGGCTTCCTGCAGCGACGCCGCGGCACTCGCCTTCACGCCCACGCCGCGAGCGATATCGGCCAGCGCTTCCGGCATGCGCGGCTGCAGCGTGCCCGGCACCGGTACCGCGATCGCCTGCCGCGCGAGGCCCGCGAACGGCTGCAGGTAGCCGGCGGCATCCTTGTGTCCCTGCAGGCCGACGATGAGGACCAGCGGCCGCGGCGAGCGCTCCTCGAGATCGGCGAGCGTGCGCGCGATAACCTCGCCAGCCCCCGGATTGTGCCCGCCATCCAACCACACCTCGATGTCGGGGCGCAGGTCGCGTGTCAGCGCGCCGGGGCCGAGCCGCTGCATTCGCGCCGGCCAGCGCACGCTCGTGAGGCCAGCCGCGATCGCCCGCTCGTCGAGCCCGATCTCGAGCGCTGCCGCGACCGACGTGCCGCCGTTGACGATCTGGTGCGGACCGAGCAGTGCCGGCATCGGCAGGTCGAGCAGGCGGTCGTCGCGCTGGAACACCAGCCGTCCGCGCTGCGCGAACGCTTCAAAATCCTCGCCCCAGCGCACGATCGTGGCGCCGCGTTTCCGCGCCTCGACATCGAGCACATCGTCGACCTCGGGCGTCTGGCGCGCGACGACGCAGCGGACTCCGCGCTTCATGATGCCGGCTTTTTCCGCGGCGATCTTCTCGACCGTGTCGCCGAGCTTGTCGGCATGATCCATCGAAATCGACGTGATGACGGTCAGCGCCGGCTTCTTGACGACATTCGTCGTGTCCAGCCGCCCGCCGAGCCCGACTTCGAGCAGCACGAAATCGGCGGGGTGCTCGGAGAAGGCAAGAAACGCCGCTGCCGTGGTGATCTCGAAGAAAGTGATGGATTGGCCCGCGTTGACCTTCTCGACGCGCGCGAGCAGCTCGGTAAGCACCGCCTCGTCGATCGGCTGCGCGCCATTCGACGCACCGTCAGGGCTGGCGAGCGCGATACGCTCGTTGAAGCGCACCAGATGCGGCGAGGTGTAGACGTGGGCGCGCTTGCCGGCCGCTTCGATCATCGCCTTGAGGAAGGCTGTCGTCGAACCCTTGCCGTTGGTGCCGGCGATGTGGATCACCGGTGGCAGCTTGTCGTGCGGGCTGCCGAGCTCGGCCAGCATGCGATCGACGCGGTCGAGCGACAGGTCCATGTATAGCGGATGGAGCTGCTTCATGCGCGCGAGCAGGTCGTCGAGCTCAGTCATGCGGCAACCGATCGAGACCTGACGGGGCGAGGGCGCGCAATATGCGCCGCGTTATAGGGTCCAGTGGACTGCGACAGCCTCACGGCGTTCCCGATGCGCCCTTTGTCGGCGGCTTGGGCCCTGCGTCGCCGCCGCCGCGTAAGGCCCCCTTCTTCGACTGCGTGACGAAGCGGTCCTCGTCGGCGACTGGCTCGACGTCGACCACCGTGTCGGCATCGCGCGGCCTGGAGCCGAGAAGCTTGGCGTCGACGGGCGTGCCGTTGACGTGACCGTTGACGTGCTTCAGCGGCTCGCCGGCCTTGGCGGCGCCTGCCTTCTTCGCGCGTCCGGCCGAGAGGATGCCGACGATGCGCGCCAGTGTCTCGGTCAGCTTGTGGCGATGCACGACCATGTCGATCATGCCGTGCGCCAGCAGGTACTCGGCGCGCTGGAAGCCTTCGGGAAGCTGCTCGCGGATGGTCTGCTGGATCACGCGCGGGCCGGCGAAGCAGATGAGCGCGCCCGGCTCAGCGATGTGCACGTCGCCGAGCATCGCGTAGGACGCGGTCACGCCGCCGGTCGTCGGATCGGTCAGCACGACGATGTAGGGAAGCCCCGCCTCGCGCAGCTTCTGCACCGCAATCGTCGTGCGCGGCATCTGCATGAGCGACAGGATGCCCTCCTGCATGCGCGCGCCGCCGGAGGCCGCGAACAGGATGAACGGCGTGCCGCGTTCGAGCGCAGTCTCGAGGCCCTTCACGATCGCCTCGCCGGCGGCCATGCCGAGCGAGCCGCCCATGAAGTCGAAATCCTGCGCCGCCGCGGTCACCGACTGGCCGCCGATCTTGCCGTCTGCCAGAAGCACGGCATCGTCGAGCCCGGTCGCGGCCTTGCTGTCCTTGAGGCGGTCCGTATAGCGGCGTCCGTCACGGAACTTGAGCGGGTCGACCGTTACCGGCGCGGATGGAATCTTCGTGTAGCTGCCCCCGTCGAACACGATCTTGAGTCGTTGCTCGGCCGAGATGCGGTCATGGTGGCCGCAGCAGGGAAATACGTAGTGCGTGTCCTCCAGCGTGCGCCGGTCCGACATCTGCCCGCAGCCGGGGCACTTTTTCCAGAAATCGTCCGGCGGCTCGCGACGGGTCGTGAGCAAGCTCCTGATCTTCGGACGGACGACGTTATTGATCCAGTTCACGCTATTCCGGCTCCTTCGAGCGGACTTCTATCTGTTAGGGTCGCTTCAGCTCGATCGTCCCATGCCCTCAGAGACATACGATCCATCGCCGGTCAATTGTGGCAAACCTGTGGCAGCGCGCATTGCAGCCGCCAAGGCGCTTTCGATGTGCACATCAAACACGCGTCACCGATCCGCGCAATCCCGCTGCCAGATCGTTGACGACCCTGTGCACCGCCGCCACCGTATCGGCGGTCGCCTGGCCCTCGGGCCCAAGTGACAGCCGGACCGCTTCGACCAGCGCCGAGCCGACCGCGATTCCATCGGCGAAGTCTGCGAGCGCCTGGGCCTGCGCGGGGGTGCGGACACCGAAGCCGACCACAACCGGAAGCGGCGTCGACCGCTTTATTCGCTCAACCTGCCCGCGTACATCCGAGATGACCGGCGCGGCGGCGCCTGTGATCCCGGTGATCGATACATAGTATACGAACCCGGCCGTATTGGCGAGAACCGCCGGCAGGCGGACGTCGTCCGTCGTCGGCGTCGCAAGGCGGATGAAACTTAGCCCGTATTCCATTGCCGGCAGGCAAAGCTCGCTGTCGGCCTCGGGCGGCACGTCGACCACGATCATGCCATCGACGCCGGAGGCCTGCGCCTCCTTCAGGAAGGCGTCGACCGGATAGACGTAGATGGGATTGTAGTACCCCATCAGCACGATCGGCGTGTCCTGGTCTCTGGCGCGAAAGTCACGCACGAGCTGCAGCGTCCGCTTCATCGTCTGGCCGGCCTTGAGCGCCCGCACCGACGATGCCTGCACAGCCGGACCGTCGGCCATCGGGTCGGAGAACGGCATGCCGATCTCGATCACGTCGGCGCCGGCGTCGGGGAGACCGAGCAGGATCGCCTTCGAGGTCTCGTAATCCGGATCGCCGGCTGTCACGAAGGCGACGAACGCCGGGCGCCCATCACGCTTGAGCGCGGCGAAGCGGCGATCGATACGGGTCTCGACAGGCATGTGGGATCAGCTTTCTTTTTTCGCCGCCAGCTCGTTCAGCCTCGACTGCAGAGCTTCGAGGATCTCGCCGCGCAGGTCCTGTTCCGCCGACGGCCGGTCGCTCAGGTCCCCGGGGATGACCAGGTGGGCGATGTCCTCGCGCAGCGCGTCGATCAGCGCGGCGGGAGCGAGACCACGTTTGGTGCTGGACGCAGCGATGTCGTCGTTGGCAGGCTTTGCGGCGGTGATATCGCGGACGCGACCCTGCGCCGGCTTGCCGCCGCCGCTCGCTTGCGCCCCGCTCTTGCCGCCGAACACCTTGGCATGCAGCCCTTCGATGTAGCGCGCGTCGTCGGGATCGAGCTTGCCTGCCTGATGCTCGGACAGCAGTTCGCGCAGCGTCTCCTTCGTCTCTTCCCACACGTCCGCGTGGCCAAGGAGATCCTCGATGCGCTGCTCGATGGAAACCGCCATGGTCGCCTCGTCCCCCCTCAAATCTTCATGCCGAGATAGCCGGCGACGGCGAAGACGTCCTTGTCGCCGCGCCCGCACATGTTCATGACGAGCAAGTTGCCCTTCTTCAGTGTCGGCGCGAGCTTCATCACGTAGGCGAGCGCATGCGACGGCTCGAGCGCCGGAATGATGCCTTCGAGCTTCGCACAGAGCTGGAAGGCCCCCAGGGCCTCCTTATCGGTGATCGGCACGTAGTTCACGCGGCCGGTGTCCTTCAGCCACGAGTGCTCAGGCCCGACCCCCGGATAGTCCAGTCCGGCCGAGATCGAGTGGCCCTCGAGGATCTGCCCGTCCTCGTCCTGGATGAGATAGGTGCGGTTGCCGTGCAGCACGCCGGGACGGCCACCGGTCATCGAGGCATTGTGGCCGTTGTGAACGTCGATGCCGTGCCCTGCCGCCTCGACGCCGTAGATCTGCACGGACTTGTCGTCGAGGAACGGGTGGAACAGGCCGATCGCATTCGAGCCGCCGCCGATCGCCGCGACGAGCGTGTCGGGAAGCCGCCCCTCTCGCTCCATCATCTGCGTGCGCACCTCGTTGCCGATCACGCACTGGAAGTCGCGAACCATCTCCGGATAAGGATGCGGGCCGGCGGCGGTACCGATGATGTAGTAGGTATCGCGCACGTTGGTGACCCAGTCACGCAGGGCCTCGTTCATCGAGTCCTTCAACGTACCGGCACCCGAGGTGACCGAATGGACCTTGGCGCCGAGCATGTGCATGCGCGCAACGTTCGGCGACTGGCGCGCGACGTCGGTCGCGCCCATGTAGATCTCGCACGGCAGGCCGAAGCGCGCGCACACGGTCGCGACAGCGACGCCATGCTGACCCGCGCCGGTCTCGGCGATGATGCGCGTCTTGCCCATGCGGCGCGCGAGCTGGATCTGGCCGAGGCAGTTGTTGATCTTGTGGCTGCCGGTGTGGTTGAGCTCGTCGCGCTTGAAATAGATCTTGGCGCCGCCCGTCCCGCCCGCGGCTTTCGCCACACCGCGGAAATGCTCGGTCAGGCGCTCCGCGAAATAGAGCGGGCTGGGCCGGCCGCCGTAGTGGAGCATGAGGTCGGTCAGCTCGGCCTGGAACTTGGGATCGTCCTTGGCCGAATTATAGGCCGCCTCGAGATCGAGGATCAGCGGCATCAGCGTTTCGGCGACGAAGCGCCCGCCGAACAGCCCGAAAAACCCGCTGTCGTCGGGCCCGGCCTTGAGCGTGTTGAGCTTCGCTTCTTCCGTCTTTTGCTTCTTCGAGGCCACTGGGGGTCGTCCTCTGCGATAGCCCATCCCCGTCGGGGGCGGGCAGGAGATTTTTCATGCCTCCTTAGCGGCCTTTGCGGCGCGAAGGAAGCGGCGGATCAGG
>VFQR01002610.1_pt1 | contig 11228 bp, 8 predicted proteins | sample 3512321 | NCBI WGS metagenome assembly VFQR01 (sample SAMN10412374, study PRJNA504923) | tailings metagenome | isolation source: Relicate 3 Philex TSF1 revegetated site | place: Philippines: Tuba, Benguet | collected 2017-08-29
TAGTAATTTAAACCTTTAAGACATGATTGCCATTTTTATATATCTTGAAAGCAATCTTAAATCATCAGGTTTCCTAGCTGGCAAAGCCTTGATGAAAGTATCTATGAGTCGATACAACAGATTACTTTTTATTAACAAACGACTAAATAAAGGAACTTTGTGATATACAGGGTCATTGAGAACCTTGAGCCAAATTTTATATATATCATCCCATCCCCGTCCAACAATCAAGTTTTGATTGGTTGCTTGTCTGCCATGAATGCGAAATTTTGCTAGTTTTTCGTCAATAAAACCTATGTCAGAATTAGAAATAATCCTTAACCACATTTCCCAATCTACAATCTGTGCTAAATTAGCATCAAAATTGCCTATTTTATCTAATATTTCTTTTCTAATCAGAACATTTGTTGGTTCCCCTATTTTATTTACCGGATCTTTAACAATAACTGTTCTTTTGAGCAATGAACTTCCTTTTTGAATTGGTTGTAAATTACCCCAAAATTGATGTAATATATCTACGCCTAAAGGTACTTGCATTGCATCATTTACTATTAGTTCTCTCGGTGTAAATACCATCCCAATTTCTGGTTTGCTTTCTGCTAAAGCTACCATTTTTTCTACACAGTTTTTATCTAATACATCATCTTGAAAGAGAAATTTGATATATTTACCACTGGCTTTAGACAAACAAAAATTCCAATTTTGAACTAATCCCAGCCTTTCGTGGCTATAGATTTTAACGTCGAAGTTTTTCTGATTATAAATTTTTAATTTTTCAACTAATAAAATAGAATTATCATCAGATTTATCATCAGAAATAATGATTTCAATAGAAGAATAGCTTTGACTAAAAGCACTAACTAATGCCTCTTCTAAAAATCTTTCTCCGTTGTATATTGGTATACAAATACTCACAACAGGTGCATTGCTCATATTAAGCCTCATGAAGAATACAAAGAATTATTGTCTATAAAATTTTGCCATCTGGTGATGAAAATATTTCTATCCTGAAGATTCTCCTTTGCAGACCTTGTGCGTCCTTCTTTATGAATCCAAGTACTATCTGCATAATAGTAGGAATATAAATTATATTTATCTCGAAGCTTAAAACAATAGTCGATGTCCTGGCATTCTTCTTGGTAAACTGAATCTAAACCACCAACATCTAAAAATAATTGTCTATTTGTAAACAAACAGGCTCCTGTAACTGCTGGTACAATTTGGGAATTAACAACTTTATGATCGGCGCTTTTGCAATTTTTATTAACATGTTCAGGAATATATTTATAAGGTTCATGCCTACATATAAATACCCCTGCGTGCTGTATTCGTAAATTAGGATAAAGTAACTTACAACCAACAGCACCTATCTGATTTTGATTAGCTTCAAAAACTTTAATTACTTCTGGAATAGATGGTAAAATTGCTTCTGTATCATTATTTAATAACAGGATATAGCGACCGCGAGCTTGAGATGCTAAGTAGTTATTCCCTGTGCTAAAATTATATTTACCTAAATAAAATACAGGGTCTTTGATTGATTTATAATAAACTTCTGTCTCTGATGATTCTGAGCCAGTATCACCTATGAGAATTTCATAATTAAGATGTTGTACAGTTTGCTTAATCGATTCTAAACACGGTTTTATAAGATTAACTTTGTCCTTAGAAAGGATTAATATAGACAAGTCTATTTTCTGTAAGTTGCTAAAATATAAACTGTAGTTATTGGCTTTTGATTGCAGCTTTTTGATTCGAGGTAATGTTGTTTTATTGATGATCGGTAAAACAAAATTTTTAGAGTTATCACCGAGAATTGTACTTAAATGTTTAAGACGAGTTTCATAAATAATAGAGTTGAGTTTGTGAGAGTTTTCTTTCCATGAATACAAAGTTTTAGGAGGTGTATATTGGTCTGCTCGCTGTAGTTCGTCTAGAATTACTTGCGATAATTCATTAATATTTGACGCTACTTTTGCACCAGTTTCTTTGTGTGCCCCCAAGTCTAATGCAAATGACATTCGACCGACGGCTATAGCTTCCACAAGAGGTAAATTATACCCTTCCCATCTAGACAAAGATACACAAGCACTACAATCCAAGTAAGCGGAAATTAATTGTTCGTTAGATGGATTTTCAATGCAGATTAGACCTTGTTCTTTGAAGTGTTTTACATCTTTGTAAGTATCTGATTTTCCAACAAGAACAATTGGCATATTTGTCAAGCGCGAAAGTTCTTGTAAATCATTAGTTCCCTTATATCTACTATAAATTTCTCCTAACCGAGATACGCAAAGTAAAAAGGGTTTGTCTAAGCAATTTGGAGAGTAACCCCGCGAAGATGCCAAATTTGCCAGCTTACCTCTTAGCTTTTCATATTGAGGATGTTCAATAATTAAATGATCTGAACCACAATAAACTACATCAGCTTTTGTTAATCCCATATCTTCTTTAACAAAATTGCTGATAGCTATAGCTTTGTGATAAAGATGATGGTGTAACCTTCTAAATTCTTTTTGGGCTTTTCTTTGTTCTACTTGTTCGGGAAACAATTCTGGAGGTGGTTCACCATAGTCCCAAGCTATTTTAGTAACGTAAGAATTCATCTTAAGTACTAATTCAAAAAAAGGATCGGTATGAGCAATAGCTACATCACAGACTATTTTAGAGACAGTAGAATTCAATCTAAAAGTAGATAATGTGATTACTTCTATGTTTCCTATCTGGGAAAATGAAGAGGTGAAAAATCCATCATTAACTAAAGTATAAATTTTAACTTTGTGCCCCCAAGCTGCCAAATACTGAGCTTGTGTAGCTACTACTAAATCTACACCGTATCCTTTCTTCAGCCTTGCACAGAAAAAAGCTACATTTAAAGAGTCTTGAGATGAAACTATAGACCTTAATCTTAAAAATTTTTCATGATTAAAAATCATATCGATCCTCAATTTGATAGATGCACATAACCGATATTCTTCACCCTATTTCTTGATGTTTATTTTTACTTGGGGATAAGAAAAAAGATTAATTTAAACACTATTGAAATTTCAATGAAATATCCCAATTAATCACGAAAAGCAATGTAAATTAGTATATTTTATATATTGCGATCACGCGATGAATTCGCTTGTCTTATTTATCTAGTACTCAAGTACTAGATAAATATCGCATTCTATATAAATTTAGCAGTTGAGGCCACAGAATGTACGATAAAATCCTTTTTTTCATCATCTATTGATTTATCACAGTTTGATACACCAGTCAATAAGTCTATCAGGGTTTAAAATTTCCAACACTCTGTATTTACCTAGCAAAATTTATTAATCTTCATTGCAAGAATAGAGTATATTTTACTGGAATATCCGATCGCAACACTTATGCACATGTTTTTTGTCATCAAACTACAATAGCTTTTTTACTCTTTCACTTCTAAACCCAAGGTTGATTTTACTTGAAACCATACTTTTCGTAATTGCCAAAACTTACTACTCTCCATTGCTACAATTTTAGCTTTCATCTGTTGCAATTCCAGTTGATTATTATGTAGTTCTGAACGGCAAGATTTTAGTTCCAGTTCCGTCTGTTGCAACTGAGATTGTAGTTGTTCTAATTTCATTTGTGTTTGTTGAAATTGTGATTGGGAACGCTCTAGTTCTATCTCAGTGTGTTGGAATTGAGAATATGAGCGTTGTAACTCTATTTGAGTTTGTTGAAATTGCGATCGCGATTGCTCTAATTCTATTTGAGTTTGGTGGAATTGCGATCGCGATTGTTCTAATTCTGTTTGAGTTTGGTAGAATTGCGATCGCGATTGCTCTAATTCTGTTTGAGTTTGGTGGAATTGCGAACGCGATTGCTCTAATTCTATTTGAGTTTGGTGGAATTGCGATCGCGATTGTTCTAATTCTGCTTTACTTTGTTCCAGTTCAAAATACAAATTTTCTTTACTAATAATACCATATACATCATATTGACCTGTAATTGCTATTAAATTACCAAAGTCAAAAGCGTATTTCTGGAGAATTTTTTCAAATATGTTGTTTTTCGTATCCAGTAGCTCATAAAGCTTATCTATGCCAAAACTCTGGTATGCAGGTAGACTAACTTTTATTGCCAAAAGAGCAATTTGCAGATAAATTGATTCTTCATTATCCTGATTATGATTTAAATCTAATCCTGCTTCCGGAAATATTTGATAAAAATTATTCCGGACTTCCGGCGAACAATAATTATTTAAAATTTGCTTACATTCTATCTGATGACGAATTCTTGTTTCTGGTCTATTACCACTAGCATTAGCCTCATTTTTCCGGATACGAAATTTAATTAATTCCTCTGGAATTATATGGATATTATATTTCATACAAAGCCTAATCCAGAAGTCAAAATCAGGCAACTGAGCAAACCTTTCGTCATACTTTCCTAACTCATCATAACATTTTTTATGAACCAACGCGCTAGGATGGCATAAGCAATTTCCTTTAAAGAAAAAATGATTTAACCATTCAAAACGATTGCGGTTTGGTTGGATGAAAATTTGTTTATAAAAGTGGTTTTCTTGATTAAAATCATTGCCATCATCATCAATAATATGAGCATAACTAAAAACAGCACCCACATCCTGATTTTCTTCTAAATAACTAACTTGCTTTGCCAACTTATCGGGAGTAAAAATATCATCAGAACTTAACATTGCAATTAATTCTCCTCTTGCTTCTTGAATGCAATTGTTAGCAGCAACAGCAGCACCCCGATTTTTAGGAAAGCAAAAAAGTCTAATTCTGGGGTCGTTAAATTCTTTAATAATTTTTATAGTATTATCAGAAGAATAATCATCTGTAATCACTATTTCAAAGTCTTGATAACTTTGATTGAATACACTGTGTATAGTTTCTGATATATATTTTTCATGATTATAAGATGGAATGATTACTGATACTTTTGGCACAGATTATTAGCCTCTAATTTCAATCATTATTTGACAAATTTTTTCTACATCATCAACTCTTAAACCACCATATAAAGGTAATGATAAAACCTCTTTAGCTACTTGATTGGCAACTGGTAGGTTAACGCTACTTGATGATGGTAAGTACTTGTAGCATGGGTATTCGCTACAAAGTGGATAAAAGTATTTGCGAGTGAACACATTATATTGCTTAAATTGATTATGTACATAATCGCGATCGCACCCAAAAAGCTCTTGATTTATCCTAATTACAAAATACTGGTAGCTACTGGTAACACCAGGAATTTCTTGCAAAAGACTAACACCCGGTACATTTTGTAGACATTGGCGATATGTCTCCACTAGTAGCTTGCGCTGACATCTCTCCTCCTCTATATATTCCAATACAATTAGACCCAGAGCAGCCTGAATTTCGTTCATTTTACCGTTAATACCCGGCATGACTACTTCTTCGGCATTTTTGATCCCGAAGTTTTTTAACAATTCTACTCTTGCTTTCAAGTTATAATCCTTAAATAATAGAGCGCCTCCTTCAGCTGTATGAAATAGCTTTGTAGCATGAAAGCTCATCATCGACAAGTCCCCAAAATTCCCAATACCTACACCGTCAATTTCTACTCCAAAAGCGTGTGCGGCATCATAAACTACTTTTAAGCCATATTTATCAGCTATTTCTTGAATCTTGATCACATTGCAGGGAGTACCATAGACATGAACCCCCAAAATTGCTGTTGTTTGGGGGGTAATCATTGATTCAATCTTATTGGCGTCAATATTCATTGTTTCTGGATCTATATCACAGAATATTGGCTTAATATTGTTCCAAGTCAAGACGTGGGGAGTCGCAGGGAAAGTAAAAGGGGTAGTAATTACTTCTCCAGAAAGGCGTAGACTTTGACACCCAACTACAAGTGCGATCGTGCCATTATTAAATAATGATAGATAAGGTATTTTCAGAAATTGTTCTAATTTTTTTTCAAGTTCTAAATGCTGTTTTCCATTATTTGTTAGCCATTGACTTTGCCAAATTTCTTCAAGCTTTTGATTAAACTTATCTAAATCTGGTAAAAGGGGACGAGTAACATATATAGGTTCTTCAAAAGGAGATATCATTCTTTTACAACTTCTTCTGGTTCTAGGGTTAATCTGATAAAAATTTTATTATTTTCGTCATCTATGAAATAAGCATTTTGATAATCACCATGTGTTAAAGCACGAAGTAAATCTATGATTTCTCTGCCAGAATAGACTTTTTCTAGTTCTATTTGTCTAATTTTTTGAAAATCTTTTTTTTTATTTATATTTCCTTCTTCTTGAAGAGTGTAAGTTTGATACTCGTTGCAAAGTATTTTTTCTATTACTTCCGAGAAGATATCTAACTCAGTATCCAATATCCGGTTATAAACAGTATCTGAAGTATCATAAGAAAATATTTCTACCTGGCGCTGAATAATTATTGAGCCGTGGTCTACCTTTTCATCCATTTCATGAATAGTCGCACCAGCCGGAAATTTATTAATAATACTAAATACATGAGGATACCAACCTCTATTATATGGATTAAACCCTGGATGTATATTTATACATTTAATTTTAGTTACTAACTCTGCTGGAAAAATCTGCTTGCAGTGTGCAGATATAATTAAATCAAATTTGTTAATTAAAGTTTTGACATCCTTTTTCACATCTATATGAGTACATTTTAAACCAGAGATTGAAGGTACTTCTATAGATGTTTCTGGAGAGCAAGCATAGCTAAATTCCGCATATTGATTTAAATCTTTCTCTGCTATAATATAGGAGATTTTTTTGAGTAAATTACTATTATCTCCAATTATTAAAATTTTTTTATAAAATACCTTCATATCAGCACCTCAATCATCTATTTTTATATTTCTAATTACTTGAAAATTTTGAATAACTTCAGATTGGTAAACATCAAAAATTTTTAAATTTAAAATATTATTTAAGTTTCTTATAATTATCTATTAAAAATATATATTTTTTATAACTATTTTAGTTGAACATTTGAGCTTTTAAGCTCTATTAAATTCAGATGATTTACTCATAATTTCTACTATAACGAAAATAAAACTTGGGGTATTTTTCTCGCAATACACTTACACTTGTTAATCTAAATCAATTAAATTGCTTTTGAAGCCAATTTTTCTATATTTAACACATACGCGATCGCATCTTATAATTTCAGCATTTATTATTACCTCAAACTTTAGTGCTTCACTATTTCTACAGAATTATCCCAATGAACACTTCCATATAAACGTGCGTCTTTTCTGGGTGCTACACCAAACTGAACAGCTAATGGCACAAAATCACAAAAATCTACTACAGCAATTTCAAATTGAATAGGAATTGACAATACACAGGAAACGTTATAAATACCTTGTATCAAGGCAGCTTGAAACTTCCAATCAATAATATATCTTTCTCCTTCCTTAATAGATTTGAGTGTTTTACCTTCAATTTCACTATCAGAATACACTATGTCAGTACCATTTTTATCTCTAATATGATAACCAAATACTAGCTCATCAATATCTTCATAAATTTCAATATACATTCTTAAAATTAAATTTTGTCCATAATCAAAATTAGATATTTTTTTAGCTTCTTCGTTGAGAATCTGCACGTTGATAAAACTTGCTTTACCATTTTGTATTCTTTGAAAAGCTGCTCTTTTGAGAAAATCTAAATTATTAACAAAAGAATCTTTTTCATTTGATAAATATTCATCACTTTCAACTAGTAATTCTGAATCATTTAATTTATTCTTTATTTCATCTTGCTTCAGAATAACCTGCTCGCTTTCAACCTTCATAGAAAAATACTTTTCTACGACTTGCTTGGCTAAACCATAGGTTATTAGCTCTCCGTGACTCAATAAAATTGCTTGACGGCAAAGACTTTTAACAGCGCCAACATCATGGCTGACAAACAGCACTGTCACACCGTCATCCATCATCTGTTTCATCCGTGTCATGCACTTTGCCTGAAAGAACATATCTCCTACAGACAATGCCTCATCTACAATTAGAATATCTGGATCGACATGAATGGCTGAAGCAAAAGCTAATCGTACATACATACCACTGGAATAGCTTTTAACTGGCTGTTCGATGAAATCTCCAATATCAGCAAAAGCTGCAACCTTGTCAAAACGCTGATCTACATCCTGGCGAGAAAGCCCCATAATTGCGCCATTCATATACACATTTTCTCGCCCGGTGAATTCTGGATTAAACCCAGCACCTAACTCTAGTAGTGCTGCAATTCTGCCATTAACTTTTATTTCTCCACTTGTCGGCGTCAAAGTTCCACAAATCATTTGTAGAAGCGTAGATTTACCTGCACCATTGCGCCCGATAATGCCCATAGTCTCAGCTTTATTCACGTCGAAAGAGACATCCCGCAACGCCCAAAACTCTTGAGCGTAACTTTTTCCTGGGAGTAAAATTTCTTTTAATCTATCTACAGGACGACCATAACGTTTAAAGCACTTTGAGACATTCTTCAATGAAATTGCAATTTCTTCACCCATGTCTTTGCGCTTTCTCCTCAATACACCCAAATTATGATCAAACTACTTTAGGGAAAATTGTCCCAGTAATAGCTGCCATTTTGCCAAAATCTTTCACTACAAGAAAAGTCAATGGCATTACATTGACAAGCAAAAAGTACCACTTCCAGCTTAAAGTATCAAGCAGTATGGTACTAAAATACAACAACTCTATTGTTTTCTCTCACTGTGCTATTGTTTGTTTTTTTACAAAAGACGGCGAGTGAGTTTATTCTTTCTAGGGATGGGATGAATCGTCACTCACGGTTTTAGTCATTAGTCATTAGTCAATAGTCATTAGTATATTTTTTATTATTTTCGTTCTTTTAGGCACTAATGACTAATAACTCAAAATCCTGGGGCTAAAAACGAGAGGATGAGTTAATAAGTCATAACACATCTGCAAAAGCCGGACGCAGGCGCCGATAACACCATAATCCACTACAAAACAACGTTAGTGCAATTAGTGAAGCAACTCCCAACTCACCCCAATGCTTCACCTCTCCCACTAAAACTATGTCACGATAAACTTCTACGATCGCTGTCATCGGATTAGCCCAAAATACCCACTCCCGCCATTCCTTGGGAATTGCTGAGGCTGGATAAATAATTGGTGTCAAATACATCCAAATATTCAAAATTACTGTCAATGTTTGGGGTATATCTCGCAAAAATACCGTTAGTGCTGCTGTTAAATAACTCAATCCTGCTGTCATCAATAATTGCGGTATCCACACCAACGGCAATAATGCTAATGTCGTGTGTAAAGTATGAGAACTGATGGCCACAAAAAAAATCAATGCTATTAAACCAAAGGAACTTTCAATAAATGTTGAGAAAATTGGTACTAGAGGTAACAATCCTAGTGGAAAAACCACTTTTTTAACTAAATTTGGTTGTCCAATTACACAACTAGCAGCCTGACTCAAACCACCGCTAAAAGCAATCCAAGGCACTAATCCGGCAAATAGCCATAAACCAAAGGTGAAATTATTATCTGGTAAAGCTTTAATGCTCAACTTCACCTTCAGCACAATTGAGAATACATAAGTGTAAATCAGTAATTGTGATAACTGATTTAGTAAAGGCCACAAATTTCCTAAAACAGAACCCTTATACCGCGCCTCTAAATCCCGACGTACCAAAGTTCTGAGCAAATCAAATTTTGCCCAAAACCGTTCATTTATCGGCAGTATACGCCTGAGCTTTCCTGTTTTACGTACAACTCCTCGCATGATTCGTGACAATTTTTGCTTCCTTGTTCCCTACCTACACACCTAATTACTCTCCATATTCTATTGTTAGGAGAATAAATTACTCACTATCAAATCTTACTTAAATTGTGCTGGTTATTATACAACAAATTAACTATTTGCCAAGTGGATTTGGACTACAAATCTCACTTTTGTCAGTAATGTTGCTTTCTTTAGGAAAAGCTTAACTTAAACTATCTGGATCGATGCCCTGCGATCGCAAATATTCTGCCAATCGATCTGCTCGTTGACGTTCTTGTTCGGCTCGTTGAAATTCTCGTTCAGCCCGTTGGCGTTCTTGTTCGCTCTGTTGACGTTCTTGTTCAGCCCGTTGACGTTCTTGTTCGGCTTTTTCTTTTGATGTCGGCACCCAACCTGCTGAATTATACCAACGCAACCACAAGCCTGTGGTCTGTTGATAAGAACCTTGCCACAGACCCAATCCTAGTTCTAATTCTTGCAACCAAAAGCGGTTTTCTGGTAAAGATATTGCCTCATAGCGAGTGCCTTGAAGTTGAAAAACACGCAAATGATTTTCATAGCGATCGTAGATAACGTAGTAGGGAACCCGCAAAATCCGTTCGTATACTTCCCACTTCGTTGGTGGCTGCTTTACCTCGCGCAGTGTTTTTCCTAAATCTTCTTGTTCAGTCCCTGGTGAGAGTAATTCCACAACTAAAAACGGCACAACTCCCTCTTGCCAAATGACGTAACTTAAGCGTAGGTCTTGCTGTTGAGTAGCGCTAGGTACTCCTAAAACCATATACCAATCAGGACGCTTATACCACAATGTATGGCGCGGGTCGTAGTAAAGATTCAAATCACTAGCAAGTAAAATTTCCTCAGCTGGATAAGTCAGAGGTTGACAAGTTTCAGTCAGCAAATCCGCCTGAATGCAGTGAAATTCATCTGGCAAACCTGATTCCCCGATCGCTTCACTAGGTAAATCATACATTGTAGGCATGGTTTCTTGCGGTGGACGGGGAGGATCTGTTTGATACATAGCTAATGTAGCTGGTTGATTTTTGATTTAATTTTAAGCTTTTTGTCATTTGTTATTGGCCAAACAGGGTATTGGCAGTGTGGGAGGTGTGGGAAGGGTAAGAAGCTTTTTTCTAATCTCCCCACACTCCCTCATCCCCCTCATCCCCCTCATCTCCCTGAATTTATGAGAGCTGAGTCACGGATTCAGCTAAACTGAGACTTGGTTTATTGCATTGTAATCAGGCATGGAAATCGGACAAAAGGTTAAAGTTTATCGTTTGCGCGATCGCGTTTCTTCTCCCATTGCAAAAAAATTAGGACAAGTGGGTGTTATCCAAGGCTACAAAGTCACCGATGGTATGGGAATCGGTGTAGTGGTGCTGTTTGCAGATAATTCTTCGACTTGGTTTTTAAACCAATCAGAATCAAAAGTTCCAGCGGAATT
>VFQR01002611.1_pt1 | contig 11207 bp, 9 predicted proteins | sample 3512321 | NCBI WGS metagenome assembly VFQR01 (sample SAMN10412374, study PRJNA504923) | tailings metagenome | isolation source: Relicate 3 Philex TSF1 revegetated site | place: Philippines: Tuba, Benguet | collected 2017-08-29
TCATAACCCTTCCGCTGTTCGCGCGAGAGCCACTGGTTCAAAGCGGGGTCGTTCGTGATGGTTTCTGATTGTGAATCCCACTCGATCTTCTTGCCGGTACGAATCGCGATGTTCGCCAGATGGCAAACCGTCATGGCCCGATGATGCGAGTAGACATCCGAGATGGGATCTGTTCGATCTTTGATGCATTCAAAGAAGTTCCCCATGTGATTGCCAGGAACCTTCCACTTGTAAATCTTGACGAGTGCTTCTTCGGTAATCGGGTTGTCCTTCAGATCTTCCACGGGTTTACCCTTCATGGCACCCCGGCTGACGTGGAAGCGTCCCTCTGCTCCCTCGAACAAAATACCGTTGCCATCTTTCGACTTGCTGACGATGTGCATTTCGACATCGTTAGGGCACATGACCTTGACGTCGAATTCTGTGGCCGCGTTGTAGCGATCGACCTGCTGAGGCCAGCCATCTTTCATTTCGCAAGGATGTGTGGCGGAAATGCCTTCCACTGAGGAGGGACCGCTGGAATCCATTTCGATGGCCCAACTGGCAATATCGACGTGGTGAGCACCCCAATCGGTCATCTTGCCGCCCGAATACTCATACCACCAGCGGAACTCATAATGGCAACGGCTGTTGCCCCATTTGCTGCCTGTCTGTTTGAAACGGAAATCAACCATTGGTGCCTGGCCCAGCCACATATCCCAGTTGATATCGGCGGGAGTGGGAACAGCCGGAATTTCTCCACTGGCAGGAGCACCACCAATATCGCAGGTAATTTTCTGCACTTTCCCAATACGGCCATCACGAATCATCGCGACTGCCTTGAGAAAGTTCAGCCCCATTTCACTGCGCTGCTGTGTGCCGACCTGGAAAACACGCTTGGTCTCTTTGAGCACCTTAACGATCTGCTTGCCTTCCTGAATTGTCAAAGTGAGTGGTTTCTCACAGTAGACATCTTTGCCAGCCTGCATCGCTTCAATGGCAATTTTGGAGTGCCAATGGTCAGGAGTGACAATCGTGACGACATCGATATCCTTGCGGTCAAGAATTTTTCGATAGTCTTCGTAGGCGTCGACATCTCGTGTGAGATTTCGTTTGCCGTGGATTTCGAGAACCTTTTCGCGCCCCTTACCCACGTGGGATTTATCGACATCACATACTGCGGCACCATCGGAATAGCGGAGTGCTCCACCCACAATCTGGTACCAGCGATCCCCTGTCCCGATACAACCCAGCACTGGTCTTTCGTTGGGACTTTGCATGGCGCGAACTGAGTTGGTCATCGCCCAGTAGGGCATCGTGGCACCGGCCAGAGCAGCCGTGGTTTTGAGGAAGTCACGACGATCGACGCCGGTTTTCTGAACGGAACGCTGAGTCATAAAGAGGTTGCTCCACAGGACAGAGGGGTACAGACGAGGGCGACAGTATGGCCAGTTCAATCAACATCACCAGATCACACACGTCGTTGATCAATGACTCCTGGAATGGTGTCAAAAGAATCATAACGATCAACGATCATTGATGTAAACAATCTCTGTTCTGTTTGGATGAAGATCGAGACGGGATTCTTTGCCAAGAAGATTTTCGAGGAGAAGGGATTCTGCTGTGCGAAATCAGGCGACGCGAAAGCTTGTCATCAGATAGAAAAATCAAAGGGCAGGACATCGCCTGGATGTCCTGCCCTTAAAATGTTTCACGGTTATGTCTTTAGAAAACGTCCCAGGTCACTGAAGACGCTTCACGATTGATGGATCATTCGGAAGCGAGATCGAAATCCTGAACACTGTATTCGGCTGTGTTCGAGCGCCGCTCATGATCGTATGCTTTCCGCCAATCGACCGAGTAGGCATCTTCGTCGTTGTCACCCAGATCTTCCTGGCGACGTTGACATTCGACACAAACCGTCGTGAATGGGACCGCCTGAAGTCGGGCCAGAGGAATGGCTTTGGAGCATTTCTGGCAGACTCCGTAATGACCTTCTTCAATCAGTGCCAAGGCGCGGTTGATTTGCATCAACTCACGTGTTTCCAAGGCGGCTAACTGAGTATGAAGCTCGGACTGCTCCACCAGTGCAGCGGTTTCACCAAGGTCATTAATGCCATCGTCCGGCGAGTAAGCCAGACCCATTTCTTCCGCAATTTTCGACCTGAGATCTTCACGTTGCAGGAGCAGGTGCTTCTTGATCTTGGCGACAGCGTCATTGCGAGACATGGTGCACCTCCTGCTAAATTAAAGCTCGATACCACCCGGGCACGAACGAACACCCGGTTCCTTCTTACCAACGCAGTTATCATGCCAGTCGATTTCAGCATTCGCCTCAATTATTTCGCTTGGCGAACAATTTTCCGCTGAAACAACATTTACAAGATGTACCTGCGTAAAGCATCTGCCTTTCAGGCAATCTGGTTGAAAGCTCGTTGAATACTACGACCAAGACCAGAAAAGCGTGAGGAAAACAGATTTGTGATTCATTTGAATTTGCAAGTTTTTATATTTTTCGCTGGATTCTAGAGAATCTTCCACTTTTTCCACTGGCTTTTCATGGGCCGAAAAAAGCTCTCGCAACCAGGAGTGGTCACGAAAAACAGACCTAACCATTGACTGCAGTTAAACTTCTGTAAACAGATTCCCAGCGGTCAACCATTTTGGGGATCGTAAATTCGCTGGAAACTCGCTGCCGCGCCTGCTGGCCCAGTTGATGCCGCAGCTCGGGCTCGTCAATGAACCGCCGCAGCCCTTGCATCAATCCCACAGCATCCCCCGCATTGAACAAAAGACCACTCCTGGCATTTTCGATCAATTCTGCATTCGCTGGAATCGCGCTTGCCAGGCAGGGGACTCCCCAGGCCATCGCTTCTAACAGGCTATTGGACATCCCCTCAAAGCGACTCGGCAAACAAAACGCATCGATATGTCGATAGATTTCGTCTGTCTTGCTCACATGTCCCGCAAAATGGACATGGGCATCGGCATGAACGGCATGCACCAGTCTCTCCAGTCGGCCTCGTTCCGGACCATCTCCCGCAATGTAGAGGTGACATTGAGGACGAATCTGCCTCAAGGTTTCAATCGCCCAGATCAGGTCTTGAATGGCCTTCTGCGGGGCCAGTCTGCCGACATAACCCACCACAAAACTCTCTTTGGGAATCCCCTGTGCGCTTCTCCAAGACTCTTTGGAAGCCAGCGAAACGGGTTCGATCACGGGCAACTCTATGCCATTGGGAATACAACCCAGCTTGCTCTCTGGAATGCCCAATTGACGATAAAATGCCACCACACTTTGCGAGTTACCGATGAGTTGATCGGTCCGGGCGATGAGATGCTGATCAAGAAATGTCTGCCAACCCGCTTTCCAACTGTCGACGCAACGCTCCGAAACCACCACTTTGGCGCGGGGAACGGCTCTGGCAGCCAGGCGACCATAAGCGTTGGCAGCAAAAAGCCAGGTATGGACAATATCAGGATCAAACTCGATTAATTCCTTTCGAAGCCTCAAGTAAGCCCAGGGATCGAATTTCCATCGCTTGTTTAAGACACGCACTTCGATGCCGTGCTCTTGCAGGATTTTCTCGTAAGGGCCGCCTCTGGTGAGAGCCAGAACCCGGCAGGAAAAATCCGCTTTCGACAAATGGGTTGCTAACAGCGTGAACTGCTTTTCAGCCCCTGACTGATCCAGCGTCGGAATAATCAGAGCAATCCTTTGTGGCACAAACACGTCCCTTAGAAAACCTGGCCGTCAAATTCCGAGAAACGAGCATCGATTCCACTCATTTGGCTTCAATTACTCACGGACAAGATCGTCTTTCACTGAAAAAGTTGCAACGACTGGCTCCCTTGATCACCTGTCAAATCCATCTGTTCGACAGCCCGGAACACCGCTATCTTGCCGACGAAACAGCAAATGGCAAACCTCAACAGGTTTTCATAAAGGCTGATCGGCTTGTCGCGACTTTTCAGTTGGGCCACATTCCCCCTGCGACCCGAAGATCATCACCCGGAAATTATGACCTGAGCATCGAGTAAGACAGGATTGATGAGCATGCTGCCAGGCCATTCGATGAGCGATCCGCAACCGGCACTTGCCTCTCTTCCTGAACCGCAGCAACTGGTCATGTCCGATGGCTATGTGCTGAATTATCGCCTCTGGCAACCCAACCAACCGACTGGTCGTGCTCTGATTCTACTGCATGGCATACAAAGCCACTCGCTCTGGTACTATCGATCCTGCTCCTATTGGTCACGTCAAGGCTGGCTGGTCATGGCCCCTGATCGACGAGGATCGGGAACCAACACCTCCCATCGAGGTGATGTGCAGCATGCTGATCGCTGGTTATTCGATGTTTCCGCATGGATCAACCTCGCCAGAAGTCTCACAACAGGCTCACTGAAACCGTCATTTCATGACCGATCAGTCGAGTCATTCCAGCCTCAGATTGTGCTGGCAGGACTGAGTTGGGGTGGTCGGCTGGCAGCCGCCTATGCAAGTTTGTGGCCTGAAAATCTATCAGCCTGCATGCTGCTGTACCCTGGGATCTGTCCTCGGATTGAACCCAAGCGATTGCAGAAATTACTATTGAAATTCGTTCAAAGCACCTCAATGGGACAAAAGCTCAAAAAAATTCCCGGGCTGGAACCTGAGCGATTCACCAGAAACATCTCAGCTCAGGAGTTCATTGCGCATGACTCTCTCGCCCTCAGAGAAGCCACATTGCGATTCTTCTGGCACCACCATCAATTGGGGCCGCTGGCCATGCAGGGGCTGAGTCATCCTCAAAGACCTGTCTTTCTCGCTTTGGCAGGCCAGGATCAGATTATTGACAGTCATCGCACTCAAGCTCTTTTCCAGAAAGAACTTCAACGTTCGCAACTTCCCCACGAACTCCAGTGGTACAAAGAGGCGGCTCACACCATCGAGTTCGAACCTTGCCACACGCTGTTCCTCGAACAGAGTACGAACTGGCTCAACCGTGTCTGCCCAGCCTTCTCTCCGAGCGTATGAAGCCGGTATCGGCCGCACCTCATCATCGGCACAAATTGCCGATTGTCGCCATAAACCCCTGAATTGGCAAAGAGTTGCATTGACCCACTCCAAGCGACCGGCATATATCTTGCATCTCATACCCTGTGCGAGAAGGAGTCTTGCACGATTGCTCGACGGGCCACCTCCACTGGCTCAAATTCTCGATCTGGTGTCTCCAACGGAATGGCTCCATGGCGGGCTTTCAGACACATATTGGCGTCGCAGCAGCCGTAGGCACGGGGTATGCCTATTGGGGCTACTACACATTGCAAATGCCAGTTCCCACCTGCCTGTTGGCCGGTGGGTTCGTCACCATTGCGGGAATGATGCCGGATCTCGACAGTGATTCGGGAATCCCTGCTCGGGAAACGATTACCTTTGCAGCCGCCATTATTCCGATGATTTTGATGAATCGCCTGATCTCATCAGGGCTCTCAGCCGAACAACTCGTTCTCGTGGGCATACCTCTCTATCTGTTTATTCGCTTTGCCATCGGGACACTTCTGAAGCGTTTCACAATTCACCGGGGGATGTTCCACAGCATCCCTGCGATTGCCATTGCCGGAATGATTGGTTTTTTGATCTGCGATGCCGACATCCATGGGGCTCGTATTTATAAAACCATCGCTGTCATGCTGGGCTACACCACTCATCTGGTGCTGGATGAAATCTGGAGTGTCAATCTGAATGGCGCTGTCCCGACTCTCAAAAAATCCTTTGGTACCGCACTCAAATTCTTTAGTAATGACCCCACTGCAACATCAGCCACTTACGGCATGCTCCTCCTCCTGGGACTCTTCGTCCTGCGCGATGCATCTCCCGAAGTGAAACAGCGCATGGCTGGCTTTGTCCCGTCCATCTCGGCCTTTGCAACCAACGAGACAAATCAGAAATCTGCGGCGATTCCCCCCAGAAATTCTCCACAGGGAAAGAGTTCACGCGAAACATCTCCAAACATAGAGCCACCACCAGTGAGAGACTGGGCCAGAACTCCTTCTCGATCCACCGGGGATCAGCCAATTGACCCATGGTCACAATCGGCCCCCCTGCCTCCATCGCAAAGATGGATCCCACCCCGCGATCCAACAAAAAATCGAAGTTCGGACACCTGGTCAGAAGTGCGCAAGTCTGATGAATTCGCTCCAGATCATTTCAGTAACGGTTGGCGCTGAAACTGCTGTAATTGGTGCAAACTGCTCTGTATCAGAAGGACAAACTCTGTCAGATTCCCCACAGATTCCAGCTTTCAGATTCATCGCCGATAACAGGCGACGACTCCTCGCTGCAAACCAGCAACGAAAGCTGGAATTGATTCGCCAGATTCAAGGGCATTGCTCATGACCACTTACGACATCGTGATGCTGCTGATTGTGGTCGGTATGGCCATTCAGGGTGCCTGGCGCGGTCTCGCATGGCAGGTGGCTCCCGTCGCCTCTTTAATTCTGGGTTACATGGTCGCGGGGCCAGTTTCTCCCTCACTGGCACCGCTGTTTGGTGACCCACCTCTGGCCGATGTTCTGGCACTCATTGCCGTTTACGTGGCAGTCTCACTGGCTGTCTACCTGATGATTCGCTCGGTCAAGGAGTCACTTGAGAAGCTGAAACTGGCCGAGTTTGACAAGCACCTGGGATTCCTGCTGGGGGCCGTCAAAGGGGTGATTCTCACTGTGGTCGTGACTGTCCTGCTCATCACGGTTTCACCCGCTGCTCGACAAATGATTCTGCAGACGGAATCTCATTCGATTGCTCGACTCATCATCGGGGAAGCGTTGCCTCTCATGCCCGAAACTTTTCGCAATACCCTTTCGCCTTATCTTCGCGAATTTCAGACTGACTCAATTGCGTATCGAAATGATGACAACAGTGCCTACTCTGGAAACCGATCACGCCCTGCAGTTCGTCCTTCACCGGCCCGTCCAGAGCCTGGAGAACTTACGGATCGAGGCCGCAGATCTTCCAGTGACGTTCCCGCGCAACCAGTCTCTCAAGGCTCATCGAGCAGTCGGTTGACCCAGATGTGGGATCAACTTTGGGGGCAGACTGCTAATCCTGGTTCTGAGACTCCTGCTGCCCGACCCAGTCAAAACACACCCGCCAACAATTCCCGGGATCGCTTCCGGAATTACGATCCTTATGGCGGTTCGAAGAACACCCGCGAGAACCCCTACTCGGCCCCGACTGGAAGTTCTGCAGATGATCGCTTTGCACCTCCTCGCAATTACGAATCATCAAGTCAGTCGAACTATCGCAGTGAACCAGTCCGACCTTATTCGCCCGTTTTGTGGGGTGATAATGCGGAAGGTGGCGATGCCCCCTTGTTCGATGCCTCCAGTGTGACTCGCGATTTTGTCCGCGATCAGGTGATCGCTCCTGCCGTCGGCCGGATGCGTGACGAACTGGATCGCAGCATTCGGGAAAGCTGGCCCGATTCCTTCAATCGCCCCACATCGGGCAACTATCCGAGCAGCAACTATCCGAGCAGCAACTATCCGAGCGAAAGATATCCCAGCAGCAGTTATCCTTCCGGCAGCAACTCGACCGCGAGTCCGGCACCAAGGCGATCCTCCTCGGGTGGCTACTAGAGCCATTGAAATTCACCGGGAATGGTCCGCTTCTCTGTATCAACCTGTGAAGAAATATCGCTTCAAAGCCGCGGCGTGTAGCGATAGACCACAATCCCAGCCTGTGGATCTTCAAAGCAGAATTCAGTCTGATCTCGAAACAGGGCCATCTCTTTCCATTCGTTGACTGGACAGACACTGGTATCGATCACCAGATACCTCACTCCCACCAGAGTCAGCAGCCGCATCGACTCATCGCTGGGGAAAGTCTCCATGGCATCGCGCAATTCCAGATAGGCATCCGGAAAGAACCCTGAGTAACCATTGACCATGGGACGGTGATGCCGGGTTTGCCAGTACATCCACAGCGTCGTGGATTCATATGCTCTGGCATCGCTTCCATTCGCAAATGGTAAGCAGGCAAGAACTTCATGCGGCTCCGTCTTCTTCCGGAGATCATCAATCCACTGAGGTGTCGGATGAACTTGCGGCACAGGCTGGCAGACCTGTGGCATCGGCCAGACCTCATAAACAGCCAATCCCAGTACGAGGATGGCTGGCGATGTCAGCAGCACCTGCAGGCTCCGCTGTCGCCAGCCGACCTTATGATCTGGCCCGCTTTCGACCAGCTTTCGGAACCATCTCCAGCGATCTATTGAAAGGGCTTCCGCCCCTTGAATCGCCAACAAGTGCCAGCCCAGTTGGACAAAGGCGCCAAATCGAAAAGGGCTGCGCAAATGGGAAAATCCGGGGTAATGATCGCGTAGCCATAACGATGGTGACCAACCGAAAATCTCGTACTCCGGCCCGAAGGAAAGGAGTAACGAAACCACACTGAATGTCAGCACGGTACAAGTCAGCAGCCTTCGATCCTGTCGATAGAGACCCACCAGCAATCCCCACGCGCCGAGGATCGTCACAACAGCACCACAGCCCATGCGCCAGATATTCTGCCGGGCTGGCTCAATCGCTGTGGGATAATCTCCGAGCTGGGTTGTGAGTGACCAAGTGTAATCACTCCATCGGGCCGAGAGATTCTGCACAAGTTCTAACGGCCTCTCAGCTTGCCACTTCTCTTCGCGGGCGGCTTCCTGCTGAACTCGAGCCATCGGCCCGATCAGACAGGCAGCCAAAATCGCTGCTGCCATCAGGCTGGCCCAGACTTTCCAGCGTCTCCACTGGGGGAGCAGAAACCAGCCAGCAGTGGTCAGCAGCAACCCACTGATTCCAATTGATAAACTCAGAAGCAAGCCAAAATAGTTACACGACCAGTACGTCAATCCAAAACTCAAGCCCAACCCCAAAGAGGCTCTCCAACCTGGCTCCCGGCAACATTTCAAAATCCAGTAGATCGTCCAGAGGGGTCCCGCCAGTGCCAATAACTGCAACACCCCCATTTGCCAGAACAAAAAGGGAAGTCGCTGGATGAGTAAGCCACCCAATAGTGCCAGAGCGGGCGAAACATGCACCAGTCGAAGCAATGACCAACTCGCATGTCCACACATCGCCAGTAAAATCAACACAGCGAGGTTGTAGCATAGAATCATGGAATCTGTGACGACATAGACGGGGGCCAGTAGCATCGTGGTGGGCTGTGGCTCCGAAAGTGCGAATGTGAGCCGCGCAGGAGAGAAAATCGGCGCATGCCAATACTCTGCAAATCCGTGTCCTAACCGATCAATGTTCCACCAGATGGTCCAGAGATTAAACAGCGGTACCGTGGCCTCGCCTTCCAGTCCGATCGGGATGGCCGTCAAGAGCATTGCCGACATAGGCCACGTCAACCAGATCGCCGTCAGAAGAAAAAACAGCCCCGGCCACAGCTTGAGCAGCCATGGGAGGAGCTTGAATCCCACTTGTAAGGAAAGTTTTTTTTCAGTCACAACGAGGTCTGTCTGAGAGGCCAATATCGAGGCAAACAAACTGATGATCTGACTGAAGCATAACCAACGGAGGGTTCTCCATTACGATCATCCAGCAATCAAAGCCATTTCAAGATGGCAGTCATTCAGGCGATTTACCAGTAACGGTTCAAGTTCCCGCTACTTGACCCGCAGCGAAACATCGCTCCAGATCAGTTGAATCCCCTGATCGCCCGCACGGCCACTCATCGCTCTGAAGGTCAGCTTTTCTTCTGTCGGAACCGTGAGGTCTACCTGGAACATTTCCGATTTGTTTTCGAGGTTCAGTTCCTTGCTGCCCCAGAGAGTTTTTCCATTCAGCTTAATACTGGCCCCGGCAGCAGCCGAAAGTGTTGTGGCACCCGAAACCTGGACTCGCCCAGAGAGTTGATATCCCCCTTCCGCTAACCGCCAGGTCACCTCGGCTTCAGGAGACATACTGAGTGACCAGAAAGCGGTTTGGTCAAATCCTTCATAAATCCCCGTGAGACGATTTCTGCTTGTCTGTCTGGTGAGCAGATTGATTCTGCTCGTTGAGGAGTCTTGAACAATCGCAGGGAGCCAGGGGTTCCAGACCTGAGATTCCAGTGGCAGATCGTCGAGCCATTGGAGCGAATCGGAAGCAAATTCGATGGTGAGAATATCCTGCAAAGGAACAACCAGTCGAGTTCCGGTCATGAGCAGAAATTCGAGTTTTACATGAGATTCCTTTTCGCCACTGACAGTTCGAAGCTCTCGAACCGTAAAGGCTGAGCCGTCATTGGTCACCACTCGCCAGCGTTGCCTGGCAGCCTGAGGTGCGACCAGAAGTTCTTCATTAAAGACAATTGCCGCCATTCGAAAACGAGGAACCTGCACCGATTCTTTTGAACGCATCAAGGTCGCCTGCTCGGGACCAAGTTCTATGAATTCCCCAGGCAATTCATCACCATTGGAGAGAAGTGCCACATCGTCCTTGCGAGCGGAGGTGACTCTCAATGATTGGACTCGTCTGCGAAAACTGCCTCTGGCAAAGGAACTGGCCGGAGCTTTCAAAACAGCCACTTCGACCGATTCCAGGGGGATTGGCTCAGCCTGCCAATCGGTCTGTTCGACCCAGCCAATCTGAAGCTTTTCATTTTGTATCTCTTTAACAAATGCGGCAATCCGGTCGCCATTGGTCAACCAGATTTCGTGTTGTGGGAAAGGGAGCCCATCGAAGGCTGCTTTTGCCTCAGAACGAAAATCGATGCGAGAGATTTCTTTCCATGGCCAGCTAGATGGGGTCCCATCATCCGCAGTGATCACCAACTCATTTTCATCCATTTGCGCCCGCTGCGCTGTCACCACCTGCGCATTGACGAGTTGAATACGAGCTGGCAAAGCGGTTTCGTGATCAGCACTCCAAACTGGTATCGAGCCCAGCAGATAAACGGGCATCAAAGCACTGTAGATCAGGAGTCGAGTATTCACAGAGAGGCCCGTTATCGCTGAAAGATTGGCAGATAGTTATTGGGCATTTGCAGAATCAGACAGGCCATGGCGGTGCCATACTCGGCACAAATCAGCGAATCGGGCCAGCTTCCGTCGGGGAGTTGCCGCTCGACCAGTTCATCTCGAATGCCAGAGTACCAGTTTTCCCATCCTTCACCGCCGCGATGCCACATGACCTGTACTGCGTAGTAATGGCCGTAATAGAAATGATTCTCATAGCGAAAGAGTTCTGCTCTCGGTGAGAACCGCAGCAGA
>VFQR01002614.1_pt1 | contig 11199 bp, 7 predicted proteins | sample 3512321 | NCBI WGS metagenome assembly VFQR01 (sample SAMN10412374, study PRJNA504923) | tailings metagenome | isolation source: Relicate 3 Philex TSF1 revegetated site | place: Philippines: Tuba, Benguet | collected 2017-08-29
CCCATCTGCGCCAGTTGATGCGCGGCTTCCAGCACAATCCGGCACATCGAGCCGTAGGTGACAACCGTTACGTCGTTTCCGGTGTGCAGAATGTCGGGAACGCCCAGCGGCACACAGAACGTATCGAGGTTTTCGGGCAGCGGCTCTTTCAGCCGGTATCCGTTGAGCGATTCAATGAGCAGGGCCGGGTCGTCGCCCTTGATAAGCGTATTGTAGAAACCGGCGGCCTGCGTCATGTTGCGCGGCACCAGTACGTGCATACCCCGCAAGCTGCCCAGCATGGTGCCCATCGGCGAGCCAGAATGCCAGATGCCTTCGAGCCGATGGCCGCGCGTTCTGACAATGAGCGGTGCTTTTTGCCCGCCTTTCGTGCGATACTGTAGCGTCGCGAGGTCGTCGGTCAGGGTTGCGAGCGCGTAATAGATATAATCGAAATACTGAATCTCGACAATGGGCCGCAGACCGCGCATGGCTAACCCAATGCCCTGCCCGATGATGGTGGTTTCGCGGATACCCGTGTCGGTAATACGTATCTCACCGTATTTCTCCTGTAAACCGGCAAACCCCTGATTTACATCGCCGATATGCCCAACATCTTCGCCGAGTGCCACCGTGCGCGGGTCGCGGGCAAACAGGCTGTCGAAGTACCGCTGCATCAGTTGGTAGCCATCTACTACCGGGCTATCGTCGCTGTATTGCGCCGGAACGCCTGCTACCCGCATCGGCGACTCGGGCGATTGACTGTAGAGGTGCGAACTAAACCGGTCCGTATTTTCGGTGTTGGTGCGGTCGAGCCAGTTTTTCAGGCCGCGCCGGGCCGCGCCAGTGTCGGTTCGCAACACGCGCAACGCCTTCCGAACCGCCGATACGGCATCGCGCCGGAGGGGCGAAACAGTCTTACGCAGTTCTTCACGAATTGCCATCAGGTCAGCCGCTTTCGGGTGGTTGCGGGCGGCTTGCTGCAACAGGTCGATTGCTTCGTTGTGATCGTCTTTCATCGACGACTGATACGCATTCCAGGCGTCGATGCGGGCTTGTTTGGCAACCTGCTTAGCCTCAGTTTCGATGACATCTAATTCGTCGTCGGTGGCGTATTCGTTTTCGCGAATCCAATGCCGGAACATCCGGTTGCAGTCGTGTTCGGCTTCCCAGGATAGTCGTTCTTTCGATTTATAGCGTTCGTGCGAACCCGACGTAGAGTGTCCCTGCGGTTGGGTCAGTTCCTGCACGTGTACCAGCACCGGTACGTGCTGTTCGCGGCAAATGTGGGCGGCCTGCTGATAGGTTTCGAGCAGAGCGGCATAATCCCAGCCTTTCACCGTGAAAATTTCAAATCCTTTCTCGTAGGCGTCGCGCTGGAAACCGGCCATTGCCTTCGAGATGCTGGCTTTCGTAGTCTGGTATTCAACGGGCACCGAAATTCCGTAGCCATCATCCCAAACCGACATTAGCAGCGGCACCTGCAACACGCCAGCCGCATTCACGGTTTCCCAGAACATTCCCTGCGAGGTAGAGGCATCGCCAATGGTACTGAAAACGATTTCGTTGCCATGCCGGGAAAAGCCCGACATGGTATGCAAAGCCGGGTTTTGACGAAACAGTTTGGAGGCATAAGCCAACCCCAGCGAACGCGGAATTTGACCAGCGGTAGGAGCAATGTCACAAACCGAGTTGAACTCATCTGTTTGCGAACGCCAGAGGCCGTTTTCGTCGAGCCAGCGGGTGGCAAAGTGCCCGTTCATGGAGCGGCCCGCCGTATTAGGGTCGTGGGCAATATCGGTATGGGCGTAAAGCTGGGCAAAAAATTCGGTCCAGCGCAGTTCGCCGAGGGCGGCCACAAACGTTTGATCGCGGTAGTAGCCGGAACGGAAATCCCCGCGTTCAAACGCTCGGGCGGCTGCTATCTGCGCCAGCTCTTTGCCGTCACCAAATATGCCAAATTTGGCCCGCCCACCCATAACGTCGCGCCGACCTAATAAACTAACCTGTCGGCTTTCACAGGCCAGCCGGTAGTCTGATAGGATTTTTTCGCGACTGATAATATCGGTCGAGCGGAGTTTTTCGTTTGCTATCACAGCAGAGCCACGGGTTGAAAGTGTTCTACAATTAGTTTTTCTGATGAAGTGTACGCAGCAGGCAAAGCCCGTAATCACGCGAAAGTAAAAATAAGGCAAAACATCGCAGCTTTCAAAAAAACGATTTTTTGCCGTTCTTTGTTGACAAGGCAACAGCCAATGACTATTTGGCAAACTCTTTGCTCTGACAACGATTTAACAAGCGTAGCATCTTAACAACCAAACCATAATTCTGATTAGTCCAATGAAAAAGATTTTTTCACTTTTCGTAGCTTTATTTGTCTTTGTTGCAGTTGGCTACGCACAGAAGGGCGTTATGAAGTTTGCCAAAGAAACGCATGACTTCGGTAAAATCGAGCAGGGCAAACCCGTAACGCACGTCTTTGAGTTCAAAAATACCGGTGCTGATCCCGTCGTTATCAGCGATGCTTCGGCCTCGTGTGGCTGCACCAAACCAAACTGGACCCGTGAACCCATCATGCCTGGCAAAACGGGTAGCGTGTCGGCCACGTTCAACGCAGCCGCCATGGGTCAGTTCACAAAAACGGTGACAGTGACGAGCAATGCTGAAGCGGGCCAGACCGTATTGTATTTGAAAGGCGAAGTGGTTTCTCAGAAAGACGCCGAAGCGGCTGCGGCCAGCAAGACTGTCAAGAAAACTACCAAGACATCACGTTAACACGCTGAAGGGTTAATAGTGTGGTCTGGAAAGGCATCTGGTTGTTTACCGGATGCCTTTTTTTCAGTTAACAGTGAACAATGAACAGTTATCAGTCTATATTTAGAGAGCAGTTAATTTTAGTGTAGCAGATTGCTAATTATTGGCTCACTGATAACTGTTCACTGCTAACTGTTAACTGACAATGTTTTTCCTGACACTCGGCTTTATTGCCCTCATCGTGGGCTTTGCCATCAACACGCCTTCGTTAACGTTTTCGCGTTTCTCACGCCCTATTAAACTGGTTGGGGCGGTGCTGATTGTGCTGGGCCTGCTTACGGCCAGCGTCCGGCAAATCGACGCCGGGCAGGTAGGGGTTATTTCGTTGTTCGGTAACGTCAGCGACCGGGCACTTGAATCGGGCCTGAATTTTGTGAACCCACTCGCCAACGTAACGGAGTTCGACGTGAAGACGCAGAACTACACGATGTCGGCCACGCGCGATGAGGGCGACAAAGTAGGCGACGACGCCATTCGGGTGCTTACTGCCGATGGGCTGGAGGTCATTATCGACCTAACGGTGCTGTACCGGGTTATTCCGACCGAGGCTCCGCGCATTTATCAGGCAATCGGCACTGATTACACCGATAAAGTGGTGCGCCCCGTTACGCGCACCCGCATCCGCGACAACGCCGTTTATTACGATGCCGTGGCCCTCTACTCGAGCCGGCGCGATGAATTTCAGGGACGTATCTACAAAACGATTGAAGACGATTTTCGGAAGCGCGGCTTGCTACTCGAACAGCTATTAATTCGTAACATCGACTTGCCCGCGTCGGTGAAGCGCACCATTGAATCGAAGATAAACGCCGAGCAGGATGCCCAGAAAATGCAGTTCGTGCTGGCAAAAGAACGGCAGGAAGCCGAGCGCAAGCGCGTTGAAGCACAAGGCATTGCCGATTATCAGCGCATTCTGTCAACAGGCTTGTCGGACAAGCAGTTACAGTACGAGCAAATAAAAGCCCAGCGCGAACTGGCTCAGTCGCCCAATGCCAAAATCGTGATTATGGGCGGGCGGGGGAATGTACCGCTGATTTTGAATAACTGATTTTCTACTTCAACGCCATCAGCCACGCCCGGCAAGCATCGGGCCAGTTGTTGAGCGAGCCAAATTTGGCCGTTCGCAGACCGTAGCCGTGCCCACCGGCGGGGTACAAATGCATCTCGACCGGTACGCCATTTTTCAGACACGCCTGATAATAACCGATACTGTTTTCGACCGGAACGGCCTTATCGTCCTGCGAGTGAACGAGAAACGTTGGGGGCGTCTGAGCCGTTACCTGCAATTCGTTGGAATAATACGCAACCATGTCGGGCGACGTTTTCAGCTTGCCCAGCAGTTTATCGCGTGAGCCGGTATGCGCTTTATCGCCAAACGTTACGACAGGATAGAGTAAAATGGCAAAATTTGGCTTGGCCTGTTCGCTGGCGTTGGCTCCCCGGTGGTAGTGCGTCGATAGCGTAGAAGCCAGATGTCCGCCTGCCGAGAAACCCATCACACCGATTTTGTTCGAGTCGATGCCGTAGCGGCTGGCGTTTTGCCGAATCAGTTTCATGCCCTGCATGGCGTCCATCAGCGGCACCTCGTGCGGATTAGTCATGATAGTTGAATCGGGCAGGCGGTATTTCAGCACGAAGGCCGCAACGCCCATCTCGTTGAACCACCGCGCAATGTCTGCGCCCTCATGGCCCGACGCCAGAACCCAGTAGCCACCACCGGGGCAAATCATGACAGCCGCGCCCGTGGCTTTCTCTTTCGGCGGCAGATAAGCCGTCAAGGTTGGCACCGACACCTGGCTGACAAGCAGAATATTATCCGGCTTCGTTTCCGTTTTTTCGGTGATAGTCGTTCCGGCAATCGCGTTGGGAATAGCGTTGTCGGGCCAGAGGTTACTAACTTCCTGAGCGCGGGCAGTTTGCGTAATCACCATCACGAAGAGGAACGGGCGAAGGAACGGGTGCATAAATAAAGGAAACGTATGTACAGCAAAAAGCCGACACAACGTTTGGCTCTACTCATATTTCCACTTCCTGGTCGGCATCTGCCGGGCCTGCTTTTGGCCCTCCCAGCACATCGACCAATTCTTTTACCCGGTACACCGTTTTGTTATACTTATTACCGAGCATAATGATGACGTATTCGTCTTTCGGGCTGAACCAGAACATCGTATTATACCCTTTCCACCAGCCCGAATGATAAATGTATTCGGGTTTGTTGTAGCCATCGAGCATCATCCGAAAGCCGTAACCGTAATTTTTCGTGCCCTTGCGTTCGAAGCTGCGCGGAATAAATGCTTCGGCCAGTGTTCTGCGTTGCAGCAGGCAATCCCCGTTCAGGGCACGATACCAGCGGAACAAATCGCCGATGGTTGAGTAAATGCCCTTATCGCCCACCACATCGTCATAGTAGTCTTTGGGAATCCGCCGGTTCCACTGATAACCCGCCGTGCGGTGATAGTTGATTGAATCGTTTTTGGTGGTCGCTACAAACGTCTGATGCATTCCCAGCGGCTCAAAAATATTTTTATGAATAAACGATTCGTACGACTGCCCCGTCACTTTTTCGATAATCGACGCCAACACCATGTAGTTCGTGTTGCTGTAGCTGAAGCCCCGCCCAGGTATGTTATATTTTTGGGGTGTTGGCTTTACCGTTGCAAACCAGTGCATAATAGTAGCATTGGTTGGATACGGCTTTTCTTTCTTGTAAAAATTCACCTTCATGCTATCGTCGAAGGCGTAGGCGTAGTTGGGCAGGCCGCTGCGGTGACTCAGCAGTTCGCGGATGGTAATACCGTGGTACGGAAAATCGGGATAGAATTTTTGAATGGAATCTTCGAGTTTCAGCTTACCGGCTTCTATTAGCTTGAGCGTTCCGACGGCGGTAAACGTTTTCGACAGCGAGGCTAACTGAAACTTGGAATCTTCGACCAGCGTATCCCGTTGGTTACGCTCAAAGTGGCCTAAGCCAAAGCAGTTTTTGTAGAGAACGATGCCTTTCTGAGCAACCAATACGTTGCCGTTGAAGCCTTCGCGTACCTTCTGCCGAATGATTGTTTCTATTTGCTGCGTCTTGGCGTCGGCATTGATTTGCTGCCGCACGCGGGCTTGTTCATCGGGCGACAGTTTTTGTTCATCAGCGCAACTTTGGAGGGCCTTCGCCGATTTAGTAAGTTCTTTCTGTGAACTCTGCCCACACGATGCAATACCGATACTCGCAATAATCAATATGTTTAACCAACTTCCGTACTTTGTCATCCGCCCCATTCCAACGCGCATTTTTACACTCTATTTACTCTATAAGCCTTGCAAAAATAGAAATTGTACCGAAATGATTCGGTTGGTAGCCGCTAAGGACACAGAATATTCTTGCCGACGGGGCTATATTCGATTAAACGGATTGCGGGGCGAGGGCACCACAGGCCGGCGTTTCAATATACCGGTTTTTTGAAAACCAACGTAGCCCCCGACGCTATTGGGCAGCAACCCACCCGCATCAAAGCCAAACGAACTATGAACCGTTACGCCACCCAACACGGCCATCGGCAGTGATGCGGTCAATAGCCCTGAAAACTGCGAAACAATCGGTTGGTAAGGAAGGGCATACGTGCCAGCGTTCAGGCTATACGAAAGGCGGGTTGTTAGCTCTACCTTGTTTAGCAACACACCGCTTGCCCCAACGTGATACACACTGACCCGGTTATTGGCAATTGGGTATCGTTGCGGCAGTGAAGGCCGCGTTTCCTGGGTAGGCGTAAGAAATGGAGTGCCTATGGTGCGACCAAAGTAAGTCCAGCCATCAATAAATTGACTATTATTAAAGTAATCGTCGCGCCCCCGAAGTTGTGGATTATCGAGCACGAACAGCTCTCCCCCCTGACTGCCCGTAAACAAATACTCAACTGTTAATTGCCGTAGAAAAAAAACGGTTGCGTCGGTTGCCACATTGCGATTTTTAAAGCGAATGCCGTTTAGGCCGTCGGCAATATTAGTACCGTAAAACAGCGACCCATCGTCGTAGAGAAACTGGCGATAAACAAACACATTCCAGTTAGCAAGATTAAAATCAGCGGCTACGTCGAGTGAGCCGAGGTGATTACCAATCCTGTTCTCTTCAAAACGCGTAGCCGTTTGTATGGTTGGATCTTCCGGGTCCGGGTTTCGAGTACCCGTTATAACCGCTGGGAAATGCCGTAAACGAGACGGTAGCTGACCGCTTAACGGGACCGTGAATCCAATCAACGACGGGTTGCTCGTACGTCCGCCCCAAACGACCTGATGGTTGAAACCGGCGTAGAGCCGAACCGGCCACGTCGGCTTACCGATCCGGCCATACAGGTATTTATTGTGTAGATACGAGTTGGTTATCTGACGATCTCCGCGTTCAAACCAGCCATGCGTAAAAGCCCCGGTGAACGATATGATGCCTTTCGTAAACGGTATGGCGGTAAAAGTAGGCAGACCGATTTGTACTTTTGGAATAGGCAGCGCATTACCCGACCAGGCGTAGGAACCTGTAGTCAGCAGGGTATCAACCAGCCCGATAACCTCGCGTCGGCGACCGACGTAGGCTTCAAAGGCTCCGAAGCGGCCTTTCACGTACAGTTCAGGCAACAGCACCTGATTAACGGCTCCCACATTAATTATGGCTTCAGCCGCATAACCCCAATCGACTTTCGGGCGATAAGCGTTGCTGTCGGCCCGCCGATAGTCGGACGCGAGACGTGCGTTTAAACGCCCAATGGGTGACTTCAGCGGCACTGTACCATGTTGATTGGCACGGAGCCAGAATGGAGTTTGGGCCGAAGCTGCCATGCCCCCCACATCGACCCGATACTCGTTGCTGCGCTGGGCACAGGTAGTAAAAGCACTAAAACCGGCTAATACGCACCAGCCAACTAACCATACCGTACATCTCATAGAGTGGTTCTTAGGCCAACCAACGTATTGGCTTAACGGGAGTGTTATTTACCACGCCCCTGAGCCATAACCCGAAGCGTTTGCGCGATAATCCACATATCGAACAGAAACGAACGGCGTTCAGGGTAGAGTAAATCATAACGAAGCCGCTGCACCATTTCGTCTAAGTTAGCAGCATAACCAAATTTGATCTGCCCAATAGACGTAATGCCTGGCTTTACTTTCAGCAGCGAGCGGTATTCAGGAGCAACCGCTACGATTTGATCAATAAAAAACTGCCGCTCGGGTCGGGGGCCAACCACTGACATGTCGCCTTTCAATACGTTGTAGAATTGCGGAATTTCATCCAAACGAGTTTTTCGCATGAACCGCCCCCAAGGCGTAATTCGATTATCGAGCATACCAGCCGATAAAACCGGACCAGATTTTTCGGCATCAACGTACATACTTCGGAACTTGTAAATAGTAAACGGCTTTCCGTCACGGCCTACGCGTTCCTGCCCGTACAATACCGGTCCTGCCGACGTAATTTTCGTAATCAGTGCCATCACTATGTAAATTGGCATTCCTAATATCAACACACCCAATGAGAAGGCAATGTCGAATGCCCGTTTGAAAATACTGATGCGAAAATCGCCCAGCATTTGCGACGACAAATTCAGAACAGGCAGAAAGTCGTGGTATTCAACTGATGCGCCCCGCGCCAAGAAGCCACGGAAATCAACCAGCAGTTTCACCTGATAGTCAGCAGCTTCGGCTTTGTCGGCTATTTCTTTCAGACGGTTATTGTCTATGTACGGCATGCAGCAGTATACACAATCGATGCGCTCCTGATCAATGTACGCCTGCAACTCGTTGTAATCCCCCCTTAACAAACCGGTATTGTCTGACTTAGGATCGTCGAAATACCCGCAGAAGTGAAAACCCATTTCGGGATGCGTATCATAAAAACTTCGAATTGTAGCAGCCAGTTTGCCATACCCTACAATCACATAGCGTCGGTTGTTGTACCCTCTTGCCCGGTATTCGCGCAAAAAAATTAAGCCGCCTATCCGGAAAGCAGCCCCCAGACTGGTAAATAGCGCGTAAGCAATGAGAAGATGTTCCCGCGAGTAGTAATATCCTTTGATGGCAACCCAATACACTGATATAACGGCGATATGAATAGCCGTCAACATCAATAATTTCTTTATTAAATGGTCTGCTTTAAATAGCTGTCTCGGAAAAATGTAGGGCTTTAACAGCAGTATTTCAATAAGCCAGATTAGGTTGAATAGCAGCCAGAATGATGCGTATGGGGGTTCGCTTACGCTTTCGAGCGTCCGAAATTTAATCCAGTAGGCTCCCAGAAAAGCTGCGTTTAAGCTGAGAAAATCAACAAAAACGTGCAAAGGGAAAAACAGTATGGAATATCGGTGCCTCATAGAAAAGTTGGATCTACCGCTGAACGTTAATTTAAGTTGGGTTTTAGCGGTCTAATTTACAAGTTTAAACCGCTCAGCTTTGGCCGAACTTATTTTACGGTGTCTTTGCGAGGTTACAAAGTAGCAGTAAAAAGTTAGCATAAACAATCTGATAATGAAACAAATAGCACGCTCCCGTCATTTATCCTGCGTAGCAAACCACTGCTTACGGATACTGAAAAAAGCACCTATCCCCTGTCGGTACAAGCTGCCAGCATCAACGGCTACGTTTGCTGTTACGTCTAATCCCCCCATCACGCTAAGTGGAGCTACCACCCCCAGAAAACCGGAAAATTGGTTTCGGACAGGTACATACGGAACATTATATGTACCCAGATTGCGGCTGTAAGACAGCTTCGTCTGATAGGCAATTGGTCCGGTCAGGAGAGAGCCGCGTAAGCCAACACTACCCGACAGCCCGAGATGAACCACAGTTACCCGGTTATTGGCCGTGAAGGTTCCAAACGGATATTCATTATTCGGCCCAAGAGCCGGGGGGATGAAAGGAGTACCAATCGTGCGATTCCTGTAGCCCCAGCCATTCCGAATCTGCTGATGGTTAAAATACTCGTCTTTGCCGCGAAGTTTGGCGTCGTCCAAAACAAAAACTGACCCGCCTTGACTGGTTGTGTTTAAAAACTCAAACAGAATATCGCGAATCAGCGCATTCGAATCGTTTCGGCGCAGACGAATGCCATTTAGCCCATCGGCAATATTAATAAGTGAATACAAAGACCCATCCTCAAAAATACTCTGCCTATATAAGTAGAGCGTGTGTCGCACCAGATCAATCTCAGCCGCTACATCAATAGACCCTAAATGATTGCCAACTCGATTGGTCAAATCAAAATAGGTGTATTTAGTCGTATCAGTCCGGCCTTTGTTGATACCCGTCACTACATAAAAGTAATCGATTAAACCCGAAGGCAGCTTTCCGCCTACGGGCAGCGTTCCGCCTGCGGTTCCACCATCAGCGGTACGTCCGCCCCACACGACCTGATGGTTAAAACCGCCAAATAGCCGAACAGAACTTGTTGGCCTGCCAAAGCGCAGATAAAGACTTTTCTGATGCAGCATTGTGTTGCGTATGTAATTATCTGCATCTAAGTAACCGTGTGCAAAGGTTCCCTGAATAGCTAACCAGCCTTTGGTGAATCCTATAGGCGCAAATGCCGGAATAGCTATCTGAATCTTGGGCACCGGCATGGCGTTCCCTGACCACGCATAATTACCCGATGATAGCGTAGAATCGGCTAAACCAAATCGTTCGCGCCGACGACCAACGTATGCTTCGAAAACGCCCTTTTTTACTTTTATGTACGCTTCGGGTAGTAGTACCGCACGTTCGTACGACATCAGATTAGCGGATATATTCCCCACAATATTCACGCCATATCCAACACTGAAGCGCGAATCACGCCATTTCAAGCTGCTGTTTCCGGTTGTATCATAGTCGCTGTAGACACCAGCGCGCACCGTCATGACCGGCGATTGAAGGGGTACAATGCCATATTGATTGCTCCGCAGCCAGAACGGCGTTTGCGTCGACGATGCTATGTATGTACCTATTTCGCCCGTGTACTGATCGGGCTGACGAATCGTTTGTGCCAGTAGCTCACTGGCAATAAGCTGAAAAACAAGGCCCCAAATTGTACGTATACTGTATTGACGAGAGAGAAGAAGCATGAACAGAACATTTGCGGCTGAATTGAATCGCACAATAATAATGCCGTATTAGTAGCTTTATTGCGACCAAGTAAGCTTATCGAGCGAACAGCGTAGGGCAAAGATAGTCACAAACGTAAAGACCCCCGCTTCAGGCGAGGGCCTCTGTGTATACTTGTATACCTAAACGCTCCAAATCACTTTTTAATTAACCGGCTGACTCCCCGTTGCTTACTCGCTTCGATGACCGGCATATAAACACCTGATGGCAAGGATTGTGGTTTCCATTCTACGCGATGTTTCCCGGCGGCTTGCACCTCGTCCTGCACCAACTGACCCACAATTTTACCCTGTGCAT
>VFQR01002615.1_pt1 | contig 11193 bp, 5 predicted proteins | sample 3512321 | NCBI WGS metagenome assembly VFQR01 (sample SAMN10412374, study PRJNA504923) | tailings metagenome | isolation source: Relicate 3 Philex TSF1 revegetated site | place: Philippines: Tuba, Benguet | collected 2017-08-29
TGTTCGTTAACATCTGACTCCCCAAAAGGGGAGTTATTTAACTATCTAAAGTGAAAGGTTGCTGGCGGTTAAACAGACAGTAGCAGACTGATTTAGTACTGTTACACTGGAGAATGTCCCCAAGAACCACTAAATTATGCTAAAGCGTTCTAAGTTCGAGACAACACAGTCTCAAATTATGCACCGTGCTGAGGATTTGATTAGTGCAGCCTCAAATCGTTACCGCATTACGGTTCAGGTGGCGAATCGTGCCAAACGTCGGCGTTATGAAGATTTTGAAAGCAATGAAGATGCAATGATGAAGCCAGTGCTAAGGGCAATTATCGAAATGTCCGATGAATTGACTCAGCCAGAAATTATTGGCGAACTGTAAAAATAGTGGTGAGTTAGGAGTTAGGAGTTAGGAGTTAGGAGTTAAGAGTTCTGACTTCTGACTTCTGACTTCTGAATTCTGACTTCTGACTTCTGAGTTCTGACTTCTGAATTCTGAATTCTGAATTCTGACTTCTGAATTCTGACTTCTGACTTCTGACTTCTGACTTCTGACTTCTGACTTCTGAATTCATACTTGCACTCAGCAACGCCCAAAATATTGTTATATGAAAAAGAGAAAATTTTTGTGAAATTAGTTCTTTTAAAACTCAAAACTCAGTACTCACCAATACTATTTGCGTTAATGCTGGGTTTAATTATTTTGGGTTCCACTTTATTTACTAACCAACCAGGGATAGCACAGACAATCACGCCTAGTGATGTTTGGCAGATAGTGTACCAAAAATTGCCAGATTTTCCACGGGAAAATAAATATATAAACAAAGAAAATGGCAAAGTTGCTGAAAACAATACCCTAGCAACTCGGTTGATTAGATATCATGTTTACACCAAAGGGCGTTCCCCAATTTATCGCTTGGATTGGAAACTGACTTTGGCTGATTACCTGGGTGCAAATGAAGTTATGTATGATAGTAGCTATCCAGGAAACGAAACACTGCGGGAAAATCCCATAGATGGCGATAAAGCTGCGATCGCTCGTTTAACTCGCAGTCAGCGAAATGCTTTAGTGGAAGTTTTAGTCAACATATTTAATCCTAATACCCAAAACACATCAGCCCCTCGCCCCAACACCACAGCCGACCCCACCACCTCAACAACTCCACAGCCACCCCAAGGTGGAGGCGCACAATTACTTAAATAATACCAAAGTAAAGAGTTGTAATTTAATAACTCCAAACTCCTCACTCCTAACTCCAAACTCCAAACTCCTCACTCCCCACTCCTCACTCCTCACTCCTCACTAAATTATGCAACGCGTTGTCAAAAGTGGATCTGGGTGGCGTATTGGCTGGAACCCCGATGCACCTGAATTTAAAGGTTTAATAGGTACCGACGACTGGGCAATTGAGTTAACCGAAGCCGAATTAAATGATTTTTGCCGCCTGTTGGCACAGCTAGCAGACACCATCAAGCAACTCGCAACAGAATTAATGGAGGAAGAGAAAATCGCCTGTGAAGCTGAAAGCGATTTATTATGGATGGAGGTAGAAGGTTATCCCCACGCCTACAGCCTACGTTTCATGTTGAATACAGGAAGATGTGTTGAAGGTAAATGGGATGCTTGTGCTGTCGGAGATTTACTGCAAGCCACTGCAATACTCAAAGTTTTTTAAAGCTAATATCTAGACTTTTATTTGCCTACATGCTAGAATAGCGAAAGTGAATAAACGGATTCAAGGTTTGAAATTGGAAAAATCCAAAATTTAAAATCTGAAATCCAAAATTATTTTACGGGGCGTAGCGCAGCTTGGTAGCGCGCCACTTTGGGGTAGTGGAGGTCGTGGGTTCAAATCCCGCCGCTCCGATTGATAAAAGCTTATTATAAGCTAAGTTCAATCATTCTCCTTAATTTAGCAGATAAGTAAAAAATTGCCATTTTCAGCCTTTAATTGGTATGAAACTGGTATGGCAAAAAAACCTCAGAATTCCCATCAGAAGGGAGTTATAGCTATTGAGGAGTATCAAGGTAGGTTAAGACTACGATGGAACTATGCTGGCAAGCGTTATTGTTGAGCTTTAGATTTACCAAATTCTAAAGTCAACCTCAAAGTAGCAAACCAAAGATTCCAAGAGGGTTGAGCGCAGCCATGCACTGAGCCTGTCGAAGTGTCGAAACCTGGCGAGTCGAGTTAGGTTTAATTTACTACTTCTACTTATAGCGTTTCCTAGTCTGCTGAGGTACAAATCTCTGCGTCGGCAGTCGCTCATGGGGGAAACCCCCAAGACCGCGCTGCCTCACCTTTGCGCTTTACTTTGCGCCCCTCTGCGTTTCAAAATATTATTTCTACCTCACTTAACTGGGGATCGCTATATTTAAAATCGCCAATTTTAAATAAAAAATCACTTAGCAACTATTCTTCACAAAGCAATAGTTATGCACAATTCAGGTATGGCAAAACTTTTCGGTTCCTGAACTGTTGTATTTGTTACCTGAGTAACATTTTAGGGAATCCTAGTAAAATCAAAGCCTTCTTGCTAAACCTATGACTTCTCTGGCACAGCAATTCCCAAACATTTCCAATTATACCTTGGTTGAGCGGCTGTATCTAGGTTCTAGGACGGCTGTTTATCGAGGAGTGCAAAACTCGCAGCGATTTCCGGTGGTGATTAAGACACTGCGGCACGATTATCCCAGCTTCAGCGAGTTGGTGCAGTTTCGCAATCAGTATGCGATCGCTAAAAATCTGAACATCCCTGGCATTGTCCAACCGATTAGTCTAGAACCCTATGCCAATGGCTATGCTTTGGTAATGGAAGACATCGGTGGCATTTCTCTACGTCATTATATCCAGGCTTCCCCTTTAAAAGTCGAACAATTCTGGCCAATTGCCATGCAAATTGTCGATATCCTCCACCAGCTCTATCAGCAACGGATTATTCACAAAGACATTAAACCAGCCAACATTCTGATTCAACCAGAAACTGGGCAAATTAAACTGATTGATTTTAGCATTGCCTCCCTGTTGCCCCGCGAAACCCAAGAGATTCAAAATCCCAATGTTCTAGAAGGCACCCTAGCCTACATCTCACCGGAACAAACCGGGCGAATGAACCGAGGGATTGACTATCGCAGCGATTTCTATTCCTTGGGAATTACCTTTTTTGAACTGCTTACAGGACAGTTACCATTTCAAGCTGACGAGCCAATGGAAATGGTTCATGCCCATTTAGCAAAGCAACCAATCTCTGTCTGCGATCTCAACCATGATTTGCCCATCATGCTTAGTGAAATCATTGGCAAATTGATGGCTAAAAACGCCGAAGACCGCTATCAAAGTGCCCTTGGTCTCAAGCACGATCTGATTAGATGTCAGGAAGAATATCATCTTGTGGGGAAACATGCCTGGTTTGAGTTAGGAGAACAGGATATCAGCGATCGCTTTTTGATTCCCGAAAAACTCTACGGACGAGAATCAGAAGTTCAAATCTTACTCGATGCTTTTGGGCGAGTTGCCAATGGAGCTTCCGAACTGATGCTGGTGGCAGGTTTTTCCGGCATTGGCAAAACCGCCGTTGTCAATGAAGTCCATAAGCCTATTGTCCGGTGGCATGGCTATTTTATTAAAGGTAAATACGACCAATTCAACCGCAACCTTCCCTTTAGCGCCTTTGTCCAAGCCTTCCGCGACCTCATGGGTCAACTGCTGAGCAATGATGACGCGCAGTTAGCTGAGTGGAAAGCGAAGATTTTAGCGGCAGTTGGTGATAATGGTCAGGTGCTGGTTGAGGTAATTCCTGAACTCGAACAGGTAATCGGTCAACAACCCCCAGTACCAGAACTCTCCGGTAGCGCCGCTCAAAACCGTTTCAATTTGTTATTCCAGAAATTCATCACGGTGTTCACCACCCCAGAACATCCACTGGTGATTTTCCTTGATGACTTGCAGTGGGCTGATTCGGCTTCTCTGAACTTGCTGAAGCTACTGCTGACAGAACGCAATCGCGGTTATCTGTTTGTTATCGGAGCCTATCGGGATAACGAAGTGTTCCCGACTCACCCGTTGATGCTGATGCTCGATGAAATCGAAAAAGCCCAAACCAGGCTCCACACCTTCATCCTGGAACCCCTGAGCCAAGGAGATGTAAATCAGTTAACGGCAGATACCTTCAGTTGCCCTTTGGAACTGGCTCAACCGCTAACGGAGTTGGTGTATCAAAAAACCAAGGGTAATCCCTTCTTCCTCACCCAATTTCTCAAAGCACTCCATGAAGACGGCTATATTACGTTTGACTTTCAGACAGGACATTGGCAGTGCGACCTGGCAACGGTGAAGTTACTTGCCCTCACGGATGATGTCGTGGAGTTCATGGCACTCCAGTTACAAAAATTGCCTGCTGCAACCCAAACGGCTTTGAAACTGGCGGCTTGCATTGGCGCTCAGTTTGATTTGGCTACCCTAGCCATTGTCAATGAGCGATCGCCCGAAGATACCGCCATCGACCTCTGGAAAGCCTTGCAAGAAGGAGTGATTTTGCCCATCACTGAGGTCTATAAGTTTTATCAGCCGTCAGAATTGAAGGTGGCACAAGTCAATCAAGCAGCAACATTTAACTGTTCCTATCGCTTTCTCCACGATCGCGTCCAGCAAGCCGCCTATTCCCTCATCCCCGACGAGGAAAAACAGACGACTCATTACCAAATCGGACAACTTCTGCTGCAACAAGTTTCCCCAACCGCCAGAGAAGAGCGGATTTTTGAAATCGTTAATCAGTTGAACTATGGAACGACGCTGGTTGAGACACAACAGCAAAAAGACGAACTAGCCCAACTCAACCTCACTGCTTGCCGCAAAGCCAGAGCCTCAACCGCCTATCAAGCAGCCCGTGAATATGCCACAGTGGGGCTAAAACTACTAGGAACAGACGCTTGGCAACGGCAGTACCAAATGACTCTATGTCTGCATGACTTAGCCGCCGAGGTGGCTTTCTTGGTTGGCGATTTTCAGCAGATGGATCGGTGGATTGAAGCGGTGATTCATCATGCAAAAACGCCTTTAGAACAAGTGCAAGTTTATCAAGTCAGAATCCAGGCCTTGGTAGCCCGCAATCAATTTTTAGAAGCCATTGCCATCGGTCAATCAGTCTTTCAAATGCTTGGTGTGGATCTACCAGATGAACCCACCCTAGAGGATATTCGCCTCCTGAAGCAGGAAATCGATGTTTTAATTGGCGATGGCTCCATTGAGTCATTCATTCATCTGCCGCAAATGACCGATGCTAAGCAGTTAGCTATTATGCAAAATGCGGCTCGGCTGACACCAGTCTGTTATATGACAGGCTCAAAGCTCTATTTCCTAATCGTGGCGTTACAGGTGAAATTGTCAATTCAATTTGGTAATAGTCCAGTTTCGGCTTATTGCTACGCTGGTTACGCCTTTCAATTGAGGATACTGTGGGGAGAAATGGCAAAAGTACCCCAGTTTGGGCAATTAGGCTATCAACTGGCTTCAGAGCCAGATGCCAAAAATATTCGAGCCGCAACAGCCTTGTTAATGGGGGGGTATGTTGGTCACTGGACAATCCATCTACGAGAAACGCTGCCGATTCTGCTGGAAGGCTATCAAGCAGGACTAGAAACTGGCAATCTAGAATTTATGGGCTACGATGCCCAGTTGTACTGCTTAAATGCCTATTGGTGCGGTCAACCCCTTACCGAACTCGAACCCCAAATTCACGCCTATTACCAACAATTGTGCGACCTCCACCAATTCACAGCAGCAAACTGTGTTTTAGCTTACTGGCAAGCTGCTCAAATTCTCTTGGGTCAGTCAGAGAATGAAATTCCCTTACGCCAGGATGCCTATGAAGAAAAAGTCCTGGCTGAGGCAAAAGTCGATTTTTACCGACTCTGCTACTTTTATCTGTATCGCTTCACATTGAATTACTGGCTCCAAGACTGGGCCAAAGCAGAACACGATGCCATTCAAACCCGACAGTATTTGGCTGGGGGTATGGGCAATATCGTTGAACCACTATTATATTTCTATGATTCTCTCACCCTGCTGGCCACTGCTGGTGAATCGCCGTCACAGTCACAGCCGCAATGGCAGCGAATCGAAGAAAATCAAGCCAAGTTAAAAGAATGGGCTGATTATGCTCCCATGAACTTTTTGCACAAATATCATTTAGTTGAAGCCCAAAAACAGCAACTCCTCAATTGCAAAACAGAAGCTTTAGAATTATACGATTTGGCGATCGCGGGAGCCAAGTCCAATGGCTACCCTCAAGAAGCAGCCCTAGCCAATGAACTGGCGGCAAAATTCTACCTCGATTGGCACAAACAGCGCATCGCCCAAGCTTACATGATTGAAGCCTACTATGGCTATGCTCGCTGGGGGGCGAAAGCCAAACTCGCCGACTTGGAAACTCGCTATCCTCAACTTTTGGCTCCCATTCTCCAACAAGCACAGACGCCATTTTCTGTTGACGAAACTGTATTTGCCACTGGAACCGTCACCTCCACTAGTGTTTCCTCCACCAGTCTTTCTGATTCCCTGGATCTGGTTGCTATTCTCAAAGCTTCCCAAACTCTTTCTAGTGAAATTGAACTCGATCGCTTAATTGGTACTCTTTTGGTGACGGTGATACAAACCTTGGGTGCTACGCAGTGCGCTTTGATGTTAAGTGAGGGGCAAAATCTCACGGTTCAGGCTAGGGCAGAACTTATGGAATCTGGTCAAATCGAAACGCAGATTTTGTATCCAACCCAGTCCCTAGTGGATAGCGGTGTAGTGCCCATTAATTTGGTAACAAAAGTCAAACGCAGTTTGCAGCCTGCTGTGATTAGCAACGCCGTGCAAGAGCCGCTATTGACAAGCGATGCCTATATCCAAAACCAACAGCCCAAGAGTCTGCTGTGCAGTCCCATTCTGCAACAAGGCAAATTGTTGGGTATGGTATATCTGGAAAATAACCTGACAACAGCAGCCTTCACCCGCGATCGCGTTGAGTTACTGAATCTGCTCTGTGCCCAAGCTGCGATTTCACTGGAAAATGCTCGTCTCTATCAACAAGCCCAAGCCTATGCTCAACAACTAGAAGCATCTCAGCTTCAGATTGTGCAAAACGAAAAAATGGCGACTTTGGGTAACTTGGTAGCAGGGGTTGCTCACGAAATTAATAACCCAGTGGGCTTTCTTAACGGCAGTATTAATAATGCCAAAGATTACGTACAAGACCTGCGTGAGTATTTAGACACCTATCAGCAACAGCAACCGCCTACTACTTCGGTGGTCGAATTAGCCCAAAAGATTGACCTAGACTTTCTTTTAGAGGATTTACCCAAGTTAATTGACTCAATGAAAGGTGCCACCGATCGCATCAAAAGCATCAGCACCAGCCTGCGTACCTTCTCTCGTGCTGATACCGAACACAAAGTCAGCGCCAACCTGCACGCAGGTTTAGATAGTACCCTGTTGATTCTCAAGTATCGCCTCAAAGCCAATGAAAATCGCCCTGCCATTAAAGTTATCCGCAATTACGGCAACATCCCTGAAATTAATTGCTTCCCCGGTCAGCTAAACCAGGTGTTTATGAACATTCTGGCCAATGCCATTGATATGTTCGATGAAATGGCACAGCAAATAACCTTTGAAGAGTTAGAAAATCATCCCCAACAAATTACAATTCAAACTGCATTATTATCTGAAGAAAATGCCGTTGAAATTCGCATTGCTGATAACGGTCAAGGCATGAATCAGGAAGTCAAATCTAAGATTTTCGATCGCTTGTTTACCACTAAAGAAGTTGGTAAAGGAACGGGGTTAGGCTTAGCCATCGCCCGTCAGATTGTAGTAGAGAAACATGCTGGCCGCCTGGAAGTCCAATCACAATTAAGACAAGGTACTGAGTTTTCCATCTACCTCCCGGTTCGGGGGTGGTAAAATCCTGGAAATAGTAAAAGATGATTAATAGAGTCTCAAGAGAATGGCACAGGATAGGAAGTCAACGGTTGTAATTACAGGTGCCTCTTCGGGGGTAGGTTTGTATGCTGCAAAAGCTCTGGCCCTGAGAGGATGGTACGTAATCTTGGCATGTCGGGATTTAGCAAAGGCGCAACAAGCTGCCCAAGCTGTGGGAATTCCTTACAACAGTTATACCAGCATACACATTGACCTTGGTTCTTTGGAAAGCGTTCGACAGTTTGTGAAAAACTTCCGCGCCAGTGGTAACTCTCTGGATGCTTTGGTTTGCAACGCGGCAATTTATATGCCCTTATTAAAAGAACCATTACGCAGTCCAGAAGGTTATGAGTTAACTGTCACTACCAATCATCTTGGGCATTTCCTGTTGTCCAACCTCTTGCTAGAGGATTTACAAAAGTCTTCTTCACAGCCCAGACTGGTGATTTTGGGAACTGTCACCCATAACCCAGACGAACTGGGTGGCAAAATTCCGCCCCGTCCAGACTTGGGTAATTTTGAGGGCTTCGCAGCAGGATTTAAAGACCCAATTTCCATGATTGACGGCAAGAAATTTGAACCCGTTAAAGCCTACAAAGACAGCAAGGTTTGTAACGTGTTGACCATGAGAGAACTGCATCGGCGCTACCACCAGTCAACTAAGATTGTCTTCAGTTCTCTTTATCCGGGATGTGTTGCCGAAACACCACTATTCCGAAATCATTATCCCCTGTTCCAGAAACTTTTCCCATTGTTCCAAAAGTACATCACTGGGGGATATGTGTCTCAGGAGTTGTCAGGAGAAAGAGTTGCTGCTGTTGTTGCCGATCCTGAATATAATCAATCTGGTGTTTATTGGAGTTGGGGAAATCGCCAGAAAAAAGATGGTCAGTCCTTTGTTCAGAAAGTTTCTCCCCAAGCCCGCGATGATGAAAAAGGCGAGCGGATGTGGGAACTGAGCGCCAAATTAGTCGGAATTGAATCGCCAAATATGGTTTTGCGTTAAGGGAACTGCAAAAAAGAAACAACAGCAGATGGTGGTTGAGTGTTGACTGTTGACGGTTAACAGTTCTGAAATTACATGATGCACAGGTAAAGAGGGGGGTGTCTGGTGTGGGGAAAATCATTTCTCCCTACCTCATACACCCTGTAGTTAGCGAACATATAGCACGTAGCAGCAGGCATGGGGTTATGGCAGCAGCAGAAGGATCTATTAACCTGATAAAAGATATCAATACCGGTGGAGTTTCCTCTAACCCGCAATATATAACCAATGTTAACGGTACTTTATACTTCGTTGCGATCGACAACAGTGGTGGTTATGAACTGTGGAAGAGTGATGGCACTGAAGCTGGTACTATCCAGGTCAAAGATATCTTCTCTGGCATAGCTAGTTCTTATCCCCAAAATCTCACAAACCTCAACGGCACCCTGTACTTTAGTGCCACTGACGACAATGGGGGTCGCGAACTGTGGAAGAGTGATGGCACTGGAGGTGGTACTATCCAGGTCAAGGATATTTTCTCCGGCGTCGGTAGCTCTAATCCCCAAAATCTCACCAATGTCAACGACACGCTATACTTCACTGCCACCGACAGCAATGGGGGTCGCGAACTGTGGAAGAGTGATGGCACTGAGGCTGGTACTATCCGCGTTCAGGATATCGTCTTGGGTGCAGGTAGTTCTAACCCTCAAAATCTCATCGATGTCAATGGTACGCTGTACTTCACTGCCAGCGATAGCAGTGGGGGCAATGAACTGTGGAAAAGTGATGGCTCCGAGGCTGGTACTATCCGCGTCAAGGATATTTTCTCTGGCACAGGTAGCTCTAACCCGCAACATTTAACCAATGTTAACGGTAAGCTCTACTTTGTTGCCTATGACATTAGTGGAGGCTATGAACTGTGGAAAAGTGATGGCACCGAGGCTGGTACTATGCGTGTCAAGGATATCTTCTTTGGTACTGGTAGTTCTAACCCCCAAAATCTCATTGATGTCAACGGCACGTTATATTTCACTGCCACTGACAGTACTGGAGCTAATGAACTATGGACGAGTGATGGCACAGAAGCTGGTACTGTCCGCCTCAAAAATATCTACTTTGGCACCGGTAGTTCTAATCCCCAAAATCTCACCAATGTCAATGGCACGTTATATTTCACTGCCACTGACACCACTGGGGGCTGGGAACTGTGGAAGAGTGATGGCACTGAGGCTGGTACTTTCCGTATCAAGGATATCTTTTCTGGTACTGGTAGTTCTTATCCGCAAAATCTCACCAATGTCAACGGCACGTTATATTTCAGTGCCACTGACGATAATGGGGGTAATGAACTGTGGAAGAGTGATGGCACTGAAGCTGGTACTGTCCGTGTCAAGGATATCTTTTCTGGTATAGGTAGTTCTAACCCCCAAAATCTCACCAACGTCAATGACACCCTTTACTTCAGTGCCACTGATGGCAGTGGAGGTAGTGAACTGTGGACAAGTGATGGCACTGAGGCTGGTACTGTCCGCCTCAAGGATATTAATACCACTACGCTATCTTCTGAACCGTATTTTCTCACCAATGTCAATGACACGCTTTACTTTAGAGCCACCGATGGCGATGGAGGTAGTGAACTGTGGAAGAGTGATGGCACTGAGGCGGGTACTATCCGTATCAAAGATATCTTCTCTGGTACTGGTAGTTCTAACCCCCAAAATCTCACCGATGTCAACGGCACGCTATACTTCACAGCCACTGACAGCACTGGAGGCAACGAACTGTGGAAAAGTGATGGTACTGAGGCTGGTACTGTCCTAGTTAAGGATATCTTTTCTGGCATAGGTGGTTCTAACGCCCAAAATCTTACTAATATCAACGGCACACTGTACTTTGTTGCCACTGACAGCACTGGGGGACGCGAACTGTGGAAAAGTGATGGTACTGAGGCTGGTACTATCTTAGTTAAGGATATTGTCTCTGGGGCGGGTAGCTCTAATCCAAACTTTCTTACCAATATCAACGGCACCCTGTACATTGTTGCCACCGATAGCAATGGAGGTAGGGAACTGTGGAAAAGTGATGGCACCGAGGCTGGTACTGTTCTAGTTAAAGATATTGTCCCTGGCACGGGTAGTTCTTATCCGCAAAAGCTCACCAATGTCAACGACACGCTGTACTTCACTGCCACTGATGATAATGGAGACAATGAACTGTGGAAGAGTGATGGTACTGAGGCTGGTACTATCCGCG
>VFQR01002616.1_pt1 | contig 11182 bp, 12 predicted proteins | sample 3512321 | NCBI WGS metagenome assembly VFQR01 (sample SAMN10412374, study PRJNA504923) | tailings metagenome | isolation source: Relicate 3 Philex TSF1 revegetated site | place: Philippines: Tuba, Benguet | collected 2017-08-29
GCCTGCTGCTGCGGGTCGTGCTCCGCGGTGTCCTCGGGGTGCCATTGCACGCCCACGGCCCACCGCGCCGCGTCGACCTCCACCGCCTCCGGCAGGCCGTCGGGTGCCGTGCCCACGACGACCAGGCCCCGCCCCAGCTCGGCCACCGCCTGGTGGTGCACGCTGTGGCAGCGCTCGGCCCGCTCGCCACCCAGTGCCTTGGCCACCCTCGTGCCGGCCTCCACCGCCACGGGGTGCGTGGCCAGCCAGTGCTCCGTCGGCACGTCGCCCGTGGCGTCGATGTGCTGCACGAGGGTGCCTCCCAGGGCGACGTTGAGCACCTGCATGCCGCGGCAGATGGCCAGCAGCGGGACGTCCGCGGTGAGCACCGCGCGCACCACCGCCAGCTCCACCTCGTCGTGCTCGGCGACCACGCCGTAGAGCTGCTCCGCCGTGGGTTCCTGGCCGTACCGGCGGGGGTCGACGTCGCCGCCCCCGTGGAGGACCACGGCGTGGAACCCGCCGACGACGGCGTCGAGGTGGTCGACCACCTCCGGGAGCGGCGGGAGCATGAACGGGACCGCACCGGCGCGTCGGACGGCCCGGAAGTAGCGCTGGCCGGCGGCGAAGGCCTCGCCGCGCACGCCGCGGGCGTCGTCGCTGCGGCGCCCGACCAGCAGGACGTGGGGGAGCGCACGGTCGGGCGCAGGGTCGGGCTGGTGCTTCACGTCCCCCATTGTGCCCGGCGCTGGCACACTGTCCGCCGTGCGAGCGCTGCTGGTGGCCAACGACGGTGACGCCGACCCCGGGATCGTCGGGGAGCGCCTGCGCGACCACGGCTACGCCTTCACCGAGTGCCGCCGGGAGCACCCCGGTGCCTGGCCGGCCCTCGACGGCCACGACCTGGTGCTCCTCCTCGGCAGCGAGTGGAGCGTCGACTGGCCGCACGTGGCGGCCGAGGTCGGCGCCGAGCTCGCGCTCGTCCGCACCGCGCACCAGCGGGGCGTGCCGCTGCTCGGCATCTGCTTCGGGCACCAGGCGATGTGCGCAGCGCTCGGGGGCACGGTGGGGCGGGCGCGCGAGCCGGAGATCGGGTGGCACCACGTGGCCACCGATCGGCCGGAGGTGGTGGCGGAGGGGCCGTGGATGCAGTGGCACGCCGACGTGGCCACCGCGCCGGCCGGCGCCGAGGAGATCGCCCGCAACGACGTCGGCCTGCAGGCCTGGCGGCTCGGTCGCAGCCTGGCGACGCAGTTCCACCCCGAGGCGACGGAGTCGATCGTCGTCAGGTGGGCGAGCGGGAGCGGCGTCGCCGAGCTGGCCGCCGCCGGCCTCGACGCGGACGAGCTGCTCGCCGCCACGCGAGCCAACGTCCCCATCGCCGGCGAGCACGCCGCAGCACTCGTCGACCACTTCGTGGAGGTGTGCGCCGGGGGCCGGCTGGGTCCCTCGCACGTCAACCGGTAGCCTGTCGCCCCGGGTGCGCCGGGAAGTCTGGTCGGCATGAGATGCTCCCTGCCACGCCCATGACCCTCCTCCTCGTCGCACACGCCGTCGTCGCCGTCGTCGTCCTCACGCTGTGCCGCGACAGGCCGAAGGTGGCGGCCGGCCTCGGCGTGGCCCTCCTCGCGACCACGACGGTGGTCGTCGGGCTGCTCGGCATCGGCGCGGACACGGCGCGGGTGGAGCGGTACGCCTGGATCGACGAGCTCGGCCTGCTCCTCAGCTTCCGCCTCGACGGCTTCGCCGTGCTGATGGCGCTCCTCGTCGCCGGCCTCGGCGCCGTGGTGCTCTGGTACTCCGTCGGCTACTTCTCCGACGACGAGTCCTACGTGCGCTTCGTCGGTCTCTTCGTCGCCTTCGCCGGGTCGATGACGGGGCTGGTGCTGAGCGACGACCTGTTCACGATGTTCGTCTTCTGGGAGATGACGTCGATCTGCTCGTTCCTGCTGATCGGGCTCAACGACCGGTCGGCGACCGCCCGCTCCTCCGCGCTGCGGGCGCTGCTCGTCACCAGCGCGGGCGGGCTGAGCCTCCTCGGCGGCGTCGCCCTGTTCCAGGTGGCGGTCGGCACCAGCTCGTTCGCGGAGCTCGCGACCCTGCGCCCCGACGGCACGATCATCACCGTCGCCGCCGTGCTCTGCCTCGTCGGGGCGTTCACCAAGTCGGCGCAGTTCCCCTTCCACTTCTGGCTGCCGGGGGCGATGGCCGCGCCCACGCCCGTGAGCGCCTACCTGCACTCGGCCACCATGGTCAAGGCCGGCATCGTGCTCATCGCGAGGCTCGCCCCCATCGTCGGGGCCGACGACGTGTGGCGGTGGATGGTCGTGCTCGCGGGCGGGACGACGATGATCATCGGCGGGTACCGAGCGCTGCGCCAGACCGACGCCAAGCTGCTGCTCGCCCACAGCACGGTCTCCCAGCTCGGCTTCCTGACCATCCTCATGGGGCTCGGCGTCCCCGGCACCACCTACGCCGGCGTGGTGCACCTCGTCGCCCACGCGATCTTCAAGGCCGGGCTGTTCCTCAGCGTGGGCGTGGTCGACCACGCCACCGGCACCCGCGACATCCGCCGCCTCAGCGGCGTCGGGCGGCAGCTCCCGTGGCTGGCGGGGCTGACGATCGTCGGCGCGGCGTCGATGGCGGGGCTCATGCCGCTGTTCGGCTTCGCCACGAAGGAGCGCGCGCTGGTGGCGCTGCTCGACGGCGACGTCGACGGCGGTGCCGGGGCGGTCGTCACCGTGGCGCTGATCGCGGTGATCGCGGGCTCGATCCTCTCGGCGGCCTACAGCGTGCGTCTCGTGCACGGGCTGTTCGGCACCAAGCGCCACCGACGCGACGACATGGCGCACGTCCACCACGCACCGGGCGCCGACCTCATGCGGCCCGTCGCGCTGGTCTCGGTGGCTTCCCTCGCGGGCGGCCTCGTCGCCGGCACCGTCGGGGGATGGCTCGATGCGCCGGCGCGTGCCCTCGACGCCCTGGCGGTGGGATACCTCGAGCTCTGGCCGGGGATCAACGAGGCCCTGCTCATCTCCGTGGCGGTCGTCGTCACCGGCGCGGTCGTGGGCCGCCTGGTGCCGCTCGACCCGCGCGGGCCGCGGATGGCGCTGTCGGGTGAGCGCGTGTACCAGAGCATGCTGGACGGGCTGCTGGAGGGCTCCCGGTCGTTGACCGCCGTCACCCAGAGCGGCTCGCTCATCGCCTACCTCGGCGTGATCATGAGCGTCGTCGCCGTCGTGCTGGGCGTGGGCATCCTCGTCTCGCCGGCCGACGACGTGAGCCTCGTCGACCTCGTCTGGGCGGACTCGTGGGTGCAGGCTGCCGTCGTCGTCCTCGCGATCCTCTTCTCGGTCGCCATCGTCCTGGTCCGCGAGCGGTTCGTGTCGGCGGTGCTGCTCGGCGGCATCGGCTTCAGCTGCGCGGTGATCTTCGCCCTCCACGGCTCGCCCGACCTCGCGCTCACGCAGATCCTCATCGAGACGTTGACCATCGTGGTGTTCCTCCTGGTGCTGCGGCAGATGCCGCGGCGCTTCGACGCCGCGCCCACGTGGACGCCGCGGATCGTCAGGGTCGTCATCGCGTCCACCGTGGGCGTGTGCTTCGCGCTCTTCGCCGCCATGGCCAACGGCGCACGCACCGCCCCGTCGGCCGGTGAGGTGCACCGTGAGCTCGCCCTGCCGGAGGCCGGCGGCCGCAACGTCGTCAACGTCATCCTCGTCGACTTCCGCGGCATGGACACCCTCGGCGAGATCACGGTCCTCGCCACCGCCGCCCTCGGGGTGGCCAACCTCGTCCGCATGGCACGGCGCGCGGCCCGTCCCGCCGACGTCGTGACCACCGACCCCGACCCGATCGAGCCGACGGACCCCGAGCAGGGCTCCACCGCCGGCACGCCGGGGCGGGTCCTGCCGGGCACCGGATCGTCCGCCGGCTCGCCCACCAGCGGGGAGGCACAGGCGTGATCGGGCGGCGCTCGGTGATCCTCGACGAGGCCGACCGGTGGATGTTCCAGATCATCCTGCTCGTGTCGCTGTACATCACCTTCCGCGGCCACAACGCGCCCGGCGGCGGCTTCGCCGGTGGGCTCATCGCCGGTGCCGCCTTCGTGCTCCGGTTCCTCGCGGGCGGCTCGCTGCGCGTCCGCTCGGCCACCATCGTCCGGCCCACGGCGCTCATCGGCCTCGGCCTCCTCGTCGCCGTCGTCACGGCCATCGTGCCGCTGGTGGTGGGCGGCGCGCTGCTCGAGTCACAGATCTGGTTCGTCGACGTACCCCTCGTCGGCGAGGTCAAGGTGGTGTCCTCCACCGCGTTCGACGTGGGCGTGTACCTGCTCGTCGTAGGGGTCGTGCTCGCCGTGCTCGTGGCGCTCGGGTCGGACCCGGTGCACCAGGCCCAGCAGGCCGCCGACGAGGGGAGCCCCGTCCCGTGAGCCTCGCGCTGGTCGTCCTGGTGGGCGTGCTCTTCGGTGTCGGCACGTTCCTGCTGCTGCACCGCACCCTCACGCGCATCGTGCTGGGGGTGGCCATGTTCGCCAACGGCATCAACGTGCTCATCCTCTCCGCCAGCGGCCCACCCGGAGAAGCGCCGATCGTCGGACGCCCGACCGACGGCCCGGTCGCCGATCCGCTGCCGCAGGCGCTCGTGCTCACGGCCATCGTCATCGGCTTCGCCCTCATCGCCTTCCTGCTCGCGCTGGCGTGGCGGAACTGGACCATCGACGGCAACGACGCGGTGGAGGACGACGTCGAGGACCGCCGCATCGCCCGGCTCGAACAGGACACGCTGGTGCGCGGCAGCGACATCCGCCACCCCGAGGACGTGGAGCTCGACCGATGAGCACCGTCGTCGTGCTCCCCGTGGCGGTGCCGCTGCTCGCCGCCGCCGTGTCGATGATCGTCCGCGGCCGGGCCGCGCAGCGGGCCATCAGCTTCGTCGCGCTGGTCGTGGCGCTGGTGGCCAGCATCGCCGTCGTGGTGGAGGTGGTGGCCGACGACGCGATCGTCGTGGCCCGCCTCGGCGGGTGGCCGGGTGAGATCGCCATCACGTTCGTCGCCGACCGCCTGTCGGCGATGATGCTGGTCGTCGCGGCGGGCGTGCTGCTGGTGGTGCTGGCGTTCGCGATCGGCCAGCGCGCCTCGGACGAGCTGTCGACCTTCTACCACCCCACCTACCTCATCCTCACCGCCGGCATCTGCCAGGCGTTCCTCGCGGGTGACCTGTTCAACCTGTTCGTGGCGTTCGAGATGCTGCTGCTCGCGAGCTACGTGCTGCTCACGCTCGAGGGCACCGACGCGCAGATCCGCAGCGGCACCACCTACGTCGTGCTCAACACGGTGGAGTCGGCGATCCTGCTGACCGCGGTGGGGCTGGTCTTCGCGGCCACCGGCACGGTCAGCATGGCCGAGCTGCCGGCGCGGCTGGCCGAGCTGCCCGACGGTGTGCGCACCGGGTTGAACCTCCTGCTGCTCGTGGCCTTCGGCATCAAGGCGGCGGTGTTCCCGCTGTACTTCTGGTTGCCCGACGCGTACCCCACCGCACCCAGCTCGGTCACGGCCGTGTTCGCCGGGCTGCTCACGAAGGTGGGCGTGTACACCATCATCCGCACCCAGACCCTGCTCTTCCCCGGCACCCACCAGACGCTGCTGATCGTGATCGCCGGGCTGACCATGGTGATCGGCGTCCTCGGCGCGATCTCCCACGCCGAGATGAAGCGGATCCTCAGCTTCCACATCGTCAGCCAGATCGGCTACATGGTGATGGGGATCGGCATCGGCGGTGCGGCGGCCATCGCCGCGACCGTGTTCTTCCTGCTCCACCAGATCCCCGTGAAGACCTCGCTGTTCCTCGTCCAGGGCATCGTCGAGCGCGAGACCGGCACCAGCGCGTTCGACCGCGTCGGCGGCATGGCCCGCCGATCTGGGCTCCTGGCGGCGCTGTTCCTGCTGCCGGCGTTCAGCCTCGCCGGCCTGCCGCCGTTCTCCGGCTTCCTCGCGAAGTTCGCGCTCGTGCGCGCCGGGTTCGACCGCGACGACTGGGTGATCATCGCCGTCGCCCTCGCAGGCAGCCTGCTCACGCTGGTGTCGATGACCAAGATCTGGGTCGGCGTGTTCTGGGGTGAGGTGGAGCCGGCCGTGCCGACCGGTCGCGTCGGCGTGCTCCGCAACCACCGGTTGATGGCCGCCTCCACCTCCGCGCTCGTGCTGTCGACGCTGGCCATCGCGGTGTTCGGCGGGCCGCTCTACGCCTTCTGCCTCGGCGCGGCCGACCAGCTGGTCGACCCGCGCCGCTACGTCGAGGCGGTGCTGGGGTCGTGAGGGGCGTGGGACTCGGTCGCTCGGTGGTGCTCGTCGTCGTGTGGGTGCTGCTGTGGGGCGAGATCAGCGTGGCCAACATCGCGTCCGGCGTCCTCGCCGCCGCCGTCATCGGGGTGGCCTTCCCCGTGCACGCGCGCGGCGGGCACCGCCTGCACCCGCTCGCCGCGCTGCGCCTCGGCGGCTACGTGCTCGTCAACCTCGTGACGTCGAGCATCGCCGTGGTCCTGGCCGTCCTGCGGCCCACGCCCGAGCGGGTGCACGCGGAGGTGGTGGAGCTCGAGCTCACCAGCCGCTCACCGCTCGTGGCGGCGCTGGTGTCGAACTGCATCACCCTCACCCCGGGCACGATGACGGTGGAGGCCGACCCGGCCACCTCCGTGCTGCGGGTCCACGTGCTCGGCCGCGTCGACCACGAGGAGTTCCGCGACCGCGTGCGCGCCCTCGAGCGCCGCGTGGTCGCCGCCGTCGAACGGGGCGCGACGTGAACGTCGCCGTGCTGAGGGGCGCGACGTGACCGTCGCGCTGTGGATCGCCATCGGGATCCTCGTGGTCGCGGCCGCGCTCGCGGTGGCGCGCGCCGTGCGGCCGGGCCTGCTCGGCGACCGCGCCGTCGCCCTCGACACGATCGCGGCCATCATCACGTGCGGGTTCCTCGTCCTCGCGGCGATCACCGGCGACGGCCTGTTCCTCGAGATCAGCCTCGTCATCGGTCTCCTGGGGTTCCTGGCCGCGGTCTCGGCGGCCCGGTTCGTCGAGCGGAGGGACGTGTGAGCGCCGTCCTCGCCGTGCTGACGGCCACGCTCGTGCTGTTCGGCGCCCTGCTCGCGCTCGTCGCCGCCCTCGGCCTCCACCGCCTGGGCGACACCCGCTCGCGCATGCACGCGGCCACCAAGCCGGCCACCCTCGGCGTGCTCTGCTGCGCCGTCGGCGCAGCCCTCCAGCTCGACAGCATCAGCTCGGTCACCAAGCTCGTCGTGGCGGTCGGCGTGCAGCTGGTCACCGCACCCGTGGGCGCGCACATGCTCGCCCGTGCCCTGTCTCAGCCCAGCCGCCGGTAGATCCCCTCGATCGGGGCCACGAGGGCGTCGGGGGCGAAGATCCGGGCGGCCACCTCGTGGCCGGCCCCGCCGATCGCAGCCGCCCGCGCCGGGTCGCGCAGCAGCTCGACCAGGGCCGCAGCCAGCCGGCGGTGGTCGCCGATCGGCACGACGAGCGCGCTCTCGCCGTCGACGAGGTGGCGGGTGACGGTTCCCACGGCGGTCGTCACCAGCGGCACGCCGAGCGACAGCGCCTCCGCCACCACGAGCGGCGAGCCCTCCCAGCGCGACGACAGCGCCACCACGTCGGCGGCGCGCATCTGGTCCGCCGGATCGGGCCGGTGGCCGGCGACCACCACCACGCCTGCCAGGCCGAGCTCGTCACGCAGGCGCTCGAGCTCGGCGCGCTGCGGGCCGTCGCCCACCATCACCGCCCGCACCGCCGGCACCTCGTCGCGCACCGCGGCCATGGCGCGCAGGAACGTCGGCAGGTCCTTCTGCGGGTGGTGCCGGGCGACGACGGTCACCAGCGGCGCGCTCGCGTCGACGCCCAGCTCGGCGCGCACCGCGTCGCGGGGGCGGCGGGCCTCGCGCACCGGTGACACCGGGAGCACGAACGTCTGTCGGTCGGCGGGGACCACGCCGCGCAGGCGCTCCGCGATCTCGTCGGAGATCACCACCACGTGGTCCGCGCGCCGCAGCACCGCGGTCTCCAGCCGGCGGAGTGCGGCAGCACCCCAGCGCCCTCGGGTGCCGGCCACCAGGTTGTGCACGGTGAGCACCACGCGCACCCGGGGTCGCACGGCGAGGGCGACGAAGCCGGCCTTCAGCCCGTGCGCGTGGACGATCCACTCGCGGCCGGCGGCGGGTGCCACCAGCGTGCGCAGCCGCCGGCGGGCGGCGACCACCCGGCGGGGGTGCCACCCGACGGGCACGTGGTGGACCTCGCCGGCACGCTCCTCACCGTCGACCACGCCCGCCGGGGCGGCGACGGCCACCTCCCAGCCGCGCTCGCGGAGGCGGCAGGCGAGCTCCACCACATGGGCTCGGATGCCGCCCGTGGAGGGGCCGAGCAGCTGCAGCACGGGGATGTCCACGGGTGCCATCCTGGCCCACCGCGCGGCCGTCGCGAGCCGTCGCACGGCGGCGGGGCCGTTTGTGCCCCGATTCACGTGGCCTGGTAGCGTCGGCGCCGATGTCGGAGCTGCTGCGCGACTACCTCACCGTGGTCTGGTTCGGTGCCTTCGCCCTGATCCTCGCCGGGCTGCTGCTCGGGGTCGCGGCGCTCGTGCGCCCCGACCGGCCGACCGCCCAGAAGCTCATGGTCTACGAGGGCGGCGTCGATCCGGTCGGCGAGGGCTGGTCCCAGAGCCAGGTGCGCTACTACATCTTCGCCCTCCTGTTCGTCGTCTTCGACGTCGAGGCCGTGTTCATCTTCCCGTGGGCCACGCAGGTCGAGCGGTACGGCGCGTTCGGCCTCGTGGCGATGGGCATCTTCGTCTTCGTCCTGCTCCTCGGCCTCGTGGCCGAATGGCGCAAGGGCGTCCTCCGCTGGTTGTAGCCGCATGGGACTCGTCTCCAAGGGGCGGATGCCGAAGCCGCTGACGTCGTTGTTCAACCTGGGCCGCTCGTACAGCCTGTGGGTGTACCAGTGGGGCCTCGCCTGCTGCGCGATCGAGATGGGCGCGGCGTTCGGGTCGCCCCGCTACGACGTCATGCGCCTCGGTGTCATCCCCCTGCCGGCGAGCCCCCGCCAGGCCGATCTGGTCGTGGTCAGCGGCACCGTCACCGACAAGATGGCTCCCGCCGTGAAGCGTCTCTACGAGCAGATGCCCGAGCCGAAGTACGTGATCTCCATGGGTTCGTGCGCGAACTGCGGTGGGCCGTACTGGGACAGCTACTCGGTCACGAAGGGCGTCGACCAGATCATCCCGGTCGACATCTACGTGCCGGGTTGCCCACCCCGACCGGAGGCCCTGCTCGAGGGCGTCGTCCTGCTGCAGCAGCGGATCAAGAACGAGGACATGGGCGCCCGGTGGCGCGGTGAGGGCATGCGCCCGCTCGTGCGCGAGCCGGTCGTGGTCGGTGGCGGCCCGATCGAGGAGCGCCCGGCGTGACCGACGTCGTGAGCGAGCAACCCGGCGGGCTGCCGGCCGGCGACGCCGCGCGCGAGGGCATCGTCGAGCAGCTGCGCGCCGAGCTCGGCGAGGCCGTGGTGGAGGTCGACCTCGAGCCCGGTGTCGAGGTCTGGGTACGCGTCGCCACGGAGGCGTGGCGCGAGGCGGGTCGGGTGGCCCGCGACGTGCTCGGCTGCCGCTACTTCGGGTTCCTCTCGGCGATCGACTGGCTGCCGAGCCCGTTCGGCCGCGGCGAGGACGATCCGGACGCTCCGCCCCCCGAGCGGCGCACCGAGATCGTCCAGGGCCGTGCCGGCGGGAGCACGCGCTTCCAGGTGTTCGCCCGCGTCGTGAACGTCACCGACATGCGCGCCGTGACCCTGAAGGTCGACGTGCCGGAGACGGGAGATCCGGCGGAGCTCGCCATCGACAGCTGGACGCCCCTCTATGCCGGCGCCGACTGGCACGAGCGGGAGACGCACGAGATGTTCGGCATCACCTTCCGCGGCCACCCCGACCTGCGCAACCTGTACCTGCCCACCGAGTTCGAGGGCTACCCGCTGCGCAAGGACTACCCGCTCCTCGCCCGGATCGTGAAGCCGTGGCCCGGCATCGTCGACGTGGAGCAGCTCCCCGGTGAGGGCGCCGAGGAGACGGCCGCCGCTGGCGGCGACGAGGGGACGGCATGACCACGTCGACTCCCGAGCTGGTCGATCGCCAGCGGCTCAGCTACATCGCCGCCCAGGCCGCCGACGCGCGGCTCAACGTCGAGCTCGAGACCGAGGGCATGACCCTCAACATCGGGCCCCAGCACCCGGCCACCCACGGCACGCTGCGGATCATCGTCCGCCTCGACGGCGAGCAGGTGGTGTGGGCCGATCCCGTCGCCGGCTACATGCACCGCGGCAAGGAGAAGCTGGTCGAGGTCCGCACCTACCCGCAGATCAACGCCCTCATCAACCGGATCGACTGGCTCGGGAGCTTCGCCAACGAGGTGCCGTTCATCCTCGCCGCCGAGCGCTTGATGGGTGTCGAGGCACCGCCGCGGGCGCAGTGGATCCGGACCATCTTCTTCGAGCTCAGCCGCCTCGCGAACATCGGGCTGTTCCTGGGCGACCTCGGGGTGCAGATGGGCGCGATCACCCCGGTGTTCTTCGCGTTCCGCGACCGCGAGTACGTGCTCAACCTCATCGAAGCGGCGACGGGTGGCCGGTTCCATCCGAACTTCGACCGCATCGGCGGGCTGAAGGACGACCTGCCGAAGGGCTGGATCGACGAGGCCAAGCAGGTGATGAAGAAGCAGCGCCAGTTCGCCGACGAGCTGGAGACGCTGCTGTTCGGCAACGAGATCTTCCAGAGCCGCACCCGGGGCATCGGGATCATCCCCCCGCAGGTGGCGCTGTCCTACGGCCTCAGCGGCGCGAACCTCCGGGCCAGCGGTGTCGACTGGGACCTGCGCCGCGATCAGCGCCTCCCGCTGCCCTACGACCAGGTCGACTTCAAGGTCTGGACGCACCCCGACGGCGACGCCTTCGCCCGCTGCTGGGTGCGCCTGCAGGAGTTCCGCGAGGCCACCCTCATCGTCGACCAGCTCCTCGACGCCATCCCCTCCGGGCCGGTGATGGCCAAGGTGCCGCGGATCATCAAGGTGCCCGAGGGCGAGGCCTACGTCAGCACCGAGAACCCGCTCGGCGAGATGGGCTACTACGTCGTGTCACAGGGCGACCTCGGG
>VFQR01002617.1_pt1 | contig 11181 bp, 11 predicted proteins | sample 3512321 | NCBI WGS metagenome assembly VFQR01 (sample SAMN10412374, study PRJNA504923) | tailings metagenome | isolation source: Relicate 3 Philex TSF1 revegetated site | place: Philippines: Tuba, Benguet | collected 2017-08-29
TGAGCCACAACTACCGGCGCACCCACGCGTTCAACCTCTGGTACACGCTGGCCGTCGAGCCGGAGTCCGAGCTCGGCCTGCAGGGCACGATGGACCGCCTCCATGAGGCCAGCGGCGCCGAGTCCACGCGCATGCTGCCCACGATCAAGCTCTACAAGATCAACGTGCAGCTCGACATGACCGGCGAGCGCGCGAACGACGAGAAGGAGTCCGCGCCCCGGCCGGCCCCCGTCCGCGGCGACGGCGTGCTGCCCACCGAGGCCGACAAGCGCATGATCGAGGTGCTGCAGCGCGACCTCCCGATCGAGTCGCGCCCCTTCGACACCTGGGCCGCCGAGGCCGGGGTGACGCCGCAGGCCCTCCTCGACCAGTGCACCGTGTTCGTCGAGCGCACCTACATGCGCCGGTTCGCGGCGGTGCTCAACCACCGCAAGGCCGGGTTCGGTGCCAACGGCATGGCCGTGTGGAAGGTGCCGGAGGACGAGCTGGAGGAGATCGGCCCGCGCATGGCCGCCTTCAAGGCCGTCTCCCACTGCTACCGCCGGCCGATCTACGAGGACTGGCCCTACTCCATCTTCACGATGGTCCACGCGCGCTCGAAGGACGCGTGCGAGGAGGCCATCGAGGCGATCGCCGAGGACACCGGGATCACGGACCCGGCGCGCCGGGCGGTGCTCTACTCGACGTACGAGTTCAAGAAGATCCGGCTCGTCTACTACACGCCGGAGTACCGCGAGTGGGAGCGCCGGGCGCTGGCCGGCGAGACCCTGCCGCGATGGCGCCACTGAGCGAGGGCGCGCCCCCCGCGTCCGGCGCCCGCAGCGCGGAGCTCTTCGCCCGCGCGCGCGACGTGCTGGTCGGCGGCGTCAACTCGCCCGTCCGCGCGATGCGCTCGATCGGGCGCGACCCGCTCTTCATCGCCCGCGCCGAGGGCCCCCACGTGTGGGACGCGGACGGCGCCCGGTACGTCGACCTCCTGTCGACCTGGGGCCCGGCGATCCTGGGCCACGCGCCCGCCGCCGTGCTGGACGCGGTCGGCGCCGCGCTCCCCCTGGGCACGTCCTACGGGGCGCCCACCGAGCGCGAGGTGCTGTTCGCCGAGGCCGTCTGCGAGGCCGTGCCCTCGGTCGAGCGGCTGCGGATGACCTCGTCCGGGTCGGAGGCCGTGATGGGCGCCCTGCGCCTGGCGCGCGCGGCCACCGGCCGCGAGCCCATCGTGAAGGTGGCCGGCGGGTACCACGGCGCGATCGACGGGCTGCTGGCCCAGGCGGGCAGCGGCCTCACCACCCTCGGGGTCCCGTCCTCGCCTGGCGTGACCGCGGCGGCGACGGCGGCCACCCGCATCGTCCCCTACAACGACGCCGCGGCCGCGGCCGCGGCGCTCGAGGGCGCGGCGGCGATGATCGTGGAGCCGGTCGCCGGGAACATGGGCATCGTGCCCCCGGCCGACGGCTACCTGCAGGCGCTGCGGGAGGCGTGCGACCGGACGGGGGCGCTCCTCGTCCTCGACGAGGTCATCACCGGCTTCCGCGTGGCCCGGGGCGGCGCCCAGGAGCGGTACGGCGTGCGCGCCGACATCACCTGCTTCGGGAAGATCATCGGCGGCGGCCTGCCGGTCGGCGCCTTCGGGGGCCGCGCCGACGTCATGCGCGAACTCGCCCCCGAGGGCCCCTGCTACCAGGCGGGCACCCTGTCCGGGAACCCGCTCGCCACCGCCGCGGGCCTCGCGGTGCTCGGCGCGCTGGCCGGCGAGGACGTCTACGCGCGCCTGGAGGAGGGCGGCGCCCGGCTCGAGGAGGCCGTCCGCGCGAGCGGCGCCCCGGTCACCGTGAACCGGGTGGGCTCCATGCTCACGCCGTTCTTCGCCGAGGGGCCGATCACGGACTACGCGGCGGCCACGGGGTCGGACACCGACGCGTACGCCCGGTTCGCCCGCGCCCTGCTCGAAAGGGGCGTGTACCCGCCGCCGTCCCAGTTCGAGGCGTGGTTCACCGGCCTCGCCCACGGCGACGCCGAGTTCGCCCACCTCCGTGACGCCCTCGCGGGCGCGTGGGAGGCGGCCGCGTGAGGAGCATCCTGGCCGAGGAGCCGGGTCTCGCCGCCGAGCTCATGGAGCCGGAGGCGCCGCCGCTGCTCGCCCCGCTCGTCTCCCCGCCCCTCACCGCGCACCAGGCGGCCGGGCTCGACCTGATCCTGGAGGGCTTCCTCCTCCACCACGGCCGGCCCCGCCACCTGCGCCCCTCGGCGCCGGGGCGCGAGGTGCTCGCCGGGGACTACTGCTACGCCAACGGCCTGGTCCGCATCGCGTCGGCCGGCGACCTCTTCGTGGTCGAGGCCCTGGCGGACCTCATCGCCCTCGGCGCCGGCATCGTCGCGGCCGGCCCGCACGAGGCGCTCGTGCCCCTCTGGCGCGCGACCACCGCGGCCATCGCGGCGCGCGGGGGCGACGACGGGGACGCCGTGGCCGCCGCCTTCCTCGCCGCCCAGGACGAGCTGCGCCGCACCGGCGAGGTCGCCGGCCTCGAGGCGCTCGCGGCGGGCCTTCCCCCCACCCCCGGACTCGCGGAGGCGTTCGAGCCGTGAAGGACCTGCGCGACTGGATCGCCCACCTCGACAAGACCCGTGACCTGGCGCGGGTGCGCGCCCGCGTGGACGCGCACCTCGAGATCACGGAGATCGCCGACCGGGCGATGAAGTCCGGCGCCCCGGCGCTGCTGTTCGAGGACGTCCTCGGCAGCGAGATGCCGGTACTCATCAACCAGTTCGGGACCGAGGCGCGCATGTGCGCCGCGCTCGGCACCGAGTCGCTCGACGCCCTCGCGGGGCGCATCGAGACGCTGCTCGACCTGCAGCCGCCGCAGGGCGTCGTGGCGAAGATGAAGGCGCTCGGCAAGCTGCGCGAGCTGGCCTCCTTCTCCGCGAAGACCGTGCGCGACGCCCCCTGCCAGGAGGTCTGGCTCGACGAGCCCGACCTGGACCGCATCCCGATCCTCACCTGCTGGCCCGACGACGGCGGCCCGTTCATCACGCTGCCCCTCGTCTTCAGCCGGGACCCCGTCACCGGCGCGCGGAACTGCGGCATGTACCGCATCCAGAAGGTCGACAAGCGCACGGCGATGATGCACTGGCAGATCCACAAGGACGGGGCCGCACACCTGCGGGACTCGCAGGGGCGGGTGCCCGTCGCCGTGGCGATCGGGACCCACCCGGCCACGACCTACTCGGCCACCGCGCCACTGCCGCCGGGCATCGACGAGATGATCTTCGCGGGCTTCCTGCGCGGGAAGAGCGTGGAGATGGTGCGCTGCCGCACGGTGGACCTGGAGGTCCCCGCCGAGTCGGAGATCGTGCTCGAGGGCTACGTCGACGCGAACGACCTGCGCCCCGAGGGGCCCTTCGGGGACCACACCGGCTTCTACACGCCGGTGGACGACTACCCGACGTTCCACCTCACGGGCATGTCGATGCGCAAGGACGCCATCTACTCGACGACCATCGTGGGCATGCCGCCGATGGAGGACTTCCACCTCGGCAAGGCCACGGAGCGGCTCTTCCTGCCGATCATCAAGACGACGCTGCCGGACCTCGTGGACATGAACCTCCCGCTCGAGGGGGTCTTCCACAACTGCGCGATCGTCTCGGTGCGCAAGCGCTACCCCGGCCACGCGAAGAAGCTGATGAGCGCGATCTGGGGCCTCGGCCTGCTCTCCCTGAGCCGGTGCGTGATCGTCGTGGACCACGACGTGGACGTGCAGGACGTGTCCGCGGTCGCCTTCCATGCCTTCTCCAACGTCGACGCCGGCCGCGACATGCTCGTCGTGGAGGGCCCCGTCGACGCCCTCGACCACGCGGCGCCCTATTTCGCCTACGGATCGAAGGTGGGCTTCGACGCCACGCGGAAGTGGGAGGGCGAGGGCGTCGTGCGCCCCTGGCCGGACGGGATCGTGATGAGCGACGAGGTGAAGGCCCTCGTCGACCGCCGCTGGGCGGACTACGGGATCGGTCGGACCGGCCACAAAGGGACGTCCGGCCCGGGTCGAGGTCGTTGAATCCGCCCCCTCCGTCGGGTTGAATCCCCAGCGCGTGCCGGGGTCCGGCCGCTGAACCGACGGCGCAGGAGGGCGGCTTGGCCGATAGCACTGAGGGCGAGACGGGCGCACCCGTCCGCGGAGGCCAGTACAGCGGCCCCGTCGCGTCCGAGCCGGAGGTGGTCCACGACCACTCCGACGACCCGGGCTTCGTCACCCGCACCAAGTTCCTGACGGGCGTCGCGCTCGTCACCGGTGGCGTCATGACCGCCGCCATCCTCGTGCCGGTCATCGGCTTCGCCGCCGCCGACTCCCTCAAGGAGGAGGAGTGGCGCTGGGTCGACATCGGCCCGTACTCCGACTACCCGCCGGACGCGGTCACCTCGATCGCCGTCTCCGGCCCGTACCCCGAGTCGGACCGCCGCGCGTTCATCCGCAACAAGAACGGCGGCCTCATCGCCATCTGGAACCGCTGCGCCCACCTCGGGTGCCCGGTCTCCTACTCGCCGGGTGGTGACGTCTACTCGTGCCCCTGCCACGGTGGCGCGTACGACTCCCTCGGCCTGGTGACCTCCGGCCCGCCGCCGCGGCCGCTCGACCGGTTCGACATCAAGATCGTGACCGCCGACGGCAAGCCGGTCGCCCAGCAGGAGGACGTGACGAAGGGCTGTCCCGTCGCGAAGGCGAAGCCGGACGACCGCGTCCTCGTGGGCCGGCCGTTCTCGATCGACGCCGAGCAGCAGCCCTTCGACCTCCACGGTCCGGGCGAGCCGGTGAGCGGCGTCCTCGCCAACCTCTACCCCTTCTAGGACGGTACGCGTGGCGACGACCGACATCGGCCCCAAGAACCCGGCCGTCAAGGCGGGTGAGGCGGCCTTCGACTACGTCGACAAGCGGACGGGGGCGAAGACCGGCTTCAAGTGGTTCCTCTTCCGGAACGTCCCGGCGGAGACGAGCTGGTTCCAGACCCTCGGCTTCACCGCCATGGCGCTGTTCGGCATGCAGGCCATCACCGGGATCATCCTGGCGATGTACTACAAGCCGGACCCCAACACCGCGTACGCGAGCATCGACTCCATCACCAACGAGGTGACCTGGGGCTGGCTCGTCCGCGGCATGCACAAGTGGGGCGCCAGCGCGATGATCGTGGTGGTCTTCCTCCACCTCGGACGCGTCTTCTTCTTCGGGTCCTACAAGTACCCGCGCGAGCTGACCTGGGTGACCGGCGCGCTGCTGCTCATCCTGACCATGTTCATGGGCCTCACCGGCTACCTGCTGGTGTGGGACCAGAAGGCCTACTGGGCCACGGTCGTCGCCGTGAACATCACCGCCAGCGCCCCGATCCTCGGCCCGTACGTCGCCGACATCCTGCGCGCCGGCCCGGAGTTCGGACCGGATACGTTGTCCCGGTTCTACTCCATACACATGCTCGTCATACCCGGCGCCATAGCCACCTTCATCGGGTTGCACCTCTACCTGATCACGAAGCTCGGCATCGCCGAGCCCCCGCACTCGAAGCGCCGCATGGCCGTCGAGCGGGCCGAGGAGGAGGCACGCCGCGCGGCTGAGCGCGAGCGTCTCCCCTATGGCCGCCGCCCGGTTCCGCCGGTCCCGGCCCGACCGCAGACGCCGACGGCGGAGGAGCGTTCGTGAACAAGGGCGCCCAGGAGTACTACAAGCGGGACTACGCCATCGCGAAGGCCGAGGGGAAGCCGTTCTTCCCCTACGCCGTCTACAAGGACCTGATCGTCGCCACGGTGGCGATCGGCCTGGTGATCGTCTTCGCGATCTGGCACCGCGTGGAGATGGGCGAGCCGGTCAACCCGGCGAGCACCGACTTCGTGCCGCGGCCCGAGTGGTACTTCTTCTTCCTCTTCGAGCTGCTGAAGATCTTCAAGGGCCAGAACGCCCTGATGCCGGTCATCATGGCCACGTTCATCGTCCCGAACGTGCTGATGGCGCTGCTCATCCTGACGCCGTTCATCGACAGGAACCCGGAGCGGCGCATCCAGAAGCGCCCCATCGCGCTCCTGTCGGGCCTGGCCGTGATCATCTTCCTCGCCTACATGACCAACCTGGGCGCGGAGTCCCCGGCCAGCCTCGGCGGCGAGGGCCTGCAGCTGAGCGGCCTGGACAGCAACCCGGAGGCGCAGGCGGGATCGGAGCTCTTCCTGGCCAACGGCTGTACCAGCTGCCATGCCATCGGCGCGGTCGGAGCACCCGGACCGGGCCCCAACCTCACGAACGAGGGCGAACAGGGACACCCGCCCGACTTCTACGAGGGCTTCCTCAAGGACCCGCCCGGCGGCGTGATGCCCAGCTTCACGACCTTCACGCCGGAGCAGTACCAGCAGCTCGGTACCTTCCTGTCGGGCCTCGGAACCGAGTTCAAGTAACAGAGGGACACGACGCCCCGGGGACGAACGCCCCGGGGCGTCGGCGTCTCCGGACCCGGACCGCGCCGCTACCATCGGTGTGATGCGCGTCTTCCTCGGGGTCACCGGAGCGAGCGGCGCCCTCTACGGCGGCCGCGCCCTGCAGGCCCTCACGGGGGCCGGCTGCGACGTGGGCCTGTGCGTGAGCGGCGCGGGCGCCCACGTCATCTCGCACGAGATCCTCGAGGCGGGCTCCGGGCCGCCGGACGACCCGGGCCTCGTGGTCGCGACGTTCGTGGAGCGGTTCGCCACCGGCCCCGGGTCGGTGACGGTCCTCGGCCTCAACGACCTGACCGCCCCGTTCGCGTCGGGCTCGTCCCTCGCGCCGGCCGCGCTCATCTGCCCGGCGTCGGGGTCGACCATGGCCGCCATCGCCCACGGCACCGCGCGCAACCTCATCCACCGCTGCGCGGACGTGATGCTGAAGGAGCGCCGGCGCCTGGTGCTGATGCCGCGCGAGACCCCGCTCTCGCTCGTCCACATCGAGAACTGGGCCGCGCTCACGCGCGCCGGCGCCCTCGTGATGCCGGCGATGCCCGGCTTCTACGGCCTGCCCCGCCGCATCGAGGACCTCGTGGACTTCATGGTCGCGAAGGCGCTCGACCACCTCGGCGTGGAGAACGACCTCATGCCGCGGTGGGGCGAGGACATGACCCGCGAGGCGCAGGCATGAGCGCGACCACCCCCGGGCGCCTGCCCGCGGCCGACGTGGAGGCGATGTTCGACCGCATCGCGCCGCGGTACGACCTGCTCAACCGCACGATGACGGCGGGCCTCGACGGGCGCTGGCGGCGGACCGCCGCGGCCGTGGCCGACCTGGCCGCCGGCGACAGCGCGCTCGACTGCTGCACCGGCACGGGCGACCTCGCCCTCGAGCTGGCGCACCGGGTGACGCCGACGGGCCGCGTCGTGGGCCTGGACTTCGCCGAGGAGATGCTCGTCCGCGCGCGGCAGAAGGCCACGGAGCGCGGCCGGGCGGTCGAGTTCGTCCAGGGCGACGCGCTCGCACTGCCCTTCGCCGACGACGAGTTCGACGCGGCCACGGTGGCCTTCGGCATCCGCAACGTGAGCGACCTGGACGCCGGCCTGGCCGAGATGGCCCGCGTGGTGCGCCCCGGCGGCAAGGTCGTGGTGCTCGAGATCACGACGCCGCGCCGCCTGCGCCGCTTCTACGAGCTGTGGTTCGACCGCGTGGTGCCGAAGCTCGGCCGCGTGCTGGGCCGCGACGCCGACGCCTACTCGTACCTGCCGGCCTCCGTGCGGCGGTTCCCCGAGCCGCCCGAGCTGGCCGCCCGCATGCACGCGGCGGGGCTCACCGACATCCGCTGGCGCAACCTCGCCGGGGGCATCGTCGCCCTGCACCACGGGAGGGTCCGGTGAGCTCCACCGCCTCCGTGCCGCCGCGCGTGCTGCCCATGACGCCCCTGCTCTCCCTCTGCGAGCAGCGGCTGCGCGAGGCCGTGGGCGGGTATGCCGCGGAGGTCGCCGGGCCGGCCGCCGACACCCTGGCCGCCGGCGGCAAGCGGGTGCGCCCGCTGCTCGTGTTCTGCGCCGCGCCGGCCCCGTCCCTGGCCGACCCCGCCCTGCGCGAGCACCTCCTCTCGGCCGCCGCGGCCGTGGAGCTCGTCCACATGGCGACGCTCGTGCACGACGACCTGCTGGACGGGGCCACGATGCGCCGCGGCCGCCCGACGGTCGCGAGCTCCCACGGCGCCGAGCGGGCCGTGAGCACGGGCGACTTCCTGTTCGCCCGCGCCTTCGGCGAGCTCACCCGCACCGGCGCGCCCGCGGCCGTCTCGGCGCTCGCCGAGGCCGCCCTCGACCTCTCCCAGGGGGAGCTCGACCAGCAGCGCGCCGCGTTCGACCTGTCGCTCACCGAGGAGGCCTACCTCTCGCGCTGCCGGCGCAAGACGGCCGCGCTCTTCTCGGTCGCCTGCCGCCTCGGCGCCGAGGTGGGCGGCGCGGGCCCGGAGGCCACCGCGCGGCTCGCCGCCTTCGGCGAGAACGTGGGCATGGCGTTCCAGATCTTCGACGACATCCTCGACCTGGCCGGCGCCCCCGCGGCCACCGGCAAGCGCCGGGGGACGGACCTCATCGACGGCACGGTCACCCTGCCGGTCATCCTCTCCATGCAGCTGGAGCCGGAGCTGCGGACCGCCGTGGCCGCCGCGTCCGACGGGCCGGGCCTGGAGGCCCTGTGCGACCGCCTGGCGGCCCACCCGGGGCTCGGCCTGGCCAGGGAGCGCGCGCTCGCCTTCGTCGCCGCGGCGCGGGCGGCCATCGAGGACGGCCCCGCCGACGGGGCCGGCGTGGAGGCCCTGCTCGAGATCGCCGACGGCGTCGTGGACCGGTACTCGTGACCAGCCCCGTCACCGCCGCCGCGCTGGAGGAGCTGCTGCGCGCCTGCGACCCGATCGCCGCCGCCCGCGCGGCCGGCGTGGGGGCCGGGGGCACGGTCACGGTCCAGAGCCCCGCCCCGGCGGACGCCCTGGTGGACGGCGACGAGGAGGGCTCCCTCGACGCGCACCGCGCCGCGCACGCCGCGGGGAGGACGAGCGAGGCCGCCGTCGCCTACGGCGCGGGCACGGAACCCGCCGCGGTGGCCGCGCGCATCGCCGGGCTGGCCGCGCTGGCCCGGGAGACCGGCCTGCTGCGCGCCGTGTGCCCGGTCCCCGCCGAGGGGACGCCGGAGCGGCCGGGGTCCTGGGGCGTGGAGGACCTGACGATCGTCGCGGTCTGCCGCCTGGCGCTGCCGCCGGAGGTGGGCGTGCGCCCGCACTGGCGCCGCCTGGGCCCCGCGGCCTGCCAGATCGCCGTGGCCTTCGGGGCCTCGGAGTGGCTCGTGCCCGAGGACTCGCCGTCCGACCTCGACCGCCTCGCCGCCGGCGTGGGCGCAGGGCTGGAGAGGGCGTGACCGCGCTGCGCGTCGGCCGCATCGCGGCCCTCAACATGTACCCGATCTACCACGGGCTGGAGAGGACCTCCGACGAGCGCTTCGCGTTCACGGACGGCGTCCCCACGGCCCTCAACGAGGCCCTGCTGGACGGGCGCCTCGACGTCTCGGCAATGTCGAGCATCGAGTACGCGCGCAACGCCGAGGCCCTGGAACTGGTGCCGGTGGCCTCGATCACCGCCGACGGCGCGGTCGACTCCATCCAGCTCTTCTCGCGGGTCCCCGTCGCCGAGGTGCAGAGCGTCGCCGTGACGCCGCACAGCGCGACGTCGGTCGCCCTGCTGCGCGTGCTGCTCGGCCCGGGGCCGGCACCGTTCACGGTGCTGCGCGGCTCCCCCGCGGACGCCCTGGACCACGTCGACGGGGTGCTGCTCATCGGCGACGAGGCCCTGGAGGGCCTGCGGACCCCCTTCGCGCCGTACCGCACCGACCTGGGCGCCGCCTGGGGCGAGCTCACCGGCCACCCGATGGTCTTCGCGGTCTGGGCCGCGTCGCGGACCGCCGCCCGGGAGCGCCCCGGGCAGCTCGCCGACCTCTCGGCCATGCTCACGGCCGCCCGGGCGGCGTACCTCGCCGACCCCGAGGCGGTCGTCCACGCCGCCGCCCGCCGCTTCCCCTTCCCGGCCGACTTCATCCGCCCCTACCTCAGCCGCCTGCGCTACGAGTTCGGGCCGCGCGAGCGGGCGGGCCTGGAGGAGTTCCTGCGCCGGGCGAGCGCCGCGGGCGCCCTCGACGCGGTCCCGCGGCTGGCCGCATGAGCGGCGTTAGGATGACCCCGTGAGCACCCTCGCCCCCTCGCGCGTCGACGAGATCATTGCCGGCCTCGACGACGGCGCCCGCCTGACCGACGAGGACGCCCTCGAGCTGCTCGCCTCGCGCGACCTCGTGTCCGTCGGCGCCGCCGCGGCCCGGCGCCGCGACGCGACGAGCGACCCGGGCGTCGTGACGTTCGTGATCGACCGGAACGTCAACTACACGAACTTCTGCATCACCGACTGCGACTTCTGCGCCTTCTACCGCAGGCCCATGGACCCGGAGGGCTACGTCCTCCCGAAGTCCGTGATCTTCCGGAAGATCGAGGAGACCCTCGACCTCGGCGGCACCGCCCTGCTGCTGCAGGGCGGCCACCACCCGAACCTGCGGATCGAGTGGTACGAGGACCTCTTCACGGACATCAAGTCGCGCTACCCGATCCACCTCCACGCGCTCTCGCCGTCGGAGATCCTCCACATCTCGCAGACGTCGAAGCTCACGCTGGACGAGACGATGGCGCGGCTGCGCGACGCCGGGCACGACTCGCTGCCGGGCGGCGGCGCCGAGATCCTGGTGGACCGGGTCCGCATGGCGATCGCGCCGCGCAAGATCCGCAGCGACGAGTGGCTCGACGTGATGGGCGCGGCCCACCGCGCGGGCATGTCGACGACCGCGACGATGATGTACGGCACCGTGGACACGCCGGAGGAGCGCATCGAGCACCTGCGGCGCCTGCGCGAGGTGCAGGACGCGGCGGGCGGCGGCGCGGGCTTCCGGGCCTTCGTGTGCTGGAGCTACCAGGCGGGCGGCGGCAGCCGGCGCGGCGACGACCACGCCCACACCACCCCGGCCGACTACCTCATGATGCTCGCGGTCAGCCGGCTCTACCTCGACAACTTCCCGCACTTCCAGTCGTCGTGGGTCACCCAGGGCCTGCGCATCGGCCAGCTCGCCCTCGAGTTCGGCTGCGACGACATGGGCTCGATCATGATCGAGGAGAACGTGGTGCGCG
>VFQR01002618.1_pt1 | contig 11178 bp, 6 predicted proteins | sample 3512321 | NCBI WGS metagenome assembly VFQR01 (sample SAMN10412374, study PRJNA504923) | tailings metagenome | isolation source: Relicate 3 Philex TSF1 revegetated site | place: Philippines: Tuba, Benguet | collected 2017-08-29
TCTGATGCCATCAGTCATACGATAGACTTCCGCAGGGTGGCTGGTTGAAGTTCAGATCTCTACCACGGTGGCGAAGTCATCGCAGGGCTCTTCCCCTCCCGCTAACATACGACTCATTCACAGGGCCGCGCAGCTCAACGGCAATGTCGCCCTGTCGGCATCAACTGACCATCACCGCTCCGCAGTCGCCACTCCCTAGTCGCCCCCCCCCTGTCGCCACTCAGTCATCGCAATGTCGGCAAGCTTCAGCCGCTGCTTTCTAGTGTCGAACTCGTGGTCATTCCCCCGGTCGATCTTTACCACCGTTGCCAGTTTTCTCCCTGTTCAGGCTCAACTCCTACTCTCCTGTTCTCTCCTGGCGAGCGGCACCGTTGTCAGGCGGGTTCTGTGATCGAATTCCGCGAAAAATTTGGATTCACATCCTCTCCAAAGCACTTCATTTTCATTAGGCGATGTCTCAGTCATTCGCTTGACTGGGAAAATAGTATTATGTGGCAGATTGACACTTGCTTTCGCGGATCATTGCGCGCATGTATACAGTGTACTGAAAATTATAACAGGCTGTGTTAGACAAATAAATTAATGCACATGGTTGCATTTTTCTTGTGTGCAAGTGGGTAGACTTATCGGTCTGGGGAAGCAAGATGACATTGACGTCAAATTGGATGGCCCGCTCCTACGCCGGTCTGATTTTTGCGATCTTGCCTGGGCTCGCAAGTTTGGCCAAGGCAGAGGTTCCCAGTCTCATTCAGCGACAACCGGCCAGCATCCAGCAGGCATGGATTGAGGTCGAAAAGATCGTCAACGAAAACGAAAAACTTGCACAGCCACTCCCGGAACCCTACATGGCTCGGGGGGATTTGTGGAGTCGAGTTGGCAGTCACGAAGACGCACTGTCTGATTATCTCAAGGCCACTGAACTCTTCTTCCAGGGAGCGCCCACGCCCAGCGAACGGGCTCGGTACCTCTCACAGTTGCAGCGGGCTCTGGACGCTGTTGTTCAGCAACCCAAACCGCGTTACCCCAATGAGGCTTCGTCTGAATACTCACAGGGTCTTCTGGCAACTCGAAATGGTGAACACACCATGGCGGAATCCCACTTTGCTGAAGCTTGCCGTCTGATGCCTGAAGTTGCTCTCTACCGTGTGTACCGAGCTCTCGCCTTGCGTGAACTGGGCCGGGATGAAGAGGCACATCGACAAGTGGCGGCGGCCCTGAGTCTGATCCGCGAGAGTCCACTGGGTGCATCAGCCGAGATGCAGTTGCTCCATCGCGGATTGGAACATGTGCAAGGTCCGTCACGTCTGTGGCTCTCCCGCGAACTTGAACTGATCAGTAAATCGCCGGCGACGAAGCAGGGCGCAGCTCACTGATCCAATCTAGATATGCGTTTGCCGAACGGCCAAGGATTGGCCGTCGAGCCAGATCGACAGGGATGATTCACCTGCCTTTACTAGAGGCGATTCTCGTGGAATTACTTCTCAGTCGAATTCATCGATACGGACGGGCTGTCTTTTGGGTGCATTGCCTCGCACAGGTTGCCGTCTATGCACAGGTTTCGGTCAATGCAACGGCGGCCGAACCTCCGATTTCCTCTTTGCTGATGGAATCTTCACAGCAGTTGGCGACCGCTCGCGCAGAAGCTGAGAGCTCGTCTGAAATTGCACCGCGTGTCCGAAAAATGACCTGGCAACTGCTTGTCGGCGAATTGGCTGGCGATGGCAGCGTCGGATTGTCCAGTGGTTCGTTCGACGAACTCACTCATGGACTCAAAGATCTCGACCAGTTGCTGGCCGAGTTGAAAGCTCAGCCGGAACTCGAACGCGATTTGACAAAGCACTTGCAGCTCACCATGCGATTCGATGCCATGCAGGCTCGCCACGCAGAATTAGAGAAACAGCGTGAAGTCAGCCGTGCGGATGAGCTTCAGCGTCTGAGCCAGCTTCGGGAGATCAATCGTTCCTACCGTGACCTGGTGCAAAGCCTGATGCGGCTGCAGACATCGCAAATCCTGGGTCAATCGCAGGATGTTGCCCGGCTCGGCGAAGATTCGACAAAGCTGATGTCCGACATCGAGAAAGTTGTGGGGCAGCGACGAGATTTCTATCTGTTTCAGGACGAGCCCGCACTGGGAGTCGCCGGAGATCGCGAATTGAAGCTGGTACGTGAGTTGGATCAACCACTGACTGGTGACGTCCGCCGACACCAACTTGCGCTGCAAGCATACACACTGGCCCAATTGGCCCAGCCCACAACGTCCAATTCGCGCGAGAAGCTAGAGTTGGCGAAGAATCTGGCCGAAGCTTCACTGGCAGATTCGAATGAGCCGAACGTCCTCGGGCACTGGGCGCTGGCCATTGCCTGTCGCGAGCTTGGCCGTCTGGAAACGATTGTCGCACCCTGGGACCGGATCGCTCATGAACGGGCGGCGGATCGCTTTGGCCGTGCCAGGCAAAGCCTGCTAACCGCCAAAGCACAGATTCCAGAGGGTTCCAAAGAAGCGACATGGATCCAGGAAGTCGATGGACAATTGGCAGAACTGACATCACCCGACCCTGCGTTGCAGCAGGCGATGGCTCGGCTGGTGGCTGGTCAGGCAGGCGAAGCGGTGGTGCTGGTCGAAAGATGCGCCACGCTGCATCGCACGTCGGAGGTGGCGGCATTACTCACAGATTGCAAGAGATTCGCGGGAGCCGCGCCATCAGAGATGGATCAGCTGACGGATCAGTTATGGGCCAGTCAACTCTGGACAGATGAGAACGACGCCGCTCGGTTGGTTCGCGGCCGACAGGGTGTCCTTGGCCTCTGGCGTCAACTGTCTGACGAAGGGCAGGATCAGCGAGATGAGAATTGGCTTCGTACTTTCTCGATGCGACTTGACGCAGCCATTGCTGACCTGACATTTGCCGCGAAGTCCGAAAACCCAAAGACGCGACGTATTGCGGAGTGTCATCGTTCACTTGCGGCTGCCATGCAGTTGTTGCACAAGCCGGCTTCCACTCCAGAGTTCGCTCAGAGGCAGTTAGAGAGTGTCCCATTGGCTATTTCCGAATTGGAGCAAGACCTCGATCGTGCCCCGCTGCTGGAACAGTGGATTCGACGCGAGGCCGTGATTGCTGGTCGGTTGGCTCAGGGCTACCTCGCACTCCGGCTGCTGCCGGAATATCAAACGACTGCGCCCCGCGCTTTTTCCAGTGCGGCTGATGCGCTGGCACTGGCTCCTACCGGAATGATGATGCCGCGAGTGCTGGGCACTCCGGTCTTGCAATCATTGTCAGGGCGGGCCGATGGTGCTGATGCCCGTTTAGCTCAGGAAGAGCAACTGGTAAGGCGTTCTTTGCAGCGTCTGCTCCCTGCCGTGGCGGCGATGCAGCTCACACCTTCCGCAGCGATGGCAACCAATCTGAGCCAGGTCGCTCGCGATCTGGAGGCTCCCGCGGGCAGTATCGCCTCTGGTTCCGAACTCGATCCACGCGAGAAAGGCGACGCCCGCATGACGGCCGCCAGCGAAGTTCGCACCGCCACAGTCATGGCGTTCCTCGCTGCCAACGAACCGGCCGCCGCACTTCGCGAATCGCTGATTCCCTGGAGAGCCAACTTGAAATTAGAGGATTTACCTGCGCTCGATGTGAAGTTAATCCGCGAGAGCCTCCTTGCCGAGAGTGATCCAGTCCGCAAATCCGTCGCGGGACTGGCTATTGAAAAGTACGCCGCCTCGATGGTGACGCCGTCCGACAATCAGCTTTCGCGTGAGTGGCTGGCGCTGGCGAAAGAGCTGCAAAAAAGCGCGATGCAACAGTTCGCCGATTCGTCGATTCTGCCGAAGACGCATCCGGCTGAAGTCGAACAGAACCGCCGGGCCGTTCAGCGATTGACGGATCCTGAGTTCTACCTTAGCCAGTCGCGTAAGCTGGTCTCCGAACTGAGGTTGAACGACGCCCGCGAGTTGCTCGAAGCGGGGAGCCGTCGTCATCCCGATTCGATTCCGTTGCGTGAGGCACTCGTTCAAACCCTGATCGATGAAGCCGATCTACGCCCGGATCAATCGGTGGAACTGATGGCCCGGGCCATCGAACAACTCAAAGTTCTGACGGCCAATCCCTCTCAGGATTCTCTGGGCTCTGAATTGAAGCTCGCCGAATTGTTTGAGCGGGTTCAGGATGAGGCGGGAGCCCAAACGTTGTACCGGCAGGTGGTGGAACGGGCGACGGATCCTCGTCAGCAGTTGCTTGCCCGCTCTCGTCTGGCCGTGTTGCAAGTCCGCGCCGTAGCTCCTTAATTCCCTCCCGTTAACTCGACCTCAGAACCGTCTGAATGATCTTGTGAGTCTACCCCTCAGGCCGGTTTCCTTTCGCCACGTTCCTTTCCAGGAGATGAACGATGCCAATCCGATTGAATCGCCGCGAAACCTGGCTCAACACCGCCAAAGTGCTCATCGGGCTCTTCGTGCTGATCGCCACTTGTGACCTGACTGCCTCTGCGGCCGACAAGAAGTCACTGATCTATGTGAAGGACAAGAACGGCAACACGACAGCCCTCCTTCAAAAGGTCGTCGTGACAAGCGGCAAGGCGACACTTGCCAATTCACCGAAGGAACCGGGCGAACCGATCGAGCCGTGGGCGATTTTCTTCCGAATTAAAAACGAAGACGGCTCCACCAAGGCGGTCAATGGCCGCGTGCGTGTGGGCGATTCCGAAGGCAATCCTCTCGGTTGGATTGGCGAACAGGACGTTCGTGAGTGGGATACCCGGTTCGTCCTCGAACCGATTGACCCTCAGAAGGAACGCGCCTTCGAGTTGAACGTGACGGGGGGTGGCACAGCCCGCCAGAACGCGACGCCGGAAGGCAAGCGCCGTTACGCCCTGATCACGCAGACTCCTGCCGCCGAAAAGGGGGACGATACGGAGTATCCGGTGGTCGTTTATGCGGGGAATGTGCAAGGTGTCGGTCAGCAGGGAACCTTGAACAAACAGCGGAACGATCTGGAGAACGTCAAACTGGAATTGATGTTTGTCATCGAATCGACCGACTTCATGGTCGAGAAATACGATAATCGGCCGCTGTTCGATTATCTCAAGGATGCAATTCGCGAAACGGTCGATGTCATCCGCGAGGACAGTGGCCTGAAAGGCGCCATCCGACTTGGTTTCACCGAATACCAGGACAATGTGCCAAAGGCGAATTTCACCAGTCGTCTCACTTGCGACCTGACAGACAACTACGACCAGTTTCTTTCTCGCTTGAATGGCCTGGAGGCCATTGCCATGGAGGACGATTGGCCGGATGATGTCCTCGCCGGTTTGAATGAAGCCGTCCAGAAAGCGACATGGTCAGGCAATAGTGTCAAGCACATCATCCTACTCGGAGGTTCGTCGTGTCAGTTGACTGAACGGGGCCGAAATCCACCTCAGGCCGGCGGCAACTTTCTCCCGGGACGCCCCTCACCTCAGGGTTACAACAGCACTGGTCTCTCGATTGAACGAATGATCGCCCGTGCTCGTCCCCAGGGTGGAGCCGATTCCAGTGCACGCACCACGAAGACCTTACACGCCTTCTTTTTGGGGCGCGAGCTTCCCGAGATCGATGATGCGTTTGTCAACCTAGCGGCACAAATCGTTCAATCTGAAGATTCTTTCGCCGCCATTGCAGAAGTAGTAATCGAGAAGGTCGGCAAGGAAAATGGCATACAAATATTAAAGGATCTTTTACGGTATCAATTGGTCAAGCACCAGCGCTCATTGGCCACCAGACAGTACACCCAACTGGCCAAAAACAATGGCGAAGCGGATGGCATCTACATGGCTGTCGAGCCGAGTGGCGCGAAGGTGACTGAGGCGGCCCGCGCTCTTTCGGCCAAGTTGAAGGAATCTTTCGTCGCGCTGGAGAGCGTGCGCGAAGGGAAGGGCCTGCCTGCTGCCGCGACCAACGAAATCTCACAGCCACTTTACACACTCGTCGGCGCGGCGGCCGAGAAATTCAAGGACTCGCCCGTATTAACCGGGACAGCCACCGTGCGCGATAAGCGGGGCCGCGAAGTCGCCTTCAAGAAGGTCATGGTCTCCGAGCAGGAGTTGCGCCACGTGAAGAGTACGCTCGACGCCCTGTTCACGAAATTCAAGTCGAAGAGCAGCAAGGCCGATCGGCAGGACGTCGGCAGTATTCTCAACGATCTGAAAGAGGTTCTGGCCGAAGCGGGTGCCGGGCAGGAATTGACAGCCGAGGTGAAGCTCAAGGATTTGATCTCGGACCTGCCGCTCAAGACGGCAGCGCTCGATACCTCTCCGGCAGACTTGGCCCTCATGACGACCGAGGCCTTCAAACAATGGCTGGAACGGATCGAAGCCGCCGTCTTCCGCATTGATGATCTGCTCACCAGCAAACAGGACTGGCTGACTCTTTCGGAGAAAGCGGTCAATGAAAAGTTTACGTTTCTGCGACTGAGCGAACTCCCCTGACCGGCATCTTGACGAAGCAATCCGACGGGCCAATCCATGAACGATCACTCAATCAATGAACAACGGTTCGAGTCTCCGCCAGAGATCGTGCTCGAACTCGACGGCCTTGAACAGCGGCTGTACGATCCCGAACGGGGTGAGGAATTCACTGTTCGGGTCTCTCAACCACTGCGCATAGCCAGCCGCAATCTGGTTGCGCTGCTCGGTCCCAGTGGCTGCGGCAAGACAACGCTGCTGACAATTCTTGGTCTGTTACGGGCTCCGTCGCATCCACCGACGTTGCGCCGTTTCATCATGCGGACACCCGACCCCAACGGGTTCTGGGAGGAACACGATCTGCGTTCGATCTGGCTGAGTGGAGCACAGCGGAGTATCGAACGCTTGCGGCGTCAACGGATCGGCTTCGCGCTGCAAAGTGGCGAGCTGCTCCCTGCCCTGACAGTCCGCGAGAATATCGCCACGCCGTTGATGCTCAACGGTGTCACGTCAGCCGTCTGCCGAACTCGGGTTGATGAATTGCTCGAATCGTTCGCACTGAACGGGACACCACGAGCAAATGGCAAAGGTCGTCGACTCGATCAATCAAGGATTAACAAGTTATCGGGCGGAGAATACCAGCGTGTGGCACTCGCCCGGGCCATCGTCCACCGCCCCACACTGCTCTATGTCGATGAGCCGACAAGTGCTCTGAACCGGGACCTGGCCTGGGGAGCTTTGCAGCAGGTGCGGTCGCTCCAGTGCAGCCCCAGTTCACATGGGGCAGCCGTGATGATCACGCATGACGAACAACTCGCTGCCGCTTTTGCCGACATGATTGTGCGGATGGCTCCCGTCCCCGGTCAATCGGCCGGCGAGGTGGTCGAAATCGTTGCAAATAGACCCTCTGCGGCCGCAGAAGTGCCGGAAACATCCCTCACGGAGTCTGCAACATGATGCGGCGATGGCAGTTTTATTTACGACTTGGCTGGCTTGATCTGGTTCGCTTGTGGCCGACAACCCGGCATCACGCCATCATTGTTGCTGGAATCTGCCTGCCGATTCTGATGTTGCTGGGAATCAAACGCGGGCATGTGGCGGAACTGCGGCGTGATCTCGTGACCAGTCCGATCGGACGGCAGGTCACCTTCTGGTCGGCTCGCAAGGGCGAGTTGATGGATCGTACCGCCGTCGCCCGTCTCAGTCGTGAGTTACCATCAGTTGAAGTCATCATTCCCGAAATTCAGCGTGTCGTCAGATTATCTCGTACTGAGTCGATTTCTTCCGCATCATCGCCAAACGAGGATGCGGGCCTTTCAGCCACACTCTATGCCACCCGCCCGGGCGATCCAATGCTGGATCAACTGGGAATTGCAGCACCTGCGGCAGGTGAGCGATCAATTGTGCTGGGAGAAGGACTGGCCAGACGGCTGCAGGTCAGCGTAGGTCAACAGGTCGATCTCCATCTGACGCGCGGTCGCGATCATCAGGAAGAACAAGTCTCGCTGACCTGTACCATCCTGGCAGTGATGCCCACTGAGCAACAGGACGCCGCTATCGGCTACCTCGACCTCGACCTGCTCGACGCCTGTGAGCAGTTCGTGCGCGGTCAACGGGTGGAGTCCTTGAACTGGCCCAGCGCCCGCACTCCGGCACGCGACGGCTATTCGAGCTACCTCATCTTCTGCGAACGCGACAATGACCTGACCGAAGACGATCGCAATTTTCTCGCCGATCGAGGCTTCTTATTGACGGATCGAACGGCTGAACCACCCGTTCCACTCGACAGGTTGCTCGCACCCGGGTCGCGAGATCAACTGCGGATCTATGAAGCTGCGACGACTCAAACCAGCCAACGTCCAGAACCACGGCTTTTCTTTGCACCATCTGAGCTCAGCGAACAGACGACGGCCGACGATGTCATCCTCCCCTGGAACACACCCGCCAATGCCGAGTACAAAGGTCGCCCATGGAGATTGGTCGGACTCTCTCTGCCACGAAGAACATGGCTGCGTGAATACTTCGTACAGGCCGATTTGCCCTTCGATTACGATGCCGAACCGTTTCAGGCTCGCGCACTCGCACTGCTGGAACCGATCACTCTGGTCTGCCCGCTCGACGCCAGGCAACGTCTTGCAATTTCCTGTGTTGGAAAGGATAGCACTGCTTCGGAAACACTGGTATCACCCGCTGAGTCTTCATCGAACGTGTCGTCTGCCGACAATTCCACAAAGGAACCAGTCGCCGCTGCCGATGGCCTTGAATCTGACAGTGCCTTTGTTTCAGCCAATACCCTCGCACCAGCCAGTGCCCTCGCACCTGACAATGTCACAGCGAGCACTCGCACAGCCTCTCCCGACTTTGCCGCCATTGCCATCGTTCCGGCGAACCTTACGGCCTGGCTTGCGGCTTATCGCGCCAACATGGCCGTTTATGACCCGACAATTCAAATGTTTGTGCCGTTGCCTCAGTCACCTGTGTACGACCGCGCCCGGCTTTATGCCCGCACCATCGACGATGTCCCCGCAGTGGTCGCGACGCTCTCGAAACAGCAGTTTGCAGTCATGTCCGAGACAGGCCGCATTGCCGAGATTCATCGCCAGGATCGTTCCCTGCAACTGCTGGTGTGGGTGGTCGGCATCGGAGTGTTCCTGTTCGGCATCGTGACCGTCGTCAGCGTGTTGATGGACTCGACCGACCGCAAACGGGGTACGATCGGCATTCTGCGTGTGATGGGTGTCTCACCTGGCGGCATCTTTGTGTCGATCCTGCTCCGATCAGCCATGATCGGTCTCCTCGCTGCAGCCTTAAGTCTGGCGTGTGGTGTGGGGTTGGCCATCGCTCTTGAATGGCAACCTTCTTCAACAGCTCACTGGTTGAGCTGGAAGCCGGTCGTCCATATTGAGTTGCATCCCTGGGACATGGCCATCGTCGCTGCCGGTGCATTGCTCTGTTGTGGCCTTGGTTCGCTTCCGCCCGCGTGGCGAGCCAGCCGTCTTGATCCATTCGATGCCATCGTCGAAGGTCGCTTTCGTTGACCATGCCATTTGAACCCGACCTGTCTTAGAAGTCTTTATCACCATAGGCACTTTCATGTTATCCGAAAATCGACGACTGCAAACAGGACGATTGTTACTCCTGTTTTTGGCTTTGGCCGGATGGGGATTGCCGCGAACGATCGCGCATGCCTCACCTCCGGGCCAACTGTTTGAGTTGCCATTGACTGGGACCGCACCTGCTCAGACGTTGCGATTTCGTTTCTGTCCTGCCGGAACGATTCGGCCAGGCCGGCCGACGCGCGACGCTTCAGGCGGCTCCTCCAATGCGATGCCCTCCGTTTCTGTACGTGCATTTTATCTGGGCGAGACAGAGGTCACGCTGGCTCAGTTTCGCGCAGTCCTCGGTGCATCTGGCGTGGCAGGACTCAAGAAAGAAGCAGCGAAGTTTCAGGCGATGAATCCCCAGCTATTCGATCTCATCCAGCAGGGTGAATCGGAACCAGCCTTTTATGTCGGGCTGGAGGGTGCCGTTCAGTTCTGCCTGCGGGTACAAGCGGGCATCGACGAAGAGCGGATGAAACAGGCTGCACCGTCCATCGAAGCTCGACAGATCAGGTTGCCGTCGCACGTCGAATGGCAGTATGCCGCCCGAGCCATTGCCGACGCGGGTCAACAGTCGCGGTTACCTCACTTCAATCGCGAAATCCCGTTCGCTCAGTTGTCTGCCGGTACGCAGGAAAAATGCCGCGAAGTCTGGTCGAAACTGGGGCGAACCGATCCGTTTGTTGGCTCGCAAGAACAGATGCTTGGTCTCACAGCAGCCATCGGACAGGATGAGCAGGCCAAGGTCAAAGAGATCCTGGCGGAGTGGTTCACGAAACTCCTTGGTGTTCCTGCTCGTAACGCCAGTGGATTGGGCGCCGTCAGGCCAGTCGCCCAGGCGCAGGCCAATGCCTGGAACATTCACGATGCTCATGACAATGTGACCGAATGGGTGATCTGGGCACCAACCTCGGATCGATGCGATGAACTGTGGCAGGCCCTCGCATCAAAAGTAGCGGACGGAGCTTCGCTGGATGGCCAGGGCAATCTCTTCCTGGCGGGTGGTTTCTTCGCTGAGCCCTATCATGGAGAGAATATTCTCTCCCATTTCACTCTTTGGGGCGGTCCAAAACTGACCGAGGGGACACCACAGCCATTCGAATATGAATCTGGCTTAGTGGGAGAGTTTTCGCCTGGCTTTCGCGTGTTGATGGAACGGAAAATCGCCTCAGACTGGCTGTTTGCCCTCCGACAAGGACTCTACGCTCAAGGCCACTGGAAACCATCGGCCAGAACTTACCTCGACGAGAGTCAGCGATTGTTGGATGAACTCGCTGACGCCAATCATCCCGGCATCGTAACCATCGAGTTTTATCGCACACTCCAGACGTTCGATGCAGGAGGAAAATCACGTGCCGCAAAGATGTTCGATCGTCTCGCCCAGGCGAAACCCGAAGCGCCGTTACGCGCAAAACCTAACTACGCCGCGTTACTGGATGACACTCCCTCACCCGCTGCGACCATCGAAGCCACTCCCGTCAACGACGACGCCCTGTTCTGGCGGACACTGTCGATGGTTCAATCAGCCAGACCATAACAACCGAATGTTCTATCGTTCCGGCAACCCATTGTACGAACCGCCGTATGACGCAGGTGACCAGTCATCCACCGATCTGTGAGCTATAGACAGAAAGTGTACTGTTGA
>VFQR01002619.1_pt1 | contig 11174 bp, 9 predicted proteins | sample 3512321 | NCBI WGS metagenome assembly VFQR01 (sample SAMN10412374, study PRJNA504923) | tailings metagenome | isolation source: Relicate 3 Philex TSF1 revegetated site | place: Philippines: Tuba, Benguet | collected 2017-08-29
AGGAGGCGATGTTCTTCTACACCGACACCGCCGACGCGCCCTGGACCATCGTGAAATCGGACGACAAGCGCCGCGCCCGGATCGAGGCAATGCGCCACTTCCTGTTCCACCTGCCCTATGACGGCAAGGACGAGGCGGTGGTGCACGAGCCCGACCCGCTGATCGTCGGCTCCACGGCGCATGTCATCGGCAGCAGCGCGCACATCCTCGGCAAGACGCTGCATCCCGCGCAGCGGCGGGCGAACGGGGGCTGAGCGGCGGCGGGGGCTCGGCTGCCGGTCGCGGACCTGCGCGGCCGCCCGCCCGTGCCTACCGCCGCAACTCCATCTGGATCGGCCCCTCGCGCTCCCCGCGCGCGAACTGGTCCACCATCGGGTTGCCCGTCGCGCCCAGCGTCGCCGCGGCGCCCGTCCAGACGATCTTGCCCTTGTGGATCATCGCCGCGTCGTCGCCGATGCGGCGCGCGCTCGCCATGTCGTGGGTGATGCTGACGGCGGTGGCGCCGAGGCGCTTCACGACATCCACGATCAGCCCGTCAATCACCGCGCCCATGATCGGGTCGAGACCGGTGGTAGGCTCGTCGAAGAAGATGATGTCGGGCTCGGCGGCAATCGCGCGCGCGAGGCCCACGCGCTTCTGCATCCCGCCCGACAGCTCGGATGGCGAGAGATCGCCGACGCTCGCGGCGAGGCCCACCTGCGCCAGGACCTCGGCCGCCTTGTCGCGCGCGGCGCGGCGGGAAATGCGGTTCTGCGCGAGCAGCTTGAAGCAGACATTCTCCCAGACCGGCAGGCTGTCGAACAGCGCGCCGTTCTGGAACAGCATGCCGATGCGGTCATTCACCGCCTCGCGCTCACGCCGCGAGAGCTTTTGCACATCCTGCCCGTCGATCTCGATCAGCCCGGCATCCGGCCGGATCAGGCCGAGGATGCATTTCAGCGTGACCGACTTGCCGGAGCCCGACCCGCCCAGGATCACCATCGAATGCCCGGCGCGGATATCGAGGTCCACGCCGTCCAGCACCACCTTCGGCCCGAACGCCTTCGAAAGCCCGCGCAGCCTGATCTTCGTCGCGCCGGAGGCGCGCGGAGGCGGCGTATCGCTCATCGGCTGAACATCATCGCCGTCAGCACATAGTCGCTGGCCAGGATCAGGATGGAGCTCGACACCACCGCCGAGGTCGTCGCGCGGCCCACGCCCTGCGCGCCGCCGCCCGACTGGTAGCCGCACCAGCAGCCCATCAGCGTCACGATGAAGCCGAACACGGCGGCCTTGATCAGGCCCGACACCACATCCCAGGTCTGCAGGAAATCGAAGGTCGCCTTGAGATAGGCGCCCGAGGAGAAGCCGAGCTGCTGCGTGCCGATCAGCCAGCCGCCCATCACGCCGAGGATGTCGGCGATCACCACCAGCAGCGGCATCGCGATGACGCCCGCCAGCAGCCGCGGCGCCACGAGATACTTCATCGGGTTGGTCGAAAGCGTGGTCAGCGCGTCGATCTGGTCCGTCACACGCATCGTGCCGATCTCGGCGGCGAAGGCGGCGCCGATGCGCCCGGCCACCATCAGCCCCGCGAGCACCGGCCCGAGTTCCCGCGTGATCGAGAGCACGACGACATTCGCCACCGCGCCTTCCGCGTTGAAGCGGGCGAAGCCTGTATAGGATTGCAGCGCGAGCACCATGCCGGTGAACACCGCCGTCATCGCGACCACCGGCAGGCTGAACCAGGCGATCTCGACGAAGGCCTTCGCGAAAAGCCTTCCGTAGAAGGGCGGGCGGAGCAGATGGCTGATCGCCTCCGCCGCGAACAGCGCAACCGCGCCCGTGCCACGCAGCAGGCCCAGCGCGGCGCGGCCGATCAGGGCGACGAGATCGAGGAGGCGATCCAAGCGCTCAGGCGCCCTGGTAGAGGCGCGAATACCGCCCGCCGAGCGAGGTCAGCACCTCATAGCCGATCGTGCCGCAGCGCGCGGCGATGTCGTCGGGCGTGTTGCCGTCCCCGCCGATGAGCAGGATGCGATCGCCGGCCTTTGCCTGCGGCACCTCCGTCACGTCGAAGGTGGTCAGATCCATCGAGACGCGGCCCACCAGCGGCACCTTCACCCCATGCAGATGGCCGAAGGACCGGCCGGAAAGGGCGCGAAAGTAGCCATCGGCATAGCCCTCGGCAACGGTGGCGATCCGGCACGGCCCGGGCGCGGTCCAGGTGGCGCCATAGCCCACCGTGTCGCCGGCGGCGATCTCGCGGATCTGCAGGATCTCGCCATCCAGCGTCACGACCTGGCGCATCGGGTTGATGTCGCCGGGCGTCGGGTTCACGCCATAGAGCGCGCAGCCAGGCCGGGCGAGGTCCGAGCGGAAGCCCTCGCCGAGGAAGATGCCCGAGGAATTCGCGAGGCTCCGCTTCACGCCCGGCGCAATGCGGCCCGCCGCCTCCGCGAAACGCGCGCGCTGGCGCTCGTTCAGCGGATGCGTCGGCTCGTCGGCGCAGGCGAGATGCGTCATCACATAGCGGAGATCGAGCCCCGCGAGCCGGCCGCGATCCTCCGCCAGCGCCGCCTGTTCCCGCGCATCCAGGCCGAGCCGCGCCATGCCGGTATCGAGATGCAGGATCGCCGCGCTCCGGGCCGCCGCATGGGTCTCGACATCGCCGAGGCTGTTCAGCACCGGCAGCAGCGCCGCGCCCTCATCCGCGCCCGGCGGGAAGCCGTCGAGCACCGCGATCGCCGGCCCGTGCCCGAGAATTCCGCGCAGTTCCAGCCCCTCGGTCAGATGCGCCACGAAGAAGGTCGTGCAGCCCGCCGCGTGCAGCGCACGCGCGACCGGCGCCACGCCGAGCCCATAGGCATCCGCCTTCACGACTCCCGCGACCGGCGCGCCGTGGCGCGCGCGCAGGTCGCGCCAATTGGCGACGATCGCCGCGAGATCAACGCGAAGGATGGCCTGGCCTGCGCGGGTCACGAAGGCGCCCCCCTCGACGCCTCAATCCCCATACCCGCCCTCATGCTGCGTATCGAGGTCGCCGAAGCGCGTGAACTCCGCCTCGAAGAACAGCGGGATCGTGCCCGTGGGACCATGCCGCTGCTTGGCGATGATCAGCTCCGCCTTGTTGTGCGCGGCCTCCATGTCGGCCTGCCATTTCTCCACCGCCGCGCCGAATTTTTCGGCGTTGTCGAAGGTCATCTCCTTCGGCTGGCGCTGCGCGAGATAATACTCGTCGCGATAGATGAACATCACCATGTCGGCATCCTGCTCGATCGAGCCGGACTCCCGCAGGTCGGAGAGCTGCGGCCGCTTGTCCTCGCGGCTCTCGACCTGGCGCGAGAGCTGGGACAGCGCCAGCACCGGCACCGACAACTCCTTGGCGATCGCCTTCAGCCCCTGGGTGATCATGCTGATCTCCAGCACGCGGCTTTCCGGCCGCGTCCCGGCGGCGGGGCGCATGAGCTGGAGATAATCCACCACGATCAGGTCCAGCCCCTTGGTCCGCTGCAACCGCCGGCAGCGCGTGCGCAGCGCGCTGATGGTGATGGCCGGCGTGTCGTCGATGTAGATCGGCAGCGCCGCCAATTCGCGGCTCACCTCCACGAAGCGGTCGAAATCGCGCTGCGCGATGTCGCCGCGGCGGATGCGGTCGCCGGAGATGCGGGATTCCTCCGCGAGCAGGCGGTTGGCGAGCTGATCCGCGCTCATCTCCAGCGAGAACAGCGCGACGCCGCCGCGCGGCACCGCGTTCGGGTCCTTCTCCCGCGCCAGGCGCAGCACCGCGCGCGCCGCGCCGAAGGCGATCTTGGTGGCGAGCGCGGTCTTGCCCATGCCCGGCCGTCCGGCGAGGATCAGCAGGTCCGAGGGGTGCAGCCCGCCCGTCTTGCGATCCAGGTCGCGCAGCCCCGTCGAAAGCCCCGAGACGCCGCCCGGATTGGAAAACGCCGTGGCCGCATGCTCCACCGCGAGCGCCAGCGCGCGCTCGAAGGCGATGAAGCCGCCCTGCGCCGCATTGTCCTTCGAGAGGTCGAAGAGCTGCTGTTCCGCCGCTTCGAGCTGCTGGCGCGCATCCAGCTCCGGCTCGGCGCCAAAGGCGCGGTTCACCACGGTCTCGCCGACGTCGATGAGCTGGCGGCGCATCCAGGCATCGAAGATCACGCGGCCGTATTCGCCGGCATTGATCACGCCGACCATCGCCTTCAGGAGCTGCGCGAGATAGGGCGCGCCGCCGACCTCATCCAGCAGCCCGTTGGTCGCGAACTCGGCGCGCAGCGTCACCGCATCCGCCAGCTGGCCCGCCTCCACGCGTCGCTGGATGGCGGCGAAGATGCGGCCATGCACGGGGTCGGCGAAATGCTCGGGCGCCAGGAACTCGCCGACGCGCTCATAGGCCTTGTTGTTGGCGAGCAGCGCGCCCAGCAGCGCCTGCTCGGCTTCGAGATTCGCCGGCGGCAGGCGCTGCGACAGGCCGAAGAGGCCCTCGCCCGCGACGGCGCCCGTCTGGAAGGTGTTCATCGCGCCACTCTAGACCGCCGCCCGAGTCGCTGGCTTCCCCCCGCACCCCTGTGGGTTCGGTGGATAGCGGGGACGGCGCGGGCCCCTGCCCCTACCCCGCCCGCAGCGCCCGCTTCGCGACCTCGGCCAGCCAGCCGCTCGCGGTCGGCAGGATCGCGTCGTTGAAGTCGTAGCCGGGGTTGTGCAGCTCGCGCCCGGCCTCGGCGGGGCCGTTGCCGATCCAGACGAAGGCGCCCGGCACCTCCTTGAGGAACCACGAGAAATCCTCGCCCGTCATGGCCGGCGGCACGTCCCGCCGCAGCGTCGTCACGGCGGCGGCGGCCTCCGCCGCGAGCTCCGCATCGGCCGGATGGTTCGCCGTGACGCCGACGCCCGGCCCCCAGTTGACGCTCGCAGCGACGCCGAAGGTCGCCGCGATGCCGTCCGCGATGCGGTGGATGCCGTCCTTGATCGCCTCGCCGGCGGTGTCGTCCAGCCAGCGGGCGGAGCCCTTGAGCAGCACGCGGGCCGGAATCTGGTTCTGCGCCTCCCCGCCCTCGATCACGGTCAGGCTGACGACGCCGCCGGCCAGCGGATCGAGGTTGCGCGCGACGACCGATTGCAGCGCGACGATCGCATGGCCGGCGGCCAGCATCGGGTCCCGCCCGAGATGCGGCAGCGCGGCATGCGCGGCATGGCCCTCGAAGGCGATCTGGAAGCGGCTGCCCGCCGCCATGACCGCGCGCGGGTGCACGGCGATGGTCCCGGCCGGCAGGCCCGGCCAGTTGTGCCAGCCGAAGATGCGCTCCATCGGGAAGCGCCGGAACAGGCCGTCCGCGATCATCGAAAGCGCCCCGCCGCCGCCCTCCTCCGCCGGCTGGAAGACGAGATGCACCGTGCCGGTCCAGCCCGGATCGTCCAGCAGCAGCTTCGCGGCACCCAGCAGCGCGGTGGTATGGCCATCATGCCCGCAGGCATGCATCACATTCGGCACGGTGGACCGCCAGGGCAGGTCCGGATTGGCTTCCGCGATCGGCAGCGCATCCATGTCGCCGCGCAGCCCGACCGCGCGGTTGCCCTGCCCGCGGCGCAGCGAGGCGACGATCCCATGCCCGCCGACGCCTTCCGCGATCTCGCCGACGCCCATCTCGCGCAGCCTCTGCGCCACGAAGGCAGCGGTCGCGCCTTCGTTCAGGGTCAGGCCGGGATTGGCGTGGAGATGGCGTCGCCAGCTGGCGAGGGTTTCGGCGAAGGACGGGTCCATGCCCCCGTGGTAGCCCTTTCGCCCGGCCGCCTCCACCCCGATCAGCCCGGGATCGCCTCCGCCGCCGCCTCCAGCGCCGCCACCACATGGTTCTGCCCGCGCGTCAGCGTCGCGAGCGCGAAGCCGATCGCCGCCGGCGGGTAGCGGTCCAGCTCCGTCGCGACGGCCAGATGCGTCAGCGGCGCCGCCGGCAGGCCGATGTCGCGCCGGTAGCGCGTGCCGCGGGTGTAGTCCAAGGGCACGAGCTGGCGCAGCACGGCCAGCCGCGTTGCCGTTCGCGTCGCCGCATCCGCCCCCGACGCCTCGAACCGCGCGAGCTTGTCCCCCAGCGCCGCGAAGGCGGCGCGCGACGCGGCAAAGTCGAAGCGCGCGCCGGCGGCCTTCGCATAGCGCTCCAGATGCCCCGCCAGCTCCCGCACCAGCGCGCCCGGATCGAGCGGGATCGCCGCCCGCGTCGCCAGCCGGAACACGGCGAGCGCATAGAGCTTCGCATCCGTCAGCAGCACGCCGGGATCGGCGACGTCGAGCTGGTCGCGATCCGTATGCCAGGCGGTGTTGCCGCCATTCCCCATCACGAAATACCAGCCGCGCCGTTCGACCTCGTCCTTCGGAATGCGCGAGGAGGCCGAGAAGCAGCCCGAGATGCCGAGATTGTTGAAGGAATAGTCGGAGGATTGCGTCGGCCGCTTGCCCCCCGCCGCCTTCCCCGTCACGTCCGCGACGGCTTCCGTCACGAAGTCCCGGTTCTCCGCCATCCAGGGGATGGTCGGGTAGTCCGTCGCGTCGCGGCAGCCGGGGCTGTCGCAGTTCAGATGCGCGACGCAGCCGCGCGCAAGGTCGCGCGCGAACGAATCCGCGTACCAGGTCGAGCCCGCGAATTTCCCGGTGGAATGCCCCGGCCACCAGCAGATGCGCACGCCGCGCGAGAGCCTTTCGCGAGAGGCGTGCAGCATTCTCGCCACTTCCAGCATGCAGGCATCGCCCGTGGCGTTGTCGCCGACGCCGACATCCCAGGAATCGTAGTGGCCGTGCAGCAGCACGAAGCGGTCGGGCTCGGTGGTGCCCGGGATGCGCACCTCCGGCAGCACCTGGTCGAACCAGCCTTCCTCGACGATGGTGGTGAGCGTCGCGCTTTCGCCGCGCTGCGCCGCGGCAATCAGCTTGTCGCCATCCGGCTTGCTGACGGCCGCGCCCGGGATCGGCGTGCGCCACGGCAGGTCATCCAGGTCCGGCGTGCCCCAGATCGCCGACCCGCTGCCCCAATGCATGTCGGGGCCGGGATTCACCGCGATGACGCCCGCCGCCCCCAGCGCCGCGAAGGACAGGATCTTCTCGGCGAGGATCATGCCCCGGAACAGCACGATCTTGCCCGAGACATCCGGCACGCCCGGCGCGGGGTCGTAGCCCTCGCCGAACAGCGCGGCGGTGCCCGGCGTCCAGCCCGGCGGCGGCCCCACCGGGGTCTCGACGAAGACGAGCGGCGCGGTCAGCCCCTCCGGCGCCGTCACCGCAAGCTGCGCCGGACGCGCCGCGAAGCGCTCGCCGCCCAGCGTGACATGCGCCGCCTTCGGCACGGCGAGATAGAGCCTCGGCCGATGCACCGTCACCGGCAGCCCCAGCGCCTTGAGCCGCGCGGCGATCTCCTCGCCAGCGGCGGCGGCCTCCTCCGGATCCTGCCGGCGCATCGTGGAAAAGCGCTCCACCAGCGACCAGGCGTGCTCGATGCGGGCACTGTCGATCAGCGCGGATTCATCGGGGGTAAGCATCGGTGTCCTTGCCTTTCGCGAGCAACCTGCGGCCTGCGGAGCAGGCCGAGGCCGCGAATGCGGCCCGCCGGCAGTCCGGCGAGCCAAGCGCGCGGAGCGCGCGCCGGCGCTTGAGGGCCCTAATCGAGCGTCACGCCGACCGAGCGCACCACCTCGCTCCAGCGATCGATCTCCGAGAGCACGAAGCGCTGCGTCACATCCGGCGCGTCGCCGCCCGGATCCACGCCGATCGAGGCGAAGCGCGCCTTCACCGGCGCGGAGTCCAGCGCGCGCTTCACCTGCGCATACATCGCCTGGATCAGGTCGTCCGTGAGCCCGCCCGGCCCCGCCAGGCCGAACCAGTTGATCGTCGAGACGGCAACGCCCTGCTCGGTCAGCGTCGGCACCTGCGGGAAGGCGCCGGCGCGCGTGGCGGTCGAGACCGCGAGCGCGCGCACCGCGCCCGAGCGGATATGCGGCGCGGCGGAGGGCAGGCTGTCCCACATCCCCTCGATGCGCCCGCCGATCACATCCGTGGTCGCGGCCTGCGCGCCGCGATAGGGCACATGCACGATGTTGACGCCCGCGGTGCGGTTGACGAGCTCGCCCGTCAGGTGATGCAGGGTGCCGTTGCCGCCGGAGCCGAAATTCATCTGCCCCGGCCGCGCCTTCGCCGCCGCGAGATAGGCGGCGAGGTCGGCGAAAGGCTGGTCCTTCCCCACGATCAGCACCAGCGGCAGCGTCGCCACCGTGGTCACGTGGCGAAAATCGGTGCGCGTGTCGTAGGGCAGGTTCCGGTGCAACTGCCGGAAGATCGCCTGCGGCCCGACATTGGTGGTCAGCCACGTATAGCCATCCGGCGCCGATTTCGCGACGAAGTCGGAGCCCAGCACGCCGCCCGCGCCGGCGCGGTTCTCGATGACGAAGCTCTGCCCGGTCTGTTCCTGCATGGCGTTGGCGAGCGTGCGCGTCAGGATGTCGGAGGCGCCAGCCGGCGGCGCGGAGGAGATCATCCGCACCGGCCGGTTCGGCCAGGGCGCCTGCGCGCGCGCGGGCAGCGGCAGGGCCAGGATGGGCGTGGCGAGCAGCGTGCGGCGATGCATGATCGTGTCTCCTTGGCGGGCGTGCATCCGCGCATGACGCGGGCGCGTGATCAAGATCGCGTCCGCGCGATCGGGATGATCTGGCGGGCCCCGCTGCCCATATGCGCGGCAGGGGCGAGCGCCACCTCGTGCAACGCGCCGCCCGTTGCGAAGGAGGAACCGGACATGGACGGAACGGACATGCAGCGCCGCATCGCCGAGGCGCAGAAGGCCCGCCAGCCGCGCGAGACCGCCGAGGCCCAACGCCGCAACCAGGGCCGCACCGAGGGCGCCAGCGCCAGCGACGTGCTGGCCGCGACGCGCGAGCCCGAACGGAAGTTCGAGCCACTGAGGCGCGGCATGGGCGCGGGCTAGCCGCCCCCTGCCCCTCCCTCCCCCGCCCGCAAGGCGGGGGAACGCGCGGCGCCACCGGTTGACGCCGCGCCCCCTGCGCCGCATCCCCGGCGCATGGCTCCGCCGCCCCTCCTCACCCTCCAGGACATCCGCCTCCGCCTCGGCACCACCTGGCTGCTCGATGGCGCCAGCCTGCTCGTCTCGGCCGGCGAGCGCGTGGCGCTGGTCGGGCGCAACGGCTCCGGCAAATCCACCCTGCTCCGGATCGCCGCCGGCGAGATCGAGGCGGATGGCGGCACCCGCTTCCTCCAGCCCGGCGCCACGCTCCGCTACCTGCCGCAGGAACCCGACCTCGGCGGCTTCACCACCACCGGCGCCTTCGTCGCCGCCGGCCTCGCCCCCGGCGACGACCCGCATCGCGCCCGCCTGCTGCTCGAAGGACTCGGCCTGACCGGCGAGGAGGAGCCGCATCGCCTCTCGGGTGGCGAGACCCGGCGCGCGGCGCTGGCCCGCGTGCTCGCCCCGCGCCCCGATATCCTGCTGCTCGACGAGCCGACGAACCATCTCGACCTGCCCGCCATCGAATGGCTGGAGGGCGAGTTGCAGTCCCATCGCGGCGCCCTGGTGCTCATCAGCCATGACCGCCGCTTCCTGGAACGCCTCTCCCGCGCCATGGTCTGGCTCGACCGCGGCACCACGCGCCGCCTCGAGCAGGGCTTCGAACACTTCGAATCCTGGCGCGACCAGGTGCTGGAGGAAGAGGAAGCCGAGGCCCACAAGCTCTCCCGGAAAATCGTGCGGGAGGAGCATTGGCTGCGCTACGGCGTGACGGCCCGGCGCAAGCGCAACGTGAAGCGCCTCGCCAATCTCCACGCGCTCCGCAAGCAGCGGAAGGAGCGCGTCGCCGCCGCCGGCACGGTGCGGATGAGCGCGGCGGAGGCGGACGGCTCCGGCTCGCTCGTCATCGCCGCCGACCGCATCGCCAAGAGCTATGGCGCGACGCCGATCGTCCGGCCCTTCTCCACCCGCATCCTGCGCGGCGACCGCACCGGCATCGTCGGCCCCAACGGCGCCGGCAAGACCACGCTGCTGAAGCTCCTCACCGGCCAGCTCGCCCCCGATTCCGGCGAGGTCCGGCTCGGCACCAATCTCCGCATGGTCACGCTCGACCAGATGCGCGCCGGTCTCGACCCCGTCGTGACGCTCGCCGATGCGCTGACCGGCGGCCGGGGCGACCAGATCCGCGTCGGCGGCGAGGTGAAGCACGTCATCGGCTACATGAAGGAGTTCCTGTTCACCGCCGAGCAGGCCCGCACCCCGGTCGGCCTGCTCTCGGGCGGCGAGCGCGGCCGGCTGATGCTCGCCCGCGCGCTGGCGGAACCCTCCAACCTGCTGGTGCTGGACGAGCCGACCAACGACCTCGACCTCGAGACGCTCGACCTGCTGCAGGAATTGCTGGCCGAGTATCAGGGCACGGTGCTGGTCGTCAGCCACGACCGCGACTTCCTGGACCGCGTGGCGACCAACGTCATCGCCTTCGAGGGCGACGGGCGGTGGCAGGATTACGCCGGCGGCTACTCGGACATGGTGGCGCAGCGCGGCAGCGGCGTGCAGGCGCGCCCCACGGCCGCGCCGGACGCCAAGGCGCAGCGCGAGCCCGCCCCCGAAGCCGCTCGCCCGCCTGCGCGCCAGAAAATGTCCTTCAAGGATCGCCACGCCCTGGAGTCGTTGCCCGGACGCCTGGCACAACTGGAACGCGAGATCGCGGCGCTCCAATCCCAACTCGCCGATCCCGGCCTCTACGCACGCGATCCCGCCGGCTTCGCCGCCCGCTCGAACCTGCTCGGCCGCAAGCAGGCGGAGCGCGAGGCGGCGGAGGAGGAATGGCTCCGCCTCGAACTGCTCCGCGAGGAACTGGAGGGGTGAGCGGCACCCAGGCGCCGCGGCTTGCCTTCGGCATCGGCTTCATGCTGCTCGCCGCGAGCCTGCTGCCGGTGATGAACGGCCTGGTGCAGTACCTCACGCCCGCCTACCCCACCTGGCAGATCGTCTGGGCCCGAATCGCGGGGCAGTTCGCGATCATGCTCGTGATCATGCTGCCCGGGGCGGGGCTCCGCGTCTTCCGCACCCGCCAGCCGCTCGCCCAGGCCGGGCGGTCCTTCTGCCAGCTCAGTTCCACGAGTTGCTACTTCGCCGCCCTCGGCTCGATCTCGCTGGCCAAGGCCGCCTCGATCGGCTTCCTCGCGCCCT
>VFQR01002620.1_pt1 | contig 11173 bp, 5 predicted proteins | sample 3512321 | NCBI WGS metagenome assembly VFQR01 (sample SAMN10412374, study PRJNA504923) | tailings metagenome | isolation source: Relicate 3 Philex TSF1 revegetated site | place: Philippines: Tuba, Benguet | collected 2017-08-29
GCCATATGCGTAAGCCCAGAGTCGCTCTAACCCGCAAAGCCCGATATAAATTGCGTTGTTTTCAGCGACTCCAAACTTGAAACCTGTTCCGGGCCAAGCGAGCTGGATCCGTGTGCCCAAGCGCCGGATGTGCCGTTCCAATTCGGACTGCCGCTCTGGCGCACCGGCGAATGCTGCCGCTTGAAAGTTTATCAAGAGCGACGAAATTGGCGAGATCGCAACACGGCGGTTGATCTCGTCGAGTTCAACGGGTGTTGGATCTCGCATCTTGTCGGCCATGATCGTTCAGATTCGCATCGGATCCGTCCCAGTCGTCGGTCACCAGAAAGGTGTTTATCATCAGAGTGGCGTTTCCGTCCTGAATTTGATGAACCACCGGCTCAATTCGAAATCCAGCATTCTTTTCGACGAAGGCAGGAATCCAAGGTGCATCGTCGCGAAAGAAGACGGTTTCCTCTGCACAACGAACCAACAGTGTGTTGATGTACCTAACGCGTGACCTTGGTAGTTTGGTGACTTTGAACCGGAAATGTCGGAATAGAAACTCGGGGTCCTCCAAATTTACCTCGCGGTCGGGGTGAATACGGACGGCGAGGCTTGGCGTGAGCGGAAAGACGCGGTTAATCATCATGTCCGGTTGACGCTCGATCGCGACTGGATAGTCCGAGGTAAAGAACGGCGAGTCCTCGTGAAGATTAACGAGGAACTCCCAACGGAAGTTTCCGTACGCCGCAATCTGTTCGAGGATAGCCAATATTCCAATAGCCTGAGGGTGCTTTGGGTTCACGTTGAGGCGAATCTTCCCCTCCTCCAGCAACTGAGTGAACGACGCCCCGCCCATGCTTTCTGGAGGAACAGGAAGCTGTCCTCCTCGGTCGAGACGTCGGGTCATCTCTTCGAGGATCCGGGCAACTGGCTTCGCGTTGAGACGGGCGCCGCCTGGAGAGCATACCATGATCGAAGAAATTAGACCGGCGATGACATAGATGGCTTCGCGATGCATCTCGCCACGCACGAAACGGTCGATTGCCCAATCGTATTTGGGCTCAATGGCTTCTAGAAATTCCTCAATCGCTCGCGCTGGCTGCAGGAAGGGGTTCGTGTTTCCGTCTGATATTGCGCAAACGTTTCTGGTGCCGGGCGAAAATTTCTTCAGGTCGGACTTTCGAATCGCGTGGAGCTGCCCTTTTGCGTTGGCCCAGTGGCGTAAATAAGTCTGAGGAACGTAGTGGTCGAGGGCCATCTTGTCGGGGCCTTGCTGAAAGTTACCTAGTTGCTCCAGCGCGCCGGCGGTCCGCCGCAACGGTGAGCCCGTCAACCTCGGGTGCCCTTTGAAGCTCAGCGGGGCGAGCACGAACGCGTTCGACGACCTGCGGGAATTCGAGGCGCGACCCGCTCGCCGGATCATTCAAGCGCGTATTGTTGTTGTGACCTATCATGCCGAGGAGGAAGATTCCGAAGCGTGAATCGTGCGGACGCAAAAACGGCTGATGCTTAGAGAATATCCCTATAGAGGGAACCGTTCTCCTTTGAGCCATCGAGCCTGAGACACACAGGCGGTTCAGATTGCAGCCCAATGGGTGGGGGCTCGGTGGTGGTTACGATGTATTGGAACGAGGCGGGCGCGGCTTCGGCGAGGTTCGCCGCGAAGTGAAAGAAGGGCTGATAGAGACTTGGCTCCATGTCGGATTCGCGAGGGCTGTCGTGGAGAAGAAATCCCGGGTGATGGCCGATGCCATTTAGCCAAGCCGTGAGTGCCGTGAAGTCGTAGGCCAGGGCCTTGATCGCGTTGAAGGCTTCGCTGACAATTTCCCCCTTCCGGAATAGAGTCGCATTGGTCTCAATTTTCGTGAACCGCAGCTCCCCGCGCATGTGGTCGCCAGCGATGCGCCTAACGATGTCGTTGAATATTGCGGACAACCTTTCCTGCGCATCGATCGAGTCTTTGCGTATCGCCTCCAGCTCCTTATCCGAGCGATCGATGCTATTCGCGGCATCCTCGATGGCCGAGTGCGCAGCAGTCTTCTTCCTGAGTGCATCCACGATGTTTTGAGACAAACGGACGGCATCTCCTCGGTCACCGACGATATCCTCCAACTGGTTGTTCAACTCAAACTCGGCGTCCACCGCGGCTGCAATCTTGGCGTCCAAATCCTTTTGCTCACCCGCCAGCTTCGCAATGAGCGCGCGCTGGGGTGCCAGCTCCTGCTCCAGTTTCTTGATCTCGAACGTGTATCGGGTAACGACGTCCACCGAGTAATCCTCAGCGGGATTTTCCTCCACATCCCTTTTAACGCCGAGGCGCCAATACACTGGGCATTGCTCCAATGCCGTATCGACAGGAACGCTGCAGTGATGCGAGCGTCTTAGCCCCCTGAACAAAGTTTCCCGAAGCTGCTCATCATCCTTTGGGGTGGGATGAGGCTTTGCCTGATGCGCTTCCAGCCGGGTCCTCAACGTCTTCAGCGTCTCCGCTGGTTCCTCGATTCGACCCTGGAGGCGGGCGATTTCGGCGATGCATCCCTCTCGCCGCTTGCGGAGTTCCGGGAGACCTAGCCTTTCGATTTTGGCCCGCACCCGTTTTGCCTTTTCGACGGCTTTTGCGTTCGCCGCTTTCGTCACTGTGTCCACGAACAATTCGTCGGCTGGCTGAACATCTTTCAGCAGATCTGGGAGCGTTTCCTTTAACGTTTCCAGCGACTCATCGAATGAGCGTGCGTAGAAATGTACGTTGGCGTCTTCCATTTTCTGCCGCGCCAGTGCTTTCACCCGGTTTTGCAGCTCGGCGTTCTCGCGAGGGTCGGCGAGCCCCATAAGGCAGCGCATGAGGAAAGGCCGGACGCTGTCGCTTACCTCGGGGGAGTCCGAGGCCGACAACGGCACTCGCCAACTATGGAGGCTTGAAAGATGCGCCTCTTGGTCGCGCGTCAGCGGCTGTAGCACGTGCAACCAACCGATCTTTTGTTCTCCGTTGCTATCGAAGTGCTTGATGTCCCACTCAGCGAGCACCGCCTGCTCCATAGCCTCGACGAAATCTTTGTGTGAGCGTCGGACCGACGGTTCGGCCACGAGCGCCTCGTCGATGCTCATGTTGGGAATCGAGAAATGACGCCCGCCATGGTAAAGTGGTCGTGCTATCGTCCAAGGAACCTCGCCCAACCAGACCTGCGCGACCAAGTAGGCTCGGCTGAGCTTTTCGGAGTCGGCGATCCGCGCGGTGATGAACTTGTTTCCGAAATGCTCTTCGCCGAGTAGGTAGCGAATTGCGCGGCAAAATGAGGTCTTGCCAGCGGCATGACCCCGGCCGCGCTGGAGTGGGTCGCCATCTACTTCGCCTGGTGGTGACCAGACGATGTTCAAGCCCTTCCGCAAAGGAACCCTACGTATCTCATGGTCGAGATCAGGCGAGAGCTGGCTGAGGATACGAACCTCGGAGATCCAGAACACCGGAGTTTCCGCCTTGGGCGGCCTGAGCCAATTTACCGCCGGCTTCGTTTGGGCCACCTCAGGAATCTCGATCTGTTCCATAACAAGAGAGGTCTCAGGTCATGCTGCTGACATCGCTTCGAATTGCATAACCAGTGGCGAGCGGACCGGCTTCTCGTCCGCCGTCAGTTCAGGAATCGAACCTCGGGTTTCCACACGTTGCGCGACCACTTTTAGCGCTAGTGCGACGTCATACTCGCTCCATTTATCGGGCTTGTTGGCGAGCAAGGCAGATCCTGCTGGCAACGAGATTTTCAGGGTCTTCTTGTCCACGCTGATCCACCTGTCTCGGCAGAGGTCAATCACGAAGGGGAAGAAGCCAGCAACCGGCATCTCCTGAGTAAGTGATTTCTCCCACAATCTATAGGCCTCGTCGCCAAGCGCATTTGAGATCTCGACTTCATGATCGCGGCGGCGGGCAAGCACGTTCCAAGTCTCCTCCAGTAGCGGCAATGTTGCAGACTCCGGAACGTGCTGAAGAAAGTGATAAACGAAAAGTCCCCACGTTGTCTCGTCGCTCCGTGTCTTGGCTCGATGCTTCTTGGGCAAGATCGAGAGATCGAGCGCAACAAAGTCCGCCAAACGCTTTGGCGCTTCTACGGGCACCTTGTCTTCCTCACCCGCGGACGCGCCAGCGGCTGCCGGGGACGCTTGCTGGCGAGAACGGGCGATCTCCAAGAGCGACTCCTTCGTAAGCTGGAGACGCTGGGCTTCTTGTTCGACGAAGGTCGTGAAGAAGTCGCCCATGCGTTCGCCGTAGGTCGGGTCGATCTCGTTGTGCCACTGCCGCAGCCAAGGCAACCGCTCGCTCAAGCTCGCCAACAGCCGAGCCAGCTGAGCCTCGCTAGCGCCATCGTTGCGGAGCACCTCGTAATGTGCCGCTACTGCCTGCGCCTGCTGGAGGTGATTCCAGCCGGCCCATGCGACCACCAGCGTGGGGTCCACCGTGCGTTCGGCTCCGGGGTAGCTGATCCAGCGTTCCTTCGGCACATCGAGCTTCCCGCGAAGTTTCCAGAAGCCGGGATAGAAGTCGGCGCTGGTGTACTTGGGGGGCACCGGGATCTCGCCGATCTCTTTCTTAACTGCCGTCTGGATCGCCTGCTTGAGCGCTTCGCCCGTGAGGCCCTGGTCCGTTAGGCGGTCAGTGATCGCATCTTCGGCGCGTTGCTTTTCCCACGTCTCCTCCCACTGGAGGCGTTTCCGAAGGCCACTCTCCTTGTACCGCTGGCCCGGGAGTGACGGGACGTTCTCCGCGGTGACGAGATCGCCGACCAGGGCGGTGAGGTCGAAGTCGGCCCGACCGGTGTACAGGCCCGCGACGCGTTGGAAGTCGGGGTCGGTTCGAGTGCGCTCCGCGAGATCGTGCACCGTGAAGAGAACCGGCTCGGCACCTTGGGGATGGGAGAAGCTTTCGAGTCGGTCGAGCAGCCACGTGCGGAGGGCCACTTTGAGTTGTTCATCCCACGGGGTGAGATTCCAACGGCGCTTGTACTCGGGGCGCTCGATGAGACCGATCGCCTTGTCGCTCGCAATAAGCCGGAGCCGGCGTTCGACGATCTCCTTGCCTACCGTGTCGGGGACCTCGGCCAGAGGCGTGGCGCGGTGGCGATTAAACCACTCTGACTGTTCTTCACCGGCGGCAATCTTGCGGGCTAAGGCGATCTCGAAGGCGCGTTGACCAAGAACAATCGAACTGGGTCCTCGGACGATGGGTTCCGCGGTGAGGCCGTAGAGGAAGTAAACCTGCCAATCGAGCTCCTCTTGCAGAGCGATCATTCGTCCGAGGATGCGATGGTAACGGGCGTAGGCCTGGTCAATGCCGACTTCGGTGAGGGTCGAAGCATCCTCGATGAGCGCGGAGGGGCTGGTCGCCTGGAGTTCGCGAGCGTAGCGGTCGAGGTCGCGGGCATACTCCAAGGGTCGGTCGGATGGAAGGGGGAGCCCACTAACTTGGGTGCTGTTGAAAGCATAGCGTTCGTCCCATAGCGTGGTTCGGACACGGGCGCCTTCGCTGCCTTGGTGGTCGCCGCCTTTCGGAAAGCACACCTGCTTGAGATAAAAGCAGGCAGTGGAGCTATTCAGGAGACCGAGGAGGCCGAGGTGGTCATCCTCGGTGGCGGAGGCCGGGAGTTTGATCACCGGGGCGGTCTGCTTGAAGACCTTGCCGCCGCGGTCCAATACGAAGTGATTGTGCGTCGCCACCTCACCGAAGGTGATGGTGAGGGGCGTGCGAAGCTTCGAGTCCGTTAACCGCCCGAATTCGTACCACTTCAGGCCAGCCTGTACCTTGGTCTTGCCACCAAACATCTTGTTGTTCGCCAATCCGGTGCGTCCAATCCAGAGAAACCGAATGAGTGGGTCGGTCCCGGCAAGATCGCGGATTGTGAAATCCTCATCATACGGCCAAACCGCGCAGTCATTGTCTCCCACACGCCAATCACGGACGGTATCGCCCTCAATGAGTTGGCGTATTGATGCCGGCGGAAGCCCGCTTCGTTCGAGAGCCTTTCTTGGATTGAGGAAAATATCGTCTTCCAGCGTGAACGCTGTGATTCCAATCGAATCGGATATAGCTTCGAGTTTCTGCACTGCCGCCTCGTCCAGGCGCTCTTTCAGCTCAGACGCGCCGCCTCCACCGATGCTCCAAGGATGCGAGTGAAAGCTGGCCCGTGCGGTATCAGCCACGCTGACGTAGTCGCTCTGCGAGCCGGGCCGGTCGATCTGATCGGTGATGGCGCGCCAAACATAGCCTAGAGCCGGGTTGGTCGGTGTAGACGGTTCGCCCTTGATGCCCATGACAGCACGAATGGTCGCGGCAACCGGCCGTTGGTGGCGGCCAAAGACAATGACTGTGGGTGTTCCGTGGCCAGGAAGATAGGCACCGGCCGTGTCGATGATGTGGGTGATGTCCCACTTCGGAATGAAGTCCTCGACGAGTTTCTTGCCGAACTCGCGCTTCATAAAATTGTTTCCCGTGATCTTGCCAACGAAGCCGGCACGCCGTGCTTCCGTGCCATCGCCCTGCACCGCGAGATCGAAGAAGCGCTCGAAGAAGGGAACGACTAACACCCATTTGCCGTGGCAGGACTTGAAGCGCTGCTTAATCGCAGACTTCACCACTTTGTCGTCCACGGTGATATAGGGCGGATTTCCAACCACGGCGTGATAGCGCTGCGAAAGTACGCGAGTTGCATCCTCGGCGTCCTCGGTGCGGTAGGCGCCGCGGACGGCGGCGGCGAGCAGCTCACCAGCGACTTGCTGGCCGGGTTCGGGCCCAAAGAGCAGAGCATCCCCTGTGAAGACGTGGAGCGGCCAGGCAGGCGCGGACCGCACCTTGGCGATCCCGGCGGCCCGCAAAGCGGCGACAAGGAGCCGGAAGCGTGCGACGGCGACGGCGAAAGGGTTGAGGTCGATGCCGTGGACGGCGTCCAGCGAGCGGCGGACCAGCTCGATGGCAGGGGTCGTGGGTTCCTCCTTTTGCCAGAGGGCAAAGAGACGTGCGAACGCACCGAGAAGAAAGTGCCCGGAGCCGCACGTCGGGTCGATCATCCGCGTGGCTTTGAGCCCAAAGGTCTGGAGCGCGGGCTCGAGCGTACGGTCGAGAATGAACTCCTCGACGAAGATCGGCGTCTGGAGGAGCGCGTAGCGCTTACGGGCCGCCTCGGAGAGATCCTGGTAGAGGTCACCGACGAAGCGCGTGTCGGCAGTGGGATCGGTGAAGTCGTGGGCGAGTACTCCAGTGGCGGGTGGAATCTCCTGCCAGAAGCGAAGCAAAGTTTGCGCACCGTCGGCGGAGGGGCCGAATACGTGCAGCGGATTGTGATCACCGTAGAGCCGCTCCAGCGCCGGAAGGCGACCGACCGTAGCGAAGACGTGAAGAAGGTACTCGCGATCGCTGGCAGTCGGGTGGGCGCGGACGAAAAGGGTATGCTGGTCTTGCGCGGCCTGAAGGCGGTCGCCCGGGCCGGAAAGAAAGGGCGTGTCGAGAAAGTCGTTGTCTTCGAGGAAGCGGACAAACACGCAGCCAAGGATCCACGCGACGCCGACCTGGGTGATGAGTTCCTCGCGCCATTCGAGGTACGGCTCCGCCGTACGCTTGTCCGCAAGGGCCGCGGCGTGCTGCGCGACGAGGTCGGCCTTGATCTCTGGAACCTCATCGGACCGCTTGCGGAGGTCAGCTTCGAGGGTGCCGAGAAGGCGTTGAAGGTCGGAAAGCAGCGCAGCGCGATCAATCATCAGGCGGGGAGGTATGGTGGCAGGTAGTGAAAAAGAAGGATGAGGATGGCCGCTAGACCTCGGAGGCGATGCAATAAGTTAGTTCTCGTCGTAGTCGTGTTCGTGCACTTGGGGCGCTGGGGTCCGGATGTGGATGTAATCCTCCTCAATCTTGAGGTTCCTTAAATCGGTGATCTTGCTCCAGCCGTCATCCATTTCGACTCGGACGGTACCGCGAACGAAAGCCTTGTCGGTCACGTTTCCAGCGCAGCGATGCACGTACCAGATATCGCCATCGCCCATGTTTACCCATGAATCCGGGTCGGCGTACTCGACGTCGGCGGTAAATTTGACCTCTGCACTAAATGCGACGGTGATGTCGTGCTCGGAGATTCCGGTCACTTGGATCTCGTCCGGATCAATGGAGCATTCCTCGACGACCACATTCTCGACATCTTCGACTTCATCAGCGGGTGCGCATTCGTGCCAGAATGCGCGATTCGGGAAATCCGCCGAGATAAGAGCTCTTAGTGGGTTGATGGTTTCTTGAGCCAACAATTTGGCCTTTGCCGCTCTTACCGCGTCATTTGCGTCAGCAACGATCTCGGCCGTCAAGGTGTCCAAGTTCGGGTAATATTGGAGAAGCGGATCGCCTTCACAGAATCTTCGGAAGTCATCATCTGAGGAGACAACCGCGATGGGTGTGTCTAGTTTTGTGGCATAGGCGCGAAGAGCGGCTGCGGCAAACGCGTCGGGAAACTCCTTTCGTTTGTCGCCTGAACCAAACGGCGGCTTTTCTTCGTGATACCACGTCAAGATCTCCGCCAGATCAACCCCAGCATGATCAAGTTCGCACAGTGTGAACCGGCTCTGAAATTCTAGCCACTTTGAAAGCGTTCCCTCGCATAGCGCCTCGACCATTTGATTACGCTGAGCCCGAGATTGAGGAACGCCGACCATTCCGCGAAGAAGCGGGTGCGTTTCACGAGCTTTCATCAATGGTACAATGGCTTGCCGGCAGCGCTCCCGAATATGCTTGGTTATCTCAAGTTTCGTCGGCTGCGGTAGTAAAAGAAGCTTGGGCTGATCCTTAAGTGCCGCCACCAAGGCCTTAATACGCGAGGACGAGAAATCGTAGCACTCTCGGTCGAGAATACCAGTGTCGATAAAGATAGCGGAAGGTGCAGGCACAGGCGAACCGGTTTGGAACGAAATTGACGGTGGTGGTTGCGGGAGAAGATAACGTTATCTGCGAACGGATCTTCACCGTCAGCTAAGCTGCTGACCTCTAGAAACGGTTTCCCGGTGGAACTTAAGGTAAGCGCGGGTCTTGGCTCCGAGGTCGGCCGCATTGAAGCGCTCGGGCAGGCCCAACTGTTTCGCAGCTTTCGAGGGAAGGGATCGTGCGACAAGCAGGGTTCCGTCAGCTTTGGGTTTGGGCTTCATGGGGACGTCTGCGCTTACGCTCTTCGCATCGTTCACTTTCGGTCGCGGTTGATCCATGCCTCTGGCACTCGAACCCATTGGGCGGTGCTCATGACAGGAACGGGCTTCTGCAGAAGCATCGGGAGGGAGTTCTGGTCATCGCAGGGCAACAAAATCCAAAGCCCGTGTAACCGGCTGCCGCTGCGACCGATCTCCGCCGAGAGTTCCGCCAGCGCAGCGAGACGATCATAGCGCGCGAGCAGTCCCGGTCGGGTCAGCAGGACCGTACTGTGTGGCGAATGCAGGCCTTCGAGGGCCACCGGCATGGCTTGGGTTACGATCTGCTGGAGACGTTGCCAATCTGGAGAATCGGGAGCGGCGCCGTCGGCCCGGCAGACGCGTTCCCACAACGCGCCGATTCGCGTCGCCGCTTGTTTCATGGCACCTATGAGCAGGGCATCGAAATCGCGATGCACGAGCCCCAGTCGGGAGTCACGGAGCAGGCGTTGCTCGACAGCTTGAATGGCCGAGGGGCGTACCATCAGAACCAGATAGGCACCTTGGCTCCGCGCGTGGAGCAGGCGTTCGTCGAATGCGAGCGCAGTCTGATCGACCTGGCTCTCACCTGGTTGACCACGGCGGTCGGAGGAGCGGCCTACAACGGTGGTGCTGGTGGTGCTGCCGTCGGAGGTGGCCTGCTCCGGGCTGTAAGCACCCTGTCCGTTGCGTCTCTCGGGTCGCCACGTCAACCGCGAGCCCAAGTCGGTGAGGAGGTGATCTAGCTCGGGGCGCGAAGGCAACGATGCGGCCTCGGGGTAGCGCGCCTCGACCCGCCGACGCAGCTCGTCTTCGGCGATTTCGGTCGTGCTCGCGAGGAAGAGGGCGCCTTGGGCGAGTTGGAGAACCCGGCGAGCCTCCATGCCACGTGGGTAGATTTCTCCGCGAGCCGAAAGCGCCGCACCCTGCGAGGCGGCCACCGCCAGCTGGAGCAGCCGCCCGTCAGTCGGAAGGACCAACTCTGGGGGAGGCACGTAGTCCTCGGGGAATCGTACTACCCGCAGCTGCTCCAAGGTGCGCTGTGGCGTGGCGAGCGGATCCAGTCCGGAAAGCTTGTCCGCCATGTTGCCCAGCGCAAAGGCGTAGTCGGCCAGTTCGGGCGATAGGGCGAGCAACACCCGGCCATGATCGCGCGCCTCGTCGAACAACGGCTCCTTGGCTGACGACTCGGCTTCCACCGCAGCGCGAACGACCGCGAGCGCAGCCTCGCTGCGGCGCGGCTCGATGAGCGTTGATCCCCGGGTGGCCATCAGACACTGGGCGAGTTCGCGCGGAGTGGCGGAGCCTCCTTGCGCGCGCAGAAACTCCACAATGGCACTGCGAATCGAGCGGAGCGAAGGATTCCGCCGCCAGCGATCGCGTGCGATCTCGACGATCTGGCCGATTCGTTGCCGGGTTACGCCGACGAGCTTGGCCACTTCCGTCTGGCTCAGCCAATAGCCCGGCAGAGGTACGGCTTCGCTAGGCAACCCTAGCAGGCAGCGGAGGCTGTCGAGACCGCTGGTGCCGTCCCGCTTGCCGGTCCCGACCAGCAATTGATCGAGGATCAGCTCGACGGTGCGGACCTCCGGCTCGGCTCCATCGGTGGTGCCGCTGACCTCCGTGGTACGACTCTTGGTCGATGCGGTGATGTCAGGGAAGCGCGGGCGGAGCTTCGAGTGAAGGTCCGCTAGTTCGTAAACCGTCTTCTTGCCGATGCCCTTGAGCCGATTCAGCCGGAAGACGGCGATGCCGAGAAAGTCGCGAACCGTGATCAGTCCGGCGCGTTCGAGCGCATTAGCCGCGCGATTGGTAATGCCGAGGAACACCAACTGGGTTTCCGGAATCGCGCTCGCAATGAGGGCCGCTTGATCGGTCGCCGGCGTCGTCGCCGCACGGGGATGGGCAGAGTCCGTGAGATGAACCACGCGGCGCCACGCGGCGAGCATGTCCACGGCGTTGTCGTACCGTTGGCGATAGTCGCGGCGCAGGGCCTTGGCGAAGAAACGAT
>VFQR01002621.1_pt1 | contig 11171 bp, 12 predicted proteins | sample 3512321 | NCBI WGS metagenome assembly VFQR01 (sample SAMN10412374, study PRJNA504923) | tailings metagenome | isolation source: Relicate 3 Philex TSF1 revegetated site | place: Philippines: Tuba, Benguet | collected 2017-08-29
CCGAGGTCGACCATCTCCTGGGCGATGGCGGGGCTGACGTCCACGTTGTCCGGCATGTCCTTCTGGCCGGCGAGGGTCTGCACGGCTTCCAGCTCGTCGCGCGACGAGGCGTCCGGGTTGGCCACCGGGTTCTCGACGCCGGGGTACTTGTCGCGGAAGCTCTGGAGGATCCCCTTGTAGTTGGCCCACTCGTCGGGGAGGGCGATGAGGTTCACCTGCCCCTCGGCCTGGCACTCCTCGTAGAGGGCGGCGAGGTCGCCGCCGCCCGATGCCGGGTCACCGGTGGTGGTGTCGGAGCCGCCGGCCGTCGTCTCCGAACCGCCCGCGGTCGTCGCCGAACCGCCCGCCGTCGTCTCGGTGGCCGCGCCCGTGGTGGGCGCCGCGGTGGCGGTGCCCTCCGACTCGTCGTCGCCGCACGCGGCGACGAGCAGGCCGACCGACGCGACGAGCGCCATCGCTCGCCGTGTGTTCCTGGATCTCATGGGTCCCTTCCTTGTTCACGTCGACCCGCCCACGACGGGCCGTTCCGGCGCGCACGGTAGTGCGCGGCAGAAGGTGCTCGTGTCGACGGGCTGGACGGACGGCGACGGGACGCTGAACAGCAGGTGAAACGAGGCGGGTCGTGCACCCGTTCGGGTGGACGTGCGCGTCAGACGAGCTCGGGCTCGCGCTCCTGCGGCGGGGCCTCGGCCTCGTGGCCCTCCACGTCGATGCGCGGCAGCACGCGGTCGAGCCACCTCGGCAGCCACCAGTTCCGGTCGCCGAGCAGCTCCATCGTCGCCGGCACGAGGATCATCCGCACCACCGTGGCGTCGAGCAGGACGGCCACGGCCATGCCGAGGCCGAACAGCTTGAGCTGGCGGTCGTTGCCGAGCACGAAGGCGCCGAAGACGCAGACCATGATCAGCGCGGCTGCGGTGATCACTCGGGCGGTGGAGGCCAGGCCGTCGGCGACGGCGGAGGCGTTGTCACCGGTCCGGTCGTACTCCTCCTTCATCCGCGACAGGAGGAACACCTCGTAGTCCATCGACAGGCCGAAGACGATGGCGAAGAGCATCATCGGCGCCCACGCCTCCACCGGGCCGGCCTTGCCGACGCCGAAGAGGTCCTTCGCCCAGCCCCACTGGAAGATGGCCACGATCACCCCGTAGGCGGCACCCACCGAGAGGAGGTTCATCACCACGGCCTTCAGCGGCACGAGGACGCTGCGGAACACGGCCATCAGCAGCAGGAACGACAGCACCAGCACGGCACCGATGAGCAGCGGCAGCCGGTCGCCGAGGTAGTTGGAGAAGTCGATGCCGCCGGCGGTGAGGCCGCCCACCTTGACGTCGAGGCCGGTGGCCTCCAGGGTCTCGCCGCGGAGCCGCTCGACGAGCTCGGTGGTGGCCTCGTCCTGCGGAGCGCTCGTCGGGTAGGCCTGCCACAGCCACGTGTCGGGCCCGAGCTGCACGGCGGGCGAGGCGAAGGCGATGTCCGGGTCGGCGTTCAGGGCGGCGGTCACCTGCTGCACCGTCTGCTCGTTGGCAGCCGGGTCGGTGCTGACGAGCAGCAGCGGGCCGTTGCTGCCGGGACCGAAGCCCTCGGCGAGCAGGTCGTAGGCCTGCCGGGCGGTCTGCTCCTCGGCCAGGTTGCCGGTGTCGCTGAAGCCGAGGCGGATGGACAGGAGCGGGACGGCGAGCACGATCAGCAGCGCCGCGCCGCCGGCGAAGAACGGCCACGGGCGGTGCTGGATGCTGCGGCTCCAGCGGTACCAGAACTGCTGCTCGCGGGGCTTCACCCGGCGGTGCGGGACGGGCGTGCGCAGCGAGCGGGCGAACGGGAGCCGGCTGATCACCATCAGCGCCACGACCAGCGCGATCGACATCAGGAAGGCCACGCCGAGGGCGAGGCCGGTGAAGATGCCGGTCAGCATCAGCACCACGAACAGGGTGGCCGACGCCGCCGCGGCCCGCGAGGTGGTGTCGATCCGGTGGCCGACGAAGCCGATCAGCGCCGGCAGGAGGGTGACGGCGGCGATCATCATCACGAGCACGCCGGTGGCGCCGGCGATGGCCATGCCGCGGACGAACTCGATGCCGATGATGAACAGGCCGAGCAGCGAGATCATCACGGTGATGCCGGCGAAGAGCACCGCCCTGCCGGCGGTGTTCACCGCCATCACGGTGGCGTCCTCCGGCGTGTGGCCGGCGTGGAGGTGCTCGCGGTAGCGGGTGACGATGAACAGGGCGTAGTCGATGCCCACGCCGAGGCCGATCATCGCCATCATCTGCAGGGAGAAGTCGGGCATGCGGATGAACTGCGAGCCGAGCGTGACGAGGGCGACGCCGACGCCGAGGCCGAACAGCGCCGTGCCGATGGGCAGGCCCATCGCCAGCACGGAGCCGAAGGCGACCAGGAGGATGATGATCGCGCCGAGGACGCCGAGCAGCTCCGCCTCGGGGAACTCGAAGGTGGCGAACAGCTGGCCGCCGTACTCGATCCGCAGGCCGGGCACGTCGATGCCCTCGGCCATCCCCTGGATCTCCTCCGACAGCTCGATGTACTCCGCCTGCTCGCGCTCGCTGAAGGCGATCTGCGCGAAGGAGACGGGCTGCGTGGCGCTGTTGAACTGCGCGCCCTCGGGTGTGTACGGGCTGGTCACCTTCACGCCCGGGAGCTGCTCCACCTGCTCGAACAGGCCGGTCATCGCCGCCTGCACCGCCGGGTCCTGGGTGCCCTGGGGCGCGGTGAAGACGATCTGGGCGACGTCGCCTGCGTCCTCCTCGCTGCCCGCTCGCTCGAGCGCGTCGAACACGTCCTTCGACTCGCTGGCGGGGAAGTCGAAGCTGGTGCGGAAGTCGCTGCCGATCACGCCCGAGACGACGCTCAGGCCGACGAGGATCGGCAACCAGATCGCGAACACGACCAGGCGGCGCCGACGGAAGCAGAACCGGGCGAGGCGGACGAGCATGGGAGGTCCTCTCAGGAGGGGGAGAGCGCGGCGAGAGTAGCGTTCGTTCATCCCATGCTGACACCGAGAAACGATGCTTCTTCTGCTTCTGGAGGTGACGTCCGTCTCGGCTGGGACGAGCGCCTCCAGCAGCGGTGGGAGGCGCTCGGCGCGCCGGCGCGCTGCGCCCGGGTGGTGCGCATCGACCGCGGCTGGAGCACCGTCGCCGACGACCCCTCATCGGCCCGCCGGGTGCGGAACCTCGGCGCCGACGTGGCCGTGGGCGACTGGGTGGTGGTCAGCCCCGACGGCGAGCGGGTGGAGCTGGTGGTGCCGCGCTCGAGCGCGTTCGTGCGGCGGGCGTCGTTCGAGGGGAACCGGGCCGTGGCCGACACGATCGCCGCGAACATCGACACCGTCGGCTTGGTGCACGCCCTGACGTCGCCGCCCAACCAGCGCCGGTTGGAGCGGGAGCTGGTGCTGGCCTTCGACAGCGGCGCGGCTCCGGTGATCGTGCTGACGAAGCTGGACCTCGTGGCCGACCGCGCCGTGGAGCTCGTGGCCGCGGTGGAGGCGGTGGACGCAGTGGCTCCGGGCGTGCCCGCGCTGCCGGTCAGCGGCACCACCGGCGAGGGCGTGGACGCCGTGCGCGCGCTCGTGCCCGGCGGGAGGACGATGGCCTTCCTCGGGGCGAGCGGTGTGGGCAAGAGCACGCTCGTCAACGCGCTGCTGGGCCGGCAGGTGATGGCCACGAGCGCCGTGCGCGACCACGACCAGCGCGGGCGGCACACCACCACGGCGACGGAGCTGGTGGGCCTGCCCGGCGCGGATGCCGGGTGGCTGATCGACACCCCGGGTGTGCGCGCCGTGAGCCTGTGGAGCAGCGGTACCGGCATCGAGCGGGCCTTCGCCGACGTGTTCGACCTCACCGACCACTGCCGCTTCCGCGACTGCAAGCACGAGGACGAGCCCGGCTGCGCCGTGCAGGCGGCGATCGCCGAGGGCCGGCTCGACCCACGGCGCCTCGAGGCGATGAAGCGCCTCGTGGCCGAGGAGCACGCCCTCGAGGAGGAGCAGCGGGCGTGGGAGAAGGCGCAGGACCGGCGGGGGGTGCGCAGGGCCGCGCCGGGCCGGGGCCCGCGGCCCCGCTGAGCGCCCGGCCGGGGTGGCAGAGTGGCGGCCATGGACTTCGCCTTCAGCGACCGCTGCAACGAGTACCGGGCCACCCTCACCCAGTTCATGGAGGAGTGCATCTACCGGAACGAGGCGGTGTACGAGGAGCAGCTGGTCGAGGCGGGCAGCCCGAACGCGCAGCCGCCGATCATGGAGGAGCTGAAGCGCGAGGCGCGCTCACGCGGGCTGTGGAACCTCTTCCAGCCGCACCGCGAGTGGGGCCCGGGGCTGAGCAACCTGGAGTACGCACCGCTCGCGGAGATCCTGGGTCGTAGCCCGATCGCGAGCGAGGCGTGCAACTGCTCGGCCCCGGACACGGGGAACATGGAGGTGCTGACCATGTTCGGCACGCCGGAGCAGCAGGACCTGTGGCTGCGGCCGCTGCTGGAGGGCGAGATCCGCTCGTCGTTCGCGATGACCGAGCCGGACGTCGCCTCCTCGGATGCGACCAACATCTCGCTGCGCATCCAGCGCGACGGCGACCACTACGTGCTCAACGGGCGGAAGTGGTGGATCTCCGGGGCGCTCCACCCGCACTGCCGGATCCTCATCGTGATGGGCAAGACCGATCCGGAGGCGCCGCCCCACCGCCAGCAGAGCCAGATCCTCGTCCCGATCGACACGCCGGGCCTGACGATCGTCCGCCCGCTGCCGGTGTTCGGCTACTGGGACCAGGAGGGCCACGTCGAGCTGCGCTTCGACGACGTGCGCGTGCCTGCCTCCAACCTGATCGCGGGGGAGGGTGACGGCTTCGCGATCAGCCAGGCCCGCCTCGGTCCGGGCCGCATCCACCACTGCATGCGCTCGATCGGCGCGGCGGAGCGGGCGCTCGAGCTGCTGTGCACGCGCTCGCTGTCGCGCACCACCTTCGGCCGGCGGGTGGCCGAGCGGGCGAACGTGATGGACTGGATCGCCGAGGCGCGGATCGAGATCGAGATGGTCCGCCTGCTCACGTTGAAGACGGCGTGGATGATGGACACCGCCGGCAACAAGGCGGCGGCGGTGGAGATCAGCGCCATCAAGGTGGCGGCGCCCAACATGGCGCTGCGGGTGTTGGACCGGGCGATCCAGGTCCACGGCGCCGGCGGCGTGTCCGACGACTTCCCGCTCGCGCGCATGTGGAGCTGGCAGCGGGCGTTGCGCTTCGCCGACGGCCCCGACGAGGTGCACAAGATGACCATCGCCCGGCGCGAGCTGCGCCGTCACGACCCCGCGTTCCGCTCCTAGCCGACGTCGACCGAACTTTGGCACGTCATCGTGGCTGAGCCACGACGTGGTGCCAGAGTTCGGATGCGCTCGCGCACGGCGGGGACCCACACCGTGACGGGGCGGTGCGCCGGCGTCACGGGGCCGGGCTGCCGGGCGTGTCGAGCACTTCGACGGCGCGGTCGAGCCCGGTCGACGCGAAGCGCTGCCGGAGCCGCTCGCTGGCGGCGACCACGACGAGGTCGCCGCCCTGCTCGCGCGCGCGGCCGGCGGCGCCGAGCACGATGCCCAACCCGGTGTCGTCGAGCACGGTCACGCCGTCGAGGTCGAGCACCACCCGGGCGCCGTGGTGGGTGCTGATCAGCTTCACGAGCGCGTCGCGCAGGACGCCGACGGTGGCCAGGTCGATCTCGCCCGAGGCGCTCACGGCGGGGAGCCCGGCCACCACCGTGTGCCGACAGACGAGGTCCACAGGCCCCCGACGCTAACGAGCGGTGCCGACGGGTGCCCACCCGTAGCCGGCTCACGGCGGTTCCACCGCCATCGTCACGCTCGACCGCAGCGCGATGTCGGGCAGCAGCGCCCCCACCAGCGGCACGACCGTGCGGCTGGTGCCCGTCACGGTGGCGGTGACGGTGCCACCGCCCGTGGTGACCGACGCGCCGGCGCCGACGGAGGCGCCGCCGGCCGCGGCGACGGCGCGCGCGGCGGCCTGCGCCGGGTGATCGGACACGGCGGCGGCGCGCGCCGCCTCCCGCGCCAGGTGGGTCACGTGGAGGTGGTCGCGCACCACCAGTCCCACCTGGACCACGCCGAGCAGGAGCACGAACACGAGCGGCAGGGAGAGCGCCAGCTCGACGACGGCCTGTCCCCGGTCGGTGGGGCTCTCAGATCTGCCCGAGCACCGCATCGATCACACGGTCGAAGAGGCGGCCGATGCGACCGGCGCCGCCGCCCGCCGTGGCCCACGTGATGACGAGCAGGGCGACGGCAGCGGCGCCCAGCATCACCAGCGCGTACTCGGTGGTGGCCTGGCCTCGGTCGCGGGTGTGGTCGGGGCGGGGCCGCGTGTCCGGTCGGGCGACGGCGGCGAGGCAGCGCAGCTGGAGGTGGACGATGGGGTGGCGCACGGCGGGACCTCCGTGTGGTCGGTGGAGCGGTCTCAGGCGGGGCGCAGCGCCGACAGGGCCCCCAGCAGCGCAGGGGCGATGGCGAGGAGGACGAACGACGGGAGCGTGCACAGCACGAGCGGCATCGCGAGGCGCACGGGCAGCTCGCGGGCGGAGGCCTCGGCGGTGTGCCGGCGGTGGGTGCGGGCGTCGTCGGCCAGTCGGTCGATCACCGGGCCCACGGCGGTGCCCGTGCGCTCGGCCGTGGTGAGCGTGGCGACGAGCGAGAGCGCGCGCGTGCCGAGGTGGTCCACCAGCACCGGGAGCGCCTCCGCGAGGCGGGCGTGATCGGCCAGCCGTCGCGCCACCTCGTCGAGCGCGGCGGCGATCAGCGGGTGGACCGCGGGACGCAGGTGGGCCAGCGCTTCGCGGGGGAGCAACCCGGCCTGCAGTGCCACGGCGAGGAGGTCGAGCGCCTCCGGGTACGCCTCGTCGAGCTGCCGCTCACGGTGGCGGCGTCGACGGTCGCGGCTCATGGAGCGCCCCGCACCAGCCGGCGCATCCACCACCAGCCCAGCAGGTTCAGCAGCAGGCCCACGGCCGTGGCGGTGAGCACGGCGCCGGACGTGTAGGCGCGGCGGACGGTGTCGCTGGTGAGCGCACCCCATCCGGCGAAGGCGACCGGCAGCAGGGTGAGCGTGCGTGCGCTGAGGCGGGCCGCCGCCGCTTGGGCCCGCCGCTCCAGTCGCCATGCCCGGCGCTCGCGGATCGTCAGCACCGCGCGGTCGATCACGTCGGCCGCCGCGGCTCCCACGCCGCTGCAGAACTCGAGGCAGCGGGCGGCGAACGCGTCGTCGTCGGCGTGCGCGCCCCGATCCGAGGATCTGGTCGGCGTGCCGCTCGCTGCGCCGGCAGGGCTCCGGTGGTGGCGGAGGACGCCCGGGTGCCGGTCGAGGCCGAGCGCGAGGGCGGTGCCGAGGCTGGTCCCGGAGCGGACCTCGGCGGCCACCAGCTCGAGCGCGGCGAGCAGGTCGCCGCCGTGCGGTGCCGCGCGGTGGGGCGGCAGGACCGTCCGCGCCGCCCGTGGAGGGAGGGCGGCGCGGGCCAGCACGACGGCCAGCGCTGTCGCGAGGGCGGCCACGGCGGCGCTCATCGCCGCCTCCGCGCCAGGCGGCCGACGACGCCTGCGGCGGAGGCGACCGTGCGCAGCGTGGGGCCGGCGCCGGGTGGCTCCACCTCGGCCACCTCCTCGACGGCGCGTCGACCCGCGGGGTCGCGAGCGACGTGGACGACCACGTCGACGCAGCGCCGCACCTGCTCGTGGACGGCGGCCAGCGGCCAGCCCGGGCCCGCCTGGACCACCAGCGACTCGAGCCGCGTGAGCGCCTCGGCGGGGTTGTTGGCGTGGAGGGTGCACAGCGAGCCGTCGTGGCCGGTGTTGAGGGCCTGGACGAGGTGCAGGGCCTCCTCGCCGCGCACCTCGCCCACCACCAGCCGGTCGGGTCGGAGGCGCAGTGCGGCGTGGAGCAGCCCGGCGAGGGTGACCGGCGGCGGGCCGTGGGGCACCGGTGGGCGGGCTTCGAGGCGGAGCACGTGGGGTGCGTCGAGGCGGAGCTCCGCCGTGTCCTCGAGCGTGATCACCCGCTCTCCCACGTCGGCCGTGGCGGCCAGCGCGTTGAGGAGCGAGGTCTTCCCGCTCGAGGTGGCCCCGCTGACGAGGACGTTGCAGCGCCGAGCGACGGCGTCGCGCAGCACCTCCACGACGGCGGGCGGGGCGAACGCCTCGAGTGGGAACGGGCGCACGGCGAACTTGCGGATGGCGAGGCAGGTGCCGTCGACGGCGACGGGTGCGACCACCGCGCACAGGCGCGAGCCGTCGGGCAGCCGCGCGTCGACCACCGGCGTCGTCCGGTCGACGCGTCGGCCGGTGGGGGCGAGCAGGCGCTCCACGACCGCGTCGGCCACGCCCGGCTGGATGGTGCCCACGTACTGCGTGCCGCCCTCGCCGCGCCGCTCCACCCAGACCTCCCCGCCGGCGTTGACCATCACCTCGACCACGTCGTCGTCGTCCACCCAGCGGTCGAGCGGGCCCAGCGCGACCGACGGGTTCACGGCACCGTGCGCAACGCTGCGGGACCGTGCTCGAGCGCGCGGCGCGGCGTGGAAAGCGGTGCGAGCTGCCGGGCGAGCGAGACCGGCAGCCGGCTGGCGAGCAGGCCCGCATCCACGCACCTGGCGACGGCGACGTCCCACGTGAGCTTCGCAGCCAGCGGGACGCCGGCGATGCGGGCCACCTCGGCGGGGGGCAGGGCGCGCCCTGGCTCCGCGACCACCACGGCGCCGTGCGCGACGGGGTGGTGGAGGCTCGCGCTGCGGGCAGCGAGATAGCAGTTCCGCAGCACCACCAGCGAGGCGGTGGCGCAGTGGTGCAGGGTCAGGTGCTTGGAGCCGCGCGCCGCGTCGATCACGACGTGAGTCGCGGTGTCGGCCGCCGCCGCTGCCAGCCGCTCGGCGTGCACCGCCGCGAGCTCCAGCGGCCGGGTGCCGTCCCCCATGTGGACGAGCCGCAACCGCGGCGCCACCTCGGTGGAGATCCGCACGAGGGCCTCGCCGTCAGCATGTGGCGACGCGAGCCACTCGGCCAGCCCGGGTCCCGGCGGGGTGGGCGCGCCGAGGACGGCGGGCAGGTCGCCGCCGAGGTCGACGACGATGGTGGGCTCACGTCGAGCCGAGAGCAGCGCCAGGGTGGCGGCGACGACGGTGGTGCCGCACCCGCCCTTCGGCGACCAGCAGAGCGTGTACACGCGCTCCTCCAGGAGATCAGTCGATCTGCGACCGGGGGAAGGTGGGCGACGGTACCGGCGCTCGACCGCGCGCGCAACCGGACGCCTCGGTAGGGTGGCCGGCGGAGGTGTCCGGGCACCTGGTGGGCTCCACCGCCTTCAAAGCGGCTGGGACGAGCGACCCTCGTCCGGCGGGTTCGATTCCCGTCCACCTCCGCGTCAATCGAACCCTGCTCCGCACCGGCCGTGACCTGCGGAGACGCTGGCCAGGGTTCGATGTATCACTCCTGGTGATGCGTATCGAATCAGCCGACCGTTGAACGTCAGCGGTGCTCGGCAACGTCCAGCGGCCAGGCGCAGGCGGCCCGATTCGAGCCGATGGTCGGGACATCGGTCTCAACTTAAGTCTCAAATGAGCGGGTGGTGCACCGTGAGAAACTCGACGAGTTTTTGAAGGAACGTTGGAATCCCGCGAGGTGGTGTAACTGGGGGTGAACCCCGGCTTTTCGCTGTCGCTGTGTTCGATTCTGTCAGGCGGTGATCGCCAGTGGCACCTCCTCGGCCGGCTCAACGCATTCGCGGAGCTTGGCCATCGATTCCTCCGAGAGGTAGCGGCGCTCGCGGTCACACCGGTGGCGACGACCACCGCCCGGGACAGCACACGGCCGCGCACACGCGCTTTGATGAACGCCGCGTCGACGAGCACGTACGGAAACTCGACGTGGCCGAGGGTGCGGGGTGCGGAACGCCTCCAGCTCGTCGTCGAGCTCTTTGCAGATCCGCGACACCTCCGACTTGGAGATCCCTGAGTCGAGTCCGAGCGACTTCAAGAGGTCGTCGACCTTGCGGGTCGACACCCCAGCCACGTACGCCTCCATCACCACCCGGAACAAGGCCCGGTCGATCCGCCGGCGCCGCTCGAGCACCGTCGGGAAGAACGACCCCTCGCGCAGCTTCGGGATCAGAAACTCGACATCACCCGCCTTGGTCGACAACAGCCGTGCCCTCGTGCCGTTGCGCTGCGGCGTGCGGGAATCGGTGGGCTCGTGCGGCTGCACCGATGTACTCGGTCCCTTCGGTGTTGATCAGCGCGCCTGCAGCACGAACTCGACGCTGCGGCGGATGATGTCGATGTCGCCCCCGGCGCGTAACGCGTCGAGGAGCTCGGACAGGTCAAACTCTTCATGGGCCATTCGTGTGGTCTCCTTCGTGAACCCGGCTAGGAACACGACAACGATCACGCCGATGGCCCACCCAACTGGTGGACCCTCAGACCTCAGTTACACCTCGCCGCGGGGCAGGATCACGCGGTGCGACCGGCGTGCGACCATGCCGCCAATGAGTGGAGTCACGGCTGGCCCAAGCGATCCGCAGTTGCAGCGGGCGGATCCCTCACCCGAGGGCTGCGCTGGCTGCAGGGATCCGGCGATTCACCGAGGATCGTCGAGGTCCGAGAGATGCCCGGCGGCTCGACCGCGGCAGTTCACCACGTCACGCTTGATCGACCCGGCACAGCGCTCGAGTTAGTCCTGCGTCGCTACATCCTCCCAAGGACAGTCCGCGGAATACCCCACGTACAGCACAGGAGTTGCTCGCCTTGACGGAGTTGGTGCAACGAGGTTCCGACGCCGGCGCCGCTCGCGGTCGACATGGCGGGCGACGAGACAGGATCGCCGACAGCGGTGATGTCGTATCTGCCGGGTCGGCCTCAATGGGACGGCAGCGATGACTCGACCGGGCTCGTCGACCACCGATTGAGATCCATCAGACACCGATCCGTGAACCGCCCGGCCTTCAGCTCAGGCCGAGTAGTCGGCGAGCGCGAGCGAGAACCGGCGCGTCGACCATCCTTCCATCAAAGGACGTTGCACCGTCACCAAACGTGTTCGCATGCTGGACGACGCTGCGCGCCCAGGCGAGTTCGTCTTCGTTCGGACTGAAGACCTTGTTCACGACGCCAACCTGGCG
>VFQR01002622.1_pt1 | contig 11160 bp, 8 predicted proteins | sample 3512321 | NCBI WGS metagenome assembly VFQR01 (sample SAMN10412374, study PRJNA504923) | tailings metagenome | isolation source: Relicate 3 Philex TSF1 revegetated site | place: Philippines: Tuba, Benguet | collected 2017-08-29
AGAGCGTGTGCAGCATGGCGTGGCCGGTGCGGTCGGCGGCGGCGCAGGTGCGCTGGGCCGTGCCCTTGCCGAAATGGGTGGTCATGCCGCCGAAGGGGCGCTGGTAGATCTTGCCGCTCTCGGTGCGCGAGAAGGGCACGCCCCAGTGCTCGAGCTCATAGACGGCGGCGGGCGCGTTGCGCACCAGATACTCGATGGCGTCCTGGTCGCCGAGCCAGTCGGAGCCCTTGACGGTATCGTACATGTGCCACTGCCACTGGTCCTCGCCCATGTTGCCGAGCGAGGCGGCGACGCCGCCCTGGGCGGCCACCGTGTGGGAGCGGGTCGGGAAGACCTTGGAGATGCAGGCGGTCTTGAGGCCCGCCTGGGCGCAGCCGACGACGGCGCGCAGGCCGGCGCCGCCGGCTCCCACGATCACGACGTCGTAGGTGTGGTCGGTGATGTCATAGGCACGGCCGTTGGCGGCAGGTGCGGCGGCTTCAGCCATGGGGCGAGCTCCCGGAATGTCAGGTTGCGACGCTTATACGCCGAAGGAGAGTTTCAGGATCGCGAAGACGCAGCCGAGGCCCACCGCGAAGGAGAAAAAAGTGTTGGCGAGCAGCAGGACGACCTTGGCGCCTTCGGCCGGCACGTAGTCCTCGATGATGATCTGCATGCCGAGGCGCATGTGGTAGGCCGCCGAGATCACGAAGAGGATGAGCGGGATGGCGACGAGCGGCGAGCCGAGGGTCGCCTTCACGGCGGCGTAGTTGGCGCCGGCGGTCGAGATGATCAGACCGATGACGAAGAGCGACAGCGGCACGTTGGCGACGGCCGTCAGCCTCTGCATCCAGAAGTGCTCGGTGCCGGACTTGGCGGAGCCGAGGCCGCGGACCCGGCCGAGGGGCGTGCGCATGGAGGAGTTGGAATGCGACATGGTACCCGTCTCCCTCAGACGCCGCCGCGCACGGCATAGGCGACGATCCAGGTGAGGATCGTCAGCGCGATGGACCCGATCAGCGTGGCGCGAGCCAGCCACTCGCGCTCGGTCGGCCCGAAGCCCCGGCCGGTGTCCCAGATGAAGTGGCGCAGGCCACCGAGCATGTGGTGGAACAGCGCCCAAGTGTAGCCGAGCAGGACCAGGCGGCCAATGATGGACCCGGCGAACCACTGGAAGGTGGCGTAGGAGGTCGGTCCGGAGGCCGCGGCAATCAGCCACCACAGCATCAGCAGGGTGCCGAAGAACAGCGCCATGCCGGTGATGCGGTGGACGATGGACATCATCATCGTCAGCATCGGCCGGTAGATCTGCAGGTGCGGCGAGAGCGGGCGCTCGATCACGGGCTTTGAATCGGCCATCTGGGGCATTCCTTGCGACCGGTGAGGCGCCTGCGGTCGGGCCTGCCGGAAATCACCGGTCTGTTTAAGGGACGGGACGCTGCGACGCAACGAGTCTGGAATGAGACAAAGGAGGGACGACAGCCGCGAAATCGCATGGCGGCCGCCGCTCGCCGCCTGCTTGCCCCTGCCGGGCGCGCCCTTTAATGGCTGGTGTTCATGCCGAACACCCTCTCCCGCTATCAGGCGCTGGTCGATTCCGGCGAGATTTCCTTCGATGCCGCCCAGGCGGCCGTCGCACGGCGGCTGTCGGCGCTGAACGACCGTCTTGCCGACTACCGGCTGGCGCGGCGGAAGTCCTCGGCGCTGGCATGGCTGTTCTCACGCGGACAGAAGCAGGAGCCGGTGCGGGGCCTCTACATCTGGGGCGATGTCGGCCGCGGCAAGACCATGCTCATGGACCTGTTCATGGAAGCGAGCCCGGTGCGCCACAAGCGCCGCGCCCACTTCCACGAGTTCATGGCCGACGTGCACGAGCGCATCCATGCCTGGCGGCAGAAGCTGAAGGCCGGCGAGGTGAAGGGCGACGACCCCATCGCTCCCGTCGCGGCGGCGCTGGCGGAAGAGGCCTGGCTGCTCTGCTTCGACGAGTTCTCGGTGACCGACATCGCCGACGCCATGATCCTTGGGCGCCTGTTCGGCAAGCTGTTCGAGGAGGGCGTCGTCGTCGTCGCCACCTCCAATGTGGTGCCGGACCAGCTCTATCGCGACGGCCTGAACCGCGCCCTGTTCCTGCCCTTCATCAAGCTGCTGCAGGAGCGGATGGACGTCCTGAAGCTGGATTCACGCACCGACTTCCGGCTTGAGAAGCTGTCCGGGCAGCCGGTCTGGCTGACTCCCGAGGGCGCCGATTCGGATCGCGCCATGGACGCCTTCTGGTCGCGCCTGACCGGTGGCGTCGAGGGTGAGGCGACGACGCTGCAGGTGAAGGGCCGGCAGGTACCGGTTCCGCGACAGGCCCACGGTGTCGCCCGTTTCGCCTTTTCCGATCTGTGCGAGAAGCCGCTCGGCGCCTCCGACTACCTCGCCATCGCCCACGCCTTCCATACGGTCATGCTGGACCGCATCCCGGTGATGAAGGGGCTGGACAAGCGCAACGAGGCCAAGCGCTTCATCACCCTCATCGACGCGTTCTACGACAATCAGGTGAAGCTCGTGGCCAGCGCCGGCGCGGAACCCAACCGGCTCTACCTCTCGGAGAGCGGCACCGAGGAGTTCGAGTTCCACCGCACGGCCTCGCGCCTGATAGAGATGCGGTCGGACGAGTATCTGGCCCTGCCGCACGAGAGGCGCAACGAGCGCGCCGGCGACACGGGCGGCATCGTCGAGACGTGAGGTCACGGCGCCCCTCTGGCGTCATCGACCGGGGAGGACGAGATGCGGACACCGCGCTCCAGGGATGACGGCCAGAGGCCTGTCTGCGCCATCAGCGGCAAGCCGATCCCTGACGGCAACGACATCCGGCTGTCGGCGATCCGGCCGGGCGTGGCGGATCTCATCCGCCAGGACTTTCCGGCGTTGCAGCCGACAGACATCATCGACCGCGCCTTGATCGCGGACTACCGCGGCCGTTATGTCGAGGATCTCCTCAGGGCCGAGCGCGGCGAGATCACCGCCCTCGAGCGCGATGTCGTGGAAAGCCTGCGCAGCCAGGAAATTCTCGCAACCAACGTCGAGGACGCGATCGACAGCGGGCGCACCATCGGCGAAAGGCTCGCGGACAAGGTGGCGCAGTTCGGCGGCTCCTGGACGTTCATCATGGCGTTCTTCCTGCTGCTGGCCGTCTGGATGGGCGCAAACGTCCTGGTGGCGGCGCGTGCCTTCGACCCCTACCCCTTCATCCTCCTGAACCTCATCCTGTCCTGCATCGCGGCGATCCAGGCGCCCATCATCATGATGAGCCAGAAGCGACAGGAGGCGAAGGATCGCCGGCGTTCGGAGAACGACTTCCGGGTGAACCTCAAGGCCGAGCTCGAGATTCGTCACCTGCATGAGAAGATTGACCATCTGCTGAACCGCCAGTGGGAGCGACTGGCCGAGATTCAGACCCTGCAGATCGAACTGCTCCAGGACCTGAGGGCGTCACGTGGCCCGGCCTCCTGATCGCCCATCACTGGTCGCGGCGAGCGACGACCGGGTCGAGGCCCGGCTGGTCGCCATCGCCGCCGACCATATCCGTCGTTTCGGGCCGGAGCGGGTGACCGTCGTCTCCGTCGCGCGCGACGCCGGCATGAGCCACGCCAACGTCTACCGGTTCTTCCCGTCCAAGGCGGGGCTCATCGAGGCGGTCGTGGTGGCCTGGGCACGGACGGTGGAACTCGCCCTCGGCGACATCGCCAACGCGCCCGACCCGGCCGACGACAAGCTGGAGCGATTCCTCTCAGCCTGGGCCAAGGCGCAGCGCGAGGGTCTCGACCGCGACCCGCCGATCTACGCGACCTTCGCCAGTCTCTGGGAGGCCCGTCGCGACACCATCATGGCGCATCGTGCCCGCATCCGGGCCTTCCTCGCCTCCATCGTCGACGAGGGGCTCGAACCCGGACCGTTCCGCATCCGGGACGAGGAGAAGGCCGTCTCCTTCGTCGCCGATGCCATGCAGCGCTTCATCCACCCGGCGCTGGTGATGGAAATGCGCGACCTTTCACGCAGTCAGGTGGAGCAACGGCTGGCCATCATGACACGCATGATCGTCCGCACCCTCGTCAGCGGCGGCGTCTAGGAACCACCGATAGCTATCCGAATGACAGATTACATTTTTTGTAACATGTAAACCACCTCCGGCGGCGAATGTGTAGGAATGGTGACCGTCGACGACACGGCGGGGCCCATCCCGCGCCGCGGGGCTGACGCGCGCCGCGCCCCTTCACCCACCTGCAACGCCTTGAACGGCGGAGGCTTTTGACGCGATCCCCGTCTCGGCGGAGCCCACGTGCGCGACTCAGCGAATCCGGCTAAATGAGAACAAAGCACAGCTTGAAAGACAGGGAATTTTCTGGATTAGAAGGTGCCGCAGGCGGTGGTCCCGCTCCCGCAACACTTTCAGCGAAAGACCTTTCCATGGCGCGCAAGAAACTCGCGATGATCGGCTCCGGCCAGATCGGCGGCACCCTCGCTCTCCTGGCCGGACTCAAGGAGCTCGGCGACATCGTGATGTTCGACATCGCGGAAGGCACCGCCAAGGGCAAGGCGCTCGACATCGCGCAGGCCTCGGCTGTCGAGGGCTTCGACGCCGTCATGAGCGGCACCGGCTCCTACGAGGCCATCGAGGGCGCCGATGTCTGCATCGTCACCGCCGGCGTGCCGCGCAAGCCCGGCATGAGCCGCGACGACCTTCTCGGCATCAACCTCAAGGTGATGGAGCAGGTCGGCGCCGGCATCAAGAAGTACGCCCCGAACGCCTTCGTGGTCTGCATCACCAACCCGCTCGACGCCATGGTCTGGGCGCTGCAGAAGTTCTCCGGCCTTCCGGCCAACAAGGTCGTCGGCATGGCCGGCGTGCTCGACTCCTCGCGCTTCGAGTTGTTCCTGGCCGAGGCGACCGGCGTGTCGATCGAGGACATCCATGCCTGGACGCTCGGCGGCCACGGCGACGACATGGTGCCGATGGTGCGCCACTCCACCGTCGGCGGCGTGCCGCTGAACCAGCTCGTGAAGTCGGGCTGGCTGACCCAGGAGAAGCTGGACGCCATCGTCGAGCGCACCCGCAAGGGTGGCGGCGAGATCGTCGGCCTCCTCGGCAACGGCTCGGCCTTCTATGCGCCGGCCGCCTCCGCCATCGCCATGGCCGAGAGCTACCTGAGGGACAAGAAGCGCGTTCTGCCGTCGGCCGCCTATCTCACCGGCCAGTACGGCGTGAAGGACATGTATGTGGGCGTTCCGGTGCTCATCGGCGCCGGCGGTGTCGAGAAGATCGTCGAGTTCGAGCTCGACAAGGGCGAGCAGGAGATGTTCGCGAAGTCCGTCGCTTCGGTGAAGGGCCTCGTCGACGCCTGCAAGACCATCGCTCCCGAGCTCGCGAAGTAAGTCGCGTTCAGTGGAATGAGGAGACCGTCAGGCGCTTCGGCGCCTGTCGGCGCAGCAGCCCAATAACCTGAGAAAAGCGGCCACGACCGCAAAACAGAGGGTCTCAGATGAACATCCACGAATATCAGGCGAAAGCCTTGCTGAAGGAATTCGGCGCCCCCGTCTCCAATGGCATTGCCATCTTCAAATCGTCGGAGGCCAAGGCCGCCGCCAAGAAGCTGGGCGGCCCGCTCTGGGTCGTGAAGTCGCAGATCCATGCCGGCGGCCGCGGCAAGGGCAAGTTCAAGGAGAAGGCGGCTGGCGAGAAGGGCGGCGTGCGCCTCGCCAAGTCGATCGAGGAGGTCGAGGCCTTCGCCAAGCAGATGCTCGGCAACACCCTCGTCACCGTTCAGACCGGCCCGACCGGCAAGCAGGTCAACCGCCTCTACATCGAGGACGGCTCGGACATCGAGAAGGAGTTCTACCTCTCCATGCTCGTCGACCGCGAGACCGGCCGCGTCGCCTATGTCGTCTCCACCGAGGGCGGCATGGACATCGAGGCCGTCGCCCATGACACGCCCGAGAAGATCAAGACCTTCTCCGTCGATCCGGCGACCGGCTTCATGCCGCATCACGGCCGCACCATCGCCAAGACGCTGGGCCTCACCGGCGACCTCGCCAAGCAGGCCGAGGTGGTGGCGGGCATCCTGTACAAGGCCTTCGTCGCCAAGGACATGGCGATGCTGGAGATCAACCCGCTCATCATCACGAAGCAGGGCCAGCTCAAGGTTCTCGACGCCAAGGTGTCGTTCGACTCGAACGCCCTCTACCGTCATGCCGACGTCGTCGCCCTGCGCGACCTGACGGAGGAGGACGAGAAGGAGATCGAGGCCTCGAAGTATGACCTCGCCTATATCGCGCTCGACGGCACGATCGGCTGCATGGTCAACGGCGCCGGCCTCGCCATGGCGACGCTCGACATCATCCAGCTCTACGGCGAATCGCCGGCGAACTTCCTGGACGTCGGCGGCGGCGCCTCGGAGGAGAAGGTCACGGCGGCTTTCAAGATCATCACCGCCGATCCGAAGGTGAAGGGCATCCTCGTCAACATCTTCGGCGGCATCATGAAGTGCGACGTCATCGCCCGCGGCGTGCTCGCCGCGGTGAAGGCGGTCGGCCTGCAGGTGCCCCTCGTCGTCCGCCTCGAAGGCACCAACGTCGAGGAAGGCAAGAAGATCATCCGCGAGTCCGGCCTCAACGTGATCCCCGCCGATGACCTCGACGATGCCGCGCAGAAGATCGTCAATGCGGTGAAGGGTGGCGGCAAGGCTCCGGCGAAGGCGCCGAAGGCTCCCGCCAAGAAGCCCGACGCCAAGAAGACCGAGAAGAAGCCGGCGAGCAAGGCGGCCGCCAAATCGACCGGCTCCAAGACCTCGTCGAAGGCCCCCGCCGCCAAGGCTCCGGCTGCGAAGGCTCCGGCCGCCAAGGCTCCGGCCGCCAAGGCTCCGGCCAAGGCCGCTGCTGCGAAGACCGCGACCAAGGCCGCGGCACCTGCCAAGGGTGCGGCCAAGGCTGCTGCTGCTCCGAAGGCCGCCGCCGCCAAGGCGCCTGCCAAGGCCGCTGCTGCTCCGAAGGCCACCGCCGCCAAGGCTCCGGCCAAGGCCGCTGCTCCGAAGGCTGCTGCCGCCAAGGCTCCGGCCAAGGCCGCTGCTCCGAAGGCCGCCGCCAAGGCTCCGGCCAAGGCCGCTGCTCCGAAGGCCGCCGCCGCCAAGGCTCCGGCCAAGGCCGCTGCCGCTCCGAAGGCGGCCGCCGCCAAGGCTCCGGCCAAGGCCGCTGCTCCGAAGGCTGCTGCCGCCAAGGCTCCGGCCAAGGCCGCTGCCGCGAAGGGCAAAGGCAAGAAGTGACATGCGCCTGACGCGCCGGCCGATGAGGCTGGCGCGTCGGTCGTCCCATGCGGTTCCGGAAGTCTCCTCCGCCTGGCGGGGGAGCCACAGCAGGACCGGCGGCGCGGCCCAGCGAGGGGCCCGTTCCCGGATCGTCATTCGCGGGCCCTCGGTTGCACATTCTCATCGCGCGCGGCGGAGCCAGCTCGCACAGGAGTCTTGAATGTCCATTCTCATCACCAAGAAGACCAAGGTCATCACCCAGGGCTTCACCGGCAAGAACGGCACCTTCCATTCGGAGCAGGCGCTGGCCTATGGCACGAAGATGGTCGGCGGCGTCGCCCCCGGTAAGGGCGGCCAGACGCATCTCGGCCTGCCGGTCTTCGACACCGTCGCCGAGGCGCGCGAGGCGACCGGCGCCGACGCCTCCGTCATCTACGTGCCGCCCCCGGGCGCTGCCGACGCCATCTGCGAGGCAATCGACGCCGAGGTGCCGCTGATCGTCTGCATCACCGAGGGCATCCCGGTGCAGGACATGATCCGCGTCAAGCGCTCGCTCGAGGGCTCCAAGTCGCGCCTCATCGGCCCGAACTGCCCAGGCGTCGTCACGGCCGGCGAGTGCAAGATCGGCATCATGCCGGCCAACATCTTCCGCAAGGGCTCCGTCGGCATCGTCTCCCGCTCCGGCACCCTCACCTATGAGGCGGTGTTCCAGACCTCCAGCGAGGGCCTCGGCCAGACGACGGCTGTGGGCATCGGCGGCGACCCGGTGAAGGGCACCGAGTTCATCGACATGCTGGAGATGTTCCTCGCCGACCCGAAGACCGAGTCGATCGTCATGATCGGCGAGATCGGCGGCTCCGCCGAGGAAGAGGCCGCGCAGTTCATCAAGGACGAGGCCAAGAAGGGCCGCAAGAAGCCGATGGTCGGCTTCATCGCCGGCCGCACGGCGCCTCCGGGCCGCCGCATGGGCCATGCCGGCGCGATCATCTCCGGCGGCAAGGGCGGCGCGGAAGACAAGATCGCGGCCATGGAGGCGGCGGGCATCCGCGTGTCGCCCTCGCCGGCCCGCCTCGGCAAGACCCTGGTCGACGTGCTGAAGAAGCGCTGAGACCGCCAATCAGGAAATCGGCCCGATCCGGGCCGATTTCCGCCATCGAGAAGGCGTCTGAAGGCGCCCCGTATGACAGCGCGGACACCGGGTCGCCCGATGCGATCCCATTGCTGCAGGAACCGATCATGGCACGCCAAGACGAGACCATTGCGCTCACGTCCTTCCTCTATGGTGGCAACGCCGCCTATATCGAGGATCTCTACGCCCGCTACGAGGCCGATCCGGCCTCCGTCGACGCGCAATGGCAGGCCTTCTTCTCCTCGCTGGGCGACGACCGCAAGGACGTGGTGAAGAACGCCGCAGGTCCCTCCTGGACGCAGCGCAACTGGCCGGTCACGCCCGGTGGCGAGATCATCTCCGCCCTCGACGGCAACTGGGCGGCGGTCGAGAAGGCCATCGGCGACAAGCTGAAGGCCAAGGCAGCCGACAAGGGCAAGGGCGCCGAGATCACCGCCGAGCAGGTTCAGCAGGCGACGCGCGACTCCGTCCGCGCCCTGATGCTGATCCGTGCCTACCGCATGCGCGGCCACCTCCACGCCAATCTCGACCCGATCGGCCTCGACCCGCCGAAGACCCACGAGGAGCTCGACCCGACCTCCTACGGCTTCACCGCGGCCGACTACGACCGCAAGATCTTCATCGACAAGGTGCTCGGCCTCGAATTCGCGACCATCCGCGATATGGTGGCTATCCTCGAGCGCACCTACTGCCAGACCATCGGCGTCGAGTTCATGCACATCTCCGACCCGGCCCAGAAGGCCTGGATCCAGGAGCGCATCGAGGGTCCGGACAAGGAGATCACCTTCACCAAGGAGGGCAAGCGCGCCATCCTGCAGAAGCTGGTCGAGGCCGAGGGCTTCGAGAAGTTCCTCGACATCCGCTACACCGGCACCAAGCGCTTCGGCCTCGACGGCGGCGAGAGCATGATCCCGGCGCTCGAGCAGATCATCAAGCGCGGCGGCAATCTCGGCGTGAAGGAGATCGTCATGGGCATGGCCCATCGCGGCCGCCTCAACACCCTCACCCAGGTGATGGGCAAGCCGCACCGGGCGCTGTTCCACGAATTCAAGGGCGGCTCCTTCGCCCCCGACGACGTCGAGGGCTCCGGTGACGTGAAGTATCACCTCGGCGCTTCATCGGACCGCGAGTTCGACGGCAACAAGGTGCATCTGTCGCTGACCCCGAACCCGTCGCACCTCGAGATCGTCAATCCCGTGGTGCTCGGCAAGGTGCGCGCCAAGCAGGACCAGCACGGCTGCTCGCCCGAGGACCGCACGGCCGTCCTCCCGCTGCTGATCCACGGCGACGCCGCCTTCGCGGGCCAGGGCGTCGTGGCCGAGTGCTTCGGTCTGTCGGGCCTGAAGGGTCACCGCACCGGCGGCTCGATCCACTTCATCATCAACAACCAGATCGGCTTCACCACCTATCCGCGCTACTCGCGCTCCTCGCCCTATCCCTCCGACGTGGCGAAGATGGTGGAAGCCCCGATCTTCCACGTGAACGGCGACGATCCGGAAGCAGTCGTCTTCGCCGCCAAGGTCGCGACCGAGTTCCGGCAGAAGTTCCAGAAGCCGGTGGTCATCGACATGTGGTGCTACCGCCGCTTCGGCCACAACGAGGGCGACGAGCCGGCCTTCACCCAGCCGCTGATGTACAAGAAGATCCGCGGCCTGCCGACGACGCTCGACACCTACTCGAAGAAGCTGATCGCCGAGGGCGTCGTCACCGAGGGCGAGGTCGACAAGATGAAGGCCGACTGGCGTGCCCGTCTCGATGCCGAGATGGAGGCCGGCCAGTCCTACAAGCCGAACAAGGCCGACTGGCTTGACGGCAAGTGGGCCGGCCTGTCGGGCGGCGCCTCGTCCGACGACGATCCGCGCCGCGGCGCCACGGGTGCCGACAAGGAGCAGCTCGTCCGCGTCGGCACAGCCATCACCAAGGTGCCGGAGGGCTTCAGCGCCCATCGCACCATCCAGCGGTTCATGGACAACCGCCGCAAGATGATCGAGTCGGGCGAGGGCCTGGACTGGGCGACGGCCGAGGCGCTCGCCTTCGCCACGCTCTGCGACGAGGGTTATCGGGTCCGCTTGTCCGGTCAGGACTGCGAGCGCGGCACCTTTTCGCAGCGCCACTCGGTGCTGATCGACCAGGAGACCGAGGCCCGCTACACGCCCCTGAACAATATCCGCGAGGACCAGGGCCGCTACGAGGTCATCAACTCGATGCTCTCTGAGGAGGCCGTGCTCGGCTACGAGTACGGCTACTCGCTGGCAGAACCCAATGCCCTGACCATGTGGGAAGGCCAGTTCGGCGACTTCGCCAACGGTGCGCAGGTGGTGTTCGACCAGTTCATCTCCTCGGCCGAACGCAAGTGGCTGCGCCTCTCGGGTCTCGTCTGCCTGCTGCCGCACGGCTATGAGGGCCAGGGTCCGGAGCATTCGTCCGCCCGTCTGGAGCGCTTCCTGCAGATGTGCGCCGAGGACAACATGCAGGTCGCCAACTGCACGACGCCGGCCAACTACTTCCACATCCTGCGCCGGCAGCTGAAGCGCGAGATCCGCAAGCCGCTGATCCTCATGACGCCGAAGTCGCTGCTCCGTCACAAGCGGGCTGTGTCGCGACTCGACGAACTGGTCACCGGCACCTCGTTCCACCGCGTGCTCTGGGACGATGCCCAGATCCTGCCGGGGCAGGAGACCAAGCTGGTCGACGACAAGAAGATCCGCCGCGTCGTGCTGTGCTCGGGCAAGGTATATTACGACCTCTACGAGGACCGCATCAAAA
>VFQR01002623.1_pt1 | contig 11160 bp, 3 predicted proteins | sample 3512321 | NCBI WGS metagenome assembly VFQR01 (sample SAMN10412374, study PRJNA504923) | tailings metagenome | isolation source: Relicate 3 Philex TSF1 revegetated site | place: Philippines: Tuba, Benguet | collected 2017-08-29
TCCTGCTGCAGCAGGCCAAGGCTGGAGCGGTACTGCTGTGCCTTGGAGCGAAATTCGGCAAGTTCCTGCTCCTTCTGACGCAACTGCTCGCCCAGGGTGCGCTGCTCGCTTTTCAGGCGCTGCTGCCTGGAGCGGTACAGGGCCAGCTCGTCTTCGGCCAGTTGCGGGGCGCCCTGGGTGATCTGTTCCGGAAGACTGGGCTCGCGCCCCTCGGCTTCGGCGCTGAGCCTTTCCAGGCGGGCCATCAGTGCCAGGCGATCGGCTTCGGTTTCGCCACGATTGGACAGAAAGCGGGTGTCATCCAGCCTCAGCAGCGTATCGCCCTTGTCCACCACCTGGCCTTCGCGCACGAAGATCTCGCTGACGATGCCGCCTTCGAGGTTCTGAATGACCTGCACCTTGCTCGACGGGATGGCCTTGCCCTCGCCGGTGGTGACCTCTTCGAGCACCGCGAAGTGCGCCCACACCAGCGCCGCGAGCAGGCAGGCGCTGACCACCCAGACGGTGGCGCGGCTGAGCCAGGGGGAATCCTCCAGAATGGCGCCTTCCACTTCCGGCATGAATTCGGTGTCCTGGCGCTTCTCGCGCAGGCTGCCGAAGTAATCGCCAAGGCTCTGAGTGGCTTGCATGGCAGGGCGCTCCTACAGGCTGGCCGGGCCGACACGGCCCTTGCGCAAGGCTTCGATCACGGCCTCCTTCGGCCCATCCGCCACCACATGGCCGTTGTCCAGCACGGCCAGGCGGTCGACCAGGCTGAGCATGGAGGCGCGGTGGGTGATGAGGATCAGCGTCTTGCCCTGCACCCACTTGTGCAGGCGCTGGCGCAGCAGGTCTTCGCTGGTGTTGTCCATGGCGCTGGTGGGCTCGTCGAGCACCAGAATCGGCGGGTCGAGCAGCAGTGCCCGGGCCAGCAGCACGGCCTGGCGCTGGCCGCCGGAAAGCAGTTGGCCACGTTCGCCCACCGGCCGGTCGAACCCCTGCGGATGTTGGCGTGCCAGGTCGACGACACCGGTGAGTTCGGCAACTTCGAGCATGCGCGCGTCACTGACGTAGCGGGCGCCGAGGGTGAGGTTGTCGCGCAGGCTACCGGCCAGCAGCGGCAGGTCGTGGGCGACGTAGCCGATCTGGTGGCGCAGGTCGGCGACATCGAGCTGACGCAAATCGAGATTATCCAGCAGGATCTGCCCCTCGTCGGCGCTGTAGAAGGCCATCAGCAGTCGCGCCAGGGTGCTCTTGCCCGAGCCGCTGCGGCCGATGATACCGAGGCGTTCGCCAGCCGCCAGGCGCAGGCTGACGTTGTTCAGCGCCGGCGCGTTCTGGCCCGGGTAGGTGAAGCTGATCTGGCGCACCTCCAGCGCCCCCTTGAGCTGGGTGCGTTCCAGTGGCCGCTGCTTGTCCTGACGCTCCTGGGGCAGGGCCATCAGCGCATCGGTACTGGTCATGGTCAGGCGCGCCTGCTGGTAGCGGGTGATCAGCCCGGCGATTTGCCCGAGCGGCGCGAGAATGCGGCTGCCGAGCATGTAGCAGGCCACCAGCGCGCCGACGCTGAGGTTACCGGCGATGATCGCGTAGACCCCGGCGACTATGGTGGCCATGCCGGCGAACTGCTGCAGGAACAGCGTACCGTTGGTGGCCAGCGCGGCGAGGAACTTGGCATGGCCGTCCAGGCGGGTCAGGGCACCGTGGGTCTGCTCCCATTGGTGCTGGCGCTCGCTTTCCGCCCCACAGGCCTTCAGCGTTTCCAGCCCGCCCAGGGTCTCGATCAGCAGCGCCTGGCGTTGCGAACCGAGCTGCAGGCTCCTTTGCACGGTGTCGCGCATACGCACCTGGATGAGGAAGGCGAACAGCGCGGTGATGGGGAAGGCCAGCAGCGGGATGAACACCAGCGGCCCGCCGATCAGCCAGATCACCAGCAACATCAGCAGCGAGAAGGGCAGGTCGATCAGGCTGGTGAGGGTGACCGCGGTGAGAAAATCGCGCAGCCCCTGAAAATCGTGAATGCTCTGGGCGAAGCCACCGATGGTTGCCGGTCGCGCCGTCATCGACATGCCGGTGATACGTTCGAACAGGGTGGCCGAGAGCACCACGTCGGTCTTCTTGCCGGCGGTGTCAAGCAGATGCGCGCGCAGCACCTTCAGCAGCAGCTCGAAGCCGGTGCCGATCAACAGGCCGATGGCCAGCACCCAGAGCGTCGCGGTGGCCTGGTTGGGCACCACGCGGTCGTAGGTCTGCATCACGAACAGCGGCACCATCAGACCCAGCAGGTTGATCAGCAGGCTGGCCAGCACGGCGTCGGTGTAGAGCCAGCGCGACAACTTGAGGGTGTCGCGGAACCAGGCGTCGATGCGCGGCACCAGCGGCGTGCGGGCTTCCTCCAGCTCGTGCCGCGGGCGAGCGAAGAACGCCTGGCCGCTGTACTCGGCGGCCAGTTGCTCGCGGCTGACCCATTGTTCACCTCCGTCGGTCTCGCAGGGCAGGATCTGCGCCTGCTGCTTCGGTCCCCACTGGCGCAGCACGGCGCTACGGCCATCCTTGAGCAGCAGCAGCACGGGCAGATTGAGCGGGGAAATGCTGGCCAGATCGCGTTGCAGCAAACGGCCCTGCAACCCCGCGCGTGCCGCCGCGCGGGGCAGCAGGTCGGGGCTCAGGCGCTGGGCCGGCAATGGCAGGCCGGCGCTCAGACTGCCGCGACTGGCGCGACAGCCGTGCAGCCTGCAGAGGATCAGCAAACCATCCAGCAGCGGATCGTCATGACTGAGCCGAGGATCGCTGGCCTGCCCTGGCCGTTCCATGGTGGTCAATTTCTACTACTCCTGGGAGCCTGTTCAGCCCTCTGCTGCTCGTCAGGCCCGCTGACGTGCGGGCCTTGCGAGCCGGTCTACTTCATGTCCGGCAGGCGTGCTTCGCTCTTCACTTCGGTGAGGGCTACGGCTTCTGCCGGGACCACGACCTGTTGCTGGCGCAGCAGATCCCCCATGGCTGCGATGACGCGGTACATCGAGAACTCTTCGCTGTAGCGAACCTCGGTGTAGCGGCGGTTGGCGGTGAACAGTTCGTTTTCGCTGTCGAGCAGGTCGAGCAGGGTGCGTTGGCCCAGGCTGAACTGCTGCTGATAGGCCTCGCGAACGCGCGAGGTGTAGTCCGCGTAGTCGCGTGCCTTGGGGGTTTGCAGGCGGGCGTTTTCCATGGCGTTCCAGGCCAGCGAGAGGTTTTCGTTGAGCACCCGCAGGGCGTTGTTGCGAATGTCCATCGACTCGTTGATCTGGTGCGCGGCCGACTGCAGGCGAGCCTTGTCGCGCATGCCGTTGAACAGGTTGTAGTTCATCACCACGGCAGCTCGCCAGGTGTTGTAGTGGCCTTCGTCACCCTGCACGTTGTCGTCGGCGGTGGTGGCCAGCTCCAGGTCGAAGCGCGGATAGAACGGCGACTTGGCGACCTCGTACTGCTTCTCGGCGGCGTTGACGTCCGCTTGTGCCGATTTCAGGCAGGGGTTGTTGTTCATCACCGTCTGGCGGGCGGCCAGCAGGTCGGCGGGCATGTTGCCCTTGACCGATGCGGGGCTCTCCAGCTGATCCGGCAGGCGGCCCACGGCGCTGAAGAAGTTGGCTTCGGCATCGGCCAGGTTGACCTCTTCGGTGTAGAGGTTGTTCTGCGCGAGGGCCAGGCGGGCTTCGGACTGATCCAGATCGGCGGTGCTGCCGACGCCCTGGCGGCTGCGCAGGCCGATCTGGTCGTTGATGCGTTGGTGGGCCTGCAGGTTGTTGCGGGCCAGGGTGACCATCTCGCGGCGCATCAGCACGTCCAGGTACACCTCCACGGTGCGCAGCGCCAGGCTTTCCGAGGTGCCGAGCAGGCGGTAGGCACGCGAGTTGACCACGGCCTGGGTGCGCGCCACTTCGTTGGGCGTATTGAAGCCATCGAAGAGCATCTGGCGCAGGCGCAGCTCGGCATCGCGGTAGTTCAGCGTCTCCTTGTTGTGATCGCCGAGCGCTCTGGTGCTGGGGCTGTCCGTGCGCTCGCGACCGTAACCGACCAGCAGATCGACGGTGGGCAGGTAGCCGCCCTTGGCGAATTTCACATCCTCATCCGACGAGAGTCGGCTATTGGCAGCGGCGTGAATTTCCGGATGGTTGTCCAGTGTGCTTTGAATCGCCTCCGACAGACTCATGGCGTACGCCTGACTGCAAAGGGTCGCCAAAAACATGGCGCTCCATAGCGGGGTTAAGGTGCGCATCGGCGTTTCTCCTGACTGAAGTTCTTATCCTGTCGCCATAAAAATGGCGTTTTTGCCTGTGAAACCGTTTCAGGCTTGTAACATCAGAGATAAGAACAACTTTTGAAGGAGCTAAGATGTTTTTCTCACAAGCTTTATTCGGAAAAAATCTTATGAACTCCGCGAAAAGCAGCACATTGTTTCAAGGTATGAGCTGCCCGGGGCCGCATTTTCTGCGGGCTGTGCAGCTGAAATGGGCAGTCAGGCACCAAAAGGGCGGGGATTCATCTGATGGAGTAGTGCGACGCATGCTGTAGTGACATTTTTTTGTCGGTAGCGTTTTTCGGGATTGTGCGCCGTTCCATTTCAATCAGCTGTCTGGGTTCCTTCCTCGATTTCGGCCAGGTGTTCTGACCCTTTCGCTAGGTACGTGTCGGCGGTGGTCGGCAGCTGTAGTGAGGATGGAATCATGGCTACTCTCATTGGTGTCGTCAGTCAGGTTGTCGGCGAAGTGTTCGCGGTAGCGAGCGACGGATCGCGCCGGCCAATCAGCGAAGGAGACCGGGTCTACGCCGGCGAGCAACTGGTAACCGGCGCCTCTGGCGCGGTGGCCGTCACCATGACCAACGGTCAGCAACTGACTCTTGGGCGCGACAGCAGCCTGATGCTCGACGCGCAGATGCTCGCTTATCGCGGTGAGTCGCAAGCCCCGGTCGCCGAAACCCCTCCCGCCGCTCCCAGCGATGCCGACCTCACCGATGTCGAGCGCCTGCAGGCGGCCATCGAGGCCGGCGTCGACCCGACCCAGGAAGGCGAAGCCACGGCCGCCGGTCCGGGCGCTGGCGCCGGTGGTGCGGGTGGCGCCGGCGGCGGCCATTCCTTCGTATTGCTCAGCGAGGTGGGCGGCGCACTGGATCCGGTCATCGGCTTCCCCACCCAGGGGCTGCCGGGTGGGCCGGAGTTTCCGGATGCCGAGCCGATCATCACGCCTGATCCGGCACCGCCGACCATCCTCGGCTTCCCCAGCGCGGGGGAGAGCAGCAATATCGTCGATGAGGACGGCCTGCCTGGCGGCATTGCCGGCGGACCCAACGATGCCGCGGGCGAAGACACGATAGTCAGCGGGTCTCTGGGCTACAGCTTCGGTCCCAACGGTATCGGCAGCTTCACTTGGAGCACCGGTGGTCTTTCGGCCCTGGGCATCACCTCTCAGGGCGTACCGCTGGTGTACAGCGTCAGTGCCGACGGCCTGACCCTCAGCGCCTTCGCCGGGGACGTTCTGGTATTCAGCCTGCAACTGACGGATCTATCCTCCGGTACCTATCAGTTCAGCATTTTCGCCCCGCTCGATCATCCGGCCCCGCCGCCTGGCGGCAGCGACGAGAACGACCTGTTCCTTCTGTTCAACTACGTCATCACCGATGGCATCGGCAATTCGGCTACCGGCAGCCTGACCCTGGGGGTCAACGACGATACGCCTGAGCAGGCCGGTGTATCTGACGAGCGGCCAGTGGTCGCAGGTCTGGTTCACGAGGATGCCCTGGGCAATGGCAACTTCGAAGGCGCACCGCAGAGCACAACCCTGGCAGGCGCAACGGGCGCACTGGATGCCCTGGTCAATTTCGGTGCCGACGGCCGCGGCAGTTTCTCCCTCGATGGCAGTGCCGCGGCCCTGGATACCCTGGTCAGTCAGGGGCTGACCTCGGGAGGGGTTCCGCTGACCTATGCGGTTTCGGCCGATGGCACCACCTTGACCGCTTCCGCTGGCGGCAACCCGGTGTTCACGCTGGTGGTCAATCCGGACGGCAGCTTCCTGTTCACGCTGCAGGGGCCGCTGGATCATCCGCGCCAGGATGGCGATGACAGCGAAACCCTGGGTGATACCGGGCTCAGACTCGACTTCTCCGGTTTGCTGATCGCCATCGACGGCGACGGCGATGCGGTAGTCGGCGGCTTTGCAGCGGGTAGCTTCGTCATCGACGTGGAAGACGACGTGCCGGTGCAGGCCGGGCAGGATGGCGAGGGCCCGCGCGTGGTCGGGCTGGTGCATGAAGACGCCCTGACCCCCGGCAATGCCGAAGGCGGCCAGGTACTGAGCGTCAGTGGCGCTGCCGGTACCCTGGATGCGCTGGTGAACTTCGGCGCCGACGGGCGCGGCGGCTTCAAGCTGAGCACCGAGGCCGGCGCCCTGACGGCCCTGGAAAGCCTGGGGCTGAAGTCGGGCGGTGAGGCGCTGAGCTATTCGGTATCTGTCGATGGCATCACCCTGACGGCAACAGCCGGCGGCAAGACCATCTTCACCCTGACGGTGGGCAGCGATGGCAGCTATGAATTTTTGCTGCAAGGCCCGCTGGATCATCCGCTGCAGAACGGCGATGACAGCGAAACCCTAGGCGGCAGCAGCCTGGTGCTGGACTTCTCTGGTGTCCTGATCGCCACTGATGGCGATGGCGACCCGATTGCCGGTGGCTTCAAGGCCGGCACCTTCGTAATCGACGTGGAAGACGATGTGCCGGTGCTCAAACCCGTCGACCCGCAGCGCCCGGTTATTGGCGGAACGGTCCATGAGGACCTGCTGTCCCTGCCGCATGGCGGCAATCCCGACAGCGGTGGCCAGACCTTGGTGATCAGCACCTTAGGCGGCGCAGGCAGCCTGTCTGCGCTGGTTTCCTTCGGTGCTGACGGCCCCGGCGCCTTCGGTCTGGTCGAAAGGAGTGTGGCCAAGGGGCTGCTGGACGCCCAGGGGCTGACGTCCGGGGGCGAGGGGCTGGCTTACCAGATGGTGGCAACCCTCGTCGACGGCAAGCTGGTCAGTACCCTGACCGCGGTATCCGCAGCAAGCCTGGGCAGCTACCCGGTGTTCACCCTGAAGGTTTATGCCGACGGCAGCTTCCACTTCGAGCTGCAGGGCCCCATCGACCATCCGCTACGCGATGGTGACGACGACGAGTTGTGGTCCAACGGTGAGGTGCTCGGCATCGATTTCACCCAGCTGATCACCGCCACCGATGGCGATGGCGACCCCCTGCAAATGCCTGCCGATGCCGCTGGCCTGTTCGTCATCAACGTGCAGGACGACGTGCCGCAGTTGGTCGATGGCGCCAACGGCTACAGCCTGACCCTGACCTACAAGGGGGGCGATGCGTCCTACTTCAACAGCTATGGCTACTACATCAAGGGCCCGGATGGCATTCCGCTCAGCGGTCAGATCGTTTGGGGCAACACCACCAGTCTCGGCGACGGCGACTCGATCACCCTTCACGGCCTGGACCCGAGCCAGGTTGGCTTCTTCATCATTCCCAATGGCGGCTTCAACGCAGTCGCCAATGGCACAGCGGTAACCTTCCAGCTGGTCGATGGGCAGTGGAAGGCCTTTGCCGGTGCCACGCCGCTCGAGGGTGCCGGTGGCGCTCATGTGCTGTTCGACAATCCGGCGCTCAATCCCAACAGCAAGTCCCATGTGCAGGACAATGCTGCGCCCGGCAACCAGAACTGGGAGGACGTCAACAACGGCAACAGCGACAACGACTACAACGACGTCAACATCCAGGCCAGCTGGAGCGGCAAGATCGGCGGTACGGTGCATGAGGACAAGCTGCAGGCCCCCAATCCGGGCAATCAGGAGAGCGGTCAGACCCTGGTCGTCAGCACGGCCACCGGCGCCGCCAGCCTGGCCTCTCTGGTCGCCTTCGGTGCCGACGGTCCCGGTAGCTTCAAGCTGGTAGACAGCGAGGCAGCGAGCGCCGTGCTCGGCCCGCAGGGGCTGAAGTCTGGCGGTGCGGCTCTGGACTATGCCGTCAGTGAACAGATGGTCGATGGTCAGCCGGCCAGTGTGCTGGTCGCCACGGCTGCGGGCGGTTATCCGGTGTTCGAGCTGACGGTGTTCGCCAATGGCGATTTCAGGTTCGAGCTGAAAGGGCCGATCGACCACCCGCTGGCCGATGGCAATGACAGCGAGCTGTGGTCGTCGAATGGCTACTTCGGCATCGACTTCACCCGGCTGCTGAACATCACCGACGGCGATGGCGACCCGCTCGTGCTGCCAAAGGGCCTGGGTGGCCTGTTCGTGATCAATATCGAGGACGATGTGCCGACGCTTGTCGTGGATGCGCTGCCCGAGGCTGCGCGTCTGCTCAGGGTGGCGCTGGACGAGACGGTGGGGGCCCAGGATCGCTATGCCGCCAATGATGCCGATGACGGCTATGTCAATGACGATGCGCCCGGTGCCCTGGCACAGGTTCAGACCAACGTGGTCGGTGGCCTGGCGGCGCTGTTCGCATTCAGCGGCAGCTATGGTGCGGACGGGGCGGGTACCACGCTCGGCAACATGAGTTTCGTCGGGGTTCCCGAGAGCGGACTGCCGACCAATCTGCAGGCCACTGACGGCGGCGCCATCAAGCTTTTCGCTGCAGGCAGCGATACGCTGCACGGGATCGACACCCAGGGCCATACCGTCTTTACCATCAAGATCGTCGATGCAGGCGGCGGGGAACTGCAACTGCAGACGACCCTGTTCGAGGCCATCCGTCAAGGCAACAACGATGCTCGTTTCGATGAATCGATCGATCTGCTGATCACCGCTGGTGGCCCGCTGCAATTGCTTTACGAGGTCACCCGCACGGACTTCGATGGCGACTCGGTCACCGACTCGGCCCGCGTGAGCCTGGCCGATGGCAACAGTTCGGTATTCAGTTTCGACGACGACGGCCCGCAGCAGAGCGTGGCGGTGTGCCTCAACGCCGACCTGGCCGGGCTCAAGGTCAGTCTCGACGAAACCGTCGGTGCAGCCGACCGTTATGCCGCTGGCGAGAGCGAAGTCGGTCAGGCCTACAGCCAGACCGACAGCAACGTCCCGCCGGCCTATCTGGCGCGCGCGGTCACCAGTATCGAGGGCGGGCTGACGGCGCTGTTCAAGGCGGTCGGCAATTACGGCAGCGACGGGCAGGGCAGCCTGAGCAGCCAGCTGAGTTTCGTCGGTATCCCGGATGTAGGCCTGGCCACCACCCTGTTCTCCACCGCAGGCGGCGCCATCACCCTGTACCTGGAAGGAGGCGCCGTGGTGGGCCGCGACGCCAACGGTGGTGATCCGGTCCTGCGTATCGAGCTGGTGCAGGTCAGCGGCGAGGCGCAATTGCAGACCACGCTGTACGAGGCGATTCGCCATGGCAACAACAGCACCTTCGACGAGTCGGTGGACCTGCTGCTGACCGGGCAGAACAGCCTGGGTCTGCGCTACGAGGTGGTGCGTGTCGATGGTGATGGCGACCAGGTGCGGGCCTCGGCCGATATCTCCCTGGCCAATGCCAACAGCTCGATGTTCAGTTTCGACGATGATGGCCCCGTACTGCTCAGCGAACCTGAATGCCTGCAGGCCACCGAGGTGTCCGGCCTGATCGTCAGCGGCCAGCTGCAGGTCGACTTCGGCTCCGATGGCTTCGGCGCCTTCGACCTGTCGGGCAGCCAGCCGCCCGAGGGCAGCGGCCTGATCTACACCGTACAACCGGGAGGTGATGGCAGCTCGACGCTGACGGCTACCACGTCCAGCGGTCAGGTGTTCTTCGTCCTCACGGTCAAGGCCGATGGCAGCTACACCTTCGAGCTGGTCAACGCACGGCCGGTGACGACTGTGGGCTACGACTTCCGTCAGATCAGCGCCGGCGGCCCGACCCCGTCCTTCACCCTGACCGGGACGGACGGTTTCAAACTGACGATTTCCGGCAGCGACGGCAATGCCAACAACGACCCGGACAACGTCAATCCGTCCAACCAGGGGCTGGGCGTCAACAACAACCTGATCAAGGGTAGCGACGTCGTCACCCTGAAGTTCAGCGAGACGGTCTACAACGCCACGCTGCTGCTCGACAAGTTCCGCGCGCAGAACCTGAACAACGCCGACAAGCTGGCCTGGAGAGCCTACGATGCCGACGGCAACCTGCTGGCCAAGGGCACCTACTCGCCCCCGGTCGGTACCGGCGAAGACGATGTCACCAACTTCAACCTGCTCGGCCAGGCGCAGTTCGATGCCGGCTTCAGCCCGGCCGATCTGACCAATGGCTTCAGCGAACTGCGCTTCGCTGCGGTCAACGGCGACTACCGTATCCTCACCCTCGAAGTCGAGCGCCAACTGCTGCCGCCGGATCTGCAGCTGCAGTTCAAGCTGGGCATGACCGATGGCGACGGCGACCCGCTGCATACCGTGCTGGACGTCTGCTTCGCCAACAATCAGCCCATCGGCGGCTACGTGTTCGATCTCGTCGACGAAGACGGGCTGCCGGGCGGCATCATCGGTGGGGTACAGGACGATGACGGCGCTGCGACCATCGTGACCGGCACCCTGGGTTACGACTACGGCGGCGACGGGTTCGGCAGCTTTGCCTGGCAGCCCTCGGGGTTGCCCAGCGTGACCTCCGGCGGCCAGGCGGTAGAATATGTGGTCAGCGGCAATGGCCAGGTGCTGACCGCCCAGACCGTCGGCACCAACCAGCCGGTGTTCACCGTTACGCTGACCAATCCTGCGACCAGTGCGTTCCAGTTCCAGCTGCATGCGCCGCTGGATCACCCGGCGCCGCTATCGGGCAGCGTGGAAAACAATCTGGACTTCCAGTTCGGCTACCAGATGGTCGATGGCAATGGTTAGACTGCCCAGGGCACGCTGCATATTTCCGTGGACGACGACTCGCCGGCCCAGCCGAACGACATCGCCAAGTCCGCCAGCGAACCCCAGGGCATCCAGACCAACCTGATGGTGGTGCTGGATCTGTCGGGCAGCATGGATAATGCCCCTCCGGGCGTCAGCGGCTTCAGCACCAAGCTGGCACTGGCCAAGGACTCGGTGCAGCGGCTGATCGACAGCTACGACGACCTTGGCAACGTGATGGTGCGTATCGTCACTTTCTCCAGCACGGCGAGTGCCGTGGGCAACGTCTGGATGACGGCCACAGCTGCCA
>VFQR01002624.1_pt1 | contig 11159 bp, 9 predicted proteins | sample 3512321 | NCBI WGS metagenome assembly VFQR01 (sample SAMN10412374, study PRJNA504923) | tailings metagenome | isolation source: Relicate 3 Philex TSF1 revegetated site | place: Philippines: Tuba, Benguet | collected 2017-08-29
GCCCTGGCCGAGAACGGCAAGGTGATCGTGACCGGCTGCCTCGGCGCCAAAGCGGGCGCCAGCAGCAGCGACGCCGGCAGCCTGGTGCGCGAGATCCACCCCAGCGTGCTGGCCGTCACCGGCCCGCATGCCACGCAGGAGGTCATGGACGCGGTGCACACCCATGTGCCCAAGCCCCACGATCCTTTCGTCGACCTGGTGCCGAGCTACGGCATCAAGCTCACGCCCAAGCACTACGCCTACTTGAAGATCAGCGAGGGCTGCAACCACCGCTGCTCGTTCTGCATCATCCCGAGCATGCGCGGCGACCTGGTCTCGCGCCCGATCGGCGACGTGCTGAACGAGGCCCGCGCGCTGTTCGAGAGCGGCGTCAAGGAGCTGCTGGTCATCAGCCAGGACACCTCGGCCTACGGCGTGGATGTGAAGTACCGCACCGGCTTCTGGGATGGCAAGCCGGTCAAGACCAAGATGCTGGACCTGGTGGCGCACCTGGGCGAGATTGCCAAGCCGTATGGCGCCTGGGTGCGCCTGCACTACGTCTACCCCTACCCTCATGTAGACGAGGTGCTGCCGCTGATGGCCCAAGGCCTGGTGCTGCCTTACCTGGACGTGCCCTTCCAGCACGCCCACCCGGATGTGCTCAAGCGCATGAAGCGCCCCGCCAATGGCGAGAAGAACATGGAGCGCATCCTGCGCTGGCGCGAGGCCTGCCCGGAGCTGGTCATCCGCTCGACCTTCATCGCCGGCTTCCCCGGCGAAACGGAAGAAGAGTTCCAGTACCTGCTGGATTTCATGCAGGAAGCCAAGATCGACCGTGCCGGCTGTTTCGCCTACTCGCCCGTGGAAGGCGCCAGTGCCAACGACATCCCCGGCGCGCTGCCCGATGAGGTGCGCGAGGAGCGCCGCGCGCGCTTCATGGCGGTGGCTGAAGCCGTGTCGGCCGCCAAGCTGCAGGCCCGCGTGGGCCAGACCATGCAGGTGCTGGTGGACTCGGCCCCCGCGCTGGGCCGCAAGGGCGGGGTGGGGCGCTCATATGCCGACGCGCCGGAGATCGACGGCACCGTCAAGATCCTGCCGCCCGAGAAGGCCAGCAAGACGATGAAGGTGGGGGACTTCGTCCGCGTGCGCATCGTGGCGGCCGACGGCCATGACCTCGTCGGGAGCCTCGTGTGACGCGGGGCCCGGCCACCACGCTGATCCATCATCCGTACCGCGCCCCGGAGGGCTGGGAGGCGGTGCCGGTGCCCGTGGCCAAGGCCTCGACCGTGCTCTTCAAGGACACGGCCGACCTGCACAAGCCCCGGCCGCGCGACGGCCTGACCTACCGCTACGGCCTGCATGGCACGCCCACCAGCTACACCCTGGCGGCTCGCCTGGCGACGCTGGAGCATGCCGAGTACTGTCTGCTCGTGCCCAGCGGTCTGGCGGCCGTGACGTTGCCGTCGCTGGCCATCCTGCGTCCAGGCGACGAGGTTTTGGTGCCTGACAACGTCTATGGCCAGAACCGCTATCTAACCGAATCATGGCTGCCGCAGTGGGGCGTGACGCACCGCTTCTACGACCCGCTGACCGTGCCCGAGCTGCGCGACAACACCAAGCTGGTCTGGCTGGAGGCCGCCGGCTCGATCACATTGGAGTTCCCTGACCTGCTCGGCACACTGGCCGCCTGCCGCGCGCGCGGGGTGACCACGGCCCTGGACAACACCTGGGGCGCGGGCCTGGCCTTCAATGGCTTCGAGCCGGCGCCCGACACGCATCCGGGCCTGGGCGCCGACATCGTCATGCAGGCCCTGACCAAGTACCCCAGCGGTGGGGCGGATGTGCTGATGGGGTCGGTCTGCACCCGCGACCGCGCCTTGCATGACCGCCTCAACCATGCCCACGAGCATCTCGGCTACGGCCTGGGGCAGAACGACGTCGAGATGGTGCTGCGCGGCCTGCCGACGATGCCGCTGCGCTATGAGGCGCAGGACCGCGTCACGCGCCAGCTCGCCAGCTGGATGGCCGGCAGGCCCGAGGTGGCGAAGGTATTCCATCCGGCGTTGCCCGGTTCGCCCGGTCACCAGCACTGGCTGGCCGTGGGCGGCAAGGCGGCGGCCTGCCTGTTCTCGGTCGTCTTCAAGCCGACGTACAGCGCCAGGCAGGTGGACGCCTTCGTTGACGCGCTGCAGCTCTTCGGCATCGGCTATTCGTGGGCCGGCCCGATGAGTCTGGCGGTGCCCTACGACATGAGCCGCAGCCGCAACCTGCCCTTGCCCTTCGAGGGCCGCACGCTGGTGCGCTTTGCGATCGGCCTGGAAGATGCGGCCGACCTGCGGGCCGACATCGAGCAGGCGCTGCGGGTGCTGGCTTAGCCCTTGCTCGACACCTTGTGCCGCATCAGCTGGCCCTTCTCGCGCTCCCAGTCCCGCTTCTTCTCGGTCTCGCGCTTGTCGTGCTGGGCCTTGCCCTTGGCGAGTGCGATGTCGGCCTTCACGCGGCCACCCTTGTAGTGCAGGTTCAGCGGCACGAGGGTGAAGCCACGCTGCTCGACCTTGCCGATCAGGCGCTTGATCTCGGCCTTGTGCATCAGCAGCTTCTTGGTGCGGTCGGCTTCGGGGTTGACGTGCGTGGAAGCGCTGCGCAGCGCGTTGATGCGGCAGCCGATCAGGTAGAGCTCGCCATCACGGATCAGCACGTAGCCGTCGGTCAGCTGCACCTGGCCGGCGCGGATCGCCTTGATCTCCCAGCCGGACAGCACGACGCCGGCCTCGAACTGTTCCTCGATGTGGTAGTCGTAGCGGGCGCGGCGGTTCTCGGCGATAGACATGGACGGGAATGTGGGGGCTCATGCCCTTCTTACAATCCCGGCATTCTATGAAGCAGGTCAAGAAGTCCGTGCTGCTCTGGCACACGCCGCACGAGATGTATGAGTTGGTGACCCAGGTGGAGCGCTATCCGGAGTTCCTGCCGTGGTGCAACAAGGTCGAGGTGCTGGCCCGTGAAGGCGATTCGGTCACCGCGCGGCTGCACCTGGCCTATGCCGGCGTCAAGCACGCCTTCACCACGCGCAACCGCAACGAGGCCGATCGCAGCGTGCGCATGGAGCTGGTCGACGGCCCGTTCTCGCGGCTGGACGGCCTGTGGGAGTTCCTGCCGTTGAACAAGCCCGGCACCCAGGGCGAGCCCACGGCCTGCAAGATCGCCTTCGAGTTGAACTACGCCTTCAGCAGCACCGCGCTGGAAGCGGTGGTCAGCCCTGTGTTTGACCGCATCGCCAACACCTTTGTCGACAGCTTCGTGCAACGCGCGGAGCGGCTGCACGGTGCGGGTTGAACTCGTCTGGAGCCCGGCGGCCGGCGATGTGCAGCATCGCTGGCTGGCGTTGCCCGAGGGGGTGACGCTGGGCGCGGCACTGGCGGGCTGCAGCGACTTCATGGCTGACCAGACCCTGCCGCTTGACGCCTTGCGCGTGGGGATCTGGGGTCGCCCGCGTCCGCTGGACACGCCGCTGCGCGAGCGGGATCGCATCGAGGTCTACCGCCCACTGACGGTCGACCCGAAGGAGGCGCGGCGACTGCGCTATGCCAAGCGGGGTCAGCGCATCGTGTCCCGGCACCGGCCGGGCTGAGCCTGCGCTGCCCCGGTGCGCCGCCCTCAGCCCTCAGGCGGCCTTGGGCTTGCCCCAGGTGTAGACCGACGTGACTGCGTAGTTCCAGACCGCGCCCACCACGATGCCCGACAGCGCGGCCAGCGCCCAGTCCGCCGTGTTTTCGCGGAACAGGTAGGTGGCGATGCCCACGTTGGCCACGGCGCCGAGCGAGCAGGCCAGCGTGAACGACAGCCAGCCGCGCAGCAGGCCCCAGCCCTTCAGGCGACGGTCGCGGTAGGTGAAGGCGTTGTTGAAGAAGAAGTTCGCGGTCATCGCGATCAGCGTGGCCAGCGTCTGGCCGGCAGCGAAGCTCTGGCCCATGGACTTGAACATCAGCCACAGCACGATCATGTGGACCACCACGCCGGCCGCACCGATGGCGGCGAACGGCACGAAGCGCACCGGCACGATGTGGCCGACGCGCTTGTCCAGCAGCATCATCAGGTACTCCCAGGCCACCATGGAGTCCAGCTTGCTCTCGCCCGAGAAGCGGTTGCGGAAGGTGTAGCCCAGCTCCTTGAACTTCAGCGGGCGCGGCACGGAGGCGAAGATGTCCAGCAGGATCTTGAAGCCGATGGCCGACAGCTTGGGCATGGCTTCGTACAGCACCTCGCGGCGCAGCATGAAGAAGCCGCTCATCGGGTCCCGCAGCTCGGCTTGGGTGACGAGCTTGGCCAGGCGCGTGGCGACGTCACTGATCTTGGCGCGGCCCGCGTCCCAGTCGCCCAGGCTGCCACCGTCGGCATGGCGGCTGCCGACCACCACGTCCAGGCCGTCGTTGCGCAGCGCGGCCAGCATGTGGGGCAGCAGGGTTTCGTCGTGCTGCAGGTCGGCGTCCATCACGGCAATGAAGGGGGCGGTGGATGCCAGCATGCCTTCGATGCAGGCACTGGACAGGCCGCGGCGGCCGATGCGGTGGACCAGGCGAACCCGGCCGTCGGTCTGCGCCAACTCGCGCACGGCGGCGGCGGTGCCGTCGGGCGAGTTGTCGTCCACATAGACGACTTCCCAGGGCGTGTCGCCCATGCAGTTGTCGATGCGCCGCACGAGCTCGGCAATGTTGCCGCGCTCATTGAACGTCGGGATGACGATGGACAACTGCACGGCAGGAGGGCGAGGGGGCGTCATGTGGACCTGCGGAAGAGGGGTTTTGCGGAGGAGGGCGAGGCGGGCGAGCCTTACTTCTGCAGCTTCATGCCGACACCGACGAGTTCGGCGCTCAGCGGCAGTGGCGGATTGCGCAGTTCGCCTTCGAAGCGGTAGATCTGCAGGCGCTTGTCCTGGTTGTTGAAGTTCGCCCGGAGCTGGAAGGTCTCTTCCAGCGTGAAGCTGGATTTGTCGGCCAGCAGGCTGCGCAGGGCGGCCATGGAGGGCTGGTCCTGCCAGAAGTCCGGGTCGTAGACCAGGTAGCGGATGCCGTGGTCCACGAAGCGTTGTCGCAGCTGCGCGGTGTCGACCCCGCGATCCTCGATGCCGCGTTCGCGCTCGATGGCGACGCGGAAGAGCATCTTGTCGGCCCGGGCGATGGCCAGGTCGGTGCGCTTGGAGGCCCGCACGTCGAAGATGAAGGTGCCATCCCGATTGCCAGAGAACATCACCACGCTGTTCGCGGGCGCTCGCTCGATCACGTAGTTCACGGCCTGGGCATAGCCGTCGACGTACTGCACGGGGTGGATCTCGAGCTCGGCGCCGGCGTGCGCGAAGCACAGCACCGGCACCACGGTCATCGCGGCCGCATAGGCACGCCCCGACAGCCAGCCTTCGGCGAGGCGTTGCAACGCGAGGGCGGCGAACAGGGCCAGCGGCATCAGCACCATCAGGTCATGGCGCGGCTCACGGACCATGATGAACGAGAACATCAGGTAGCCGAGCACCAGCCAGGACAGCAGGTAGACCATGATGGGCCGCGGCAGGCGCCAGGACGGCCGCACGGCAGCGCCCACCAGGTAGACACCTGCCAGCACCAGCGTGGGCCAGCCGAGCTGGCTCGGCATGATCTCGAGGTAGTAGGTCCAGGCGGCCAGGGTCAGCCGCGACAGGTCCGCCCGGGCGCTGCCGATGGCCGAGGCGGAGTTGACCTGGCCGAACTTGAGCTGCAGCACCACCAAGGGAATCAGCGCGACCATCATCAACAGCACCGTCACCCAGACGTGGCGACGGCGCAGCACGGCCAAGCCGGGGCCGGCCAGCAGCCCGGCGAGCATCGCGGGGAAGATGAACAGCGGCGTCTGCTTGGTGTAGAGCGCGAGCACCACCAGCACGGCGGTGCCATAGAGCTGGCGTGGGCGCTGTTGCTGGAGCCAGCCGGTGAAGCACCAGGCCGAGCCCACCAGCCAGGCGTAGGTCGGCAGGTCCAGCATGACCTGGCGCGACCAGACCGTGAGTTCGGGCGCTCCCACCAGCAGCAGGGCGGCTGCCAGCGCAAACCCCTGGCTCATCCAGCGCCTGGCGAGCAGGTAGGTGAAGCCGCCGAGCACCACGGCAAAGCTGAGCACCGTCGCCTGCGCCACCTGGTGCGAGAAGCCGAACAGCTCGTAGGCGATGGCCAGCACACCGGAGAACAGCGGCGGGTAGAAGAGGATGGTCAGCGCCGGGTAGCGGAGGTAGTAGTCCACGGCGTAGGCACGAGGATCCCCCTCGCCCAGATGGGCCACCAGGTCATGCACGAAGATGCCGTTGAGCGCATGCCGCGGTGCATCGCTCCAGGCGAAGTCGCCACCCACCGGCGCGCGCAGGTAGGACCAGACGGCGAAGGCCACGAGACTGCCCAGCACCAGGCAGATTTCCAGCCAGCGCGGCCAGCTTGTTGTTGTCGATGCTTCCCTCATGCTCCCTCGGGCGGCTGTCATGCGGCCGAAACGACCCGCGCCGGGTGGGCGGCGGGTGACGTCAGCCGTTCAGTGATAACCCGGCAGGATATCGGGCGAAGCGCAGCTGCGGTGCAGCCGCATCCCCCGCACTCGGAGGATGGGGCGGCTCGATCGTGCGACTTAGTTGGCGAGGGCGCTGGCTGCGCTCAGCGGCATTCGCTGGTGATGGTGTCGCGCGTGCGTGCGACTTCGGCGGCGATCTGGGCTTCGTCCAGGAAGACGCGCTCGCCCTTTTCATTCGTGCGGGTCAAGCGGGTGCCACTTTGCAGCTCGCGCATATTGGACTGTGCGCGGGCGCAGTTGTCGCGCCGGATGGCGGCGATGCGCTGCTCTTCTTCCTTCTGCTTGGCGGCGGCGCCGTCCTGCTCGCGCTTCTGGCGGGCCGCGGCCTCCTGTTCGGCCTTGGTGGGCGCGCTTGCCGGCTTGGCGGGCGCAGGCGCCGCGCTGGCCGGGCCGGGCGGCGGGCTCACCACGATGGTCGGCCGGGCGCCGGGCGGGCGTTGCAGGATGTCCTTCTCCGGCGTGCCGGCGGGTGGCGGCATGTCGCTGTATTGGACGTTGCCTTTGGCGTCCCGCCATTTCCATTGGGCGTGGGCAGAAGCAGCCAGGACCAGGCCGACCAGGGCGATGAGCAGGGGCTTGTGACGCATGGGTTCAGTGTAGCGGTGACGCCTTCCGTATAATGCCGCTTTGCGTCTGGAGCTTTCCTCATGCGCCTTCTCGGCAAAGCGCTCACCTTCGACGATGTGTTGTTGGTGCCAGCGTTCTCCCAGGTGTTGCCCCGCGACACCAGCCTTGCGACCCGTCTGTCGCGCAACATCCCCCTGAACCTGCCGCTGGTGTCCGCCGCCATGGACACCGTCACCGAGGCGCGCCTGGCGATTGCCATCGCGCAGGAGGGTGGCATCGGCATCGTGCACAAGAACCTGTCCGCTGAAGCGCAGGCGCGCGAGGTGGCCCGGGTCAAGCGCTATGAGAGCGGCGTGGTGCGCGAGCCCCTGACGATCTCTCCCGACGCCCCCGTGCGCGATGCGGTCGAGCTGACCCGCCTGCACGGCTTCTCGGGCTTCCCGGTCGTCGAAGGCAAGAAGGTGGTCGGCATCGTCACCGGCCGGGACCTGCGCTTCGAGACCCGCATGGACGCCAAGGTCCGCGAGATCATGACGCCGGCCGAGAAGCTCATCACCGTGCGCGAAGGCGCGTCACTTGAAGAAGCCAAGGCGCTGATGCACAAGCACAAGCTTGAGCGCGTGGTCGTCATCAACGACGCCTTCGAGCTGCGGGGCCTGATGACCGTCAAGGACATCACCAAGCAGACCAGCTTCCCCAACGCGGCGCGTGACAGCCACGGCGGCCTGCGCGTCGGCGCCGCGGTCGGTTTCGGTGAAGACACCGAGCAGCGCGTCGAGCTGCTGGTGCGCGCCGGTGTGGACGCCATCATCGTCGACACCGCCCACGGCCACAGCGCCGGCGTGCTGGAGCGGGTGCGCTGGGTCAAGCGCGCCTACCCGCAGGTCGACGTCATCGGCGGCAACATCGCCACTGGCGCCGCTGCGCTGGCACTGGTCGAAGCAGGGGCGGACGGCGTGAAGGTCGGCATCGGCCCTGGCTCCATCTGCACGACCCGCATCGTCGCGGGCGTCGGCGTGCCGCAGATCACCGCCATCGACAACGTCGTGACGGCGCTCAAGGGCACCGGCGTGCCAGTCATTGCCGACGGCGGCATCCGCTACTCCGGCGACGTGGCCAAGGCCATCGCGGCTGGCGCCGACACCGTCATGATGGGCGGCGCCTTTGCCGGCACCGAAGAAGCTCCTGGCGAGACCATCCTCTACCAGGGCCGCACTTTCAAGAGCTACCGCGGCATGGGCTCGATGGGCGCCATGGCCAAGGGCAGCGCCGACCGTTACTTCCAGGCCGAGACGGGCAACAACCCCAACACCTCCAAGCTGGTGCCGGAAGGCATCGAAGGGCAGGTGCCCTACAAGGGGTCGGTCGTGCAGGTCATCTTCCAGATGGCTGGCGGCCTGAAGGCGTCCATGCACTACTGCGGCTGCGGCACCATCGCCGAGATGCAGAACAAGGCCGAGTTCGTCGAGATCACGACGGCAGGCATGCGCGAGAGCCATGTGCACGACGTGCAGATCACGAAGGAAGCACCCAACTACCGCAGCGAGTGAGCTGAGACCGCAGGCAACGGGGCGACGTCAGATCGCCCCGTTTCTCTTTTCTGCCAACCCGATGAGTTCCTCCCCGAAACGCGCCCCCGCCATGGGTTTCATCATGGCCGCCGTGCTGATCGACATGATCTCCATCGGCCTGATGGTGCCGGTGCTGCCGCATATCGTGGGCACCTTCACCCAGGGCAACGACGAGCAGACCTCGGCCTTCCTGCTGGTCACGATGGCCTTCGGCGTGGCCAACTTCATCGGCTCGCCGGTGCTGGGCGCGCTGTCCGACCGCTTTGGGCGCCGCCCCGTGCTGTTGATCGGTTTCGCGGGCCTGGCGCTGAGCTTCTTCGTCACGGCCATGGCTACCGCCCTGTGGATGCTGGTGGTGGTGCGCCTGTTCTCGGGCGCCATGCAGGCGAACATCGCGATTGCCAACGCCTACGTGGCCGACATCACCGCGCCGGAGGACCGTGCCCGCCGATTCGGCCAGCTTGGCGCGATGTTCGGCCTGGGCTTCATCCTTGGCCCCGTCATCGGGGGCTGGCTGGGGCATTTCGATATCCACTGGCCTTTCTTCGCAGCCGGCTCCATGGCCGTCCTGAACTGGTGCTACGGCTTCTTCGTGCTGCCCGAGTCGCTGCCGCGTGAGCGCCGCAGCGCGTTCGACTGGAAGAAGGCCAACCCGGTCTCGGCCCTTCGAGGCCTCGCGGCGCTCAAGGGCGTGGGTCCGCTGGTGTTCGTCATCGCGCTGGCGTCGCTCGCGCAGTTCATGCTGCACACCACCTGGGTGCTCTACACCAAGTTCAAGTTCGGCTGGGGGCCGCTGGAGGTCAGCTGGTCGCTGTTCGCCGTGGGCATCGTGTCGGTCATCAGCCAGGGCGTGCTGCTGCGACCGCTGCTGGCGCGCTTCAGCCCGCAGCGCCTGGCGCTCATCGGCATGGCGTCGGCGTCGGCGGCCTACCTGGGCTGGGGCCTGGCCAGCGAGGGCTGGATGATGTACGCCGTCATCGCCTTCAACCTGCTGGGCGGCGTGGCCACGGCCGCGGTGCAGAGCCTCATCTCCAACGCGGCCGGCGGCAGCCACCAGGGCCAGGCCATGGGTGCGGTGTCGTCGCTCAACAGCCTGATGGCAGTCGTGGCCCCGGTGCTCGGCCTGACGTTGCTGGGCTGGGTCGCACACCGCCCGGCCACCGACCCGCTGATGGGCCTGCCCTTCTACACCTGCGCCGCCCTGCAAGGGGTTGGCCTTCTCGTCGCCTACCGCTTCTTCCGCGGCCAGCGCACCGCTTTGCAAACTGCCTGAGTTCACCATGCATCACGACAAGGTCCTCGTCCTCGACTTCGGCTCCCAGGTCACCCAGCTCATCGCCCGCCGGGTGCGTGATGCGTCGGTCTATTGCGAAATCCATCCGAACGACGTGTCGGACGACTTCATCAAGGCGTTCGCGCCCAAGGCCATCATCCTGAGCGGCAGCCACGCCTCCACCTATGAAGACCACGAGCTGCGCGCCCCGCAGGCCGTGTGGGATCTCGGCGTGCCGGTGCTGGGCATCTGCTACGGCATGCAGACGATGGCCGTGCAACTGGGCGGCAAGGTCGAATGGAGCGACCACCGCGAGTTCGGCTATGCCGAGGTGCGTGCCCATGGTCACACCAAGCTGCTCGACGGCCTGCAGGACTTCGCCACCGCCGAGGGCCACGGCATGCTCAAGGTCTGGATGAGCCACGGCGACAAGGTCACCGCGCTGCCGCCGGGTTTCAAGCTGATGGCGTCCACGCCGAGCTGCCCGATCGCCGGCATGGCCGACGAGACACGTGGCCTCTACGCCGTGCAGTTCCACCCTGAGGTCACACACACCCAGCAGGGCGAGGCGCTGCTGCGCCGCTTCGTGCGAGACATCGCCGGTTGCAAGGGCGACTGGATCATGGGCGACTACATCGCCGAGGCGGTCGAGAAGATCCGCGCCCAGGTCGGCGACGAAGAGGTCATCCTCGGCCTGTCTGGCGGCGTGGATTCGTCGGTGGCCGCGGCGCTCATCCACCGCGCCATTGGCGACCAGCTGACCTGCGTCTTCGTGGACCACGGCCTGCTGCGCCTGAATGAGGGCGACATGGTCATGGACATGTTCGCCGGCAAGCTGCATGCCAAGGTCATCCGTGTCGACGCGAGCGAGCTGTTCCTGGGCGAGCTGGCCGGCGTGACCGACCCCGAGCAGAAGCGCAAGATCATCGGCCGCCTGTTCGTCGACGTCTTCAAGGCCGAAGCCGCCAAGCTCAAGGCCGGCGACGGTGGGCACAAAGGCGCCACGTTCTTGGCGCAAGGCACCATCTATCCCGACGTGGTCGAGAGCGGTGGCACCAAGACCAAGAAGGCCACCACCATCAAGAGCCACCACAACGTGGGCGGCCTGCCCGAGACGCTGGGCCTGAAGCTGCTGGAGCCGCTGCGCGACCTGTTCAAGGACGAGGTGCGCGAACTCGGCGTGG